>ERZ1023242.61-NODE-61-length-29213-cov-5.514713_pt1 | contig 29213 bp, 24 predicted proteins | sample MGYA00520875_ERZ1023242 | MGnify/ENA primary metagenome ERZ1023242 (study PRJEB32759, sample SAMN07749884) | skin metagenome | biome: transportation; feature: city; material: polyester macromolecule | host: Homo sapiens | place: Hong Kong:ISLAND line | collected... | reverse complement strand
GCAATGGCAATACCGGCGAGGGTAAACATGGTCACGAAGGGGCTCTTGGCCGGATCAATTTCACGCCAGGGGTTTACCATCAGAATAACGATCAGGGCACCCACGTAGAAGATGAGAATACGAACCGGCACTGAGTTAATAGCCTTCGGCAGGGTCACCGTGGGGTTCTGGGTTTCGGCGGCGGTAGTACCTACCAGCTCGGACCCCATAAAGGCGAAGACCGCGATCTGGAAGGCGCCTAAGAATCCGGTGGCACCGTTGGGGAAGAACCCACCGTCGTTCCACAGGTTGGCTACCTGAGCGTGAGCACCGCTGGGTGTCGTGAAGCTCGTAGCAACCATAATGGCACCCACGATAATGAGGGCGCAGATGGCAACAATCTTAATCATGGCGAACCAGAACTCGGTCTCGCCGAAGGCGCGGACCGTCGGCAGGTTGAGGCCGATGAGCAGCACGATCACGGACTGCACCACGAGGACGATGTCGACCGGCACCCCGGTCTCGGTCTGCATGGTCACGCCGCCGGCGCGCAGGGCGCCGAAGAGCAGGCCCGCGAACAGCACGCCCACCGGGTGGGACCGGCCGAGCAGCGCCACCGTGATCGCGTCGAAGCCGAAGGACCCGGCCACGGAGGTGTTCAGCGTGCTCTCCGTGCCGGCCACGTGGGTGGCGCCGGCCAGGCCGGCGAGGCCGCCGGAGATCGCCATGGCGGCCAGGTAGGAGCCCTTGACGGAGATGCCGGCCGTGCGGGCGGCGTCCGGGTTGGCGCCCACGGCCCGCAGGCGGAAGCCGAGGGTGGAGCGCTGCATCAGCCACCACGTGAAGAGCACGGCCAGCAGCGCGACGAAGAAGCCCCAGTGCAGCCGGAAGTCGGTCCCCAGCAGCCGCGGGAACATGGCGGAGCGGTCCAGCGGAGCGGACACCGGGTTCGTGGTGCCGGGCGCCCGCAGGACGGGGGTGTTCAGCAGGTACGCGAGCAGGTTCACCGCCACGTAGTTGAGCATGATCGTGAGGATCACCTCGTGCGCGCCCGTCCAGGCCTTGAGCACGCCGACGACGGAGCCCCACAGCACGCCGCCGAGCACGCCCATCACGACGACGAGCAGCAGGTGCACGCCGGCCGGCAGGTGCAGGTGCACGCCGAACCACGTGGCGAACATGGCGCCGAAGATGAACTGGCCCTGGCCGCCGATGTTGAACAGGCCCGCCCGGAAGGCGATGGCGATGCCCAGCGAGATGATGATCAGCGGGGTCGCCACGGTGAGGGTCTCGGTGAGCGGGTAGAGCATGCCCGTCGCGTCCGAGGCCCGGTAGTTGAAGACGGCGCCGCGGAACAGGGCCGCGAAGGCTCCGGCGAACGCGGCCCAGGCGGCGGAGAGCAGGTCGCCCGGGCGGGCGAAGAAGTAGCCGGCGGCGTCGCGGACGTCCTCGTCCACGGCGATGATCAGCAGGCCGGAGATCAGCAGGGACAGCAGGATCGCCAGGGCGGTGACCGTGCCGTTGCCCGAGAGGATCCGGCGCAGGGCGGAGTCGGCGGGGGCGGGCCGGACGGCCGCGTCGGACGCGGGGGCCGGGCGCTGCGGGGCGGCGGTGCTCACGGGCGCTCTCCTTCCGTGGTGGGGTGGGCGGCGGGCGCCTCACCGGCGGTGCCGGGCGTGCCCGCGGCGACGTCTGCGCCGGAGGCGAGGGCCGCGTCGTCGGGGGTCTGGCCGGCCATCATGAGGCCGAGCGTCTCGCGCGAGGTGTCCCCCGGCACGATGCCGACGATCCGCCCGTGGTACATCACGGCGATCCGGTCCGCCAGCTCGAGGACCTCGTCCAGCTCGGTGGAGACGATCAGCACGGGGGTGCCGGCGTCGCGCTCGGCGATGATCCGGTCGTGCAGGAACTCGATCGAGCCGACGTCCACGCCGCGCGTGGGCTGCGAGGCGATGAACAGGCGCAGCCCGTCCACGAGCTCGCGGGCCATGACGACCTTCTGCTGGTTGCCTCCCGAGAGGGAGGAGACCGGCAGGTCCACGCCCTGGGTGCGGACGTCGAACTCGGCCACGCGGCGCTCGGCGAGCGCCCGCACCGCGGCGGGGCGCATCTGCACGGCGTTGCCGGCCGGGGCGACGTCGTACCGGTTGAGCACCATGTTCTCCGCCACGGAGAACGGGCCGACGAGCCCGTCCGTGGAGCGGTCCTCGGGCACGAAGCCGACGCCGGCGCGGATGATCTGGCGGGTGGACCGGCCGATCAGCTCCCGGCCGTCCAGGGTGACGGAGCCGGTGGCCTTGACCAGGCCCATGATCGCCTCGGTCAGCTCGGTCTGCCCGTTGCCCTGCACACCGGCCACGGCGAGGACCTCGCCCTGGCGGACGGCGAAGGACACGGCGTCCAGCAGCACCTGGCCCGTGGGCGAGACGACGGAGAGGTCCTCGACGCGGAACGTCTCCTCCCCCAGGGTCGGGGCCGTCTTGCGCCGCTCGAGGACGACGTTCCGGCCCACCATGAGGGCGGCCAGCTCGGCGGCCTCGGCGGAGGGCTCCGCCGTGCCGACCACGCGGCCGCGGCGCAGCACGGTGATGTCGTCCGAGACGGCCTTGACCTCGCGCAGCTTGTGGGAGATGAACACGATCGCCGTGCCGTCCGCCCGCAGCTGCCGGATGATGCCGAGCAGCTCGTCGGTCTCCTGGGGGGTGAGCACGGCGGTCGGCTCGTCCAGGATGAGGATGCGCGCGTCGCGGACGAGGGCCTTGATGATCTCGACGCGCTGCTGCACGCCCACGGGCAGGTCCTCGACGACGGCGTCCGGGTCCACGTCGAAGCCGTACTGGGCGGAGATCTCCCGGATCCGCCGGCGGGTGGCCTCGAGGTCGAGCACGCCCAGGGCGCGGGTGTGCTCGTCGCCGAGGGCCACGTTCTCGGCCACCGTGAAGACGGGCACGAGCATGAAGTGCTGGTGCACCATGCCGATGCCCGCGCGCATGGCCTCACCGGGACCGGAGAACCGGACGGGCTCGCCGTCGAGGAGGATCTCCCCCTCGGTGGGCTCGTAGAGCCCGAAGAGGACGTTCATCAGGGTGGACTTGCCGGCGCCGTTCTCGCCGAGGAGGGTGTGCACCCGCCCCGACTCCACGGTCAGGTTCACGTCCTCGTTCGCGGCGAACGAGCCGAAGCGCTTGGTGATCCCGCGCAGTTCGAGCCTCATCGAGGGCCTTCCGTCTGGTCGATGCTCGTGGTGCCGCGCTCGGCGGCGGGGGCGGGCCGGGCGCCCGCGCGCCGCGGGGCCGGTCCGGAGGGGTCCGGGCCGGCCCCGCGGCGGTGGCGAGGCGGGTCAGGCCTCCGGGGAGTACTCCGAGCCGACCTTCAGCTCGCCCGAGACGATCTTGGCCTCGAGGTCCTTGAGCTCGTCCTTGAGCTCCTGCGGCACCGTGTCCTCGAAGTCGTGGAACGGGGCCAGCTCGACGCCCTTGTTCTCCAGCGTGCCCACGTAGGGCTCGGCCGAGAACTCGTCCTTCAGGTCCGCGGCGATCACGTCGGTGACGGACTGGCCCATGTTCTTCTTCACCGAGGTGAGGATCAGGTTGCCGTCCTTGGTGGACTCGTAGCCGTCCGAGTCCGGCCAGATGACCTTGACGTCCTTGCCGCCCTGGTTCGCCTCGCGGACGGCGTCCAGGGTGCCCAGGCCCACGGGGCCCGCCACCGGCATCACGATGTCGGCGCCCTCGTTGATGAAGTTGGCGGTGTTCGTCTTGCCGTTGGCCACGTTCTTGAAGTCGCCCGTGAAGGAGCCGGTCTTCGCGTCCTTGTCCCAGCCCAGGACCTTGACGTCCTTGTCCTTGACCTCGTTGTAGTGCTCCACGCCGCGGGCGAAGCCGTCCATGAAGATGGTGACGGTGGGGATCTCCATGCCGCCGTAGGTGGCCACGGTGCCGGTCTCGGTGGTGCCCGCCGCCAGGTACCCGGCCAGGAACGCCGCCTGCGCCGTGTCGTAGGTGAGCTTCTGGAAGTTGTCGGAGAAGCCCTCCGCGGTGACGTCCACGCCGAAGAAGTGGGTGTCCGAGTGCTGCGCGGCGATCGGCTTCATGGCGTCGCCGAGGAGGAAGCCCACGCCGATGACGGCGTCGCAGTCGGCGTTGACCATGGCGGTCACGTTCGGGGTGAACTCGCTGGGCTCGTTCGACTCGGCCTCGCTGGTGGTGATGCCGTAGGCCTTCTCGGCGGCCTTGAGGCCCTCGTAGGAGGACTGGTTGAAGGAGCGGTCGTCGAAGCCGCCCTCGTCCGAGACGATGCAGGCCTTGTAGTCCTTGTTGTCCGAGCCGACGCCGTCCACGGTGGCGATGGCCTCGCTCTCGGCGGCGCCGGAGCCCGAGGCCTCGGACTGCTCCGGCGGGGCGCCGCACGCGGTCAGCAGCAGGCCGGAGACGCCGAGCGCGGCGGCGGGGAGCAGGAGACGACGGCGGCGCGCGGCCGACGGGGTGGCGATGCCCATGGGGTCCTCATTTCGGAAGGCACGGTGCGAGGTCCGCGGCCGGTGGCCGCGGAAAGACGGGGCCCGTGCGGGCGGCCCCGTCCGGATGAGCGCGAGTCTACCGAACGGTGGGCCCGTCCCCTCCGGCGGGGGCGGGCGGTGGGGTCAGTGGTGGTCCTCGCCCGTGAGCACCTGCAGCGCGGCGGCGGTGAAGACCCGCATGCCCACGCCGATGGCCCGCTCGTCCGGCGCGTAGTCCCCGCGGTGCAGATCGTAGATGGGGCCACCCGGGGACCGGGTGCCGAGGCGCAGCATGGAGCCGGGCACCTTCTGGGTCATCCAGGCGAAGTCCTCGCCGCCCATCGACTGCGGGGTCAGGACGATCGCCCGGGAGCCGAGTTCCCGCCGCGCCGCGGTCTCGATCAGCGCCGTCTCGCCCTCGGTGTTGTGCACCGGCGGGACGCCGCGCACGTGCTCGAGCTGCACGTGCACGCCGTACGGCGCGGCCACCTGCCGGACCACCTCGTCGAGCAGCGCACCGGCCTCCTCCCACACGTCCGCGTCGAGGCAGCGCATGGTCCCGGCCAGGTAGCCGGTGTTGTCGATCGCGTTGGGCGCGCTGCCGGCGGCGATCTGCCCCCACACCACGGAGACGGCCGAGCGCACGTCGATCCGCCGGGAGAGCACGGCGGGCACGTTCACGGCGATCTGGGACAGGGCGAAGACCATGTCCTCGGTGAGGTGGGGCCGCGAGGTGTGCCCCCCGCGTCCGGTGAGGGTGATCCGGATGGTGTCCGCCGCCGAGGTGATGGCGCCGATGCGGGTGCCGATCGAGCCGACGTCGACCTGGGGGTCGCAGTGCGCCGCCAGGATGCGGGGCACGTCGTCGAGGATCCCCTGCCGCAGCACGGCCAGGGAGCCGCCGGGCAGCCGCTCCTCCGCGGGCTGGAAGATGACGCGGACCGTGCCGTGGACCCGCTCGCCGACCGCGCGCAGGTCGGGGTCGGCGGTGGCCCCGCGGAGGATGCGGCCGAGGGCGACGGCCACACCCGCCATGACGGCGGTGTGCATGTCGTGGCCGCACGCGTGCGCGACGCCGTCATTGACGGACACGTAGGGCAGGCCGGTCTCCTCCTCGACCGGCAGCGCGTCGATGTCCGCGCGCAGGGCCAGCACCACCGGCCCCTCCCCGACGTCCACGTAGGCGCCCGTGGACTCCATCCGCACGGGCGAGAGCCCGTAGCCGGAGAGCAGCTCCACGATGCGGTCGGTGGTGCGGTACTCCTCATAGGAGAGCTCGGGATGCCGGTGCAGGTCCCGGCGGAAGGACACGATCTCGTCCTCGAGCTCGGCCACCACGGGGCCCACCGAGGGGACGGAGGTCGGACGGGGCCCGGTCAGCACGGAGTCGGAGGTGGTCATGGCCCAGCACCCTACTCCGGGGGTGCCGGTCGGTGCGGGCCGGACCCGGCCGGGGACGCGGTCAGAGGACCTCGTCCACGCCCTCCGCCTTGAGCGCCTCGACGGCCTTCTTGACCTCCTGGGCGTGCTCCGTGGTGGTGACCAGCAGCGCGTCCTCGGTGTCCACCACGACGACGTCCTCGATGCCGATCAGCGCGATGACGCGCTTCGTGTCCGTCACCACGACGCCGGACGCGTCGTCCGAGTACACGCGCGGGGTGTCGCCGATCACCGTGATGCCGGAGGCGTCCTTGACCGGGTTCAGGCGGGCGATCGCCGCGAAGTCCCCCACGTCGTCCCACGTGAAGGAGCCGGGGATCACGGCCACGTCGCCGACGGCGGCGGCGGGCTCGGCCACGGCGTAGTCGATGGCGGTCTTCGTCAGCTCGGGCCACACCCGGGCCATGACCTCGTCCCGCTCCGGCGTCTCCCACGCGCGGGCGATCTCCATCAGGCCGGCGTGCAGCGCGGGCTCGTTCTCCTCGAGGTGGGCCAGCATGAGGCCCACGGGCGCCACGAACATGCCCGCGTTCCAGAGGTAGCGGCCGGACTTCACGTACTGCTGGGCGACCTTCAGGTCCGGCTTCTCCACGAACGCGGCGACGTCGTGCGCGTCCGGGGCGCCGGCCACGCGGAGGCGGCGGCCCCGGCGGATGTAGCCGAAGCCCGTGGCCGCGTGCGTGGGCTCGATGCCGATGGTCACGATCCGGCCGGTGGCCGCCGTCTCGACGGCCTGCCGCACCGCGTCCTGGAAGACCTCCACCGGGGAGATCACCTGATCCGCCGCGAACGAGCCCATGATCGTGTCCGGGTCGCGCAGGGAGAGGATCGCCGCGGCCAGGCCGATGGCGGCCGCGGAGTCCTTGGGCGAGGGCTCGAGCACCAGATCCGTCTCCGCCAGGGCCGGCAGCTGCGTGCACACCGCCTCCCGGTGGGCCTCCCCGGTCACCACGAGCATGCCCGCGGCCAGGGGCGCCAGACGGTCCCACGTGGCACGGATCAGGGTCTGGCCCGAGCCGGTGAGGTCGTGGAGGAACTTCGGCGCGGCGGCCCGCGAGAGGGGCCACAGGCGGGTGCCCACGCCCCCGGCGGGGATCACGGCGTGGAAGCGGGACAGGGCCGTGCCCGGCGCGGCCTCGCGCGGGGCATCGGTCAGGTTCGGATCGGTGCTCACCGGGCCAGACTACGGAACCGTCCGGACGGGGGACCACTCGACGCGTCCCAGGCGGGGCACAGCCCAGACCGAACAGGACGGCGGCGGGGCGCCGCACGCGTCACAGTGGTCGCCCGGGTCCCCGATCGGGCACGGAGGCGCGGGAAGGGTCTACCCTAGGCGGAGGAATCCACTCGCACACGCCCCTGCCCGTCGTCGTCCCACGGCGGAGGACCGGGATCGTGCATTCCCCCTGGAGGTATCAACCGTGTCTAGCGCCACTGCGCAGGCCCCGGCCAAGAACGGCCGCGGAACCCTGTACCGGGGCCACGGCGGCATGTGGTCCTGGGTGGGCCACCGCGTCACCGGCGTCGTCATCTTCTTCTACCTGCTCGTCCACGTGCTGGACACGGCCCTGGTCCGGGTCTCCCCCGAGGCCTACAACGCCGTGATCGGCTCGTACAAGACGTGGTACTTCGCGCTCGGCGAGGCCGGCCTCGTCGCGGCGATCATCTTCCACGCCCTGAACGGCCTGCGCATCATCCTGGTCGACTTCTGGAAGGGCGGCACCCAGCACCACAAGACCCTGCTGTGGATCGTGCTGGGGCTGTGGGTCGTCCTGACCCTGGGCTTCGCCATCCGTCACTTCAGCCTCGCACTCGGAGGTCACTGAGCCATGAGCACCACCGCTGAGACCACCATCGCGGCGCCCCGCAGCCGCCGTCTGGACCCCAAGTACACGCGCGACGGCGGCGGCCGCGGCAACTTCGAGATGCTCGCCTGGCTGTTCATGCGCATCTCGGGCGTCTTCCTCGTCGTGCTGATCGCCGTGCACCTGACCACCAACCTGCTGGTGGGCGACGGCATCCACGCCATCGACTTCGGCTTCGTGGCCGGCAAGTGGGCGCACCCGCTGTGGCAGTTCTGGGACCTGGCCCTCCTGTGGCTGGCCATGCTGCACGGCGCCAACGGCGTGCGCACGATCATCAACGACTACACCCGTCGCGGCAGCGCCCGCTTCTGGCTGACGATGATCCTGTACATCGCCACGGCCGTGATCATCATCCTCGGCACCCTGGTGATCTTCACCTTCGATCCCTGCATGGTGGACGCCTCCGGCGCCCTGCTCGAGGGCTCCCCGGCCTTCTGCGGCTGACCTCGGAAACGCTCACCCTGCGGTGCGGCCGGCCCGAGCGGCCGCCGCGTCACAGACACCCAGAAAGAGAGACCTGAATGCAGGTGCACAAGTACGACGTGGTGATCGTCGGCGCCGGCGGCGCGGGCATGCGCGCGGCCATCGAGGCCGGTCAGCGCGCGCACACCGCCGTCCTCACCAAGATCTACCCCACGCGTTCCCACACCGGCGCGGCCCAGGGCGGCATGTGCGCGGCCCTCGCCAACGTCGAGGAGGACAACTGGGAGTGGCACACGTTCGACACCGTCAAGGGCGGCGACTACCTGGTGGACCAGGACGCCGCGGAGGTCATGGCCAAGGAGGCCATCGACGCGGTGCTCGACCTCGAGAAGATGGGCCTGCCCTTCAACCGCACCCCCGAGGGCAAGATCGACCAGCGCCGCTTCGGCGGCCACACCCGTGACCACGGCAAGGCGCCCGTGCGCCGCGCCTGCTACGCCGCGGACCGCACCGGCCACATGATCCTCCAGACGCTGTACCAGAACTGCGTCAAGCACAACGTGGAGTTCTTCAACGAGTTCTACGTGCTCGACCTGCTGCTGGTGGAGGAGGACGCCGTGCGCGAGGACGGCACCGCCTACAAGCAGAAGCGCACCGCCGGCGTCGTCTCCTACGAGCTGGCCACCGGCGAGATCCACGTCTTCCAGGCCAAGTCGGTCATCTTCGCCACCGGCGGCGCCGGCAAGGTGTACAAGACCACCTCGAACGCCCACACCCTCACCGGCGACGGCATGGCCATCGCCTACCGCGCGGGCCTGCCGCTCGAGGACATGGAGTTCGTGCAGTTCCACCCGACCGGCCTGGCCGGCCTGGGCATCCTGCTCTCCGAGGCCGCGCGCGGCGAGGGCGGCATCCTCCGCAACGCGGACGGCGAGCGCTTCATGGAGCGCTACGCCCCCACCATCAAGGACCTCGCCCCGCGCGACATCGTGGCCCGGTCCATGGCCGAGGAGGTCCGTCAGGGCCGCGGCGCCGGCCCCAACAAGGACTACGTGCTGCTCGACCTGACGCACCTGGAGCCCTCGCACATCGACGAGAAGCTCCCGGACATCACCGAGTTCGCCCGCACGTACCTGGGCGTCGAGCCCTACACGGAGCCGGTGCCGGTGTTCCCCACCTGCCACTACTTCATGGGCGGCATCCCCACGAACATCAAGGCCGAGGTCCTCCAGGACAACGACACCGTCGTGCCGGGCCTGTACGCCGCCGGCGAGGTGGCCTGCGTGTCCGTGCACGGGTCCAACCGCCTGGGCACCAACTCGCTGCTGGACATCAACGTGTTCGGCCGCCGCGCCGGCATCTACGCCGCCGAGTACGCCGTGCAGGCGGACTGGGTGGAGCTGCCCGAGGGCGGCGAGCTGCCGACCGTGGAGCACATCGAGAACCTGCGCTCCGCCACCGGCTCCGAGCGCGTCGCGGACATCCGCGCCGAGCTCCAGGAGTCCATGGACGCGGACATGCAGGTCTTCCGCGACGAGGACTCGATCCGCCGCGCACTGGCCAAGATCGAGGAGCTGCGCGGCCGCTACGAGAACGTGTCCGTCCAGGACAAGGGCCACCGCTTCAACCTCGACCTGCTCGAGGGCATGGAGCTGGGCTACCTCCTGGACATCGCCGAGGCGATGACCCTCGCGGCCCTGGGCCGCAAGGAGTCCCGCGGCGGCCACTACCGCGAGGACTACCCCGATCGCGACGACGAGAACTTCATGGCGCACACCATGATCTACCGTGACGAGACCGCGGAGATGGAGGGCGTCAAGGGCATCCGCTTCGAGACCAAGCCCGTCGTCGTGACCCGTTACCAGCCGATGGAGCGTAAGTACTGATGAGCCACTCAGCAACCGAGACCGAGGCCCCCGTGGCCCAGGCGCAGACCCAGTCCGCCGGTGGCGGCGCAGGCGAGGTCGAGAGCTTCGACATCGTGCTCAAGGTCCGCCGCTACCTCCCGGAGTCCTCCGAGGAGTCCTACTGGGACGAGTGGCGCCTGACCATGTACGGCACCGACCGCGTGCTGGACGCCCTGCACAAGGTCAAGTGGGACCACGACGGCACCCTGTCGTTCCGCCGCTCCTGCGCCCACGGCGTGTGCGGCTCCGACGCCATGCGCATCAACGGCCGCAACCGCCTGGCCTGCAAGACGCTCCTGAAGGACCTCGACCTGTCCAAGCCCATCCTGGTGGAGCCCATCAAGGGCCTGCCGGTGGAGAAGGACCTGATCGTGGACATGGACCCGTTCTTCCAGTCCTACCGCGAGATCATGCCGTTCCTGGTCGCCGAGGGCCACGCGCCCACCAAGGAGCGCTACCAGTCCCAGGCCGACCGGGCGATCTACGACGACACCACGAAGTGCATCCTGTGCGCCGCGTGCACCTCGTCCTGCCCGGTGTTCTGGACGGACGGCCAGTACTTCGGCCCGGCCGCCATCGTCAACGCGCACCGGTTCATCTTCGACTCGCGTGACGAGGCCGGCGACATGCGCCTGGAGATCCTGAACGACAAGGAGGGCGTGTGGCGCTGCCGCACGACCTTCAACTGCACCGACGCGTGCCCCCGCGGCATCCAGGTGACCAAGGCGATCTCCGAGGTGAAGCGGGCCATCCTGGCCCGCCAGTTCTGATCCCCCGCACCACGACGGCGGCCCGTCTCCTCGCTCGAGGAGGCGGGCCGCCGTCGTCGTGGAGGGGTGCCCCTCCCGCCGAGGCCCGCAGACGCGCCGTCACCGGCCCGGTGTAGCGGCGTGTCTGCGGGCCTCGGCGTGGGGACGGGGGCGGGACCGGAGGCGGAGGCGGTCCGAGCTCAGACGTCGAAGGCGTCGCGCGTCTCCCGCCGGTGCGCCACACGCAGCCACACCGCGCTGGACACGAGCATCCCGACGACGGCCCCCAGCACGACCGGCCCCCCTCCCCCGGCCTGCACCATCCGCCCGCCGTCGACCATCCAGAAGGCCGCCGTGAGCATCCCCAGCACCACGAGCACGCTCCCCACGGGGCGCACGGCCCGGATGCGGCGGGTGATGCCGGCCAGGAGCACCAGGGTCAGGACGACCACCGCCGCGGCGGCCACCGGCCACGCCCCCGCCGGGGTGAGGAACGCGGCGACGTCGGCGTCGGTGACCTCGCTCGCGCCCCAGGAGCGCGCCTCCAGCACGGCGCGGGCGTAGCCGGGCGTCGACTGCAGCGCGAGCACGCCCCCCACGCCGGCCGCGCTCAGTGCGCCCGTGACGGCCGTGACGGTCTGGAACAGGCGCAGGGGACGCAGCGACGCGAGATCGGGGGCGGGGTCCGTGGTCTCGTGGGGATCGTCGTCGAGGGGGTGCATGCCCCCATCATGCCCGGCGGCGCAGGAAGGTCGTCGCGAGGCCCGGGTTGAAGGCGCACACGAGCCAGGCCGCGTTCACGAGCGCGAACAGCCCGCCCAGGACCAGGGGCAGCACCACGTCCCCGGCGGGGAAGACGAACAGGCGGATGGCCCCCAGCAGCGTCACGAAGATGGCGATCGAGGCGAACAGGGCACCCATGATGCGCGCCGTGTTGCTGTGCCGGGTCAGGCCGACGAGGACGATCGCGTAGACCGCCAGGCCCAGCAGGGTCGCGAACCAGACGCTGCCGGTGAGGGCGCCCTCGATCGCCTCGGCGGTCATCGCGGGCGACTGCGCGCTGCCCTCGGGCAGCGAGTCCGCGATGTCCTGGGCCGCGCCCGGGAGGAGGTTGCGCAGGATCGACGCGGCGTAGAGGACCGCGGACGCCACCGTCAGTCCGAGCAGCGCCCGGAACACGCCGGGGGTGCGGGCGTCGGGGCGGATCAGCGGGCGGGCGTCCGGGCCGGAGTGCCCGGCGATGCGCCGCCGCGCCTCATCCGGGCCCACCACGGGCCGCCCGCCGCCGTCCAGGTCGTCGGGGTGGGGGGACACGGGATGCGGGGGTCGATGATCGGAGGCCATGTCGCCATGGTCTCCGCTGGCCGACGCCGGGGCGAGGGCTGGCGACCCCGGACTCGCCGCCGGCGAACGGCGTCGGGATCAGGCGCGGCGGCCCTGACGGGTGTAGGCCGCGACCTGCGGGTTGAAGGCCTTGACCAGCCACAGGATGTTCACGATCACCAGCGCCAGGCTCAGCACGGAGGCCAGGACGCCGCCGATGCCGGGGAAGGTCACGAAGGAGAAGATGCCGCCGACGGCACTGAGGGTGCCCAGGATCGCCACGACGATGCCGAGGATGCGGGCCCAGTTCTTGGCCCCGCGGAGGTTGAAGTACACCAGGGCGTACAGGGCCACGCCGATGAGCAGGACGATGATCGTGCCCACCGTCACGGAGGCGCCCACGACAGGCGCGATCTCCTCCACCTGCTCGGGGGTGAGGCCGCTCTGGCGAAGGGAGTCCCGCATGCGTTCGATGCTCTCCTCGCCGCCGAACAGGGCCGGCAGGGAGGACAGCACGTACAGCGCGAGCGACGTGAGCGTCAGCGTCAGGAGCGCGGGGAACGCGGCCGGCTCCGGGACGATGCCGTACGGGCTGCCCGGCTGGGCGCCGTAGCCCGGGGCCGCGTAGGGCTGCGTGCCGTAGCGGGAGCCCACGGCGGGCTGCTCCGGGTTCGGGTCCGGGTTCGGTCGATCGGTGGTCATGGTGTGCTCCTCGGTGTCGTGGGTGACGGTGATGGCGGTGACGGGCGCGGCGGCAGGATCACTCGTGCCGCAGTGCCTCGATGGGATCCTTCCGGGCCGCACGCAGGGCGGGCAAGGTGCCGGCGATGAACGCGATGGCCACGATCAGCAGCAGGATCAGCAGCAGGGCGAGGGGGTTGACCGCGAACAGGACCAGGCCGGTGACGCCGCTGAGGGGGCCGGTGGTCAGCACCTGGTTCGCGATGAGTCCGACGGCGACGCCCAGGCCGATGCCGATCAGCGAGCCGAGCAGGCCGATCACGACGGCCTCCATGGTGAACAGGCCGAAGATCTTCCCGCCGGTCATGCCGAGGGCCTTCATGAGGCCGATCTCCCGGGTGCGCTCCTGCACCGCCATGAGCAGGGTGTTGATGATGCCGAAGCTGGCGGCGAGCAGCGCGATGAGCGCGAAGCCGGTGAGCACCCACGTGACGGCGTCGATGATGCCGCGGATCACGCCGAGCTGCTCCTCGAGGGTCTGCGCCAGCAGGCCCTGGTCGGCCAGCGCCTGCTTCACGGCGTCCTCGTTCGCCTCCGGGTCCTCCACGATCGCCGTGGCCTGGAAGTAGGTGTCCCGCTGGGACTCCGGCAGGCCCTCCGTCGTGATGTCGTAGATCGCCTGCTCGAGCGACTCCGACGGCGTCGGGGCGGTGCCCGCACCGGACGCGGCCGCCTTCGTCACACCGACCACGGTGGCCGTCACGGACTTGTGCTCCTGCAGCGGGGTCGCCGCCACGACGGTCAGCTCCGTGCCGATCAGGTCCTCGGCGTCGCTGGCGCCCAGGTCCTCCACCCACGACTCGGGCATGACGATCTCCGCGGCGCCGGCCTCGGGGGCACGGCCGGCGGAGAAGGTGAGCATGTCGATCTCACCGGAGCTGCCCATGAAGCCGGTCTGCCACTTGCGGTCGTCCGGGCCCTGGATGTACTCCGGCTCGGCCACCCGATAGGTCTTCACCTCGGTGACGTGCTCGGTGTCCTCGATCGCGGCGAGGTCCTCCTGCGTGAGCAGCGGCATGCCGAACATCTCGCCGCCGGCGGCGTCCTGCTCCGTGTACTCCTGGGGCGAACCGCTCGCCGCACCGGCCGAGGACATGTCCTGCTGCTTCATCACGGTCAGCTCGCCGGGCTTGCCGAAGCCCTCGACCACGTTGTCCACGTACTTGTTGATGCCCGCGCCGAGCCCCGTGGTGAGGGTCAGCGTGAATGCGCCGATCACGATCGCGACGACGGTGAGGAAGGTGCGCAGCTTGGAGCGCATCGTGTTGGCGAGCGCCGTGCCCGCGACGTCGGTGACCTTCATGCCCGTGCTCCGTCCCGCTCGGTGCCGACGCGCTCGTCGGCGATGACCACGCCGTCCTGCAGCTCGACGCGACGGTCGCACTTCGCGGCCAGGTCGTCGTCGTGCGTGACCACCACGAGGGTGATGCCCTCGTCGCGGTGCAGGCCGAAGAGGATGTCCTCCACGGCCGCCGAGGTGGCGGAGTCCAGGTTGCCCGTGGGCTCGTCCGCGAACAGCACCGTCGGGTTGTTCACGAGCGCGCGGGCGATGCACACGCGCTGCTTCTGGCCGCCGGAGAGGTCCGTGGCCTTGTTCTTCGCCTTGTCCGCGAGCTCGAGCCGCTCGAGCACCGCCATGCCGCGGCGGGTGCGCTCGGCCCGGCCCACGCCGGCGATCTTCAGCGGCAGCACGGTGTTCTCCAGGACCGTCTGGTTCGGGTTCAGGAAGAACTGCTGGAACACGAAGCCGAACCGCTCGTTGCGCAGCTGGGAGATCTCCGCGGCCTTGAGCTGGGAGACGGGACGGCCGTCCATCGCGACGACGCCGGCGGAGGGCTGGTCCAGCAGCGCCAGCAGGTGCATCAGGGTGGACTTGCCGGAGCCGGACTTGCCGACGACGGCCAGGGACTCGCCGCGCTGGATCTGCAGGGTGATGCCCTTCAGCGCGTCGAAGCGGGACGCCCCGCGGCCGTAGACCTTGACGAGGTTCTCCGTCTCCAGGACGGGTTCGGCGCCGGGCGGGACCTCGGCGACGGCGGGGATGGGGACAGCGGTGGACATGGCTCCGGCACTCCTCTGTCGGTGGGGCTCGCCCCCGCTGCGGCAGGAGCGGAGGCAGTGCCTCCATCCTGACAGCCGCGCACGCGCCGCCGCCTCCACCTCGAGTCGGAGAACACGACGGCCCGCGTCCCCCGCAGGTCGGGGGCGCGGGCCGTCGTCGGGGGGCCGGTGCGGTCCGGCTCAGCGCAGCGGCGGCAGGAAGCCGACCTTGGCGTAGACGTCCTCGAGCACGGGCGTGGCCACGGCGCGGGCCTTCTCGGCGCCGGCGGCGAGGATGCGGTCCAGCTCGGCGGGGTCGTCCAGCAGCGCGAGGGCGCGCTCGCGCACGGGGGCCAGGCGCTCGACGACGGCGTCCGCCACCGCGACCTTGAGGTGCCCGTACATCTTGCCGACGAACTCCTCCTCGAGCTGCGGGATCGGCGTGCCGGACACCGCGGCGAGGATGGTCAGCAGGTTGGAGACGCCGGGCTTGGCCTCGCGGTCGAAGCGCACCTCAGTGCCGTCGTCGGTGACCGCGGACTTGATCTTCTTGGCGGTCTTCTTCGGCTCCTCGAGGATGTTGATGAGCCCGTTCGGGGACGCCGCGGACTTGGACATCTTCGACGTGGGGTCCTGCAGGTCGTAGATGCGCGCGCCGGTCTCCGGGTAGAAGCCGGTGGGCACCACGAACGTCTCGCCGTAGCGGTGGTTGAAGCGCTGGGCGAGGTCGCGGGTGAGCTCCACGTGCTGGCGCTGGTCGTCGCCCACGGGCACGCCATGCGGCTGGTAGAGCAGGATGTCCGCGGCCATGAGCATGGGGTACGCGAGCAGGCCGACGCCGGCCGCGTCCGCGCCCTGCTTGGCGGACTTGTCCTTGAACTGGGTCATGCGCATGGCCTCGCCCATGCCGGTCATGCAGGTCAGCACCCACGCCAGCTGCGCGTGCTCGGGCACCTGGGACTGGACGAACAGCGTGGAGCGCTCGGGGTCGATGCCGCCGGCGATGAACTGCGCGGCGGCCACCCGCGTGCGCTCCGCGAGCGCGGCCGGGTCCTGCGGCACGGTGATGGCGTGCAGGTCGGGGATGAAGAAGAACGCCTCGAAGTCGGCCTGGGTGCGCTCCCAGTTCACGAGGGCGCCGAGGTAGTTGCCCAGGTGGAGGGAGTCCGCCGAGGGCTGCATGCCGGAGAGCACGCGGTGCCGGGCGGACGCGCCGGCCAGGTGGGCGGTGGCGGCGGCGTCCTGGGCCAGGACGTCCTGGACGGAGTTCTTCTTCATGGTCATCTCAGCCTCGGGTCTCTCCTGCACGGTCAGAACTGGTAGTCGACCACGAGCGGGGCGTGGTCGGAGAAGCGGGTGCCCCAGCTGGGGGCGCGGTCCACGACGGCGGTCGTCGCCCGCTCGGCCAGGCCCGCGGTCGCCATGTGGTAGTCGATGCGCCACCCGGCGTCGTTGTCGAAGGCCTTGCCGCGCATGGACCACCACGTGTACGGGCCCGGCACCGGCCCGGCGAGGGCGCGGTGCACGTCCGTGAAGCCGAGCTCGCCGAAGAACCGGTCGAAGTAGGCGCGCTCCTCGGGCAGGAAGCCGGCCTTCTTCACGTTGCCCTTCCAGTTCTTGATGTCCAGCTCGGTGTGGCCCACGTTGAGGTCGCCCGTGACGAGGGCGTGCCCCTCCCCCGCGGCCAGCTCGGAGAGGCGGCGGACCATCTCGTCGAGGAACCGGTACTTGTCCACCTGCTTCGGGGTGTCGACCTCGCCCGAGTGCACGTACGCGGAGACCACGGTCAGCGGCGAGCCGTCCGGCAGGCGCAGGTCGGCCTCGATCCAGCGGCCGGCGTCGTCGAAGTACCCGTCGGCGTCGGCGATGCCCGTGCGGACCTCGCCGAGCGGGAACCGCGAGGCGATCGCGACGCCGGCCCGCCCCTTGGCGGCGGCCACGGCGTCCGCCAGGTGCACCTCGTCCCAGTCCTCGCCCACGATCTCGCGGACCAGCTGCGCCGTGACGTCCGCGGGGGCGCGCACCTCCTGGAGGGTGAGCACGTCCACGCCGCGGCCGGCGAACCACTCCCGCATGCCCTTGCGGTGCGAGGCGCGGATGCCGTTGACGTTCACGGTGGCCACGCGCACGGCGCCGTCGGCCTTGGGCGCCCCGGCGTGGGCGTGCACCACGGGCTCGCCCTCGGCGGGCTCGGGGTACTTCCCGGTGACGGGGTCCTTCTCGGGCAGCGCCGTCATCAGCCGATCACCGTCCCGCTCACCGGGCCCTCGGCGCCGCCGGCCCGGGACTCCTTGATCATGTCGCGGGCGTTGGAGGCCGTGATGTCGATGGTCTCCAGGGCGCGGTCCACCATCTCGCGGTCCATGCCCTCGCCCGCGGCGAGCTGCTCGCGCACCACGCGCACCTGCACCTGGGCGATCTTGAACGAGTGGTCCAGCTTGGTGTCCCGCAGGGGGTCCGCGGCCGGTGCCGGCGGGACCACCGCGGGGGCGGCGGCGTCGGCGTCGCGGCCGCGCAGGGCGGCGACGTCGGCGCGGGCGTTCTGCATGGCGGTGTCCACCTTGCGGCCCGCGGCCTGGACGCCGCGGCGCATCTGCAGGTACACGACCACCGCGAACACGAGCCAGCCGGCGGCGACGGCGACCACGAGCCACCCGATCACGTCGTTCTGGTTCGCGGCGAAGATGATCGCCACGATCAGGATGACGATCATCGCGACGAAGCCGAGCGATCCCACGCGCAGGCCGGCGCGGGGGCCGCGGCGCGCGCCGTCGGGACCGGGGGTCAGGGACTGGGACATGGGTGCTCCTCCGGAGGGGCTCGTGGGGTCTGCCCTCCATCATCCCGCATCGTGGGGTGCGCTCCGAATCGGGCGGCCCGCGTCGGCGCCTATCCTGAGGCGATGACCCCCCGCCCCCCGCACCCCGCCGACCCCGCGTCCGGGGCCTTCACCCCTGACCAGCGCCGCATCCTCACCGCACTGCTCATGCCGCTCTTCCTCGCGCTGATGAGCGTGTCCGTGGTGAACGTGGCGCTGCCGGCCATCGAGTCGGGCCTGGACGCCACGAGCGCGGATCTGCAGTGGGTGCTGGCGGGGTACACGCTGACGTTCGGCACCGTGCTCGTGGCCGCGGGCCGCGCCGGCGACCTGTGGGGCCGCAAGAGCCTGTTCCTGGCGGGCATCACGCTGTACATGCTCGGCTCCCTGCTCTCCGGCCTGGCCGGGGACACCCTGCTGCTCAACGCGGGGCGCCTGCTCACGGGCCTGGGCGCGGGCGTGTTCAACCCCCAGGTCATCGGGTTCATCCAGTCGAACTTCCACGGCCGCGCCCGCGGGCGGGCCTACGGGCTCTTCGGCACCGTGGTGGGCCTCGGCGTGGCCGTGGGGCCCCTGCTCGGCGGGCTGTTCCTCGGCGCGTTCGGCCCCGAGTGGGGCTGGCGCTCCACGTTCCTCATGAACGTGCCCGTGGGCCTGGCCGCCGTCGCGATGGGCGCCCTCTGGCTGCCGCCGCCCACCCGCGTGCACGGCCTGCCCCCCGCCCCCGGACCACGCGGGATCGCCGCGCTCGACCCGGTGGGCGCCCTGCTGCTCGGCGCCGGCGGGGTGAGCCTCATGGTGCCGTTCATCGTCCCGGGCACCGCCTGGCTGCTGGTGCTCGCCGCCGCGCTCGTGACGGCGTGGTGGCTGTGGGAGAAGCGCGTGAAGGCCCGGGCGTCGGCCACCGGCGTGCAGCCCATGGTGGACCCGGCCCTGTTCCGGCGGCCGTCCTTCACGATCGGCGCGCTCGAGTCCACCATCTACCTGGCCACCATGCCGGCGGTGTTCGCGATCGTGGCGATCTTCCTGCAGCGCGGCATGGGGTTCACGCCGCTCGAGGCCGGCCTCGTGGGTCTGCCCGGCGCCGTCGTCGTGGCCTCCCTGTCCCCGTGGGTGGGCTCGATGGTGCAGCGGCGCGGGCCCGTGCTCGTGCTGCTCGGCGCCCTCGTGGGCCTCGTGTCGCTGGGGGTGCTCGCGCTCGCGTTCGAGCGCAGCGCGGCCGGCGCGTGGTCGCCGTGGATCGTGGGGGTGGGGCTGATCGTGCAGTCGGCCTCGCAGGCCCTGCTGCTCACCAGCACGCAGGTGCTGATGATGGACGACGTCGCCGGCCACGAGGCGGGGGCGGCCGGCGGCGTCGCCCAGACGGCGCAGCGCCTCGGCACCGCCCTGGGCCTGTCCGTGGTGACGGGCGCGTTCTTCGCGGCCCTGGCCGGCGCCGCAGCCGAGAGCGCCGGGCCGCCGTCGGCCACGGCGTACGCGCACGCGGCCTCGACCGCCATGGGCATGGTGGCCGTGTGCTGGGCGCTCACCGCCGCGGTCGCGGCCCTGGACGTGGTCCGGCGGCGCCGCGCGGTGCGCGCGGCCTGACCGGCCCGCGGGGGCCTCAGCGCAGGAACAGCGCGCCGAGCCGGCGGGCGGCGAGCCACACCCCGACGCCGGCCATCACCACGAAGTAGAGGACGTGGCCGGCGGTCGCCCAGCTCAGCACGCCCACCGCGAGCGCACGCATCATCTCCACCGCGTGCCACAGCGGGAACACGCGGATCACCCACTGGATCGGCTCCGGGTAGACCGCGAGCGGGAAGAACGTGGCCGAGAACAGGAACATGGGCATCAGCACGATCTGGATCCAGTCCATGTGCTGGAACGTCTTCATCCAGCTCGTCACCGCCATGCCGAGGGAGGCGAAGCCCAGCGCCACGAGCAGGGCGCCGGGGATCATGAGCAGCGCCGTCCACGAGGTGACGAGCCCGGCCACGGTCATGACGATCAGGAAGCCGACCGCGTAGATCAGCCCGCGCAGCAGCGCCATCGCGATCTCCCCGAGTGCCACGTCCAGCGGGCCCAGCCGCGTGGAGAGCATGGTCTGGTACGTCTTCGCGTAGCGCAGCTTGAAGAACACGTTCCACGTGGAGTCGTAGATGGCGCCGTTCATCGCCGAGACCGCCAGCAGTGCGGGGGCGAGGTACATGCCGTACGGGACGGGGGTGCCATCCGGGCCGGCCACGTCGCCGACCAGCGCACCGAGCCCGAGCCCCAGGGAGGCCAGGTAGAGCACGGGCTCGAAGAACCCGGAGAAGAACACCACCCAGTTGTTGGACTTCAGGGAGAGGAACGCCCGCTCCATCACCGCGCGCACGTTGCCCGAGTACGCGCCGGCCAGCGGGCCGCGGCGCACGGGGATCTCGGGCATGGGCGGCACGGCGACGGCGTGTTCCCGCACCACCGACGACGGCGCGGCCGGGTCCGCCTGCGCGGCGGCGGGTGCGACGTCGGCGCGGGCGGCCTCGGTTCGTTCGGCACGGCGGCCCAGGCGCGGGGCACGGTCGCGACGGGCGGCCGTGACGGCGTCGCGGTCCGGGGTGCCGCGGACCCAGCCGAGGCGGCGCGTGTAGATCCGCACCGCGAGCCAGGCCCCGCCGAGCGCGAGGGCCAGCAGGAACGCCACGTGCACCACGGTGAGCCAGGCCGGCTCGACCATCCCGTAGGAGAGCACGCGGCCGAGCTGGGCGGCATGCCACTGCGGGGAGAGCCAGCCGATCCAGCGCAGCCACACCGGCAGCGCCTCGAGCGGGTAGAAGGTGGCGGAGAACAGGAACAGGGGCATGACCACGAGCCGCTGCAGGGTGGCGAACTGGCCCTTGTCCTCCTTCAGGGAGGCCGCGAACGCCATGATCGGCGCGCCGACGGCGAGCCCGCCGAGCGTGGCGGTGAGGACCTGCACCCACGCCCACGGGCTCGAGACCACGCCGAACGCCAGCATCACCAGCAGGAACACGGCGGCCTGGAACACGAACCGCAGGCTCACGGCCGCGAGGTGGCCCAGGGCGATCTGCGCCGGAGACAGCGGAGTGGCCTGCGCCGCGTAGTACGTGCGCTGCCACTGGAACCCGCCCATCACCGGGTAGGAGAACTCGACGGACGCGGTCATCAGCGCGCCCGAGGCCAGCAGCGCCGGGGCGATGAACGCGACGTAGGAGACCCCGCCCAGGGCGTCCTGCGGCATCCCCCCGCCCATGAGCTGGGCCAGGCCCAGGCCCATGGCCAGCAGGTAGAGCACGGGCTCGCCGAGCGCCCCGACGAGCAGCACCGCGCCGTAGCGACGCATGTTCCGCAGCTGGTGTTCGGCGTAGAGCAGGACGCCGCGGCGCCTCACACGCTCCGCGGACGCCGCCGCGGTGACCGGCGGGCGCAGCGGCTCGGCGGGCGTGGCGGACGGAGCCGAGGTCCCGGACCGCGGGCCGGGCGAGGCGGGGCCGGGGGTCGTCGTCGTGGTGGGGGACGGCACGGGTCAGTCCACCAGGGTGCGGCCGGTGAGGATGAGGAACACGTCCTCGAGGCTCGCGCGGCGGGTCAGCGTGGTGACGGGGGCGGGCAGGGCGCCCTCGTCGACGAGGCGCTGCACGACGTCGTGCAGGTCGTCCGCGCGTCGGGCGTAGACGAGGACGCGGTCCGGGAGGACCTCGACGCGGTGCACGACGCCGTCACCCGCGTGGGCCTGGACGGTGCGGGCCGCGGCCTCGTTGCGGTCCGCGCCGAAGCGCGCCTCGAGGACCTCGCGGGAGGCGTGCTCGCGGATGAGCTCGGCGGGGGTGCCGGCGGCCATGATCTCGCCGCCGTCGACCACGACGAGCCGGTCGCACAGCTGCTCCGCCTCGTCCATGTGGTGCGTGGTCAGCAGCAGCGTGGTGCCGCGTTCCTTGAGCCGGTAGAGGCGGTCCCACAGGATGTGGCGGGCCTGCGGGTCCAGGCCCGTGGTGGGCTCGTCGAGGAGGAAGAGGGCCGGCTCGTTGACCAGGGCGCGGGCGATCACGAGCCGGCGCTTCATGCCGCCGGAGAGGTCGGTGACCTTGGCGTCCGCCTTCTCGGTGAGCTGGGCGAAGGCCAGCAGCTCCTCGGCCTTGGGCCGCAGGTACGAGTAGGGCAGGCCGAAGTAGCGGCCGTAGATCAGGATGTTCTCCCGGGCGGTGAGCTCCTCGTCCAGGTTGTCCTGCTGCGGCACCACGCCCAGGCGCGCACGGACGGCCGGCCCGTCCTCCTCCGGGTCGATGCCCAGGATGGTCAGCTCGCCCGCGGTGCGCTGCGAGGTGCCCGCGAGCATGCGCATGGTGGTGGACTTGCCCGCGCCGTTGGGGCCGAGCAGGCCGAAGCACTCCCCGGGGCGCACGTCCAGGTCGATGCCCTTCACGGCGTGGAACTCGCCGTACTGCTTGCGCAGCCCACGGGCACGGATGACGGAGGCGGAGGCCGGGGCGGCGGGCAGAGTGGTGTGACTCACAAGCCGACAGCATAGGCGCACCACCCGCCCGGACGCGCGCCGCCCCCTCGGCGACGAACCCTGCGATATGGCCCCCATCCGGGGTGGATGGGGGCCATATCGCAGGGTTCGTCGCGGGGCGGGGAGAGGTCAGGCGCCGGCCCGCTCCCCCGCCCGGTCCTCGGCGTCGGCGGCGCGCTCGGCGGCCTCGACGACGTTCGCCAGCAGCATGACGCGGGTCATCGGCCCGACGCCGCCCGGGTTCGGCGCCATCCAGGCCGCCTTCTCCTTCACGGCCGGGTCCACGTCGCCCAGGACGCGCGACGTCCCGTCCTCCCCGGTCACGCGGGAGACGCCCACGTCCAGGACGATCACGCCCTCCTTGACCTGCTCCGGCTTCACCATGTGGGCGGAGCCGGCGGCGGCGATCACGACGTCGGCGCTCGCCAGCAGCTCGTCGAGGTTCGTGGTGCCGGTGTGGGCCAGGGTCACGGTGGCGTTGACCTCGCGGCGGGTGAGCACGAGGCCGGCGGGCCGGCCGATGGTCACGCCGCGGCCGATCACGAGCACGTGCTTGCCGGCCAGCTCCACACCGTGGTGGCGCAGCAGCTCGACGCAGCCGGCCGGGGTGCACGGCAGCGGCGAGTCCAGCTCGCCGCCGACCGAGGCCACGAGCCGCCCCAGGTTCATGGGGTGCAGGCCGTCCGCGTCCTTGTCCGGGTCGATGGCCTCGAGCACCTTCTGGGTGTCCACGTGCTTCGGCAGCGGCAGCTGGACGATGTAGCCCGTGCAGGCCGGGTCCTCGTTCAGCTCGCGCACGACGTCGAGGATCTGCTCCTCCGTCGCGTCCGCGGGCAGCTCACGCTGGATGGACTCGATGCCCACCTCGGCGCAGTCGCGGTGCTTGCCCGCCACGTACTTCTGCGAGCCGGCGTCCTCACCGACGAGCAGGGTGCCGAGGCCGGGGGTGTGCCCGCGCTCGGCGAGGGCGGCCACGCGGCCGCGCAGCTCCTCCTTGATCGCGGCGGCGGTGGCCTTGCCGTCCAGGACCTTCGCGGTCATCGGCGGCTCACCAGCCCTCGAGGCCGTCGTACAGCGGGAAGTCCTCGGTGAGCTTCACGACGCGGGCGCGCAGCGCCTCCACGTCCGGGCTCGGCTTCAGCGCCTCGGCGATGACGTCGGACACCTCGCGGAACTCGGCCTCGCCGAAGCCGCGGGAGGCCAGCGCGGGGGTGCCGATGCGCAGGCCGGAGGTGGTCATCGGCGGACGCGGGTCCCACGGCACCGAGTTGCGGTTCACGGTGATGCCGACCTCGTGCAGGATGTCCTCGCCCTGCCTGCCGTCCAGCTGGGACTCGCGCAGGTCCACCAGGACCAGGTGCACGTCCGTGCCGCCGGTGAGCACCGAGATGCCGTGCTCGGCCATGTCCGGGGCGGTCAGGCGCTCGGCCAGGATCTGCGCGCCGGCCAGGGTGCGCTCCTGCTTCTCCTTGAAGTCCGCGGAGCCGGCGATCTTGAAGGCCACGGCCTTGCCCGCGATCGCGTGCATCAGCGGGCCGCCCTGCTGGCCCGGGAACACGGCGGAGTCGATCTTCTTCTTCAGCTCCTCGGTGGAGAGGATGAAGCCCGAACGGGGGCCGGCGAGGGTCTTGTGCACGGTGGAGGAGACGACGTCGGCGTGCGGCACCGGGTTCGGGTGCAGGCCGGCGGCCACGAGGCCGGCGAAGTGGGCCATGTCCACCCAGAGCCGGGCGCCGACCTCGTCCGCGATCGAGCGGAAGGCGGCGAAGTCGAGCTGACGGGGATAGGCGGACCAGCCGGCCACGATCACCTTCGGCCGGGCCTCGAGGGCCTTCTCGCGCACCTTGTCCATGTCGATGCGGTGGGTGTCCGGCTCCACCTCGTACGCGGCGATGCTGTAGTTCTTGCCGGAGAAGTTCAGCTTCATGCCGTGCGTCAGGTGGCCGCCGTGCGCCAGGGACAGGCCCATCATCGTGTCCCCGTGGTCCAGCAGCGAGGTCATCACGGCCACGTTGGCCTGAGCGCCGGCGTGCGGCTGGACGTTGGCGTGCTCGGCGCCGAACAGGTCCTTGGCGCGCTGGATGGCCAGGTTCTCGGCCACGTCCACGAACTCGCAGCCGCCGTAGTAGCGGCGGCCCGGGTAGCCCTCCGCGTACTTGTTGGTCAGCACCGAGCCCTGCGTCTCGAGGATGGCGCGCGGCACGAAGTTCTCCGAGGCGATCATCTCGAGCGTGCCCCGCTGGCGGCCGAGCTCGTCCGCGAGCGCCGCGGCGATCTCCGGGTCCACCTCGGCGAGGGGCTGGGTGTTGATGTCGGGCGTCTGCGTCACGGGGGTTCCCTTCGAACGGGGGTCTGTGCGGCCGGAAGGCTCCGGTGCCCTCCATCCTAGTGACCGGGCGCCGTCGTCGGGCCTGCGCGACGGCGGCCCGCGGCCCCGGCGACCGACCCCGGCACCCGGTTCTTTTGACTGATTCAGAAATATGCCAAGATCGGGGATGACGCCGCCCACCGCGCCGATCGGTGCGCGGCCGACGTCGATCGACGAAGGAGAGTTCCATGACGGAGTACCAGAAGACGACCCCGCACGCGACCGGTTCCACCCGCCAGAACGGCGCCCCGGCCGTCAGCGACCGCCAGTCCCTGACCGTGGGCAGCGAGGGGCCCATCGTCCTGCACGACACCCACCTGCTGGAGACCCACCAGCACTTCAACCGCATGAACATCCCGGAGCGCCGCCCGCACGCCAAGGGCTCCGGCGCCTTCGGCGAGTTCGAGGTGACCGAGGACGTGTCGAAGTACACCAAGGCCCTCGTGTTCCAGCCCGGCACGAAGACCGAGACCCTCCTGCGCTTCTCCACCGTGGCCGGCGAGCTCGGCTCCCCGGACACCTGGCGCGACGTGCGCGGCTTCGCGCTGCGCTTCTACAGCGAGGAGGGCAACTACGACATCGTCGGCAACAACACCCCGATCTTCTTCCTGCGCGACCCGATGAAGTTCACCCACTTCATCCGCTCGCAGAAGCGTCTGCCGGACTCCGGCCTGCGCGATGCCACCATGCAGTGGGACTTCTGGACCAACAACCCCGAGTCGGCGCACCAGGTGACCTACCTGATGGGCCCGCGCGGCCTGCCCCGCACCTGGCGTGAGATGAACGGCTACGGCTCCCACACCTACCTGTGGGTCAACGCCCAGGGCGAGAAGCACTGGGTGAAGTACCACTTCATCTCCCAGCAGGGCGTGCACGGCCTCTCGAACGACGAGGCCACCAAGATCGCCGGCGAGAACGCCGACTTCCACCGCCAGGACCTGTTCGAGTCCATCGCCAAGGGCGACCACCCCAAGTGGGACCTCTACATCCAGGCGATCCCCTACGAGGAGGGCAAGACCTACCGGTTCAACCCCTTCGACCTGACGAAGACGATCTCCAAGAAGGACTACCCGCGCATCAAGGTCGGCACGCTGACCCTGAACCGCAACCCGGAGAACCACTTCGCGCAGATCGAGTCCGCCGCGTTCAGCCCGAGCAACACCGTGCCGGGCATCGGCCTCTCCCCGGACCGCATGCTCCTGGGCCGCGCCTTCGCGTACCACGACGCCCAGCTGTACCGCGTGGGCGCCCACGTGAACCAGCTGCCGGTGAACCGTCCCAAGAACGCGGTGCACAACTACGCCTTCGACGGCCAGATGTGGTACGACCACACGGGCGACCGCTCCACCTACGTGCCGAACTCCAACGGCGACTCCTGGTCGGACGAGACCGGCCCGGTGGACGACGGCTGGGAGGCCGACGGCACCCTGACCCGCGAGGCCCAGGCCCTGCGCGCGGACGACGACGACTTCGGCCAGGCCGGCACCCTCGTCCGCGAGGTCTTCTCGGACCAGGAGCGTGACGACTTCGTGGAGACCGTGTCCGGCGCGCTGAAGGGTGTCCGCCAGGACGTCCAGGCCCGCGCCTTCGAGTACTGGAAGAACGTGGACGCCACGATCGGCCAGCGCATCGAGGACGAGGTCAAGCGCCACGAGGGCGACGGCATCCCGGGCGTCGAGGCCGGCGGCGAGGCCCGCATCTGACGGCTCCTTCCCCCGGCGGGCGCCCGCGCGGGCTCCGCTGAACGCGCGGCGGCCGCTCCCTCACACGAGGGGGCGGCCGCCGTCGTCGTGGGGCGGTTGTTCCGGTCAGCGCTTGCCCCAGCGGCGCTCCTGCGCCTGGGACAGCTTGTCCTTGACCACCTTCACGACCGTGTCCTTGGCGGGCACGGCCACGTTGTCCCGCAGCGGGACGGCGACCTTGTCACGCACGGTCTCGAACGCGGAGGCCGCCACGGCGCCGGCCTGGGCCAGCTTCGACTCGCCCTCGGCGTCCGAGCCTCGGGTCTCGTCGCGGTCCGCCCGCAGGTCCGGGAGGGCGGCGCCCTCGGTGTCGTCCTCGGCGGGCTCCTCATCCGTGGGGGCGGAGGAGGTGGAGGTGTCCGGGGCCACGGTCGTGGGCGTCGACGACGTCGGCGCGGCGGTCCCGGCGGCTGCCGCCGACTGCGCGGCGCGGGCCTCGCGGCGGGTCGCCGGGGTGGCGTCCTCCGCACGGCCGGACGAGGCCGCGGTCGGATCCAGCTCCGGGGCGCCGCCCAGGGGCGTGGCCGGCGTGGTGCCGGCGTGGGTCTCCGGGGCCTCGGCCCGGCGGGTGGCCGGGGCGTCCTCGAGGGAAGGGCGCTCGGCTGCGGGCTCGACCGCCGCCGGCTGCGCGGCGTCCACGCGATGGTCCTCGGTACGCGCCGGCTCGCGGTCCGCCTCGGCCACGCGCCCGGGCACCCCGGGCGTGCCGTCGATGCGCAGGGACCCGGCGGCCGAGCGCTCCGCCCCGTCGGCGCCGTTCTGCTGGGCCTGGTCCGACTCGGTGGCCACGACGGTGACCGAGCCGTGCGCGGTGGTGGCGACCGTGTGCGTCTCGAGGTGCTCGCCCTGAGGGACGGGGATCGCGTCCGTGGCGAACTCCTTGGTGGGGGTGTGCTCGGCGGCGACCTCGTCGGCGGGGACGGTCCCGTGCACGTGCTCGGGAGCCGGGGTGAGGTGGCTCCTGTGCTGCGGAGCCTCGGCGGCCGGTGCCGCCGGGGCGGGGGTCTCGGTCACCGGGGACGGGGAGGCCGGGGTCGCCGGGACGTCGGCCGCGGGCGTCTGCTCGTCCAGGGTGACGCCGGAGCCGCCGGCCACACCGGCCGCGCCCAGGCCCACGGTGTCCGCCTCGCGCGCCGTGCTCGGCGCCGCCGGAGCGGGGCGCAGAGTGCCCCGGGTGGCCGGAGCCGCGGCGTCGCGGCGGTGGGTCTGAGCGGTGGCCTCGGTGCTCGGGGCGTCCTGCTGGTCCACGGTCACCCCGGCACCGCCGGCCACGCCGGCGACGGACTCGTCGGTCTCGCGGTCCGCCGCGGCGGTGTCGAACGCAGCCAGACCCCCGGCGGGCTTCACCGCGGCCGCGGGGCGCGCGTCCTCCTCGGCCGCCACCTCGTCCAGGCGGGAGAGGCGGGTCGGGGCCGCGGGGGCGGCCGCCTGCTCACCCGCGGTGTCCGCGGTGACGCCCCGGCGCTCGAGCCGGGTCTCGGCGGCCTCGGCCTCGGCCTCACGACGACGGCGGGAGGCGATCACCGAGAGGATGATCAGGATCAGCAGCACGACGATGATGGCCGCGATGATCCAGTAGAGGGTGGACTCTGGCATGGGGTGCTCCTCGGTCGTCTGGGGCGACCGGCCGGGCCGGGCGCCGCGTCGTGCTTCCCGCGCCGCCGCGCGGCGGGGAACCTGGTCTTGAGGATGACACGGGGCCCGGCCCCCCGACCAGGGATCAGCCCCGTCATCCCGCGGTTCCGCGCGGCCGGCACCGCCTACCATCGACGCCATGGACACGGCAGCCCTCTCCCCCAGCCCCTCCCCCGCCTCCGGCGCCGAGCACGCCCACGTGCTCACGCTGGCCTGCACGAACCGCAAGGGCATCGTGCACGCCGTGACGGGCGCCCTGCTGGGCGTGGAGGCGGACATCACCGAGTCGCAGCAGTACGACTCCCCGGACACCGGCGACTTCTTCATGCGCGTGGAGTTCGTGACCCCGGCCACGCGGGAGGACATCGAGCAGGCGCTCGCGCCGGTGCGCGAGGAGTTCGGCATGCGCATGGGCCTGTGGGACGCGGCGCACCGCATGCGCACCCTCGTGATGTGCTCCAAGGACGGGCACACCCTCAACGACCTGCTCTTCCAGCAGCGCGCCGGCACCCTGCCCATCGAGATCCCCGTGGTGGTCTCGAACCACCTGGACCTGCAGCCGCTCGCCTCCTTCTACGGCGTGCCCTTCATCCACGTGCCCGTCTCCAAGGACCCCTCGAGCCGGGACTCCAAGGAGGCCGCGGAGGACCGGCTGCGCGACCTGATCGCCCAGTTCGACATCGAGCTGGTGGTCCTGGCCCGCTACATGCAGATCCTCTCGGACGAGCTGTGCCGGGACCTGGCCGGGATGGCCATCAACATCCACCACTCGTTCCTGCCCTCCTTCAAGGGCGCCCGCCCCTACCACCAGGCGCACGAACGCGGCGTGAAGCTCATCGGCGCCACCGCCCACTACGTGACCGCCGACCTGGACGAGGGCCCGATCATCGCGCAGTCCGTGCAGCCGGTGACCCACGCCCAGACCGCCGCCGACTTCGTGGCCCGCGGCCGCGACGTCGAGGGCTCCACGCTCGCGCAGGCCGTGCGCTGGCACGCCCAGCACCGCGTCCTCGCGGACGGCCGGCGGGCCGTCGTCTTCAGCTGAGCCCGGGACGACGGCGCCACGCGGCGCCGTCGTCCTCCACACCTAGGCTGGTGGCATGGCCCACATCATCACCGTCGCGGGTGCCACCCCGCGCATCCACGAGTCCGTCTTCCTCGCCCCGACCGCCGCGATCACCGGCGAC
>ERZ1023242.43-NODE-43-length-34873-cov-8.636711_pt1 | contig 34873 bp, 28 predicted proteins | sample MGYA00520875_ERZ1023242 | MGnify/ENA primary metagenome ERZ1023242 (study PRJEB32759, sample SAMN07749884) | skin metagenome | biome: transportation; feature: city; material: polyester macromolecule | host: Homo sapiens | place: Hong Kong:ISLAND line | collected... | reverse complement strand
TGCCGGTGCTCGACTCAATCGCCATGGCTCGTCAGCACGGTGAGGTTGAGGGCGGATTCAAGCTCGTCGTCGATGAACTGGAGAAGGTCGCCAATAATCACGGGCTGACCAGTTTCGGTGAAGTGGGTGACGCCTTCGACCCGAACCTCCACGAGGCACTGATGCAGATGCCGATGGAGGGGGTCTCCGTCACCTCCGTCAGCCAGGTGATGCAGCCCGGTTATAAGCTCGGCGATCGCGTCCTGCGCCCGGCCCGCGTGGCCGTTTCGGATCCCGACCCCAACGCCACCCCGGTCGATGAGTCCGCCCAGGCGGATGGCGAGTCCGCTCAGGCTGACGAGGACGACGAGACGCCGCATAACGACTGACGGCGATCGAGGCCGACAACGATGAAGCGGCCATGACGACAAACCCGACGATGGCTAGGGAGGGAGGAACTAGATGAGTACCAAGGACTGGGCCGAGAAGGACTACTACAAGATTCTCGGTGTCTCCAAGGACGCGAAGCCCGAAGAGATTAAGAAAGCGTTCCGCAAGATCGCCCGGGACAACCATCCCGACTCCCACCCTGGTGATAAAGCCGCTGAGGCTCGTTTCAAGGAGGCCTCGGAGGCCAACGACGTGCTGTCGAACGCCAAGAAGCGCAAGGAGTACGACCAGGCTCGTAGCCTGTTCGGATCAGCAGGTGGATTCCGGTTCCCACGAGGTGGAACCCAGACCAACGTCAACGTGGAGGACTTCCTGCGTACTGCCTCCAACGGGGACGGGTTCGGTGACCTGTTTGGCAATCTCTTTGGGGCTACTGGAGGACGTCGCACAGCATCCCGGTCGCCACGTCGGGGAGCTGACGTTGAAGGGGAGACGACGATCTCCTTCGACGACGCCGTGACTGGGACCACCGTCACTATGGACATGGTCTCGCAAGCCCCCTGTCAGGCATGTCGGGGGACCGGAGCCAGGGCTGGCACCGTACCGCGGGTATGCTCGACTTGCCAAGGGTCAGGCATGCACGCCAGCTCGGCCGGCGGGGTGTTCGAGATGACCGAACCCTGCCCGGATTGCCACGGACGAGGCATGGTTGTTGAGGACCCCTGCCAGGTCTGCCATGGATCGGGACGGGCTAAGTCCACTAAGTCCATGCAGATCCGCATTCCTGCCGGGGTGGAGGATGGTCAGCGTATCCGTATCAAGGGCAAGGGATCCCCTGGCGAGAACGGCGGGAGGGCCGGTGACCTGTACGTCAAGGTGGCGGTGCGTCCTCACGAGGTCTTTGGCCGCGACGGTCACAACCTCACCGTCACCGTGCCGGTAACTTTCCCGGAGGCTACGTTGGGTGCCGAGGTTGAGGTGCCCACTTTGACGGGGGCGACCGTCCGACTGCGTATCCCCGCCGGGACACCGAATGGACGCACCTTCCGAGTGCGAGGACGCGGTGTGCCGCGTTCCGATGGCAGCAAGGGTGACCTGCTAGCCACCGTTGAGATAGCTGTGCCGGAAAATCTTGACGACAACTCCCGTCAGGCTGTGGAGAGGCTTCGCGACACTATTCGGCAGGCCACGCCGCGACCATGGGAGGTGAAGTGAGATGGTGCGGCGCAGCAGGAACTTGTCCGACGCTGTCGATCTTGCGGTGATCGACAAGGACGCTGCCATCTTCGCCATCTCGGTGGCTGCTGAGCTTGCCGGGATGCACCCTCAGACCCTACGCACCTACGATCGGCTCGGACTTGTGGTACCCGAGCGCACCAGCGGGCGGGGGCGTCGATACTCGATGCGTGACGTTGCCGCCTTGCGGATGGTCCAGCACCTGTCCCAGGAAGAGGGGATTAACCTCAACGGGATCCGACGAATCCTCCAGATGGAGCGTCGGATCGAGCAGCTGTCGGAGCAGGTGGATCAGCTCACCGACACCGTGCGAGGGATGCAAGCGGCGCGTTACAAGGGCAGTGAGGACCCGAGGGTCTTCACCGCAGAGTCGACCGGCCGCGTGCATATGGGCCGAACGGTCGTTCATGCCCAGCTGGCACTGCCTGCCCACCGCGGCTGACCTCGGATCACAATAGGCGGGTGTGGGCCTGCTGCGGATCCGCTAAAAGCAAATCGGATTCCCACTCCCAGATGCAGACAGGTGGGGTTGGGCAAGGCATGATGAGAGTATGAAGAGAATTCTTAGGATTCTCAGCGTTATGGTCGCTGTGGTAGTCGTGGCAGGAATCGCGATCGGGTTGCGACCCAATTCCCATGCCTTCGGGTCAGTATTCCAGGGCCGCCATATATCCGATGCCGCGAGCGTGTCGAACTTAGCAGTGGGCACGATCGCATCGTCTGCTGTCTCGTCGGCGGTGACGTCGGCCCCAACTCCGGCAGCGTACGCCACCCGGAAAGTGACAGGGCATGGGGGAACGTTGGCGACCCTCGGCTTGGGTGATTCGGTGCCGCAGGGCGGTCCATGTACCAACTGCACGACGTTCATTGAGAGGGTCGGCACCGATATGGCGCGTAAAGCCGGGGTGAAAGCTGCGGTGCGTAACGAGTCGGTAGCGGGATACAAGACCGCTGATGTGTTGACCCAGCTTGAGTCCAACAGTACGAAATCCCTGCTGGAAACGTCTGATCTAGTCATCGTGACGATTGGGGCAAACGACTTTGATCTTGACACGCTCGTGGGTCAGTGCGCCCATTCCGATGTGTCGTGTGTAGCTGATGATGTCAACGATGTGACCGGTCGAGTGCGGACGATCCTGGAACGCGTCAAGGCCGGCATGAGCACGCCGGGGGCGACTGTTGTCGTCACCGGGTATTGGAATGTAGGGTTTGACGGCAAAGCTGGACGTAACAAGGGGCCCGACTACGTCAAGGTGGCCGATATGGTCACTGAGGCATTCAACGCCAACGTCAAGAAGATCGCCAACGAGGTTGGAGTGGTATACGTCGACGTCCGTACTCCGTTTAAGGGGGCAGATGGTAACCGTGATGACACAGCACTGCTTATGGACGACGGGGATCACCCGTCCGAGGAAGGGCATAAGGTGCTGGCCGAGGCTGTGGAGGCCGAGCTGTCCTGACGAGGGTAGTGAACCCGTAGGGTGACGGCGTGAACAGGCACGAGTTCTTTCAGACCAGCCTCATCTCCTCTCTCATGGATGGGGTCTATGAGGATGAAATGACGATCGGTGAATTGCTGTCTCACGGCTCTTTCGGATTGGGGACTTTCAATGCCCTTGACGGCGAGATGGTTATCCTGGATGGGCACTGCTACCAGTTGCGAGGGGACGGAATGAGTCGTCCTGCGCCGTTCGGGGCTAGGACGCCGTACGCGATGGTGACGAATTTCGTGCCGTCCCATCGGCTCGAGGTCCACTCACCGATGATGCGAGCCGAGATTTCCAAACTTATTGATGAGGTACTACCTAGTGCGAATTACATGTATGCGTTGCGGATTACTGGGTTCGTCAACTGGGTGATGACGCGCACTGTCGTGCAACAGTCCAAGCCGTATCGGCCGATGGTGGAGGCTACTAATGGCGAGGAGATTGTGCGAAGTGAGGACGTTAATGGGGTGTTCGTTGGGTTCCGCACTCCGGTTTATCAGCAGGGTATTTCGGTTCCGGGGTGTCACGTGCACTTCGTCACGGACTCTCGGGATCATGGCGGCCACGTCGTGGATTTCCAGTTGGGACACGGTCTGGTCGAGGTGTGCGTCGGAACGGATCTGCGGTTGAGGTTGCCGATCAGTACTGAGTTTGAGCACGCCGAGTTAGCTCCGGAAAACCTAGCCGCTCAGGTTGCGAAAACTGAGCATGTGGCAGGGGAGTGACGTCCGTTCCGTGGCCTGGGAAGCCGGGAAGCGCAGGCAGGAGCTTAGCTCAGGGAGTGTGTTGCGCCCACATCGGGCACCGTGCCGTAGCCGAATCTTCACCCGACTTTTAGGTGAGGAATAGCTCCGTTCATATTCCCCTATCAAATAGTGTCGGCAATGAGGTCGGTCCGCTGACAAAGGATCAACGGTGACACAAACCATGCTTGCTGAATGTTTTCACGCCGCGGATCGGACCATTGCCTACCAGGGCAACCCGATCCACATCATCGTCAAGCCCTGACGTTGCACCTGCTCAGCGCATCACGGGTGCCGTCGTGACCCCCTCGCGTTGCGCGGAATCGATCTGTGCGGCTGTGTGCGGCGTCTGTGTCTGAGTGAAGTCCTACAATTCATGAGTTAGACCCCGGACCACCGGGATTGCTGCGACGACGCATCCTGCCGTCGTGGCGGGAGCGTCGGCACGATGTCAGGAGCCTCATGACAGTACTGACCGACTTCCTCGCCACGCATCAACTGCTGACGATCCTCATTGTCCTGGCTTCCGGCGCCCTGCTAGGCCAAATCAAGTTCGGCCCGTTGAGATTCGGTGCCGCTGGAGCCCTGTTCATGGGATTGGTTGTCGGGGCCCTCGACCCTCGCTTCGGCCAAAATCTCGGGATGACCAAAGGCCTGGGCGTGGTGCTGTTTTGCTACACCGTCGGTCTGGCTGCCGGATCGACTTTCTTGTCCGACCTCAAACGCCAGTGGAGCCTCATGCTCGCCGGTGTTGTCGGGTTGGCAGTGATGGCCGTAGCCGGACTCGGCCTGGGACGACTATTCGGCTTAACTCCGGCCCACGTCGCGGGCTTGTACGCCGGCGTCCTCACCTCACCGGCTATTGACGCCGCGTCGACGGCTACTCACGGGGCTGGGAACACTCTTGTAGGGTACGCGTTGTCCTATCCGGTGGGTGTTGTTGTCGGGCTTATCATGGTCGCATTCATTGCTAAGCGGCGTTGGCCCGCCGCCAAGGACAACACCTCGATGGCTGAGGCTGGACTTACCTCGGTGTCGACAGTCGTTGACCGGGAGACGTCGATCCGGGAGACCCCAGGCTTCAACGACGATCAGATTCGGATGTCCTATCTGCTGCGCGACGGTGAAATGCGGCTGGCCGCCCCTGACGACGACCTTCATGTCGGCGACCAGGTGCTGGTGGTCGGAAACCCTGACGACGTTGATCGCGCCGTCAAGCACCTCGGACACGTCTCGGAGCGCACCCTTACCAACGAGCGCCGCGAGATTGATTTCCGACGCTTCCTGGTGTCTAACCCCGCCTTGGTGGGTCATACCCTGGGCAGCATCGATGTGCGCGGGCGAACCAGCGGCAAGGTGACGCGAGTGCGTCGCGGTGACCTCGATATGTTGGCCCGCGACGACATCGTCCTGCAGCCCGGCGACCGGGTGCTGTGCGTCGTGCCAGCTCATCGCCTTTCCGACGCTGCGGACTTCTTTGGTGACTCTGAAGCTCGCGTCTCCCAAGTAGATGCCCTGTCCTTGGGGCTGGGCGCTGCCCTCGGTTTACTGCTTGGTGCTCTCATGGTGGCTTTGCCTGGAGGGTTGCAGTTCGAGTTGGGAACCGCTGCCGGGCCGCTCGTCATGGGTATGATTTTGGGCTCGATCCACCGTACGGGGCCGCTGCGCTGGCAGTTGCCGCATGCTACGAACGCGATCCTGCGTCAGCTCGGTCTCATGATCTTCCTGGCCTGTGTCGGATTGGCCTCCGGTCCGGCATTCCTGTCCCAGGCGGCGAGTTGGACAGGGTTGGCGGTTATTGGCGTCTCGGCAGTGACTTTGGTCCTCGGTGGCGCGATCGTCATCGTGGCGGCCTGGTTTATGAAGCTGTCGGCCCAGCGCGCCACGGGAGCTTTCGCAGGCTTCGTCGGTCAGCCCGCCATTCTCAGCTACGCTAACTCCCTCGTTAACGACGAACGGATCGAGTCGGCCTACGGTGCCCTCTTCGCGCTGGGCACGATCGTCAAGATTCTGCTAGTGCAGGTGATCGTGCTGGTCTGAGTTGTCGATCGGACCTAGTGCCGGGTTACGGGGTCTGACGGCGCCGTGAGAGCCGCCACCCGAGGGTCAGGACAGCTAGCCAGATGGGGCCGATAGCCACCGCGATCCGGTAGGGCGGCATGATCGTCATGACGACGACCATGAGTACCAGGAAGGCCAGCACAATCCAGTTGGTCACCGGGGCTCCGGGCATAGTGAACTGCAGGTGAGCCCGGGACTCGGTGTCGAGTCGGCGATGGAAAAATACCTGAGTGATGATGATCGTCGCCCAATTGATGATGGCGGCGATTATGGCGATCGACATGATGTACATGAACGCCTGCTCCGGCAGCAGCCCGACGACGACCACCGCGATGGCCGTCACTGCGCTAGATAGGAGCACCCCGGCCCATGGTGACCCGACCTTGTTAACCTTGCCGAGGAAGGCTGGAGCATCCCCCTGATGGGCCAAGGCGTGGAGCATGCGTCCGTTGGCGTAGAGACCAGAGTTATACGCCGATATCGCTGCGGTGAGGACGACGAGGTTGAGGATGGCCGCCGCTCCCGGGATCCCGACGAGGTCGAAAATCTGGACGAAGGGGCTGGCATTTCCGTCGATCTTCGTCCACGGGACAATCGCCACCATGACGATGAGCGCACCGACGTAGAACAGCAGGATGCGCCCGACGACTCGGTTAATGGCCCTGGGGATGGAGCGCTGCGGATCTTCGGCCTCACCGGCGGTGATGCCGATGAGCTCGGTGCCGCCAAAGGAGAACATGACGATGATGATCCCAGCGAGCATTCCGGTGACGCCGTGAGGCGAGAATCCGTCATTGCGCCACAGGTTGCCGATGCCAGTCGCTGAAGTGGAGTGGGTGCCGAAGAATATGATCCACAGCCCCAGGACGATCATGGCAATGATTGCGACGACTTTGATGATGGCGAACCAAAACTCCACTTCTCCGTAAGCGCGAACGTGGAGGAGGTTGACGGTGGTGACGATGATGAGCAGTACCGCCGCTGACACGCACCGGGGGACGGCTGGGAACCAGTAGTTGATGTAGATTCCGACCACCGAGAGTTCGGCCATTGATACGAAGATGTAGTTGAACCAGTAGTTCCAACCGGAGATGAACCCGGGGAGATCTCCCCACCATCGGTGTGCGTATTCGCTAAAGGCACCCGATGTCGGGTTGTGGACGCTCATCTCACCAAGGGCTCGCATGATGAGGTAGATCACCATGCCCCCAACGAGGTAGCTGACGATGACCGCCGGTCCGGCGGCCGCGATCGAGTCGGCTGCTCCGTAGAACAGACCGGTTCCGATGGCGCCACCCAAGGCGATGAGCTGGATGTGTCGGTTGCGCAAACTGCGATGCAGTTGCTGGTCGGGTTCGGTCACGGTCTGTGAGTTTAGAGGTGAGTCTCGGCAGGGGCCCGTGTTGGTCGAGGGGTGAACGTGACCTCAGTCAATGCAGTGGTGGCTCTGCGGGTGGTGCCGGGGTGCCGGTACCCTGACCGCGTGATACTTAACCTTGCCGCGGTGTGCCTGATGCGAGGCCGAACTTGCCTTAACGTCCGCAAGAAGGGAGCTGATCACGTCATCTTGCCAGGCGGCAAGATCGAGCCGGGAGAGACCCCGCTGGAGGCCGCCACCCGCGAGGCTCGGGAAGAAACCCGCCTCGTCCTTGACCCTGCTGATTTGACCCACCTCGGTACTTTCGACGCCCCTGCAGCCAATCGCGATGCGGACGGCATTCGGTGTGCGGTCTACCTGTGTAACTGGCGTAAGGCCTGGCCGGAGCCCACCCCGGACTCCGAGATTGTCGAGTACGAGTGGACCGACCTCGACCACTGCCATGACGACGCGCGACAGGCCCCGCTGTTGCTTGACCGGGTTATCCCGGCCTTGCAGCAGCAGGGTCTGCTGTGAGTCTCACTTATCCGTCGCAGGACACGATTATGGTCACTCCTCAGCTAGCGCGACGGCTGGCTTAACCTTGGCTCCTCGGCGTCCTGGGATCACGGATGCCAGCCATCCGGCCAGCACCGCGACGAAGGCGACGATGAGCATCTGCAACCACGGCACGGACGTCTGAACGGTCATGAGGGAGCCGAACAGGGCGTAGGATCCGGCGATGCCGTACCCGATGCCCAAGGCGATACCCAGGATCGCCGCGATGCCTGAAAGCATGAGCGCCTCCTTGCCGAACATCGATCGGACCTGTGCGCGAGTCAGGCCGAGGGCGCGTAGCAGTCCGATCTCGCGGGTGCGCTCGACTACCGATAGACCCAGGGTATTCGCGACGCCGACCATGGCGATGATGACCGATATCACCAGCAATCCGACGACCATCCCGAGCATGATGTTGATGATCTTGTCCATCTGGGCTTTCTGATCGGCCGTCGACGTGACCGTCACTCCTGGGTGGGCCGACATCGACTTCGAGAGCGCCTGGGTGGCTTTGGACTGGTCGGTGCTGTCCCTATAGCGCACCTGAATCTCAGTAGGCTGGGCATGGGGCGCCAGTTTGGCGACGACGCCCTGGGTGACGATGAGTCCGTCGTTTTCCTCGCCGTGTCGCATCAGAGTCAGGTTGGCCTTTTTACCATTAACGGTGATGGTGATTTTGCTGCCATCGGCGACCCCAGACAGGGCGCCCACAGCATGGTTGTCGTCGAGTCCCTGTGCGGTGGACTCGTCACGGACGACCTTGGGGAACTCCGAAGACACCCCTTGGAGGGCGACCCTGGTGGCATTGCCGCCGGCCTCGACCGTGCCAGAGACCGTCGTGACAGTGGTGACCTGGGAGATACCGTCGGACTTTTTCACCTCGTGAATGGTCGCGTTGTTGAGCGGGCTCTGGGTTCTCACGGTGGCGTCAACGGGGAAGTGTCCGTTCATCATCTTGCCAATGGAGGCCCGGCCGGTTGCTGCACCCGTCGCCACGGTAGCGATGAGGGTGACGCCGATGAGCAGGGCCGAAGCCGTCGTGGCAGTACGGCGCGGGTTGCGCTGGGTGTTCTCGACAGCCAGCTCTGCGGGGACCCCGCCAAGGCGAGCGGCACCGATGGCTCGACCCAGGCCGCTGATGAGGATAGGGGCCAGCACGAGCACTCCGGCGAAGCTGATAAACCCGCCGGCAACCCCGCATATCACGGCGTTCTTCGTCCCCATATCGCTCGCTGCGCTGATGACGACGAGGGCAGCACCGGCGAGGAAGAGCAAGGTCCCCAGTACGACGCGGACTCGTCCGATTTGGCGAGTGGGCGTCTCGGTTACCGGCTGGAGGGCCGCCACTGGAGCGACCTTGGTGGCGCGGCGCGCCGGACGCAGGGCAGCCAGAGTCGTAACGACGACACCCACCAGAATGGGGATGACGCAGGACATCACGGTGACGCTCACCGAGGCGTCGATCGGGGACCCAGAAGCTTTAAGACCCATCAGCATGAGCTGGGTGGCGCCAATGCCTAGTGCGGTTCCGGCGACCGATCCGATGAGACCGGCAATAAGTGCCTCCCTGAGAACCGAGCGTTGTACCTGCTTTCGGGTGGCACCGATGCAGCGCGCCAAGGCGAGGCTGCGAGTTCGTTGTGCCACGAGGATCGTAAAGGTGTTGACGATCACCATGGCGGCCACAGCCAGTGCGATCACAGCAAAGGCCCCCATGAAGGTCGTTATGGCTGCGAATCCATGGGAGGCTTGATCGGCCTGATGAGCTCGCTCGTCATTGGCGGTGCGGACCGTCACTGTAGTGCCGACGGCTTTCGAGACGTCTTGCACGACCTGTGTGGCGCGACGGTCGGAGTTCACGTACAAGATGCTGGCACCGGACTGGCCGCTGATGCTCGCGAGGGAGGCGTCCATCAGATAGATTTCCGGGGAAGTCGGGGTAGCCGTGGTGCGGGCGCCCGGGCTGAGGACACCGACCACGGTGAGGGTGATGGACTTCGCGCCGTCTCGGGAGGGGTCGTGGACGGTGATTTTCGACCCAATCCCGGCGTTGTTGTCGGCAGTGGACTGGTTGACGGTTACCTCGTTCGGCTTGGTTGGTGCACGGCCCTTGATCAGGTTGGGATGGGCCGGGACCAGATGACCGTTGACGAAGGCGGCCTGCCCGTTATCAGTGCGTTGCAGGAAAACTTCACGAGTCTGCTCAACCGAGGTCACACCGGGCACCTTGGCGACCTTTTTGGCAGTCGCCAACGAGATAGGTTTTGAGGATTCCTTAGCGGTCACCACTGCGGCGGCGTCCCCGACAGCTGCCGCCTGGGTGCGCAGTGTGAAGGCCTTAATCGAGTCCATCAACATCAGCGTGCTGGCCACGAAGGCCACGCCAATGATGACGGCGATCATCGTGGGTATGAGACGACGACGTTCGTGGATCATGCCAGCGCCTCCTGACTGCGAGTGGTCGAGACCTGGCCGTCGGCAACGGTGACGATGCCGTCAGCCCTGGTAGCCGCGTCGCGATCATGGGTGACCATGACGACGGTCTGACCAAGATTGTCGACGCAATGGCGCAGGAAGGTGAGCAGATCGTCGCTGGCCTCGGAGTCGAGGGCGCCGGTCGGCTCATCGGCGACGATGACGTCGGGGTGGCTTACTAAGGCGCGGGCGATGACAACGCGCTGTTGCTGGCCGCCAGACATCTCCGATGGTTTGTGGCCCAGGCGCTCGGTGATACCGAGCATCCCGGTGATGTGGTCGAACCATGCTTTGTCGATCTTGGTACACGACAGACGCAGCGGCAGGGTGATGTTGTCAGCGGCACTGAGAGTCGGCATGAGATTGAAGGATTGAAAGACGAACCCGACGTGCTTGCGACGCAGTTTGGTGAGGGCGTCGTCGTCGAGGTGGGTGATCTCGGTATCACCGATCCACACTCGGCCCGAAGTGGGGGAGTCGAGCCCGGTGATGCAGTGCAGCAGGGTCGACTTGCCCGAACCCGACGCTCCCATGATCGCGGTGAATCGCCCAGCAGGAATGTCGAGGGTCACGGACCGCAGGGCCCTTACGAGGGTCGTTCCGGACCCGTACGTCTTAGTGAGGTCGAGAGTGCGAACCGCACTTGCCGAGACCGTGCGGGACGCCGTGGTGGTTGCGGCCGTCACTGAGGCAGACATGGAAACTCCTGTGTCGAGGTTGAACAACACTTCGACGCTATGGGTGTTCCCCCTCGTCACGCATCAGTCTCTGGAGTGGTTTCGCCCCTCCTACCGCAGGAGGATGCTGCCCGTCTACGGCAGTATCCCGGTCGCCCGAAAGATCAGCGACCAGGACGCACCAGACCGGCGTCATAAGCCGTGATGACCATGGAGACGCGGTCGCGCAGCCCGAGCTTCGACAGGATGTGGCCAATGTGGGTCTTGACGGTTGTTTCGGCCAGGTAGAGCCGTTCGGCGATCTCGGCGTTCGTGAGCCCCTCGCCGACGCAGGTGAGCACCTCACGCTCCCGGTCTGAAAGGGTCTCGACGAGTTTCAGGTCGGTCATGGCGGGAGCCCCCTCGCACTGACGGGGGATGAACCTCTCAATGAGACGGCGGGTGGCCGACGGGGCGACGACGGAGTCACCGTCACGGACAGCGCGGATGGCGGCTAATAGTTCGGTGGGTCCAGCGTCTTTGAGCATGAACCCGGACGCGCCGGCTCGCAGCGCAGAATGGACGTACTCGTCGAGGTCGAAGGTTGTTAAGACGAGGATCTTGGCCTCAGGGTGGTTCGTCATGATCTTCTCGGTGGCGCCCAAACCATCAAGGACGGGCATCCGGATATCCATGAGGACGACGTCGGGGGTCAGCTCGTCGACGAGCTGTACGGCCTCGGCTCCGTCATTTGCCTCCCCAACGACGCACATATCTGGCTGGGCGTCAAGGACAAGGCGGAACCCGGCGCGCACCATCTGCTGGTCGTCGGCCAAGAGGAGTCGGATCGGGTCGGTCATGGCGTGGTCCTTTGGGGCTCAAACTGACGATCAATAGGTGGGGATGACGGCGAGGATTCGGAACCCGTGGTCCGGGCGACTCCCCACCTCAAGGGTGCCACCCCAAGCGGACACTCGTTCTCGCATCCCCACCAGACCATGCCCTGCCCCGTCGGCGCGCTCGATGCCCGTGACGCCAGCGCCGCAACCGTCATCGACGATCTCCAGGGTGACGTCATCGGGGTGGTGGCTGATAGTGACATGGGCGGTCGCCGCCGGACCGCCGTGTTTCAGGACATTGGTGAGGGCTTCCTGGACGACGCGGTAGCAGGCGAGTTCGGCGCCTTGGGAGAGCGGTTCGTGGCATTCCGGGCCGCCCTCGATCGTCAAGGTGATGGCCAGGGCCCCCTTCATCTCCTTGACGAGGCCGGGGATGTCGTCAATGCCTTGAGTGGGGGTCAGCTCCGGGTCAGAGTCGTTGTCACGCAGTACACCGACAAGGCATCGAGTCTCGTCAAGGGCGTGGCGGGCCGTCGTAGCGATCGTGTCGAGGGCCTGCCCACTGGCCGCTAGCCGGGTCTCGACGTCTCCGGCTTCTTCGTGGTGAGCCAGATAGGCGCCACCATCTGCTTGCACCACGATGACTGATAAGGAATGGGCGACAATGTCGTGCATATCCCGGGCGATCTTGGCTCGTTCCTCCTGGGTGGCCAGCCTGATGCTCTGGTCGCGCTCGCGCTCCAGGTCGACGGCGCGTTGACGTAACGCTTCCATGGTTTGACGTCGGTCCCGCACGGCGCTGCCGGCAAACCATGCTGCTAAACAGCAGGCCATGCACGCGATGGTGATGACGGAGGAGCGGATGAGGTGGGTCTCATAACCGATGGACTCGGAGGTCGTCGGGGCGAATCCCCAGCTTACCCCGGCGGAAACCGGTCCGACGAGGCACATAGCCAGCCAGAATCTGCGTCGGAGCGGGCCAGTTTTCAGTGATACCTGGTACAGGATGAGCGGAACCAGGGCGTTTTGCGGTGATGGGTACGGGTGTACTGCCAGCTGAAGGATGTGTGAGGCAACCAGCACTGAGGCAGTTACTTCCGGTTTGGTGCGGGCCCAAATCCAGGACGTGCAAACAATCAGCACCCACAGTGCCATCCATACCCTGTGAGCGGTGTCATGGCTGGTGTCGTGGCCCCACGACGCGAATGCGGCGACGAGGACGAGCAAGGCCATCACCGAATCGAGGACCATCGGATGGGTGTGCAGCCACCGATAACCACGACGCAGACGTCCGGGTGGGCGTCGGGTGGGGGCGATAGCGGTGCTCACCCTCATGACCTTACGGGGTCAAGGAGTTCGCCACATCGTTCCGTCGGTGGATTCTGACGCCGTGGAGGTCCTCCGCAACCGTGGCTTTCGCGCGGTTGTTTTGTCATGGGGCATGATGGCTGCGTGCAAAATCATTCTCGACTGATACGCCTTATGGGGCCGGCGTTCGTCGCGGCCGTGGCGTACGTCGATCCGGGTAACGTCGCTGCGAACTTGGATGCCGGAGCAGGCTACGGCTATCTGCTGGTGTGGGTGCTCGTCGTCGCCAACGTAATGGCGATGCTGGTGCAATACCTGTCTGCCAAACTGGGGTTGGTTACTGGGCATTCCTTGCCCGAGATTGTCGGGGAGGCGCTACCGCGTCGCGGTAGCCGTCTGGCTTACTGGTTCCAGGCCGAGCTCGTCGCCGCCGCGACTGATCTGGCGGAGGTCATTGGTGGGGCGGTGGCTCTGCAACTGCTGTTCGGGCTCCCACTGATCGTAGGCGGAGTTATTACCGGGGCGCTGTCGCTGGCGATCTTGGCGATCCCGTCGCGTCATGGTCAGCGCACCTTCGAGATCGTCATTATCGGGATGCTCGTCGTCATCACTATCGGGTTTACCGCCGGTCTTGTCTTATCACCGCTGTCATGGGGAGGGGTCGCGTCAGGTCTAGTGCCCCGGTTTGAAGGTACGGAAACCGTCGTGCTCGCCACGTCGATGCTGGGTGCTACGGTCATGCCCCACGCGGTGTACATGCACTCTTCTCTGGTGCGCGATCGCCACGGGGTTGCCGACAGGCCAAGCCGGATCGCCACGCTGCTGCGGGCAACTCGATGGGATGTTGCGGTCTCTCTGGTGCTGGCTGGATCTGTGAATATCGCGATGCTGCTGTTGGCTGCGGCGAGTCTGCAAGGCATTGAGGGGATCGACGGCATAGCTGAGGCTCATGCAGCCATGAGTGACTCAATGGGGCCGGTAGTGGGGCTCATCTTCGCAGTGGGGTTATTCGCGTCAGGTCTGGCCTCGACCTCAGTCGGCGCCTATGCCGGGGCTGAGATTATGGCCGGGCTACTCCATATAAGGGTGCCGATGCTTGTCCGGCGACTGGTGACGATTATCCCAGCGTTGATCATCCTGGCATCCGGCGCTAATCCGACTCGGGCTCTCGTATGGAGCCAGGTGCTGTTGAGCATGGGGTTGCCGCTCGTTTTGGTGCCGCTGGCCCGGTTCACCGGCGATCGGCGTTTGATGGGTCAGTGGGCAAATGGGCGCGTTATGGCCGTTATCGCGTGGACCGTTGTGGCGGCGGTATCAGCTCTCAATGTGGTGCTCGTCGTCGAGACTGTCATGGGCGCATGATCCCTGAGCGAAATACTCTGGTGGTAGTCGTGAGACTAGTGATGCGCTCAGACGGGTGACGAGCCCTGCCTTGCAATCTCGGGCTTGGGTTTAAGTAGAGATCAGGAGACTCCTCTATTGCCGCAGTGTGGAAGACGACGGGCAGTACCACCCATTTCAAAGCTACGACCGAGTGGTCTTTATCGGTCGGGTAGGGGACCCTCTCCCCAGGTGAGCCACATATACTAGTTCCGGTGATAGCTATCAGGTGACCGCGGACGGCACTGGAGGCAAAGGTCACCGCAAGGAAAGACAGCACACGGCAAAGCTACTCGGTAGCCACGTGGCGAATAGCAGGCACCGACCCGGACGTCGCTTAGTAGATGAAATCCTTCGATCCTGTTGACTCATGTGAAGGTGCCCGGGCGGTAGGTTTGGTGCGCGAAAGGCGGATGGCGTTACGTGTGGCTTTGCGTTGGATGGGCCCGCGGCGGGCTAATTCGAGCAGGTCGGCTTAATGTTGTATTAGCAACGCGATGTGTGGGCATGGTCGCGATACCAGCCGGTGACCCGGCAGACCCCGCCCAAGATCTCGTTCTTGTCTTGTGAGGTTTCCTTGGGCCACGTAAGCACCTGCGAAGCTAGGATCGTTATGCGCTGCGCCAGCTCCAACTCCATTCACTCATCATGAACTCACGTAAGCATTTTCAGATGCGTCAATATGAGATAGTAAACAAACGTTATAATGACGCTAAGATATAGAGCTGAAGCGAAAAACAAGAATGTCGGTGGTTCTTACCATAACGGTAGCTTCAATCTACGTCGATGAGAGGGGACGTATCGAAATCTCTGGATCTCAAATATTGGAGGAGTATTGCAAATCTTATGAAGACGAAGCGCAAGCAAGAGGTGCTCCGATCAACTGGTTTGAACCAAACATGAGGATTGTATCTAGCCAGATTACTGCCTAGGATTAGAGGTGGAAAAACTCGGCGGGAATGGGATTAAAAGAGGGGTGGCAGGGTGATTTGATGCTGTTGCGTCAACGGGGCATAAAACCGTCATGAAAAAGGCTGACAATGAACTTTCAGATTAGATATTTGTGTATGAGTCCGACTGGTTCTAAGGGCATCATGGAAGGATTTTAGGGTCTTGGAAACGCCTTGAGTGCGAGTGGTGGCGCTTCCCTATGGGGTAACGGTGGGATTCAAAATGTGTTGTTGCCATTGGTGTGGGTTGGTTCGTGTTTTTGCAAGGACTGATTACCGGGTCGGTCGCGCTCGTCTCCGTGACAGTCAATCGGATCGAAGCTGGCAGTTGCCATGTGTCGGGATGGGGTGGCGCGAGATTCCTCACTAGACCTTCCGTAACCCATGTTTTCGGGTACGTTGGAGGAGGCCACCGAAGTCGAAGGAGATGTCGCCATGACAGTCACTGATGCGCGCGCCCAGCAGACTGAACGCATGAGTACAGCGCCCGGATTCATTGCCGCTTTGGATCAGTCCGGCGGTTCTACCCCGAAAGCCCTCAAGGCATATGGGGTTGAGCCTGAGGTTTACGGAGACGATAAGGACAAGATGTTCGATCTCGTCCACGAGATGCGAACCAGGATCATCACCAGCCCGTCGTTTACCAGCGACCACATTCTCGCAGCGATCCTGTTTGAGATGACGATGGATCGCGAGATCGAGGGGACCCCCACTGGTGATTACCTGTGGGAGAAGAAGGGCATCATTCCCTTCCTCAAGATTGACAAGGGCCTAGCTGACGAGGACTCCCACGTCCGCCTTATGAAGCCAATCCCAGGCCTTGACGAGTTGCTGCACCGTGCTGTCGAGGAGAAGCACATCTTCGGTACCAAGGAACGCTCCGTTATCCTTGACGATGACAAGGCTGGCATTGAGAAGATTGTCGATCAGCAGTTCGAACTGGGTGAGCAGGTCCGCGCCGCGGGCCTTGTACCGATCCTCGAGCCCGAAGTCGACATTCACGCCCCGAATAAGGAGAAGGCCGGGGAGAGGCTGCACAACTTCATCCGAGAGCACATCGACTCCCTGCCAATCGATGCCAAGATCATGCTGAAGTTGACGATCCCGAGCACCGATGACCTATACGCTGACTTCATCGCAGATCCGAAGGTTCTTCGCGTCGTCGCGCTGTCTGGCGGATACTCCCGTGGCGAGGCTAATAAGAAGCTGGCCCGCAATCGCGGGCTTATCGCGAGCTTTTCGCGTGCTCTGGCTGAAGGGCTGAGCCACGACCAGTCTCAGGAGGAGTTCGACCAGACTCTGCGCAGCTCGGTCGATTCGATTTACGCTGCTTCGGTGTCCTAACCCTGCGTCGTATCACGGGCCTGCGGGAAAATTCGTGGGCCCGTTGTCGTGCATCAGGGCTCATCGGCCTTGTACAGTTCGAGGGTGATTCCCGAACTTGTCGCGTTTGATCTGGACGACACTTTGGCCCCCTCGAAGTCTCGCCTCCCCGAGGAGATGGCCCGTACCATTGCTCGTCTACTTGATCGTACGAGCGTGTGCGTCATCTCTGGCGGCCAGTTCGGCCAATTCCGGGCCCAGGTCGTCGAGACTCTTGACGACGTCAACGCACCCCGACTGGATCGGCTTCACCTACTGCCAGCCTGTGGTACCCAGTACTACCGCTGTGTTAACGGTGAGTGGCGGCGCATTTACGTCGAGGCCTTGACCGACGATGAGAAGTCCCGCGCCACGGAAGCTGTTGAGACTTGTGCCCGTGATCTCGGGTTGTGGGAGGAGCGCACCTGGGGCCCGGTACTAGAGGACCGGGAGTCGCAGATCACCTTTTCCGCGCTGGGCCAGCAGGCACCCGTCGACGCTAAAAAGGCGTGGGATCCCAGCGGCGAAAAGAAGCTGAGATTGCGTGAGGCGGTTGCGGAGAAGCTCCCTGATCTCGAGGTGCGCGCTGGTGGATCCACCTCTGTCGACATCACCCGGGTTGGTCGTGACAAGTCCTTTGGTATAGCCAAGCTGCTCGAGGTGACGGGCCTATCCAAGGCGAATGTATTGTTCTATGGCGATCGTCTTGACGAACACGGCAACGACTACCCCGTCAAGGCAATGGGCGTTCCGTGTGTCGCGGTCTCCAACTGGCAAGACACCTTGGCCAAGCTCGAAGACTTGCTCTCGCAAGCATAAAGCCACTCAGCTACTTGTGCCCCAGCGGCAGGAATGGCTCGACACAACACTGGCTCCCCAGCCGACAGCTAGGCCGATGACGGCGGGAAGCGCCCAGCCAAGACCGTCGGAGGCCCAGGGCAAGACCGTGTCGGCCACATGGGTGATAGCGCGGGTTGCTGGCCCTTGGACCGGCAAGGCGCGTGCAAGATCGGGCAGGGCAGCCACGGCGACGCATCCGGTCATGGCGCGGTGGGGAAGGCGGTTGGTGCCCAGCCAGGGGTCAAGCAGCCCCAAAATGATCGCCGTGATCGCCAACGGGTATAGGAACATGAGGACCGGGCTCGACCAGGCGATAATCGTCGTCAGGCCGGCGTTGGCGATGATGGCCGACCCCACGCTAAAGATGACGACCCAGCTTCGCACCGACGGTCCCGCCGGGAACATGCGGCGAAAGATCTCGGCGCAGGATACGACCAACCCGATCGCCGTCTTGAGGCAGGCCACCAGCACGATCGCGGCTATCAGCACCTGACCGGCCGTCCCGTAATAGTGGCGTGAGACCCCAGCCAAAACGACACCGCCATTGTCGGCGTTGGGGACGACGATCGTGGAGGTGCGCCCGAGCCATGCCAGGGACACGTAGACGAGGGTGAGCGGGATGGTGGCGATCAGCCCGGCGCGGATCGTCATGTGGGTGACGTTGCGGCGCCCTGTCGAGCCACGCTGATTGATTGCTTCGATGATGACGATAGCGAAGGCTAGGGACGCCAGCGCGTCCATGGTGTTATAGCCGTCGAGGAAACCTCGCATAAAGGGCTGGTGATTGTACGGGGGCTCGGGGCGATTCGTGGCGGTGTGCATGGGATGGATGACGGTTGCCGCGATGAGGATGGCTAGCAGGGCAAGGAACAGTGGAGTCAGGTAGTGCCCTACCCAGTCCATGAGCTTTCCGGGTTTAAGAGCCGCAGCCAGGGTTATAGCGAAGAACACGACAGTGAAGACGGGGAGTGCCGGACCGTGGCCTCGGATGAAAGGCGCCACGCCGACTTCGTAGGAGACGGTGGCCGTCCTCGGGATGGCGAAGGCCGGACCGATAGCCAGGTACAACAAACCGGTGAAGATCGTGGCGTATTTAGGGGACACCCGCGAGGTCATTTCATGGACGCTTGAGCATCCCGATATGGCGGAGGAAATGATGGCCACGATGGGGATTCCGACTGCGGTGACGAGAAATCCTGCGCCTGTCACGGGGGTGTTGTGGCCGGCGAGGCGCCCCAACTCGACTGGGAAGATGAGGTTTCCGGCGCCGAAGAACAGGCCAAATGTCATGAGCCCGATGAGGAGGGCAGTGTGCTTGGGGGCGGTTCGCAGATCGGACATGGGAGTATCTTGCCAGGGTGGCTGCCGTTTCACCTCCCTGGTGATCTGGTCGCTGCTATCCCCGGAGACTTTTTCCTCGCGGAGGGCCTACTCATCAGCCCGCACTTGTGACCGACCTCAAGGTGACCTCAAGCTGATGGATAAACGACACTCCTGGAACAGTTGAGTCACTTACGCTCAACATCACTTGATTGTGCGCCGTCAGGGTTCATACTTGAGTCACAGCAACTCAACTTCAGTGAGGCACGTAATGGACACCAATCTCACCACGATGAGCCGTGACGCGGTCACCGCCGCTACTCGGCATGCGTTGGCCCACGGGAACCCGTCCGTGGAGCCCTCGCATCTTCTTCACGCCCTCTTCACGATCCCAGACAATACTGTCGGCCCGCTGGTGGCTGGACTGGGAATCGATCCTCAGCGGATCGACGCCGTCGCCACCGCGGCGATGCGTTCCCTGCCGTCAAGCACCGGCGCTTCGGTGGCTCAGCCACAGCTGTCCGGAGCCTTCGCCCGAGTTATCGCCGACGCGCAGAACCGCGCCGAGGCCATGGGGGACTCCTTCGTTGCTACCGAGCACCTGCTTATTTCCCTGACGGCGGTTCCATCCGATGTCCAGAACGGCCTAGCAGGACTCGGCCTCAAACCTGACTCTTTGGCGGCTGCCTTCAACGAGGGGCGCGGAGACCGCCGTGTCACCTCCGAAGAGTCCGAGGGTGGCGAATCGGCCCTCGCCAAGTACTCCGTCGACCTCACTGAGCGCGCCCGTGCCGGCAAGCTCGATCCTGTCATTGGCCGGGACCAGGAGATCCGCCGCGTCGTCCAGGTACTGGCACGACGCACCAAGAACAACCCGGTTCTCATTGGCGAGCCTGGTGTCGGCAAGACTGCCGTCGTTGAAGGACTGGCTCAGCGCGTCGTCGCCGGGGACGTCCCCGACTCTCTCAAGGGGCGTCGCGTCGTCTCACTGGATCTGTCTTCGATGGTCGCCGGGGCCAAGTATCGCGGCGAGTTTGAAGAGCGCCTTAAGGCCGTCCTCAACGAAATCAAGGAGGCCGAGGGGCAGATCATCACCTTTATCGACGAGCTGCACACCGTCGTTGGTGCAGGGGCCAGCGGCGAGGGTGCCATGGACGCCGGCAATATGCTCAAGCCGATGCTGGCCCGCGGCGAGCTGCGGATGATCGGGGCTACTACCCTCGACGAGTACCGCGAGCACATTGAAAAAGACCCAGCCCTGGAACGTCGTTTCCAGCAGGTCTTCGTTGGTGAGCCGTCGGTCGAAGACACCATCGCCATCCTGCGCGGTTTGCGAGAGCGCTACGAGGCCCATCACAAGGTGCGTATTACTGACGGTGCCCTTGTTGCGGCGGCTAGCCTGTCTGACCGGTACATCACCGCACGTCAGCTTCCTGACAAGGCTATTGACCTTATCGACGAGGCTGCATCTCGACTACGCATGGAGATCGACTCCTCCCCGGAGGAGATCGACACCCTGCGCCGTGAAGTCGACCGCATGAAGATGGAAATCTTCGCCGTCGAAAAGGAAAACGACCCAGCCAGCAAGCAGCGTTTAGAGAGGCTGCGCGCTGAGATGGCTGATAAGGAGGAGACCTTACGCGGCTTGGAATCGCGCTGGGAGGCTGAGAAGGCCAGCCTCAACGAGGTTGGTGAGCTCAAGACACGCATTGACCAGTTGCGCACCACTGCCGAGAAGTACCAGCGCGAGGGTGATTTTGGCAAGGCCTCTGAGATCCTTTACGGCCAGATTCCGGCCCTGGAGAAGGAAGCCGAGGCAGCGAATAGGGCTGAGGAAGAAGGGACGCGGATGGTCTCTGAGGAGGTCGGTACCTCCGACATTGCCGAGGTCGTCTCTTCGTGGACCGGCATCCCCGTCGGGCGGATGATGCAAGGTGAGCAAGAAAAGCTGCTTCACATGGAGGAGCGCCTGCACGAGCGCCTCATTGGTCAGGACCGAGCCGTCAAGGCAGTCTCGGATGCGGTACGCCGCTCCCGGGCAGGTATCTCTGACCCGAACCACCCTACCGGATCCTTCCTCTTCTTGGGGCCGACCGGTGTCGGCAAGACCGAGCTGGCGAAGTCCCTAGCCCAGTTCCTCTTCGACGACGAGACGGCCATGGTGCGCATCGACATGAGCGAGTACATGGAGAAGCACTCCGTCTCGCGCCTGGTCGGTGCTCCTCCGGGTTATGTCGGGTACGAGGAGGGCGGCCAACTCACAGAAGCCGTGCGGCGCCGTCCATACTCGGTCATTCTGCTTGACGAGGTGGAAAAGGCCCATCCCGACGTCTTTAACATTCTGCTGCAGGTGCTCGACGATGGTCGCCTAACCGACGGACAAGGGCGAACGGTGGACTTCCGCAACACCATCTTGGTGTTGACGAGCAACCTGGGTAGCCAATTCCTTTCGGATACGAGCCTCGATGATCAGGCCAAGCGCGAGGCCGTCATGGGGGCGGTGCGGAACGCATTCCGCCCCGAGTTCCTGAATCGGCTTGACGATGTGGTCATGTTCGATCCGTTGACGATGGCCGATCTGGGGCGGATCGTCGAGACGAACCTGACCAAGCTCAATTCGCGGCTGGCCGAGCGTCGTATCACCGTCGCCGTAACCGACGCCGGCAAAGACTGGCTGGCCATGGCCGGTTTTGATCCTGTCTACGGTGCCCGGCCGCTGCGTCGACTGATGCAGACCACTATCGAGGATCAGTTGGCTCGCCAGGTGCTGTCTGGGTATGTGCAGGAGGGTGACACGGCGACCTTTGACCTTAATGAAACCGGTGATGGCATGGTGATTCACTGACGGCGAACGCTCGCCGTTTGACGGCGTTATGACAGTTTACGGGGGTGTTGGCGCGTATGGGCCAATGCCCCCGATGTGATGTTCCTCACGATCTGGTGGAATCTGTGGGTATAGCCTGCGGACGTCGTCCCCATATGGAGGAGGACCACCTTGTCCGACACCCAAGTCGCTGAGCCAATGATCACATCGCGGGTGCCAGCCCGCATTGACCGGCTGCCGTGGTCGAAATTCCACACGATGGTTATCGTCGGTCTGGGAACAGCGTGGATCCTTGACGGTATTGAGGTGCAGATCGTCGCAGCAAACGGCTTTGCAAAGCCGCTGCACATGTCCACCGCCGAGGTTACCGCAGCCGCCACTTTCTATCTGCTCGGCCAGGTGCTTGGTGCTCTCTTCTTCGGCAAACTCACTGACCGTATTGGCCGAAAGAAGCTCTTCACCCTGACTCTGCTGGTCTACCTTCTTGGTTCGGGTATTGCAGGTTTGTCTTTCCTGCCGTGGTTTCTTTATTTGTGCCGTTTTATCGCTGGTTCCGGTATTGGCGGTGAATATTCAGCGATCAACTCGGCTATTGATGAGCTCATTCCGGCTCGGTATCGCGGTCGGGTGGACTTGGCCGTCAATAGCACCTACTGGGCTGGCGTTATGCTCGGTTCAGTAGCGACGATTTACCTCCTTGATCCGACGAAGGTAGCGGAATTTTGGGGCTGGCGTATTGGTTTTTTCATTGGTCCAGTTCTCGGCATTATCCTCATACTCATCCGTAAGCACATTCCGGAGTCGCCTCGCTGGATGCTGACCCATGGATACGGTGAACAGGCCGAAGCGATCGTCGCTGGGATCGAGAAGGATGTTCAGGAGTCTGGGCATGACCTTGAGCCGGTTGGTGACGACCAGGCCATCACTCTGGAACCCGAGGTGAGGCGTCGGGGTTACCGCAGCGTCTCCCAGTGGTGGGCAGAGTTTAAGGAGTCCGGGGCTGAACTCGTCGAGGTGTTCCTGTATCGCTATTGGAAGCGCACTATACTGGGTATCACCCTTATGGTGACCCAGTCCTTCCTCTACAACGCCATCTTTTTCACCTACGAGATTGTGCTGTCACAGTTCTACTCGGTGCCTAAAGCTGACGTCGGCTTGTATATGATTCCATTCGCGGTTGGTAATCTACTCGGTCCAATTTTTCTGGGGCGATTCTTTGACATCGTTGGTCGGCGCAAAATGATCTTCTCTACCTACGGGGTTTCTGCTCTGGTGTTGGTGATCAGTGCGTTGCTTTTTCAGCATGACGCCCTGACGCCGACCACTCACACTATCTTCTGGTGCGTGGCCTTTTTCTTTGCTAGCGCCGGAGCTTCCTCGGCCTATCTGACGGTCTCCGAGATTTTCCCGCTGGAAGTCCGTGGCCAAGCTATTAGCTACTTCTTCTCAATTGCTCAGATCGCCGGTGCTATTGCTCCCCTCATCTTCGGCAACCTCATCGGTGACGGCTCTTCGCGCGGACCCCTTGTCGGTGGCTACGTCATCGGCGCCGGCATCATGCTTATTGGGGGCCTCGTCGCTCTGTTTATGGGCGTCGATGCGGAGGGCAAGGGCTTGGAGGCCATTACTGATCCGCTCAGTCGTGGCCGTGCCAAAAAGTCAGCCACTGCCCAGAAAACGGCGTGAGTCGGGAGGGTACGGTGATGGCGATCATCGTTCCATCTACCGGTAGCCTTCCCGAGCCCGACGTCACCTCCGCCGAGGCTGTGTGGCAGGGCGCTGTCGCCGTCGGTGTAAGTATGAGGTCAGGGTCCCTGGCCGCCCCGCGCTAGGGGTTAACAAGGGGTTTGCCGTCGTGGCGTCACCATGGTGGCTCTGATCGCGTTCCGTCCTGCCATAACAATCGGCACCGCCAGGTCCGCCTCATCTCGCGGTGCGGGGACCTCTGACATCGTGGGCCATGCCAAGCTCGGCGACTTGCGTCAGGTGGTGCGACGGGCTGGGGCCCTAACGCGGAGAAGGCGGCAGACGTCGAGCTAGCTACTGTCCGGAGAAGTCGTAGTGAGGTTCTGGTGCGGGCTAGCCTGCAAGGCTGCGTGAGGTTGGTGTCGCATCTAGTGTCAATCTGGAGCCGATCTTTGCCAGAGTTCTGTTGCGCAATGCGCAATGCGCAGTGTCCGGTGGTAGTCATGCCGCGACCGGTGCGCAAGGTGCACGAGGAGCCCGATAGCCTCGTCGTCCCGGTCGCGGTGGAGGGGCCGCCCGGCGAGAGCTGAGCGCTTACTCGACGTTCCCGTCGACATACATCCACCGGCCTGCGCGACGCTGGAAACGGGACACCTCATGGAGAACGTTGTGGCGTTTCCCTGCCTGGTATGAGGCGCGAAATTCCACCACTCCTGTGGTGTCGCCCGGCTGGCCGTCCTTGGTGGCGAGGACTTGTAGCCCAGTCCATTCCAGGCCCTGCGCATCGACGATATCGGGGCGGGTCCGAGGGTGCCAGGTCGCCCACAGGTGGTTCCACTGTCCCAGGGCGTTCGCGGTGTAGCGCGACCTCATGAGTGCTTCAGCGGTCTCGGCGCGACGAGGGTCCTCGAGAATCGGTCCGCAACACTGATCGAGGTTCCGCCCTGTCCCGCAAGGACACAATGTGGTTATAACTCAAGCATCTCAGGCTGGGTGTCGCCCTGTGCGGACTACAGTCGGGAGCGGCTCTCCGGTGGGATTCGGAAGGCTTGCGCCACATCGGGCGCTGGGTGGATGGGAGATGGATGATGTCGCACGGTGTGGTGGCCACGGTGCTTGTGGCAGGCCTGATCGGGTTAGGGCTCACTGGCTGTTCCGGTGCTGCGGGGGTTTACAACAGCGGCGAGGAGGCGGTCAACGGATCAAGGTTGGGGGCTGAATCGACCCCCAAGGCTCATGCTGGTGCGACGCCTGACCAGAAATGGACTCACTGCACTCCGGGAGCTCGTTCCAAGGACGTCACCGCAATGAAGCCCGACACCAACACCACGCTGACGATCGGTGCGTTCAACGGGTGGGACGAGTCCTGGGCGACGGCTGGTCTCATCAAGCAGGTCCTCAAGAAGGACGGATACACCGTTACCATCAAGGGATTCGATGCCGGGGTCGGGTACCAGGCGACGGCTGGCGGTGACATCGACATCATCACTGATTCCTGGCTTCCGGTGACCCAGGCCGGCTACATCCGCAAGTACGGGCCGAAGTTGGAGAACCTTGGATGCTGGTATGACAATGCGAACCTCACCATTGCTGTGAATAAAGACTCGCCGGCACATTCCATCGCTGATCTGAAGAAAACTGGCAGCGCCTACGGAAATGTCATCTATAGCATTGAACCTGGTGCGGAGATGACGAAAACTATCGCCACTCAGACGCTGCCGATGTATGGGTTGTCGAACATCGTCCTCAAGACCTCGTCGACACCGGCGATGCTGGCTCAGCTTCAGAAAGCAACCAAGGCGGGGAGTAATGTTGCGGTTACCTTGTGGCGGCCGCATTGGGCCTATGACGCCTACCCGGTGCGTGACCTCGCTGATCCTAAAAACGCGATCTCTCACGCCGAACTTATTTACAGTTTCGGGCGGCCCGGATTCGAGAAGGATCACCCCAAGGCCGCTCAACTCATTCGCAACCTTGCGATCGACGACGCCCACCTGTCGAGTCTGGAACACCTCATGGTCAATATCACCAAGCGTGGTGGCCAACAGGACACTGCGATCTCGAGGTGGATGGCCGACAATCCGGGCTGGGTGGACGACTGGCTGGCCGGAAGGCTGGGGTCTCGATGAGTCGGCTCCTCCCCGACCCCGACGTGGCGGGGGCATGGGTAGTACGCGTCGGTGGCGCGGATCAGTCGTGGGTCGATCCTGACGATCCCACCCGTCTCGAGTTCGACTATATGGAGCGTATTGCCGACCATCTTGATGTCCACCGTCCAGCGGGGGAGAGGATGCGCGTTATTCACCTAGGTGGTGCAGGGATGTGCCTGGCTAGGTATGTCGCGACGACCCGTCCGACCAGCCCGCAGATCGTCTGTGAACCTGATGCCGAGTTGACAGCAGAGGTGCGTCTCAAGGCTCCGCTACCAGCACGTTCGGGAATCAAGGTGCGCCCAGTAGATGGACGGTCGGGGGTCGCGGCCATGCGGGAGGATTTCGCCGACGTCGTCATCCTTGATGCCTTCGACGGCGCCCAGGTTCCTGGTGACCTCGTTACCGTCGAGTTCTTTACCGATGTATCGCGCATCCTGCACTCCGACGGCATCGTGGTGGCGAACCTGGCTGACTCCGCACTTCTCACATGGACCAAACGGGTCGCGAGGGCTGCCGAAAAGGTGTTTTCCAACGTGTGCTTGGCAGCAGAGTCGTCGACCCTCAAAGGACGTCGCTACGGAAATATCATCCTGGCAGCCTCCAATGGGCAGCTGCACGAGGGGGAGCTGACGCGACGCTGTAGCGGCGCGGCTTTCCCGTTCCGGCTTATCGCTGGTGATGCGCTGGCGAGGCTGCTGTCAGATGCTCAGCCCTTCCACGACGATGATACTGAGTCCTCGCCGGGGCCGCCTGGAGGAGCGACTTTCTTCTCTTGACGATCGCCTGGTTGGTTGTTGACCTAGTCAGCGAGCCGGTGAGACGTCAGATGACGGCTTCGTCCTGGTCGTCGCTAGGTGAGATGATGTCACCATGACCCATTCGGCCTCTGAGGGAACAGCTAGATATGGTTCTCTGCCGTCGCTGCCCGACATTCCCAAACTGATCGTTGTGGTACGGGTTATCGTTATCGGCTTGTCGGCCATGTGGGCTCTGGTCATCTGCGGGTTATGGGCGGCTGGACGCAGCGAGAGTCAATCGACCCTCGGCCCAATACTCACGTCGTTCGCCCTGGGCATGGACTCGGGAGGCTGGGCCGGTCATCTACTTATCCCCGTGGCAGGTTGTGTCTTGACGGTGACGATGGGTCGTGGTCATGCCATCGACCGGTATCTCTTCACGGTGCTCTCACTGGGGTGGATGTGGTGGCTTTCTCGCGGCACAGAACTTCTGGGAGGGTTCGACGTCGTCGGGATCATGGCCGTCGCGGTGGTGTTGGCGACTGTCTGGAGCGCACCAGTTAATGCGTGGATTAAGGCTGTTGCCGAACGTGACAAGGCGATCGCAAATCCCCCAGAGGAAGGTTGGTTGGAACCGGGGCAGGTTCAGCCATGGCAAGCCACAGCGCGTCGAAAGTGAGCCGATTCTTCACCTGCTGAACCCATGTGCGGCAACTCGGCCCTCACTCGGCGTGGGAGCGTCGAGCTGATTGCGGCTGGCTTGCCTGACCTTTACGTCGGGCCTTGAGCCATTCGACGCCCATCGGCAGCACCGATACCACGATGATGAGGAGCAGAGCCGCCTCGAAGTTGTTCCGGACGGCGGGGATCTGGCCAAGGAAATAGCCGGCTTGGACAGCGATAAGCACCCAGAGGACGCCGCCGATAGCGGTGTAGGTGATGAATTTCCGGAACGTCATCTGGCCAACGCCGGCAATCATGGTGACGAAGGTGCGCACGATCGGCACGAAACGAGCCAAGACGAGGGCGACTGAACCATGCTTGCGGAAAAACTCGTGAGTGGTGTCCACGTGTTTGGGGGAGAACACCTTGCCCATGAATCCTTCTCGCTCCCGGAAAAGTTTCGGGCCAACCATGTAACCGATCCAGTAGCCGCAGGTATTTCCTGCGACAGCGCAGAGGATAAGGACCAGATTGATGATGATGAGGGTTATCGGCGCAGACCCGTAATGGATCAAGGGGATGGTTGAGTTGACGCCTACGGCGGCAAACATTCCCAGAGCAAAGAGCAGAGAGTCTCCGGGCATGAAGAACACGGCGAGGCCGCACTCGGCGAAGACGATCAGCGCGACAATCCACAGAGCTGCAGCACCGGCGCCCTCAATGATGGTCTGAGGGTCCATCCAGGCGGGGGTGAGTAGGGCAGGGAGGGTCATGAGGAGACTCGGCATGGGGTCAAGACTATCTTTGGTCCGTGTGTTCCCCGTCCGCTGATGAACTCGCTGATGCTCCTTCGCTCCAAATCCCCAGCCAGTTAGCGACCGCAGTTGTAGGTATTGGGCCGATGCCCAAACCATGGCCTGATGACCCGAGACTCGATCCTGAGCTGTTGGCCTCAGGGGATCGACGCAATGTCATTGATCGGTATCGGTACTGGACGATGGAGGCAATTGTCGCCGACCTTGACACCCAGCGCTCCCGGCTGCACGTGGCTATCCAGAACTGGGAGCACGACTTCAATATTGGGTCGGTGGTGCGCACCGCCAACGCTTTTAACGTGTCAGCCGTTCATATCTTGGGGCGGCGTCGTTGGAATAAACGTGGCGCGATGGTGACCGATCGGTACTTGCACGTTTACCACCACCCTGACGTTCCTTCTTTCCTACAGTGGCTTGACGAGCACGGTGTCACTCCCGTAGGAGTGGATAACCTGTCCGGGTCAGTGCCACTGGAGACAGCCCAACTGCCGCAGGACTGCTGCCTGGTGTTCGGATCGGAAGGTCCCGGGCTAACCGACGAGATTGTCAAGGGGTGCGAGCAGTTGGTGGCCATCACCCAATACGGGTCAACTCGTTCCATGAATGCTGGTGCGGCTGCCGCGATTGCCATGTACGCCTGGACGACACAGTGGCGTCCAAAGCCGCCCACTGGCTGATCGGGGAGAACTGTCACCCCCTAGGCTCGTGCCATGAGCACACAACCCACTGAGGGACCACCACATCTAGTCGTGGCATTCAATCCAGTGCCTAGTGCCTCCCGGGTTGCCCATCATCACGCGACGAGATTTCGCTTGGCGGTGCAGGCCCTCATCATCGTTGTTATAGGTGGTCTGTTGTGGACGCTGACAGCAGACGCTTTCAAGCTATCGACGGTGATGTGGATGCTCGGGGCGTGGGTGGTGTTATTCGTCGTGCTTTTCGTCATCCAGAATCTGCGGCTACACGCTGCTCGCAAGGATCTTCTCGACGTCGGGGAAGGCCCAGCGCTCATCATCTGTCCGGGCCGGTTACTTCTGAGACGAGCATTGCGCTTAAGATCCAAAGAGTCCACGGCTACGTCTATGGATGAGGTCCGCTGGGACGATCTTTCGGCGATCAAGGTGGGCGGCTCGTCGATTGGGTCTGGTCCCGGTTTGGTCGTCCATGCCGATGATAGCAGGCAGTGGGAGGTTCCACTCTCGTGGCTTGATAGTCGACTAGCTGACATTGACGCCGCGATCTCCGTGGCCTCTGGTGGTCGGGTTCGGGTGGAACAGGATAGTTCGGAGATCGCTGACTAATGCGCGCTGCGCAGCACCTATGAGCGTGCTAGGCGCTGGGACTGACATTGGGGCGGTGTCTGCGGAAGAATGGTTCTTGTCATCGCGAGTTCATAATAGGAAAGGCCTAACATGCCCATCGCAACACCCGAGATCTACGGCGAGATGATCGACCGCGCGAAGGAACACGGCTTCGCGTACCCGGCTATCAACGTGACCTCCTCCCAGACCCTCAACGCTGCTCTACAGGGGTTCACTGAGGCTGGTTCCGACGGCATCGTCCAGATCTCTACCGGTGGTGCCGAGTACGCCTCCGGACAGACGGTGAAGGATATGGTGACCGGTGCGGTTGCTCTTGCGGAGTACGCCCACGTCGTCGCTAAGAAGTACCCGATCAACGTGGCCTTGCACACTGACCACTGCCAGAAGGAGAAGCTGGACAAGTACGTCAACCCGCTCATTGCCATCTCGCAGGAGCGCGTCGACAAGGGGCAGGACCCGTTGTTCAACTCCCACATGTGGGATGGTTCGGCTATTGAGGTTGAGGAGAACCTGCAGATTGCCGAGGAGTTGTTGTCGCGTACCTCGAAGGCCAAACTTATCCTCGAGATCGAGGTCGGCGCTGTTGGTGGTGAGGAAGACGGCGTCACTGGCGAGATCAACGAGAAGCTGTACACCACCGTCGCTGATGGCATGCGCACCCTTGAGGTGTTGGGCCTGGGCGAGAAGGGCCGCTACACGACGGCCCTGACCTTCGGCAACGTTCACGGTGCGTACAAGCCTGGTTACGTCAAGCTGCGCCCGGAAATCCTCAAAGAGATCCAGGACGAGTGCGGCAAGAAGTACGGCAAGGACAAGCCGTTCGATCTGGTCTTCCACGGTGGGTCGGGCTCGACCGCTCAGGAGATCGCCGACGCGGTGTCCTACGGCGTCATCAAGATGAACGTCGATACTGATACTCAGTATGCGTTTTCGCGTCCTGTTGTTGAGCACATGTTTAAGAATTACGACGGCATGCTCAAGATTGACGGTGAGGTCGGTAACAAGAAGATGTACGACCCGCGTTCGTGGGGCAAGAAAGCTGAGGCTGGTATGGCTGCCCGGATTGTTGAGGCTTGTGAGCAGCTGGGTTCGAAGGGTACCTCGGTTAACGCCTGAGTTGTTTTGTGAAGATTCCCGGCCAGTCCTGTTGAGGATTGGCCGGGAATTTTAATTGTCATCGGTGTGATGGTAGTGGTGGCGGCGGGCTGTTGTTGGCGTGTACTGTGGTGTTACAGTCGACGAGCCACTTGCCATTGACGGGGGTCATGGCGACTGTCACGATAGGTTCTGCTCTCGCTCGTGAGTCAATATCCGTCGTTCTTGTCGGAAGAGGGCCTTCGGAGATAAGGGTTCCTTTGTTCAGCCTGGCTGAGTCGGTGTGGAAGGCCTTGAAAATGGCGTGACCCCAGGCTTCAGCTTTCTTGGAATGACTGTCCCAGTCGGCATTGGGTGCGACGGGGTCCTGGACTCGGTAGTTATCAATGGTGTCAGGGGTTGACGGCGAAATAGGTTGCCATGCCGACGGTGCTTACCTGGAGTTCATCATCACGGTGCTGTACTAGGAGTGTTCCGCCAATCCCGGCAGCGGCGGACAAGATGGCACGTAAAGCATACTTGACAGCAGACTTGATATTCAGTGTTTCCTCTGGATAATAATCGATTTTATGTCAAGTTAAGCACCCATATTGTCCATCTCAAGCTCTTCTTTTTACTCTCAGAATCAACGCTCTTTTTAAGAGCAAAGAATGGTTTGTTGTGTACGTTTTGCTGTGGTAGGTGAGGAGTGGTTGCTTTCCACTTCTTCCCGTGATGATCGTGGAATGATACCGAGCGCTCCCATATCCATACTGAACGACGTTTCCGTGCCACATGTCGTAGTAGTGCGATGCGAGCCGGGACCGTTTGTTGGCCAAGGCAAATGATCGGAATTTTCCGACATTGACCTATGATGCAGAAGTGTACGGAGGCCACTGGAGGTAGAACCATGACTTGTCGGCGTTCTTCCATATCAGGTTTCCGGTGTACCCTCATCCCGGTGCCTGACATACATTGGGAAACAAAGTTCGTGCAGTCTCCTCCCTGTCCGGAGCCATCACAGCGGCGATAGGCACTGTTGTAGTTCGTCCAGTACCTGTTGGCGTATGCGGCTGCCTTGAAGCGGCCCGACCGGCTGACTGATCTCTCGCTTAGTTCTGGATTAATTCGCGCCTCTATCTCGTAGAGCTCGGCAGCCAACGGTGCCGGGTCGGGGAGCTTGTCGCGGTGAATGTCTTCTCGTGGTGCAAGGGCCGCTGAACGAAGAGGCTCGGGCAGCGTGCTTAGGTGGCTTCTTACCGTGACATTCGCCTGCTGTCTGCATAGTTGCGCCAGTGAAGTCTGGGTGGTCCTTGGTGACGAAGGTCTTCCCGATCCTGTCGACATATTTCAACTTTCGGCTCTTTCATTTCAGTCGATTCAGGTGTGACGAATCAAGCTCTCGGGAGGGATCGAAGGCTTCCGGGCACCAGGCCAGTGTGTATAGGACGTGACGACATAATCTGCGGCGCCCACCGGGTTGATGTGGTCGGCCTTCGGCGCCTTGGAATGCGTGGGCAGGTGTCAGGTACATCGCAAACACTTCGAGACAGGCGGCAAACAGACGACACGCCACAGTGGTCGTGATGGTTTGTATGAACAACTTTTCGCTGGTCGGATAGCCCCACTGTGAGTATGTCATTTTGGTGCGAAGGGGCGCTGCGTGCCGTGTGTGGTGGCAGCGGAATCCCGAGTGCGCATGTCTGCCATAGCGTGTCGCGTGATTACGGCCGCGATCTCCGCGACGTCACCGAGTTGACCTCGGCCCCCTTCTACCGTCAGCATTCGCCTGACGGAGAACTCCTGGTTGCCAGATTGCCGGTCGTGAACGGATGCGGATGACGAGGCGGCGTGGAAGTGCTGGAACAACAAGTCAGATCAATTCAGGAGAGCCATGTCGCGACCCAAACCCACCGGAGAGAACCGCGTCGTCGACGCCGACGAGATCTTCTTTTCTACTACCGACTCCAAAGGAAACATCGGAAAGGCGAACTCGGTGTTCGTCGACATATCCCGGTACTCCTGGGACGACCTCGTCGGAGCTCCCCACAACATCGTTCGCCACCCCATGATGCCGGGGGCAGCATTCCTAGCCATGTGGACAACCATCCAGGCTGGCGATCCTTTCTGCGCCTACGTCCACAACCTGGCCGGTGACGGTGCCACGTATACCGTGTTGGCCACCATCGTTTCCCAAGCGGATGGTTACCTCTCGGTGCGTGTTGCCCCGCAGGTTCCCGAGATGCTTCAGGCCGCCGAGGCGGTATACCAGGCTGCTCGTGATGCCGAGTGGGTGGCCGGGGAGCAGGGGTGTGGTGCCCCGGAGCGTGCCCGTCGCGGGCTGGACGCCGTCCAGTCGGCTCTCGAACAAGCGGGATACCCTGACTATCCGACCTTCATGCGCAAGGCGCTAGTGCAGGAAGTAGCGGCGCGCCGGCAGCGGCACCGTGCCTCCCGTGGTATGGTTGATGGCTCGTCCCTTGGTCAGCTCGCCGACCAGGTCAGCAATGTCCGAACCGTGGTGGAAAGGTGGCTAGAGACCTTTGGTGGGCTGAGTGATCTGTCGGTCAAGGCTTGTCGAACTGCCAGAACCCTTGGGCAAGCGATGACTGAATCCCAGCGCACCAGTGACGCCATCACCGACTCCCACCATGCCGCCGAGGCTGCGTTGCGGCCCTTGGTGACGGTTCTTACTTTGTGGAGTCGTATGGACGCCGAGATCGCCCCGCTTGTCGACGGGGTGGTTGCCGACCTCGATGCCTTGGCTGCTAGCGCTGACCTCACCAGTTTCCGATTGGCGGTGGCCTATATCCAGGTGGAGTCGACGCGCAGTTTCGTTGCCGAGTTGTGGGCTGAGGTGGACGGCTGGGAGCGCGCCTTGCCGGCCATTGACGACCTGTCCCGGGCTGTCGAGGAGGCGATGTCGCAGGCAAACCATCACCTTGAGCAGGTGCGCACCCTGGCCGAACAGGCGGCATCGCGTACTGAGGAGCTTGCCGGCCTGATGTCCATGCCGACCGCGCTACTGAGCAGTTGGCAACAGATGGCCAGCCAGCGCGAGTTGTCATCTGGGGTAGCCGATATCGTCCCGCGGGTGGAGGAGCAGATCGGAGCCAGTCAAGCGATGGCTGCCGAGCTGACCGACGTGGTTGCGGGGTTGCGCAGGCTTGCGCAGGCCGACGATGGCGGGTTGGACGTCTCGGTCCTCGCCGAGATCCGCCGCCTGGCCGGTGAGGTTGCAACGCGCTGATTTTGTGGGTGGGGCGGGGCTTTTGGGCAATTGTTCAGTTGAACGTGGTTCAAGTCTGAAAAAGGGACCCACTTAGTCCCGGCCTGTTCGTCACGTGAAATCATGGACCCATGAGTCCGCGAAAGATTGGCGTTACTGAGCTCGTGCTCCGCGATGCGCATCAGAGCCTGCTTGCCACCCGCATGGCCATGGAGGACATGGTCGATGCCTGTGCCGACATTGATGCGGCAGGCTTCTGGTCTGTTGAGTGCTGGGGTGGAGCTACCTTCGATTCCTGCATCCGATTCCTCAACGAAGACCCGTGGGAGCGTCTGCGCACCTTCCGCAAGCTGCTGCCGAACTCTCGGCTGCAGATGCTGCTACGTGGCCAGAACCTCCTGGGCTACCGCCACTACAACGACGAGGTCGTCGATAAGTTCGTCGAAAAATCGGCAGAGAACGGTATGGACGTGTTCCGCGTGTTCGACGCCCTGAACGATCCTCGCAACCTTGAGCACGCGATGGCTGCCGTCAAGAAGACGGGCAAGCATGCCCAGGGCACCATCTGCTACACCACCTCCCCGATTCACACCCCGGAGAGCTTCGTCAAGCAGGCCGATCGCCTCATCGATATGGGTGCCGATTCAATCGCATTCAAGGACATGGCTGCCCTGCTTAAGCCTCAGCCCGCATTCGACATCATTAAGGGTATCAAGGAGAACCACCCGGATGTGCAGATCAACCTGCACTGCCACTCCACCACGGGCGTCACCCTGGTTACGCTGCAGAAGGCCATTGAGGCCGGCGTTGACGTCGTCGACACCGCTATCTCCTCGATGTCACTCGGCCCTGGCCACAACCCAACAGAGTCGCTGGTCGAGATGCTCGAGGGCACCGAGTACACCACTGGCCTTGACATGGATCGTCTCCTTAAGATCCGCGACCACTTCAAGAAGATCCGCCCGAAGTACAAGAAGTTTGAGTCGAAGACCTTGGTCAACACCAACATCTTCCAGTCTCAGATCCCGGGCGGAATGCTGTCGAACATGGAGTCCCAGCTCGAGGCCCAGGGTGCCGGTGACCGCATGGATGAGGTCATGAAGGAGGTGCCGCGCGTCCGCAAGGATGCCGGTTACCCGCCGCTAGTCACCCCGTCTTCCCAGATCGTCGGGACTCAAGCCGTGTTCAACGTCCTTATGGGCAATGGCTCGTACAAGAACCTCACCGCCGAGTTCGCCGACCTCATGCTTGGCTACTACGGAAAGCCCATCGGTGAACTCAACCCCGAGATCGTCGAGATGGCCAAGAAGCAGACCGGCAAGGAGCCGATCGACTGCCGTCCCGCCGACTTGCTCGAGCCTGAGTGGGATCAGTTGGTCGAGCAGGCCAAGAGTCTTGAGGGCTTCGACGGCTCCGACGAGGACGTTCT
>ERZ1023242.40-NODE-40-length-38117-cov-8.330119_pt1 | contig 38117 bp, 34 predicted proteins | sample MGYA00520875_ERZ1023242 | MGnify/ENA primary metagenome ERZ1023242 (study PRJEB32759, sample SAMN07749884) | skin metagenome | biome: transportation; feature: city; material: polyester macromolecule | host: Homo sapiens | place: Hong Kong:ISLAND line | collected... | reverse complement strand
CACGGGTGGCGCGGTTTATTTGCACACCTTGATTTCCTCGGTGCCGACAGCCGCCAACGCGTTGTACTATGCGGAAATCGTCGCCGAAAAGGCCGTGCTGCGCAAGCTTGTCGACGCGGGCACCAGGGTGGTGCAGCTAGGCTATGCCGGTACTGAGGACGAAGAAGTCGCCGGCGTGATTGATCGCGCTCAACAAGAGGTATTTGCGGTTGCGCAGAAACGAAAGTCTGAAGACTACCAGGCGTTGCGCGATTTAATTAAGCCGACGGTGGATGAATTGGCTGCGCTGGAGCGTGTCGGAGGCTTGCAATCAGGTGTACCGACTGGCTTCATCGATCTGGATAAGGTGACCAACGGTCTGCACCCAGGGCAGATGATCATTGTTGCGGCGCGTCCGGGTGTGGGTAAGTCGACGTTGGCGATGGATTTTATGCGCTCGTGCTCCATCGAAAACGGCAAGACATCTGTGATTTTTTCGCTCGAGATGTCGGCTTCGGAAATCGTGATGCGCTTGCTCTCAGCTGAGGCCGAGATTCAGTTGACTGATATGCGTGCGGGCAAGATGGATGAACGTGCATGGGAAAAGCTCACAGATAAACTGAACACTGTGCAAAACGCGCCAATTTTTATCGACGATTCACCGAATCTGACGATGATGGAGATTCGTGCCAAGGCCCGGCGGATGAAGCAGAAATCCGACCTCAAGCTCGTCGTCATCGACTACATGCAGCTCATGACCTCCGGTAAGAAGGTGGAATCGCGTCAGCTGGAGGTTTCGGAATTCTCCCGCCAGATCAAACTGCTGGCTAAGGAGCTTGAGATCCCCGTTGTGGCCCTCTCTCAGCTCAACCGTGGCCCCGAACAGCGCAACGACAAAAAACCCATGATGAGCGACCTGCGTGAATCCGGCTCCTTAGAGCAGGATGCCGACGTCGTCATCCTGTTGCACCGAGAGGACGTCTACGACAAGGAGTCCCCCCGCGCCGGTGAGGCTGACATCATCGTCGCAAAACACCGCAACGGACCGACGCGGACCGTGCCAGTGGTCTTCCAAGGCCACTACTCACGATTCGTCGACATGCAGCGCTGATAGCGGTACCCAAACAATCCAGTCGGCACTACCGTGGGGACATGGAAAGCATGCACGCCGTTGCCATCACCGGCCCCCTCCCGGTCTCCGATCCCGAATGCTTCGTCGACGTTGACCTACCGGTCCCCGAGCCGGGTCCGCACGACCTGCTCGTCGAGGTCCAGGCCGTTTCGGTTAACCCCATCGACGTCAAGCTGCGCAAGGGGGCTGGAACGCTCTCACATCCGCGCGTGCTGGGGTTTGATGCCGCCTCCGTCGTGCGCGCAGTCGGGTCGGAGGTCAATGGCTTCAGCGCCGGTGACAAAGTATGGCACTCCGGAAACCGCGACCGACCCGGCACCTACTCCCAATTCACCCTGGTGGACTCGCAGATAGTCTCGAAACGCCCGTCATCGTTGTCCATCGCCGAGGCCGCATCCCTGCCGCTTACTGCCCTGACGTCATGGGAAGCCCTCATCGACCACATCCGTCTGGGCACCCTCGAAGAGCGAACCGACAAGGCCTTCCTCATGATCGGCGGCGCTGGTGGCGTCGGATCGGCAGCCATCCAGCTAGCTTGTGCTATCACCAACGGACCAGTCGTTGCGACCTCCTCGCGTCCAGAAAGCGCACAGTGGTGTCAGAACATGGGAGCCACCGGAATTATCAACCACCGCGAACCGCTCGCCCCGCAGGTCAAGGACCTCGGCATTGCCGGATTCGACGGCGTCCTCTCGGCCTACACGCCACCAGCATCGGCCTTAGCCGAGATCATCGCGCCGTTCGGGCATCTGGTCATGATCGACGGGACCGACTCCTTCGATCTCATGGCTTTCAAGTCGAAGTCGTTGACGGTGACTAGCGAGTCGATGTTCAGCCGCCTACAGTTCAGAACGGCTGACGTCGCCGAACAGGGACGGGCCTTAGCTAACATCGCCGACCTCGTCGACAAGGGTCAGATCCGTCCGACGATGACCCGGCATATCGAGGGTTTGACCGCACAACACGTACGTGAGGCCACCGCAGCCATCGAGTCCGGGGCCATGATTGGAAAGGTCGTCATCACGCTGTGACGAGGGGTGTACAGCCCCAACACTGGCCGCGTTGTATATGCCTTTTAATACATGGCCACCCTCAGCGAAGTGGCGAAGGCCGCATTGGTATCTAGACTCGGATCATGAAGCTCAACAAAGCAGAAGACGTCAATACCGCCGAGGTCGCCGGCCTCGGGCTCGTCGGAGGGTGGCTCACCGCCCGCACGACCGGAGTCCGGCCGCTGGGTGGAGCGGTCCTCGCGACTGCTGGTTGCTGGGCTGGCCGCACCTGGCTCGTTAAGAGCGGACCTACGGTTGCTGGCATGCTTGGTGCGACCTATCTGGCAGCGTTTGGCGCTTCGCACGGATTGGCGAAAAAGATCGGCGCCTGGCCGGCCGTTCTGAGCGTGACCGCCGTTACCTGCACAGCCTGCCATTTTTTGTGCGACACCCAAGAATGATCGACCTTTCGGCACCCGCTATCGAAGTCGCCCCGCTTCTGCTCGGTGCGACGATCTGGCGCGGTCCAGTGGGGATCCGCCTTACCGAGGTCGAGGCGTACATGGGACTCAACGACCCCGCATCCCACGCCTTCCGTGGCCCTACGCCGCGCGCCCGCGTGATGTTCGGGCCACCCTTTCACGTATACGTGTACTTGTCCTACGGCATGCACCGCTGCGTGAACCTCGTGTGTTCACCCGATGGGGAGGCATCTGCTGTGCTGCTACGAGGTGGGCGCGTGGTGGCCGGCGAGGATGAGGTACGAAGCCGACGCGGAAACGTCGCCGAGAACCGCCTTGCCTGTGGCCCGGGAAATATGGGGTCGGCTTTGGGTGCAACCCTCGAGGAGTCTGGAAATCCGGTAAGCGTCATCACGGGGACCACTGTCGGAGGGGAGGCCCTCGAAGCGGGACTCGGTGCCGGCGCTCGATGGCGACTCGAACCCGCACCGAATATTGTCGAGTTTCGACAGGGCCCACGGGTAGGGATCAGCCGCAATACCGACGCTCCGTGGCGGTGGTGGATCCCCAAGGACCCAACGGTTTCCGGCTCTCGGACATAAGCCACAGCGCCCGGAAGCACGGCGGTCCTCCCCTGGTATGTCCTCCCCCTAGACGTGCGTTGCTGACCCCGTTGATGCGCACTCCCATGCTCCGTTGACGCGAGTCCCCTCCTTCGTTGACGAAAAATCCCGACTCGCAGGGCATCACATCACAGCAATGCTCGGACCCGGCTCGAGTTAGGGATTTTTAAACACCGATGTCAGGATGTCCCCTCGACCGACCGTCAGAACGATGAACTCGTCCAAGATGGCGCAATCGATTGCGACGTCACATCCGAGGTCGGCGGTTCTCGTCAAGGTCATCATGGTGCCAACGGCATAGGACACGGGGAATGTCGGAACCTGGTCGCGTTGCTTCCCATGGAGGATAAGGAAGGCTACTCGCATCAGCAGTTCCAATATGTTCGAGTAGCGTCAAGGCTTGTCTGAGCCAGGATCGTACCCTTGCACAGTAAAAATCTGGCGCATCGGCCAGCCTCACCCGTGATGTCGGAAAGCAGCGTTGTCCTATAAACCGCGAGTCGAGAGAATAGATTTCGAGGCGACCCGAGCAGAAGTCCAAGTCGATTGTGGGCTCGTCGAGGACAAGCAGGCGGGGATCACCGGCTAGGATGTTGGTCACGCGACCAGTCAGTCTGTATTGGGTACCGGTGACAAATATGGGTGTGGTCGTCATGGCTCAGAGATTGATGCATGATCATCGAACCCAAACGCTCCTACGGATCAGCAGGGACATTAATAGCACTACAAAACACCATACGAGTTATCATTACGGTGGTGAGGTTTTGGTGTACCCAACATTGAAGCCTGAAGGAGACTCCCATGCCTCGAATCCACGACATCGTTACCGTTTTCACTACCCTTTGCTACATCGGGCTTCCTGCTAGTTTCAGCCATGACACCTGCATTAGCAGCACCTATACCCTCGGATGGCTCATCACCGTCTGCAATTACCACAACCCGCGCACCGGTGACGAATCCAAGGACAGGTCAGACCCATACACCTACCGGTATCGCGCGGCCAATCAGTACGACCACGGGTGACCCTGCGGTCACCGCCTACTGGACCCTTCGACGTCTCGCTGCTGCAATACCTGCCGATACTCTGTACAACGCCGCCGTAGTCGAGGACCATTTCAAGGGGCGGACTCCCACGAGCGAGCCGCTCACCGTCGGTTCTCCACCTGTCGCGCCGATAAAAACTCAAGGATTCCGCAAGCCACACCCCCAGTCACCAATTTCTCGAAAACCAATGGCAAGATCTTTTATCACAATCAGACCAATAGGAAAGACTACGTCTGCTCGGGATCTTCCATCAACAGTGGTTCCAAGCGTCTTGTAATCACCACAGGACACTGCGTCTATGGTGCTCCGGGAAATAAGTGGCATACCAATGTCGTGTTCATGCCGGGGTACGACAATGGCCCCCGTTACGGAATTTATCAGGCCGTCGCGCTACGCACATTCGACGACTGGATCAAGTATGGTGGATCTGGTCGAGGGTTCAATTCCGACGTTGCCTTTATCACCACCCACAACGGAAGCACCTCTAAGGCTGCGGTGGTGAACGCGGTCGGTGGTCACGGTTTCGAGTGGGGCGGCAATATCGGTTTTGACGCCAGTATCTTCGGCTACCCGGCAAATCTCAACAGAGGCCAGATCATGTGGGCCTGTTGGGGACGAAGCAGCGACGGCTGGATCGGTGCCCACAAGTTCAACCGCATTGCCGGTTATGGTTTCGGGGGGTGGTGCATCTGGTGGCCCCTGGCTCGACAAATATAGCAACACTAATGATCTAGGGTACGCGCGCAGTGTCACGTCGAACGGCCCCGCCGGCAGCACAACTCACATCCAGGGCCCATTTTGGCCATCGCGTCAGGGACATGTTCATCGCAGCAAACAAGGACCGATGAGTACTATGCAGGATGTGATTCGCCATTGTCGACGTACAGCAACGCTGCTTGCCGTCGTCTTGGGAGTTGTTGCCATGACAGGATGTACCGGTGAGGGGGAAAAACTCCCTCCTAGTTCCGCCATTACGAGTTCCCATCCCAACCCCACGGCCGCACCGCCCCCCAGACCCCGAGCGACGTGCACCAGCGGGGTGATCTCCGTCAAGAGCATGTATCGTCATGGAGCCATTACGAGGCGGTCTCAAGTCATTCGGTACGTGTGTTCTTCTACATGGGAGACCCCACGTGCCATGGGGTGCGAGCTACCGTCAACGAGAACGCCACCACAGTGCGGATCGGCCTTCTGGAAGGGGCTCTACCCGATGCACCATCCGAATGCGCCGCCATGGCAATGAGCGCATCCCTTCTCGTTACCACTCACGATCCCATTGGAACACGTTCCATCATCCCGGCTTCCTGACAGATTCTTCAAGCCGCTCTGTGGCCTTAACCTCACGATTGGTGTCAAAGGTCACTGGGCGAGAAGGAGTAACGCTCGCGTCTGACAATGCGCAGCATTAGGTCGGTCTACCCTTGTAAGTCTCGACCGCCAACTCGTCGGTGAGAGTTCACAGAATCGTCGAGCCAACCTCCATACTCGACAACGTGGGTACGCTCGCCTTGATCAGCCTGATCGCGATTCACCAAATTCTCGCACCGTGCCGCACAGCGTTACCCTGCCTGACGCTCCCCACCCCACCACAACGTGCGCGCCCACCCCCATTGACGAAAAATCCCGACTCCCAGGGGGTCAGATCACACCAGTGCTTGGACCCACGCCGAACTGGGGATTTTTGAAAACAACAACAGGGCACTCTCAAGCAACCGCGACCAACTAAAAGGCCGCCTACATCACCGCGGCACGTGAAAAGGCCGGAACCCGCCCCCACAGCAAGTCCCGGCCAACTCCGGATCACAGGAGGTCCGGCGAAGCTGAGCCCCACACCATCGAAAAGTGGTAGGGCTCAGCAGGCTTCGGTCAGTCGAACAGGTTGTCCGATAGCCCCAGTGAGTGGTGCAGCAACCACACCGGATGCACGATCTTGACTCCCGAGGACTTGGAGATCTGCCAACGACAGGTCTCGGTATCACAGACTCCCACACCCTCGTTGTGATCCTGCATGTGCCTGAACACACCTGCACCGATCTTTTGGGCGACCTCGTAGCGCTCGGCCTTCAGACCGTATGTACCAGCGATGCCACAGCACGGCTTATTGGACTCCAGCACTTTGACGCCCGGGATGAGTTCCATGAGCTGAACCGCCGGGAACCCCATGCCCTGGCTCTTGACCTGGCAGGGCTGGTGGTAAGGGACTGTGATGTCGATCGGACGGAATTGCGAGGCGTCGAGTTCGCCGTTGCGGTACTCGTCCATGAGGAACTCCGAAAAGTCCCGGGAGCGCACCGAAACGTCGTGCAGACGAGGGTCGTCAACACCCATAATCTCGTGGGCCTCGTGCTTCATCATTCCGACGCAGGAGCCGGACGAGGACACGACTGTCAGGCCCTTCCCGAGGCTGATGATCTTGTCGCACAGGCTGAGGATGTCTTTGGTAGCGCCCTCGAACAGTCCGTTCGATTGCTTAGCCAGACCACAGCAACCCTGCTTCGGCACGAGCACCTCGTAGCCCAGATGCTCAAGTACCTCGATGGACTTCTTGGAGGTTTCGGTCTCGAAGTAGCCGCCGGCGCAGCCTTGGAAGAAGACGATCGGCCCCTTGGTGGCCGGCTTGGCCGGCTTGTGGTGGCGCATCCACTTGCTCAAAGTCTCGGTCTGGGCGGTTGGCATTGGCGCATCGCGGTGGACCTTAATGATCTTCTCGACGGCGATGCGAATCGGCTTCTGCTTGAGGCCCCAGTTGGCCAGTGGGGCGATCGGGGACAGCACGCGTCCCTCAAGGGTGGTCAGCGGGATGAGGCGGTCACGCAGCGGCACACCATTCTGGTGCTTCATCTTGGCAGCCGCCTGCTCGTTGAGCTCCGCAATCTTCACGCCCTGTGGGCAGTGGAGAGTACAGATGCCGCAGAAGTTACACCACTCGAGGGAGTGGTCGACGGAAGCTCCGTCGCGGTAGCGCTCACCCTGTGGGCCGTTGTACTTCGGTCCGGTGTAGAGCGGGGTGGCCTTGGCCACCGGGCACATCGTCTCACAGATAGTGCACTTGACGCAGGCGTCGAGCGACTGGCGCGAGACCTCGTGTCCGGCGAACGTCTCCTCGATAACACCCATGATCAGTTCCTTTCCCTGGTCGCAGCACCAGCCCCGACCGACGACAGGATGGCATCCGCGGCCTTGATGGCCGAGCCGAGGGCGACGCCCTCACCCGACTTTTCCTGCCACCTAGTGGCACCGGCGATGACGCCGCCGGCGGCGTAGACATTGGAATGGACAGGCTTGCCCTGGTAGGTGACGAGCATGTTCTCGTCGACCTCAACGCCGCACTGGAACAGCGGCTGCGGGGAACCCCAGTAGTCACCGTGGACGAGATCTTCCTCCTTGACGCCTTCCGGCATGGTGACCGGCAGGTCGAGGATGGTTTCATGCAGATGGCCGTGAGAGTCAAGCTTGAGGGCGCCGGACTCAAAGCCGCCACCCGCAAGGACGACGGCGTCAGCCTTGATCTCCTTGGCCGCACCGACGGTTCCGACCGTCACAGAGACGACCTTACCGTCGGTCACCTTGCAGCCGGTGACCTTTGAACCGAGCACGTAGTCAACGCGCTCGTTCTTAGCGGTCACGACGAGCTTGTTGTTGAGGCGCATGCCGGGCACGCAGGGTGGCAGCGATGCGATCTCGAACACCTCAGCGCCGAGAATCTTCGTGAAGTCGGCGAGGACCTCGCTGTGGTTGTCGATACCGAGGACGGCCGGCAGCGCGACGATCTCACCGGGGTTGACGAATCCCTTGAGCCCCTCAGCCAGCGCCCGACGGGTACGGGCGTTGTCAAGGGAACGAGCGATCGACAACCCAGTGGCGTCGTACTCGCCCTCGCGGGGCTCAAAATCGACCACGACAGCGCGAGCGGAAGCGTGACCACCGCCGGGCAGCGTGGCCCGGTCAATGTTCTGAGCGATGAGACCAGCGTGGAAGTCCTTGTACTGGGCCAGCCCGATAACGATGACCTTGTCACCGTCTTTGAGATTGCCTTTGATCATCGACGGCGGGACCAGAGCGGTGGGGCGAATCGCACCGACAGCGGTCGGCAGGTTGATTGTGGTCTCCCCGTCACCAAGCAAGTAAGAGTCACCAGTAACCTCGCGCAGGAAGTCGATGCCCTCCCTAACGGCCTCAACGCCGATCTTGGCGTAGGGATGCTCGGGGTGCTTGGACGCGAGTTCCTTGACAGCCTCGTAGGGCTTTTCGACGCGACCCGGGGTGTAGCCCAGGACGTCGACAGTGCCCTGGCCCAACTGCAGGCCGCCGACACCCTTGGTGACGAGGGTCACCCGGGCGCCACCACGACGCAGGCGCAAGGCGGCAGTCAGGCCGGCGAGGCCGGATCCGATGACGACGACGTGCTGAGCGTTGAAACGGTCGGCAGTGGTCGATTTGGTGGGGACGGTTGCGGTGCTCACAGCTCGACCTCCTGCTGCGGGGTGGGAAGGTGCTCAACGTCGAAGGTGCCTTGGAAGATCCAGTCATCAAGGGCAGTCTGACGAACTTGCTCGCCGTAGAGAATCGGCCACAGACCGATCCAACGGTTTTTGAGGAACAGACGCAGCAAACCAGTGGCGCGCTCGGCGTCGATCGTGCCTTCCTCAACAGCAACACCGGTAGCGCGCATCGAGCAGAAACCGCCCTGACAGGGGCCCATGCCCAGACGCAGCTGGCGGCGCAGGTCGTCGAAGGTCGCGTCAGGCTGATCGGCCAACAGATCGGTGAACATCTTGCGGCTCATAAGTTCGCACTCACAGATGACCTGGTTGTCGATCTTCTTGGACGACGCCACGGCCTTCGGATCGCCCCCGCGAACCAGACCAGTTCCGGCACGGCGCTCCTCGTTCTCACCCAGACGGTGGGTGATGAGGTAGTTCTTGCCGACGGTCGATCCAGGCACAGCCTCGTCTGCAGTGCGGCAGGGGCGGTCGTCGCCGAGCTGCTCACACATGACGTCGACAACGTTTTTAGCCATCAGCCGGTAGGTGGTGAGCTTGCCGCCGATGATGGAGACAATGCCATTGACGCCGTCGCGAGAGCCGTGGTCGAGGATGCTCATGCCGCGGGACATGTGGCGGGTATCGGTAGACGAGACTCGCTTGTCCTTGAACAGCGGACGGGCACCAGCCCAGGCGTGGACCGCACGGGCGTCGCGGAATCCCGGCACAAGGGTCTCGCCGGAATCAAGCATCTGCTGCACCTCGTTACGAGGAATGGCCAGACGCTCGGGATCATCAGCCTTGACGTCGGTGGTGCCGATGATCGACACAGTGTGCACCGGAACGAGGATGTCGCCATCAGCAGGATAGATGCAACGATTGATCACCGTGTTCACCAGGCGGTGGTTCATAGCGATCATGATGCCGCGGCCCGCCACGACGTCAACGTCATGGCAGCCAACAAGCTCAGCGATGCGTCCAGCCCACGGGCCAGCGGTATTGATGACGAACTTGCAATCGATTCGGATCCGCTCGTCGTGCTTAAGATCATGGGCGACAACAGCGCTGATCTGGTCGCCCTCACGAATGATCTCGGTGACGGCGGTGTAGGTCATGACTTTGGCGCCATACTCGATAGCGGAGTGGGCGGCACCCCACACCATCTGCCATCCATCAACCGAACCATCCTGAACAGCGAAGGCACGTTTAATGCCGGGGTTCAGACGGGGCTCACGACGCAGGGCCTCCGCGGTGGCAATCTCCTCGAAGGGCACCTTGGATTTTTTAGCTCCCTCAACCCACTGATCGGAAAACTCCAAGTCATCTTCAGGGGTCACCACGAAGAGACCGCCAGTCTTCTCAACAGCGTCAGCGTGGATCCGGGTAACGATCTCGTTTTCCTCAGCGCACTCCGTCGCCGACCCGGGATCCGAAACGACATATCGCCCACCGGAGTGGAGCAGGCCGTGGTAACGACCGGTGGTTCCTTGGCCGAGGTCGGCTTTATCCAACAGAACGGCGCGATATCCACGCATCGCGACGTCCCGCACGACGCCTGCACCGGTGGCACCGCCACCGATGACAACGACGTCTGCGTTCATGGTCCTCATTGAATGCTCCCTTCGAAACCATCCGGCGTGTGGGGGGGGTGACTCAGGGGATCTCGGTGCCCCGCCACCGTTGCCAGGTACTTGCCAAGGCTAGGGAAAGCTCTGGACAACAACCACCGAAAACGGCTTTTGTGCATGTTCGTGCACACCCCCTAGAACAGACGTGCAAACCGCGTCATAATGCGGTTTTCATGCCACAGCAGCCCGCCCACAGCGACACAATTTAGGCAAGCGATCGATAGCTTAAATACAGAAAACAGGTTTTCGGAAATAGCCGTTTCCACAGGCTTTCAGACAATTCTGCCCGCGTCATTGCGTACTCTCTTCGCCCCGATGAACACAGCCGAGGCCGGCTCTCTCCGACGACGTTGTGCCAAGGAGAACCAGACCCATCACACCAACGCTGTGAGCGAACGGATCACTCCACTGGGGTTTCAGCTGGCTTCCCGTCAAGGACCTTGGCGATATTGCGCGCAGCTAGACGGCTCATCGCTTCACGAGTCGGCAGGGCAGCCGATCCAATGTGAGGCAGCAACACGACGTTCTCCATCGTCAGCAAGTCCACAGTGATCGCCGGCTCATCCTCGTAGACGTCCAGACCCGCACCGGCAATCGCACCCGACTTGAGAGCCTTCACCAGGGCAACCTCATCGACACAGGCGCCGCGAGCAGTATTGACGAGATAGGCGGTCTTCTTCATAGCAGCCAGGGCGTCAGCGTCAACGAGGTGGCGGGTCTTATCGGTGAGTGGGCAGTGTAAGGAGACGACGTCGGAGGTTACGAAGAGCTCGTCAAGTTCGACGCGACGAGTTGGCTGGGTATTGGGATTGACGGCGTCAATCGCCATGACATTCTTCTCATGACGAGCGTTGTAGATGACGTTCATGCCGAAGGCTGCGGCGCGTCGAGCCATAGCCTCACCGATCTGCCCCAGGCCGATGATGCCGAGGGTAGCCCCCTGTAACCCGGCGCCCAGCATGAAGGTGTGATCGTAGCGCCAGGCCTTGCCAGAACGCACCCAGCGCTCAGCCTCGCCAGTACGACGAGTAACCTCAAGAAGCAGAGTGAAGGCAAGGTCGGCGGTGGCCTCGTGGAGGACGCCCGGGGTCGACGTGACCACAACCCCAGCCTGCTTGGCAGCGTCGAGGTCAATGTTATTAAAACCAGCGGCGCACTGACCGATGACCTTAAGGTTTTTCCCTTTACTAATCATCTCGGCGTCAAGGGGATCAGACAAGCTAGTAAGCAGAGCGTCGGCGGTGGCGATCTGGTCGGAAAGTTCCTGGCGATCCATGGCATGATCGCCACCCACGACCTCGTGACCGGGAAGTTCCTCGTTGACGACGGACATGAGCTGCGGTGCGGTGACAATGATGCGAGCCATGGCATCACTGTAGGCGACCACGCCAGCTGTAGACCGAGCGTCGCCAGAATTAATGCAGTGTGCAACAATTCCACTGTGCAGATGTCGCAGGATGCAACAAAGTCGGAAGGGCCAGCCCCCAACCACGCCGATGTCGAAACCGCTTTGCAAGCATCGTGGGCCCTCCTCGACGTGGCAGCCCGTTCCCTAGTGGAACTTGCTGAGGACGTCAGCGCGCCGCAATACCGACTCCTCGTCCTCATCGACGCCGGAGTGACGCGTGGGGTCGACCTGGCTCGTGACCTCGAGGTCCACTCCTCAACCATCGCTCGGATGGTCGAACGTCTCGTCTCCAAGGGGCTCGTCGACCGCTCTCCCGATCCCGACGATCGTCGCGCCAATGTGCTCTCTCTGACGAAGCGGGGGTCCACGCTCGTGCAAGACGTCAATAAGCACCGTCGACGTCAGCTCATCGACCTACTCAGTCACCTCGAGCCTGGCGAGATCGACACTGTCGTCACCGGGTTCACCTTATTTACCCGCGCAGCCGAGGCAAGCGGCCACGGCACTCCTATCCGCTCCTGCGCAGAGGATTCCAGCCAGCAATGACCGAGACCGCCATCCATCCCGAGACCCGGGCCGCATGGGCCAAACGACTCAGGCGCCTCCGCCGTGCCCTCGTCCCGCACCGCCCCAAAGCCTTCCGAGACTCCTTAAACCGTTGGCTGCTTATGGGCACAGTCATCGGCATCGTCTCTGGCGTGGGTGCCATCATCTTTTTCTTCTGTCTGGAAACCGGTACGCATTGGCTACTCGAGACGTTGGGCAGCTACACCCCGCCAGGCACCTTGGGCGAGGGCGGAGGCGCCACCAGCACCGGACCAACACGGCCTTGGGCGATCCCACTCGTCGTCACCGGAGGTGCCCTAGTTTCGGGAATCCTGGTGTACTTTGTCGCGCCCACTGCCAAAGGACATGGCACTGACAACGCCATCCATGCCGTCCATCACGACCCGACAGCTCTCAAGGGCAAAGTCGCGGCGGTCAAGATCATCGCATCCGCCCTCGTGATAGGTTCCGGCGGCTCGGGTGGACGTGAGGGCCCCACCGCCCAGATCAGCGCAACCGTCATCTCCTCATTGTGTAAGAAGCTCAAGATCGCCACCCCGGACGCCCGGATCGCCGTCTCGGCAGCCACCGCCTCGGGAATCGGTGCCATCTTCCGTGCCCCGCTGGGCGGTGCTCTACTCGGTGCGGAACTGCTCTACCGCGACGACATGGAGTCCGACGCGATCATGCCCTCTCTGGTGTCGTCGATCGTCGCCTTCGTGGTCTTCGGGTCGGTGTACGGATTCGAACCAATCTTCGGATCGCTCAACGGAGTGCAGTTCTCCGAGCCTTTGCAACTCATCTGGTTCGTTCTGCTGGGCCTCACTGCTGGCCTCATGGGCAAGCTTTATGTAGAGGTCTTTTACGGCGGCACCAAGCTCTTCGAGAGCCTCAACAAAGTTCCCGGCTGGCTTATCCCAGCCATCGGTGGTCTGGGAGTCGGCCTGCTTGACCTGGCCATCCCGGCCGCACTAGGTACCGGTTACGGCTCGGTACAGCAAGAGATGTTCGCCAACAACCTCGTACGGATGCCGCTGCTCATGGTGCTGGCAATCCCCTTCGCCAAGATCCTCTCAACGACCCTGTCCATCGGATCGGGCGGTTCGGGCGGCGTCTTCGGCCCTGGCATGGTCATTGGTGGGGCCACTGGCGCGGCACTGTGGCGCATCCTCGAGGGACTGCCAGGCATCCCGTCCTCACCGATGAGCTTTGTCATTGTCGGCATGATCGCCTGTTTCGGCTCGGTCGCCCATGCCCCACTCGGTATGCTGCTCATGGTTGGGGAGATGACCGGCAACCTATCAATGCTCGCTCCTGGCATGATCGCCGTCGCCGTCGCTGGCCGAGTCGTCGGGAACACCTCGATCTACACCTCCCAGCTCAAGGACCGCCTGGAGGGCCGACGCGTCCATGCCATGGGGCGCGTCACGAAACCATCAGAGGCTAAATCCGAAAACGGGGCTGCTAGTTCGAAGCCCGCTATCAAGAAGCCATCCGGGAAAAGCACCTCCTTCCCGAGGCCAGCTGCTGAGCCAATGTTCGCCAAGTCGGTAACGGTTCCTTCTCCTGATCTGGCCCCGACTCCCACCCCAACAGCCACTGACCGACGTGCCACATCTCGCATCGTCCCGGAAGTCATTCGGGCCAAGGACCGCAAACGCGACTTGTTCGCTCGGTCCCCCAAGCCCCCGGACGACCCGGGGCCGTCATCCGCCTGAGTTCAGTCCGTCGTGGGATGGAAGGGGCTGCGTCCGGCATGACGAGACCACCCCATCCCAATGACATAGAGGATGACGACAAGCCCCCCCGTCGACATCAGCTGAGCACGTACGTCGGGAGCAAACATGCCTAATACGACGATAGCGACCAGCAGGATCATTGCTGCCCAGTTCACCACCGGGAACCCTTTTAACCGCATCGGCAGTAGAGTGCCCTCCTTTTCAGCCCTGCGACGCAGCACGTATTGAGAGCAGGTGGTGAAGAAGTAGGTGACGATGATGGTTGAGCCGACGATGTTCAGCAGAGTACCAAGTACCGCGTCGCCCCATTGGAAGGTAGCCAGCACACAACAGAACCCAAAGGCCACGCTGGCCAGCACGGCGACCGTCGGCACCGAGCGGCCCCTGGTCCGCATGGCGACGCGAGGGGCCATACCGCGTTCCGCCAAAGAGCCAAGCATCCGGGCAGCCCCGTAAAGATTGGCATTGAGAGAGCTCAGCAAGGCCAACACAATGACCAGGGTCATAACCTCAGAGGCTGCTGGGATCCCGGCCCGGTCAAGGACGGCCACGAAGGGTGAGGTGCCAAGCCTGGGATCATCCCAAGGCATCGCAATCACCATGATGGCTACTGAACCCATATAGAACAGCAGAATCCGCCAGACGATGGTGCGCACAGCCCGAGAGACATTGTGGGCGGGGTCTTCGGTCTCGGCAGCCGCTACCGCCATAATTTCGATGCCGCCAAAGCTGAAGGCGACCAAAAGCAGTGCCGTCGCCACCCCAGACCACCCATTAGGCAAGAACCCACCGTGACCAAGAAGATTGGACGTTCCCGCCGCGGGAGCCGCCAAGACGCCGCAGATAAGCAGCACACCGATGACGAGGAAGACGACGACGGCGACCACCTTGAGCAGGGCAAACCAGAACTCAAACTCCCCGAAGCGGTCGGCTCCCAGCAGGTTGATCGCGGTGAGAACGACCAAGAAGATGAAGGTAAGCAGCCAGACGGGGGCTATGGGCCACATGGCGACAAGGGTCGACGCCGCTGCGATCGCCTCGGCCGCTACAACGACGACGAGTTCGATCCACCAGATCCACCCCATTGCGAAACCGGCAGCAGGGCCCATAGCTCGCGATGTATAGACCGAAAACGCCCCAGAGTCGGGGTCGGCTGCAACCATTTCGCCGAGCATGTACATGATGGCGATGACGAGCAACCCAGCGACGATATATCCCACCAAGGTTGCTGGTCCGGCCGCAGCCACACCCTTGCCAGACCCTACGAAGAGACCGGTCCCGATGGCCGAACCGAGGCTCATCATCACCAGATGACGGCCCTTCATGCGGGGTTTATTCGTAGCGGGTTCACCGGATCCCACCGAGATGCCTGTGGACGCTATTGCCATATGTGCTCCTCATCCGCGTCGGTGAGGCTGATGTTAAGGCCGGTATTGTCCTGCGGATGTGGCCGTTTCTCTAAGTGGGACGGACGTGAGATGGAGCGGCGGTGTGTCCTGGCCTCAACTGAGGTCCGCGGGGTTAGCGTTGTCTTCCTTAGCAAGGCTCTGGCGAATTCGCGATAGGAAGGCTTCAAGCTCGTCGAGATGGCCGCGATTAAGCCCGCCAAAAACGATGCGCCGGACCAAGGCAGCATGGCCCGGAGCGGCCTGTCGCAATGCGGCCATGCCTGGATTGGTGAGGTGAATGATGGCTCCCCTGCCGTCAGAACAGCAGACGCGACGTTCGATGAGGCCTCGCTTCTCCATACGCGTGAGGTGATGGGATAGCCGGGAGCGTTCCCATCTCATGCGCTCTGCTAAGGCCACGACTCTCATCTCGCCGCCGTCGGTCTCAGAAAGACGCACGAGCACCTCAAAGTCCTGCACCGACAACTGCGAATCGCGGGACAACTGACGGTTGAGTATGGCAGGCAGGGTGGTCGATACTTCCAGCCACAAGCGCCATACGCGCTGCTGGTGGTCGTCGAGCCAATGGTTGTCGAGCCAAACGGTGGAATCCTCAGTCACAGCGCCTCCTTCGTTGCCGAGTATAGGGGGGACGGAAACATATCTGTTGCCACCAAAGCCACCAAAGCACTTTGTTGCTGACGTGTCCCATTCTTCGCGCCATGATGAGGAGTAAGAGGAGATCACATGATCGACATCATCGCTGTCAACGGAAATTGACCATCGCCACCGCCACCCCGCCTCGGGTTCATCACCGGTCAGGCAATGGTTACCAAGACACGTGGGTCCTTCGATAAGTGTGGACACTGCTTCGGGTAACGGCTCCGACCCCGTCCAGCGTCTCCATTGAGGTGACTGCCAGACCACGTCCTTTTTCACCGGTAATACCGATCGTGATGGTCCCGTGAAGTCCGCTGAAATAGGGCTTACAAGCCAGAACACCAACGGAACACGCGTACACGAGCAGTGTCCAAGTCATTTCCTATCGTGCTGCCATGACTAGATTCCTCCACACCTCAGATTGGCAACTGGGGATGACTCGGCACTACTTGTCTAAGCGCGGTGACGATGACCCGCAGGCACGGTTCACTGCCGATCGGATCGAGGCGGTGCGCAGGCTGGGCGATGTTGCCCACCAAGAGGGTTGCGAGTTTGTCGTCGTCGCCGGGGACGTCTTCGAAACCCAGAATGTCTCCGCGCAAATCATTGCCCGAGCATGTGAGGCGATGGCCTCTATTGACATTCCGGTATACCTGCTACCTGGAAACCACGACAGCTTAGAGCCGGGCTGCCTATGGGACGGGCAAGATTTTCTTCGTCGCTGCCCCAGCAACGTTCACGTACTGCGAGATCAAGCAGAGACCCAAGTTACTAACGGAAATGGTCTCGTCATCGCGACGATCGTTGCCGCTCCGCTAACGACCCGCCATCCTTCAACCGATCCTCTGGCCAAACTTGCGATGAGTTTGAAGCCCACCGAGACGCCACGCATCCTGGTTGGCCATGGCCAACTTGAGGGATTGTCGGGCGATACCCGTGACGCCCTCATCTCCCGCTCCCCCCTCGACGAAGCGATTGCCCGAGGAGCGCTGCACTACGTGGCGTTGGGGGACCGCCACATAGCCTGGCCTCTCAACGATGACCACGCCGCTATCCGATACAGCGGAACCCAAGAATCAACGAGCTTCAATGAGGTCGGTGTCGGTACTACGGTCATCGTGGACCTCGGCGATCCCCTCACCTGCCAGACAATCGATGTCGGCACATGGTTGCACGCTCGAGTGAGTCAGGAGGTCGCCGGCGAGGCAGATCTGCAAATTCTGCGCGACCGGTTAGATTCCTTCGATCACCGGGATCGCACCATTATCCGATACGACCTTCACGGTCAGGTCACCATCCCTCAGCAGGCAGAGCTTGACGAAATTCTCGCTGACTATGAGACCGTTTTTGCCAGCCTTGAACCGAGTGAAAACCGCCATGATCTCACCGTGGTCGGTAACGACATCAGCCTGGCTGAAGCTGATGTACCCGGTTGGGTTCGCGAGGCTGCAGAAGAATTGTCGGGCATGTGTGCCACTAATGACGACGCCGTCGCGGCGCTCACCCTGTTACACCGCCTCGTCAACGCTGAAGAAGCCGGTACCGCACCCACCGTTGCACACACAGTGGAGGTGTCACGATGAAGCTACACCGCATCCACGTCGAAAATTTCAAAGCGATTGACGAACGCACTCTCGAGTTGCCCGACCGCGGGATTGTCATTGCCGCTGGACGCAACGAGATCGGCAAGACCTCCATGGTGGAAACTCTTGATCTACTACTCGATACCGGCACCAAAGCCTCGTCAAAGTCCCGCAAGGTCCGGATCGCCCAGCCCTATGGAACATCTCGGCAAGTCGTCATCGAAGCTGAGATGACGATCGGCTCTCACCGCTTCGTCCACCGCAAGTGCTTCCTCAAGGACAAGGAGTCTTCCCTGAAATTCCTCTCCGGGTCACGTGCTGGCGAGACGGTCACCGGTGATCAGGCCGTCGAGACAATGGAGACGCTGCTATTAGACACCGATGTCACACTGTGGAATGCGCTACGTCTCATGCAGGCAAGTGGACTGTCCCCGCTGCGACTGGACTCCTCTCAAGCCCTCACGACCGCCTTGGAACAGGCCGGCGGGCAACAGCCGGACGAGGGGTCTGGAAGCGGACTCATGGATCGGGTTCGAGACGAATACGATAAGTACTTCACGCCTGGAGGCTCAGAGCGCCGCAACGTCTTTGCAGATCGCGACGAACTTGAAAACATTCGCAGCGCCCTTGCAGAAGCGCAACACAAGCTCGCTGAAGTCGACGATGTCGTCGCTTCCCTCAGCAGAATCAATGAACAAATCAGTCATGACCGAACGGTGGTGGCAGCCAAGAAGGCGGACTACCAGCAAGCCGAGACCGACGTGGCAAACCTCGCCGATCTTGAAAAAGAGGTCGAAGTGACGAGGCATGCTGCCAGTGAGGCAACACAGCGTCAGGTCGAGGCCAAGTCGGCCCACGACACGAGGGCCAAGCTCGTTGACAACCTTGCGACTGCACAAAGCGAGGACCAACACTGCCAGCAGGTGCTCGCAGAGCTGTCGGTGCTGAGCACAACGTCACCGTGGAACGCGAAGAGGCTCAGACGGCGTGCAATAAGGCTCAGAAGATCGTTTCCGAAGCCGAGACGGCTGAAGCCCAAGCCCGGCAGACCCTTGCAGCAGCGCGAGCTGGTGAACAGTCGGCCAGGGCCCGGCAACAACTCGATCGCATTAATGAGCTCAAGGAGCGAATCGCGACCGAACAACAACGCCTCGACGCTGAAAAGGTGACGAGCGAGACGCTGAAGGCGCTGCGGAAAGCCGTCAAGGCCGCAGAGCTCGCCCGTCATAAAGCATCCATGGCAAGCCCACAGCTAGCCATCGAGCACCTCGCCGAAGGAGCTTCACTGCGAGTTGACGGCGCGGACCTCAACGTCCCAATCGGCGAGACGAGCCAGCGTCGAGTAGATGGTGAGCTCGTGATGGAGATGGGCGAAGCCTGGCGAGTGCGGATTTCCCCCACCTCGGAGGTCATGGCCTTGGGGCAGGACGCTGAAAAGGCCCATCAAGCCGTAGTGACCCAGCTTGAAGGCTTAGGCGTGACGAGTCTGGAGCAGGCAGAGTCCCGTCTGACTGAGCGCAATGTCATGGAGACCCACATCTCCTCGTGGCAAGAACGCCTTGAGGAAGAACAAGGCGAAGCCACCATCCATGAACTTGAAGCCATGGCTGAGCGCGATGATGGCGCCGCCAACATCTCAGCCGCCGAAGCCCAGAAGCTGGAAGAAGAAGCTGTAGCTACCGCAGGTGAGGCGCGTACCACCCAACGCCAGGCTGATGCTCGACTGAAAGCGGTAGAGGAGCGCCGCGTCGAGGCCCGCGAAAAAGCGTTCCGGGCGCGTGTCGACGCTGACAAGGCTGCTGAGACAGTCGCCCGGTCTCTCATGAGCTGACAACCGCCCGCGAAGACACCAGCGACCAGGTCCTCGCAGAGACCCTCGCCACCTCCCAGGAGCAGGCGCGACTCGCACAAGCCGAGGCCGACCGCGCCCAAGCCGCGCTCGCGGAACGCAACCCAAATCAGGTCCGTAGCGAGGCGGAGGGGACGCGGGTGGCGCTGACGGCCGCAACCGAACGCCTTGAAAGCAACATCCGTTACCAGGCTGAACTCAACGGACAGCTGCAAGGACTTGGCCGCCAACAACGTCAGACCGAGGTCGACACCCTCACCTCGAAGGAACACCAACTGGCACGACGTGTTGCTGGATTGGAACGACGGGCGCAGTCGGCCAAATTGCTGTTCACCACCCTGACAGCACATCTGGAAAGCGTGCGGCAGTCCTACGTAGCACCGTTCACTACCCACATCGATCGAATTGGACGTGGGGTTTTCGGGCCTGACCTTCACGTCGAGATCGATTCCACCTTGTCGGTGGTGGCACGTCATCTCAATGGCTCCCGCCTGGAATGGGTCCAGCTGTCGTCAGGAGCCCGTGAGCAATTAGGACTAGTTGTCCGGTTGGCCGCCGCCCGGCTCATTGATCCCGACGACGGGGTACCGGTGATCCTCGACGATGCCCTGGTCTACTCCGATCCGGTAAGAGTCAGACACATCCTCGGCGAAGTCGCCCAAGGCGCCCAGACCAGCCAGATCGTGGTGTTCACCAGCGCACCGGAGAGGTACGACTCCATACCGGGAGCGCAGCGAGTCGATTTCGGCTGATGCAATGCCTGGTTACGTCTCTGCTACGGGAACCGTCGAGCCCCTGCGGCACCAAGATATGGTCAAGCGCCGGTCCTCATCCACGTATCCCCCCGCGCACGCCATGCCAGGATGGCGCAGCGCACGACCATGAACCCGCTAAAGGCGATCCATAGCCAGACCACCGCGGCGGCCGGGTCCGACGGCGCGAACAAATGCACCGCCCAGGCCATTGGTAAGTACACCACGAGCATGACAACCTGAGCGCCCGACAGCCACCGACCGTCGCCAGCCCCAATGAGCACCCCGTCAAGGACGAAAGCCGGCCCGGCAACGATCTGTTGAGCCGCGACAACGAGCAATCCGGCGGCGACCGCTCGGTGCACGGCGGGGTCGTCGGTGTATAGGACAGGAAGCAGTTGGTGGAAGGCTGCCAACACGACGCCTATAACAACGCCGGCCACGAGCCCCCATCGTGTCATCGTGGCGGTCAGCGACCGGGTGCGTCGGGTGTCGCCAGCCCCCAGGCTTGCCCCGGTGAGGGCCTGACCGGCAATGCCCAAGGCGTCCATGGTCATGAGCAGCAGGTTCCACATTGTCATCGTCACCTGATACGACGCCATAGTGATCGCTCCAGACCGGGCCGCAACCCAGGTTGTCACGTAAAGAGCGGCGCGCAACGCCAGGGTGCGGATAAGTAAGGGGGTGCCATCACGCAAACTCGAAGCAATGCCGCTCAGATGCGGCATCAAGTTCAGGTCAAGACCGCGTGTTCGCATCCACAACACGCACACTAAAGCCACCGCCATAGCTATCTGGCAGACGAGGGTGCCGATGGCAGACCCCTGGATCCCCCAGCCCATGCCGAGGACAAACCACACATTGAGCACCAGGTTTGCACTAAAGGTGATGACGGTCACGACTAAAGGCGTGCGGGTGTCCTGGAACCCACGCAACACACCCGTGACCGCCATAGTCGCGAGCATCGCAGGCACGCCGAACCCGGTGATGCGTAAATAGCGCCCTGCCTGATCCGCAACCGCGCCACTAGCCCCAAACCAACCTGCCACCGTCGTCGGAATAGCCACCAGCATGGTCGCCACGAGCAGACCAATGATGAGAGACAGCCACAAGCCATCAACACCAGTATGGGCGGCTCCCTGACGGTCCCCCGCCCCCATTCGACGCGATGATGTTGCCGTCGTTGCGTAGGCAAGGAAGACAAACAGCCCTGTGAATGTCGTCAAGGCCGCCGAGGCCACACCCAGACCTGCCAACTCAGCGGTACCCAAATGCCCCACCACTGCAGAGTCTGCAACCAGGAACAGCGGCTCCGCGACGAGGGACAAGAAAGCGGGTACCGCTAGATTCAGAATCTGACGGTACCCGGCCTCAGCCTCGAAACCGGGATCGCGACCCCTTGGAATCATCAGGCTCGAACGATCGCGCCGCGCAGGGACGCACGAATGATATTGAGAACCCGGTCGGCCCACTCAGGGGTTTTCTCACCACGCAGGGGGCCAGACGTCGACAGTGATGCAAAACCGTGAAGCACGGACCACAAAAGAATAACGAGGCCCCGGACGTCAACTCGGTCGGGAAACGTGACCTCTGGGTTTGAGAGGACATCCCGGATCACCGAGTCGGGCAGATTCGGTGCTTTTGACCGATCCACCTTAAGGGCGTCAAGTCCCGCATCCGAGATGCGGTACGCGACGTCGAAAAGCCCCGGTTCGGTCAGAGCGAAATCAAGATATGCGCGGCAGGCGGCCACGAGTTGACCAACCGCCGCGACCTCATCATCAACGGGCTGGGCCTGGGCCACCGCTTCACGCATCACGACGCCGATCTGGTCGGCAGCTACCAAGCCCACCTCATCAAGAAGGGCCTCGCGATTCGCGAAGTGACGGTACGCGGCGTTGGGTGATACGCCTGCGCGGCGAGTAGCCTCACGCAGCACAACAGCCTCGGCGCCACCGCTGCGGGCCATCTCCAAGCCCTCCACTATGAGGGCTTCACGAAGATGACCGTGATGGTACGTCTGACGTGGTTGCGACGAGCGATGCGTCTGCGTCATGAATGATCCCCCGGTCCGTTCGTTAGTACTAGGACGTCAACCTGGCTGGCTGACCGCTGACGCCCAACCATACGTGAAATTTCTATGGCGTCGGAGGACAGTCTCTATGACCCCCAACCATCACTCAACTAGGCTGAACGCATGAATTCAAGTGTTCCATATCTGCTAGCCATCCTCGGTGAAGGGGTCGTGCCGCCATCCACCATGGTGTGCCATGCAGACGATCTCGGGCTGGTACGTGGGGATGGTGTCTTTGACACAACCCGTATCGTGACCGCCCAGGATGGAACGTCGCGTATCGACCACCTCGACGAGCATCTCTCCCGGTTCGCCCGCTCTATCGCTGGAGTGGACGGCCCCACCCCCGACTTGGACTCCTGGCACCACCTCATCGAAGAAGCGGCACGCAACTGGCGTATCCCTGGAGAGGCTGCCCTCAAACTCGTCTACACCAATGGCCGTCAAGTCGTCCCCGGGCCTCCCCGGGGTTTTCTCATCATCTCTTCCCTCTCCAAAACTGCAATCGAGGAGCGGGAGGGAATCGACGTGCTGTGCCTATCGCGCGGAGTCACTAGCGAAGCCTTCGCCGATGCCCCCTGGCTTCTCGGCGGAGTTAAGACCCTGTCCTACGCCGTCAACGTGGCAGCTCTGCGCTATGCCCGTTCCCAGGGTGCCGACGACGTCATCTTCACCTCTACCGACGGTTACCTACTCGAGGGGCCGACCTCTGGGTTAATCATTGAAGCCGCCGACGGGCTGTGGACGACCCCCACCGGCGCCACCGGCATCCTGAGCTCCATCACCGTCGGTACCGTCTTCAAAGCCGCTGATGAGGACGGGGTCAAGACGGCTACCCGTCTCATGAAGCGCGGGGAGGTGCTGCGTGCCCAGGGTGCCTGGTTGTTGTCGTCAGTACGTGGCGTCGCTCCCGTTCTCAGTATTGACGGCCATCCAACTCCCCAAGATGAGGACATGACTCACCGGTTGCGGACCTGGGCGGGATTTGAAAGCTGATGCCTGCGTCAGACCCTGCTTCCCCGGCGACCAAAACCCTCGTCAAGGCCAAGATTCCGCATGTCCTGCACAGCTACGACCACGATTAATCACCACTTTGGCGATGAGGGGGTGGCGAAGCTTGGTTTCGACCCATCCATCATGCTCAAGACTCTGGTCGTCGAGCTGGCCCCTTCAGGCAAGCTTGCCGTTGCCGTCGTTCCGGTGAGTTATCAACTCGATTTCAAGGCCTTCGCCTCAGCCGTAGGTGCGAAAAAAGTCACCATGGCCGCCCCAGAGACAGCAGAACGCGCTACCGGCTACATCGTCGGGGGAATTTCTCCCTCGGGGCAGAAAAAGCGGCTACCCATCTGCATCGACGAGTCCGTGCTAGAGCAGCCACGGGTGCTGGTTTCAGGCGAGCGTCGAGGTCTATCGGTGGAATTGTCGCCGTCGGACCTGGTGACTGTTACTGGGGCGGTGACGGCAAAAATCGCCTGTTGACGCCAGCTCCGGTCACTTATTGGAGTTCTTGCCGACCGACTGAGGCAGCACGAGCAGTCCGGTGACAATGACGACACCAAGCACAACGTGGATCCACTTGGTGGCGCCACCACTGCTCAGCTCGCCAAGAACATACTGGACAAGGATTAGCACCGCCATACCAACGGCGTGACCGACAACAGCCGACGGTCCGCCGCGATGCTTCCACATCACCGCCAGAACGGCCGCGACGATGGTTGCCAGCAGGGTCACAATTCCGAACCCCATATGCATGTCACCGAGGCCGTGAACCCCGGAAAGCATGAAACAGGCCAAAACAGCCTGGATGACCACGGACCCCACGGCAACCCAAACACAGATCGTGAGGGCTTTAGGGGCAGAAGAGACGGTCGACGTGCGCTGCTGTGTCATGGACCACACTCTAGGTCACGACTGCGGCTTCACCTTACATCGTGGTGCCCGCCCCACCATCACCCATGGCCCCCACCAGCATCCCAACGCGCTGGCTGTTATGGCAGCCAGCCATGAGATTTCCGCCACCGCCGACAGAACCGGAATGAGGGCGTAAAGACCTGCTGCTCCAAGCAAAACCGCCATCGCGCCGACGACTCCACCGGCGATGCGTTGGCTCCTTCGCCGGACGAGACGCCCGCCCAGCAGAGCTGCCATGAGGACGACCGGGATGATGAGAATCACCGTTACTCCCATCGCGTAAAGCAGCCCGACCAGGAGGCTACCGAACCAGCCGCTCGCCGGCATGCCCGCCCGGGTGCCATTTACGCCCGGGCTCGTCGCCCAGATCGCCAAGGTCAGCCCCCACACCAGTCCAGTAATGGCCATGGCAACGATGAAGGCACCTGCGGACCTACTCACCCGCGCCGACTCAGTGGTCGCCCCCAGAACATCCGGGCTGTCCTGGTCCAGGTGGCCCAGGCGCGCTGTCACATCGAGAGTGTTTTCCTCGCTGCGTCGACGGCTCACCGCACCTTCACCTTCGTGCCTTCATGAGCGAAGTTGTAGAGAGCTTCGGAATCTTTGGGGGCCAGCCGAGCACAGCCGTGACTGGAGTATCCGGGTAATCCCAGGGTATAGGCCGGCTGCGCAGGTTTCTTGGTCTTCTCGTCCCAGGGAATCTGGTGGAAACCGATAGTTCCTGTCGCCCCGGGCCGCTGATAAAAGGACAAGAAGTTAGGGATATACCAACGTATGCCGTCCTCAGTCGACGCCGCATGACGCACTTTGTATTCGATCTCGTAGTCTCCGACAGGGGTCTTCCATGGCTCAGCAGTAGTGAGCATAGCCCGCTTCACTACTCCGTTATCGACGAGGTAAACACGGTTCTCCGCTTTGATCCACAGGACATATTTTCCAGCTCCAGCCGAGGACTTTGCCCCGACGGTAAGAGATGCCGCTGGTGGAGTCGGACCAGGAGTCGCCGGAGCTGAATCATCGGCCTTCGGACCCGCAGAATCTTCAGGACCATTGGCGCCGTCATTGCCAGACGGCCCGTCTGGAGGTGTATGCGTAGCTTGAGCAGTCGGATCCGGGGACGCCGTAGGGCAGGTCACGGGGTATTGGTGGCGGGTGCGCAAATCGCCCGCGCCAGGGACGGAGTCGACACATGGCGCCGAAGCAGGCATTGACGATCCGCAGCCAGCGACCAAGCAGACTATTGCCATCAGAGCAGCAAGAAAACTGCCGCCACGACACAGGCCTGAGCCGACGCGCGGTTCCGGGTTCAAGATGTTTCCGGAGGCATGCACAGGACCAAGTTTAAAGGCCACACCGTGTTTAAAGGCCACACCGTCACCGTTCGAATACAACGTCGGTAACGCCCCCGGCCCGACACCTCGTACCTAGGGAGAGATTTGTAGGAGCCGACAGCAGGAGAGGGCTATGTTGAGGACACTTATTATTGGGGAATCGTTGATTGATGTTGTCAATAGCGAGGGCCGGATAAGTGAGCATCCTGGCGGCTCCCCGCTAAACGTCGCTGTCGGTCTGGCACGTTTGGGGCGTGACGTCGAGCTAGCCACCTGGATTGGCGATGACGGCCCACAGTCTTGAGGTTCGGGTTTCTGGAGAGCAGATCAACGTAGTCGACACCGTCGGTGCTGGGGATTCGTTCATATCGGCGGCCATTGACGGTGTGGACGGCCGGGTTATTGGGAGTCGACCACCGCAGGGATCTTGGTCGGGTCGAGCCCGCGGTGCTGCAACGAGCAGCCCACATCGCCGCGATTACCGTCTCCCGCTCCGGTGCGAACCCACCGCGCACCGCTGAATTAGGGTGACCGAAGGTTACCCGCGCCAGTGTCTGCGAGACTGGCCCCATGAAGGGGAACTTCCACTCGACTTATGACCAAGGCTTTGCGCGAATCGCCGCCTGCACCACGCCGGTGCATATCGGTGACCCCGGTTCGAACGCGGGGGGAATTCTCGACACCTGCCGAGAACTCGATTCCCGAAACGTCGCAATCGCCGTATTCCCCGAGCTGTGCCTGACCGGCTATGCCATCGACGATCTGCTGCTTCAAGACGTCGTGCTTGACGCCGTTCTCGACGCCATCGAGGCATTACGCCAAGCTTCCCGCGGCCTCTTCCCGGTCATCATCGTCGGGGCACCGTTGCAGCGCGGCAACCGGCTCTACAACTGCGCGGTCGTCATCCACCGCGGGCAGGTCCTCGGTGTGGTGCCGAAAAGTCACCTCCCCAACTATCGGGAATTCTACGAAAAACGTCACTTCGCCGCCGGCGCGGACACTACCGGGACGATCGACTTGTCAGGGCGGCAAAAATCTCATGCAGCTTCTACTGAGGTTCCCTTCGGAGCCGACCAGCTCTTTCAGGCCACCGATCTTCCTGATCTCATCTTTCATGTGGAGGTGTGCGAGGATCTTTGGGTGCCGGTCTCCCCGTCTTCCCGGGCCGCACTGGCCGGGGCCGTCGTAGAGGTCAATCTCTCAGGCTCCCCCATCACTGTCGGAAGATCCCGCCAACGCCATGAGCTATGCAAAGTCACGTCCTCGCGCAACCTGCAGGCCTACGTCTATGCGGCTGCCGGCCCCGGAGAGTCCAGCACAGATCTGTCGTGGGATGGCCAGACAATGATCTACGAAAACGGCTCCCTTCTTACCGCCACCGACAGGTTCTCTCCCGAACCAGGCTTCTGCCTGGCTGACATCGACCTCGACCTGCTGCGGCAAGAGAGGCTGCGCCAGGGATCTTTCGACGACAACGCCCTTGCCCAACCCGCCGAAGCCCCGTGGCGTACCACTGCCTTCACTCTTGACCCGCCCCATGACGACATCGGCCTGGAACGCCCCGTCAACCGATTCCCTTTCGTCCCCCACGACCCTGATCAGCTCGCCCAAGATTGCTATGAGGCTTACAACATCCAGGTCTATGGATTGCGTCGACGCCTCGAGTCGATTGGATCGCCAAGAATCGTCATCGGGGTTTCCGGCGGACTCGACTCCACCCACGCCCTGCTCGTCGCCGCCAAGGCCATGGATCAGATGGGTCGGCCACGCACCGACATCCTCGCCTTCACAATGCCGGGGTTCGCCACCACGAACCACACTAAAAATAACGCCCTAGATTTATGTCACGCTCTTGGCATCCCGTGTGAGGTGTTGGACATTCGCCCAGCTGCCACCCAGATGCTCAAGGGGATGGGCCACCCGGCCGGTGACGGGGCTGAGGTGTACGACGTCACTTTCGAGAACGTCCAGGCTGGGCTGCGCTATGACTACCTCTTCCGGATAGCCAATCAACGTGGCGGCATCGTGCTGGGCACCGGTGATCTGTCGGAACTGGCACTCGGCTGGTGCACTTTCGGTGTTGGCGATCAGATGAGCCACTACGGAGTCAACACAGGAGTACCCAAGACCCTTATCCAGCACCTCATCCGGTGGTGCATTTCGTCGGGCCAGTTCAACGAGGCCACCAATGTGGTACTCGAGTCGGTGTTGGGGACGGAAATCTCCCCCGAGCTCGTCCCCGCCCGCCCGGGTGAGAAGATCCAGTCCACCCAAGCGAAGATAGGCCCTTACGAGCTGCAGGACTTCACTCTGTATCACCTGCTACGCCACGGGATGCGCCCCAGCCGGATTGTTTTCCTGTCCCACCACGCCTGGCGGGATGCGTCGGTGGGCTCCTGGCCTCCCGGGTTCCATGACGAGGACCGACACTCCTATGACCTGTCGGCAATCAAGGGTTGGACTCGGCTGTTCCTGCGCCGGTTCATCGGAAATCAGTTCAAGAGGTCGACCCTTCCTAATGGTCCCAAGGTCGTCGCCGGAGGTTCACTGAGTCCGCGCGGCGACTGGCGGATGCCCTCGGATGCGGTCGCCCGAGCCTGGCTCGACGACCTCGAGACGGTTCCCGATGAGCGGTCCTGAACCGCCACGTTCTGCGCCCCGGGGATAACTCTCTTCGGGTCCAGTACCCCGGAGCCCCATCCTTCAACCAGTGGCAAAAATCCCGGCAGCGGGACTAACAGTCACAGTTCACCCGCTGTCCACTCCCGCGCGGCAATATTGAACCGTGCGTGTTAATGACGAGATAAGGCTCACCCCCACTCTCCCCGACGGTCACGGTCTGCGGATCGGCATCCTGACCAGCGGAGGCGACGCTCAAGGCATGAACGCCGCCGTGCGAGCCGTGGTGCGCTCTGCACTAAGTGTGGGAGCCGAGGTCTATGCGATCTACGAGGGCTACCAGGGAATGATCGATGGCGGCGACGGCATCCGGAAATTCAGGTGGGACGACGTCGGTTCGATCTTCAACCGTGGTGGCACCGTCATCGGAACTTTCCGCTGCAAAGAAATGCGCGAACGCCCGGGACGCCTGAAGGCTGTCAGAAATCTCCTCGAACACGGGATCGATCGTCTCGTCGTCATCGGCGGCGACGGTTCGCTTACCGGCCTAGATGTGCTGCGCACCGAGTGGACCGGCCTGCTCGCTGAACTCGTCGACACCGGCCAGGTGAGCGCCGAGGTAGCCCGCGAGCATCCCACCCTCATGATCGCCGGACTCGTCGGGTCCATCGACAACGACCTCGTCGGATCCGATATGACTATCGGCGCCGACACTGCTCTGCACCGCATTGTCGATGCCATCGACGACCTCACCTCCACCGCGGCCAGCCACCAGCGATCCTTCGTCGTCGAGGTGATGGGCCGCCATTGCGGCTACCTCGCCCTCATGGCGGCCGTCGCCGGCGGCGCTGACTACGTCCTTATCCCGGAGCGGCCGCCCGAAAATGGCTGGGAGGACCGCATGTGCGCCGAACTCAAGCGTGGCCGTCAGGCGGGTCGACGCGACTCGATCGTCATCGTCGCGGAGGGCGCCACTGATCGCGCCGGCAACCGGATTTCGTCGGAATACGTCCGTCAGGTGCTCGAGGACAAACTGGGTGAGGACGCCCGTGTAACCATCCTGGGTCATGTCCAGCGTGGCGGACGACCGTCGGCCTATGACCGCTGGGCATCGACCTGGCTGGGTCATCACGCGGTTCACGAGGTGCTCTCGACCACTCCGGAGGCCGAGGGACGCGTTATCGGTACCGGAACTAACCGCATTCATCGCCTCCCTTTGGTCAAGGCCATCGCTGACACGAAGTCGGTGCCCGGTCTCATCGCGGAGGGTCGATACAACGAGGCCATGCGGATGAGGGGACGTTCCTTCGTCGAGATGGACGCCATCTTCACCGAACTCAGCGAGCCAGCTCGCACCACCTCCGACACCGCTGGCGACGCCGACCGCAAACGCATCGCGATTATGCACGCCGGTGGTCCGGCTCCGGGCATGAATACTGCTGCTCGTGCAGCAGTCCGACTGGCGATTTCCCGCGGTCATACCGTTGTGGGGATCCATAACGGATTCGTCGGGCTGGCAGCCGGGGACATGTCGGAATTGGCTTGGAGCGACGTCGAGGGTTGGGCCGGGGAAGGCGGCGCCGAGCTGGGCACCCGCCGGGAGATCCCCAACACTCGCGACCTGTACGCTGTCAGCCGCGCCTTGGAGGACAATCACATCGACGCGCTGCTCGTCATCGGCGGCTACTCGGCCTACGAAGGTATCCACACCATGACGACTGAGCGGGACCGATACCCGGCCTTCCGTATTCCAACGGTGTGCATCCCAGCCTCGATCGACAACAACCTTCCCGGTTCGGAGCTATCCATCGGCGCCGACACCGCCCTCAACGTCATCGTCGAAGCGATGGACAAGGTCAAGGAGTCGGGTATCGCATCCAGGCGCTGCTTCGTCGTCGAGACAATGGGCCGTGACTGCGGTTACCTCGCACTGATGTCGGGTATCGCTGCTGGTGCTGAGCGGATTTACACCAACGAAGACGGTATCTCTCTGGATGACCTGGTCAACGACGTTCACTGGTTGCGGGAGTCTTTCGCCCACGGACGCCGGCTCTTCCTTGCCGTACGTAATGAAAATGCGTCGCACAATTACACCACCGACTTCATCGCGCGGCTGCTGGAGGAGGAGTCCCACGGCATGTATGACGTGCGCCAGGTGGTGCTAGGACATATGCAACAGGGCGGCTCACCTTCACCCTTCGACCGCTTGCTCGCCAATCGACTCACCTACCGTGCTCTTAATCTTATTGACGACGAGTTGGCGGCGCGTCAGGACGGTTCGTGGTTTATTGGCGTCAACGAGTCAGGAATGCGGCCTAGCCCGATGGAGACGATGCTTTCCCTCGTTGACGCCGCTCATCGTCGTCCCCGTGAGCAGTGGTGGCTGCAACTGAGGACCATTGCCCGCACGGTCTCGGACGAGGTGAGGTGAGTCGCGACGGCTTTCCGAGAGCTCTAGAGATGATGGTGGGGTGGTGTGGCCCACCATCATGAACCTCACAACACCTCAGAAACAGCCACACTCTCCATACCAAGCGCCTCACCCACAGGCCCACTCAACAACTTGCCATCATAAGTCGCCAAACCACGCCCAAGATCACCACGAGCCAAACAAGCACCCCTCCACCCCTCATCAGCCAACAACACCGCATACCGCATCGTCGCATTCGTCAACGCATACGTCGACGTATGCGGCACCGCACCCGGCATATTCGCCACACAATAAAACACAGACCCACACACCCTAAACGTCGGATCAGCATGCGTCGTCGGATGAGAATCCTCAAAACACCCACCCTGATCAACCGCAATATCCACCAACACCGACCCCGGCATCATCACCGACACCGTCTCATGATCCACCAAATGCGGAGTCCGAGCACCCGGCACCAACACCGACCCAATCACCACATCCGAACCCACACACGCCTCACGCACCGCCAACGAACTCGAAAACCGCGTACGAACACGCCCACCCGTCACCTCATCGATATACCGCATCCGCGACACATTCACGTCATAAACCGTCACATCCGCACCCATACCATCAGCAACACGAGCCGCACACAACCCAGCAACACCACCACCAAGAACCGTCACCCGAGCATTACGCACACCCGAACCACCACCCATCAACACACCATTACCCCCAGCCGACTGCAACAAACAATTCGCACCCACCTGAGCCGCCAAACGCCCCGCAACCTCCGACATCGGCGACAACAACGGCAACGAATGATCCTCCAACTCCACCGTCTCATACGCAATCGACGTCACCCGACGATCCACCAACTGCTGCGTCAACTCACGATCCGCCGCCAAATGCAAATACGTAAAAAGCGTCAACCCCTCATGCAAACGATAAAATTCCTCAGGAACCGGCTCCTTCACCTTCAACACCAAATCAGCATCACCCCACACCACATCAACATCATCCACAACACGAGCACCAGCACCCACAAACTCAGAATCCGAAATACCCGAGCCCCGACCAGCACCAGCCTGAACCAACACCTCATGACCATGACCCACCAACGCATGAACACCCGCCGGCGTCACAGCCACACGAAACTCATTATTCTTAACCTCAGCAGGAACACCAACACGCATACCTTCTGCTCCTTTGCAGTCATCCCGAGATCACCCTCGGGGGATCAGCACCGGTGCCGACCCATGATCGATCTTACGCGTTGTCCATGTCATTGCCCCAGCTCCCCCATCACAAGTGACAGAGACCAACCTTCCATTCCACATATTGTGATGCCTGCCACATCTGAACACCTCTTTATCAGCGACCAGCCCCAGTGAACCTAAAAACGTCTAGAGTTACGTTGGTCCTCTTCTTCTGCAACGACGCAAACGGAGGCACCGTCGATACCGGGAGTGTGTAGATGACCCACATAGATAGCGCCACCCAGGTCACAGCTCCGACTAGGGAGCCAGCTGAAGAGCTCCAGCTTCAGCGCGACCTCAAGAACCGGCATCTCCAACTCATCGCCATTGGTGGTGCCATTGGAACAGGGCTCTTTCTGGGATCTGGAAAGACTATCTCCCTAGCAGGGCCATCCATCTTGCTGGTCTACCTCGTCATCGGAGCAGTGCTCTTTTTCGTCATGCGGGCCATGGGGGAGCTACTGCTGTCGAACCTGGCCTACAAATCCTTCGCCGACTTCGCAACAGACCTTATTGGCCCCGGAGCCGGGTTCTACATGGGCTGGACATACTGGATGTGTTGGGTCGTCATAGGTAATGCCGACACCATCGCGATGTGTGGATACCTGGCTGCCTGGTTCCCTAACCTCGATAAATGGATACCTGCCACCTGCATCGTCTTACTGTTGACCTGTCTCAATATGGTCGCAGTAAAGCTCTTTGGTGAGATGGAATTTTGGTTTGCGATGATTAAGATCGTCACCATCATTGCATTGATCCTGGTCGGCGGCTACCTTGCAATTACCGGGTTCCAATCACCCCGCAGCGGAGTTCCGGCTGCGTCATTTTCTCATTTGTGGGACCGCGGCGGATTCTTTCCCACCGGATTCATGGGGTTCATAGCAGGTTTCCAGATCGCCATCTTCTCGTTCCAGGGTATTGAGATGGCGGGCACCGCAGCAGCGGAGACAGCCGACCCCGAGCACAATCTCCCCAAAGCTATCAATTCGATCCCGGCTCGTGTCCTTATCTTCTACGTGCTAGCCCTCGGGGTCATCATGGCAGTGCAGCCGTGGGACCTCATCAATCCGCAAGCGAGCCCTTTCGTCGAAATGTTTAGCTTCATTGGGATCCTTATCGCCTTCCATATCGTCAACTTCGTTGTGCTCACCTCGGCTGCATCATCAGCAAACTCAGGAGTTTTTTCCACCTCCCGAATCCTCTACGGGCTTGCGCGCGAGAAAGATGCCCCACCAGTCTTTGCTAAATTGTCTAGCCGCCATATTCCTCGCAATTCTCTTATCCTCACTGCGGTATGCATTTCTCCTGCCATCGTCCTCGTCACCCTTGAAAACTCAGTTATGGATGCGTTCTCTCTGGTAGCAGGAGTTTCCTCGGTACTCTATCTGTCGGTGTGGGGACTCATCTTGGTCTGCTACCTCATGTACCTACGCAAGCATCCCGAACGCCATGCCGAATCAGCCTTCAAGATGCCTGCTGGCCGCGTGATGTCATGGTTCGGCATTATCTTCTTCATTACCATCCTCATTATGTTGGGATTTTCAGCAGATTCTCGTCAGGCCCTTTTCGCCGCTCCTATCTGGGTGGTATTTATGGTAGTGCTATATCGCCTTTTGGCTTCTACTCGCGCTAACCACACTCGTATCGATTTCGACGTCGAGCGCATCCGTGCCCTCGAAGAACTCCGCCGCACGCAGGAGAACGAGCACCAAGTTTGACCGTGGCAATGTAGCCCACATGCGTAGAGGCTTCAGCCTCGACATGGACAGCGACGAAATTGCAAACCTCTGCCACAGCAAACTCGTGGTATCGTAGTAGCTGATTTCTTCCTTCGTGAGTCGTCCCAGCTTTTCACCGGAGCGACTCACAATTTTTCTCCCCCGTGGGGTGGGGTTTCTGACCAGGTTGGCGAAGGAGTCCGAGCCACGTCCCATCAACGCCCGGTTCGAGACCGTCGCCGGGAATGGGATATTCCGCGCGACCATGGCCTCCCGGCAGTGCATCGTCCCCATGACTGGTGTATTTCGAGTGGGCCGGGAAGCGCGGTGACAAAAATCCCCATTACGTACATAGGCCTGGGCTCTTAAGTGCCGCGGCCACCGCCACGACGTGAAAAATCACCAACAGGTTCGAAACGACGACGGCGATTATCACCGCGCCTTCCCGCGTTACCGCCAGGCAGGTGCATGACGGGATGCGAGCCTTCCTCACCAAGGCGGATCTTGATGAGTGGCTCGACCCCTACCGCCTTGGTTCCATTCAGGCACGTGGCTTGGCCACCCCCATTGGCGAGGCGCGCAACACGATCGCACACAAGCTGAAGGTCGGCTAGGCGGCCCAAGGCCAGGGCGGCGACCTTCGCCGGGGTGCCTGAGCGTTCGCATTATCTGTCCCACGGGGATACGCGGACCTCTCCACCCACGATGCGAAGCGCCACAGGGTGCAATTGGACCACCCCGCTGCCAACAGGACATCTCAACAAGGTCCAGTTATCAGGGCACTTTAGGGATACTTACGGGCTCACCAAACTGAGACATGGACATATCCATGGCAATGCTCGCACCCTCGGCTCCCATATCCATCATTCCAATGGCCCTCTTGGAGTCGTCGAGCCAGTAGGTGGCTTTTATACTCTGGTTGAAGGCGGCTGCCACCTCACCCCCACCCACCTTGGCAGGACCAAAACGACGTCGAACCTATGCCCGCGGAGTTCCTTGCCCACATAGGCCACCGAATCAATACCTTGCTAGGCTTGCGATGATCTCAAGAGCGTCCGCTTGCCCCACGCCGTTACCACTGTGAGCAGACTTGACCCACTTCGAGCTGCTTTTTTCGTAGACATCCTTGTCAAGGATGACAAGATCGGCCTTTTTGCCCTCGCCCAGGTGCGGACATCGAAACGTGAGCCTTAGGCTTGCCTGATCACGGCCGTCATAGTCGGAAGACAGTTTGATAGCGCGTTTATCCTCAGGTATTGCGACGCTCATGGAACCATCCATGTGATACGTCGTCATCTTCTTCATGCCGCTGACCAAGGCATGAGAAAAATCGTTCTTATTGGCCTTTCTCTTGGTGAAAATCGGATCAGATGAGGGAGTGGGGTAGCACTAGCGACCGCATTCGTTGCTCCAGCGGCCTTTGTCTCATCGCCGTGGCTACCGTATGCCGCCAGGGACAGACTCGCCGCAGCAATCATGGCGATGGCTACAGCAATCACAGGAGTTCTTGAAACAAATCGCATAGGAATATCGCATAAGAATCACGGATCGAAAAGTACCACCCCTTCTGTGGGAATACTAGTTATGCTTGTGGGCTCTGATGGAACTCAAGACCTGCATCGGGCAGCCCACCACTCAGCAACTCATACAACACCTCAGCCCAGCAAGCAGCACCACCAGAGGGTAATGATGGTGACACCGACAATCGTCACAACGACGACGATAAGCCACGTCAGCCAGTCAGGACGCCTACGCACCGCAAGCTGTTCGTCACTGTCATCATGCATGGGAAACCTCCAAGCCGGGACGCATGAGGGGATGCTCATGTAAGCGTAGCTTCGCGCCACAACTACCCCGATCCGGTCGATCAGTATCCAGCGAGCGACGCCCCAGATGACGTATCAACGTTTGGGGAGTTGCCAGTGCCGCGCTATATCATGTATGAAGTTCATCTTCCCCAGAAATGGATCCAGAGTTCTCATTTCGTGCACACAAGTATGGAGGTACTCGTGCCATCGAGTCTGACCCGTCGTTCGGTTCTGGCTACAGGTGCCATCGCTCTGCCAATGACAGCTGCGTCCTGCGCCAAGACCTCCCTTGGTGAGAATGGTTTTGGCTCCAGTGGAAACTCAGGAAACGGCGGCAACTCGGCCACCCCAACACCTACTCCCACCCCAACGCCTGCCGCTCTGACGATCACCGCAGATCACCCGATCACCGAGCTCCAGCCAGGTGATGCGCTGAAGTTTACTGTCGCCAATGGAGCCCTCAAGGACGTCGAAGTCACAAATTCCGAAGGCGGCGAGGTCAAAGGCACCCTCAAAGACGCTGTGTGGACCCCGTCGAAACCCTGGAACCTCAACAGCTCCTACACCCTCACTGCGACCCTCTCGAATACCGACCCCCATGCTGGCCCAACGACGACGGTGACCAAGAAGGTCAAGAGCGTTGATGGCGACGTCAACGTCGTCGAGATGCTCTATGACGACGCCTCGGTTGGCATCGGCATGCCCGTCATCATCAAGTTCGAGCACGAGGTCATCGACGCTAGTATGCGCGCCAAAATCCAGAAGGCCATGCAAATCGATGTCTCTCCGAAGCAGGAAGGATCGTGGGGATGGATCGACCAGACCCAGTTGATGTGGCGCCCTAAGGACTTTTGGAAGGCCGGCACGAAGGTCAGCGTGCGCGGCAACCTCACCGGTCTGCCGACCTCCAGCCACCGATGGATCACCCATGACGTCGAGGGCTCCTTCCAGGTCGGCGATGCGCGAATCATCAAGATCTACATCGACGACCACAAGATGGACGTCCTCCGCGACGGTAAAATTGTGCGCACTATCCCGGTGACTACCGGTAAGCCTGGTGCAACCACCACTACTCGGTCTGGCACTAAAGTCATTATCGAGCGCGATGCCACGAAGGTCATGGACTCCTCAACGGTTGGTATCCCTAATGGAAGTTCGGGTTACTACCACGTCAAGGTCAAGTACGCCATGCGCGTCACCTACACCGGCGAGTTCATCCACGCCGCACCGTGGTCCGAGGGCTCTCAAGGCAGCGCCAATGTCTCGCATGGTTGCGTCGGGTTGTCTACCGAGAACGCCAAGTGGCTGTTTAACTTCTGCGCCGCCGGTGATCCCGTCATCAGCTCAGGTTCAAACCGGCAGTTTAAGCCTGGCGAAGGCATCGGTTGCTGGTGTTACGACTGGAGCGGCTGGCAGAAACTCAGTGCAGTCTGAGCCACTCTTCGCATACCTGGCGAAACCCTCTACCTCGATGCAAGGTAGAGGGTTTCGTTATGACAGGAGGTCTCCGCCAACTGACGGCTTCATTTGGCTCCACGACGCCGTTTCGACCCTCGTCAGCGGTGGCCTACCAGCGGTTGAGGCGACACGCTCAAACCCTCAACGTCTTTGAGACAACGGGCCATGAATTCCTAATGTCCCATCCATCCCGGAAACGCCGGGATCAAAGCCCCGATGCCTTCAATGGCGAGAGGAAGTCACACCGTGATCCGCCCTAAGCGCTCAGTCCGAGGTGCTGCCGCCACCATCGCCCTCACCTCCGGGATCAGCGTCGTTGCACCGGCCATCCTTGGCTCGGTCGCACACGCAGCAAACACGCAGACGATGTACGCGACCACGGACGTCAACGTGCGGTCTGCCTCCTCCAACTCCGGCAAAGTACTCACCGTCGCGGCACGCGGTCAGTCGGTGAAGGTCACCGGCAAAAAGGCACGCGGGTGGGTCCCCGTCGCCGTCAACGGCACCACCGGCTGGATCTATGAGCGATTCCTTACCGAAGAAAACGTCCACCCGGTGCACTTTGGCTCCGAAGCCCTACCCGGCACCATGACCGCTGCTGTTCCGGTCAACGTTCGTGGCGACGCTGCTAATGCTGGCAAGATCCTCACCGTTGCCGAGCGCGGTCAGCAGGTGCGAGTCACCGGGCGCCCTGACCGCGGGTGGGTCCCCGTCGCCGTCAACGGCAAGTCCGGATGGATTTACGGGCGCTACCTCACCACGGGGAAGGTAACCACGGCGCCCGCCAAGCCGAAAGCTGACGCCAAGAACGACTCCGCGACGAGCCGCGACCAGGATCGTCCGGCCCTTGACAGCGCCGCCACCCGCACCACCAGCGGTCTCAACATGCGCACCGCCCCCTCGCCGTCCAGCCAGGTCATCAACCAGCTTGCCAATGGAACCGGCGTCCACGCCACCGGCGAAGTCCACGGCAACTGGGTCCAAATCCGCGCCGACGGCCACACCGGCTGGGCATACCGCACCTACCTCACCGGCAAGCTCCCGGCGGTGAAGCCCATTACGCCCACCAAACCCGCACAACCAACCAAATCCAACAAACCAAGCACCCCTGCCAAGGACAGCGCACCCATCCACACCACCACCGGCGTCAACGTGCACACCGCCCCCTCCCCCAACGCCAGGATCATCACCGCCCTCACGCAGGGAACCGGCGTCCACGCCACCGGCGAAGTCCACGGCAACTGGGTCCAAATCCGCG
>ERZ1023242.36-NODE-36-length-40577-cov-8.353092_pt1 | contig 40577 bp, 44 predicted proteins | sample MGYA00520875_ERZ1023242 | MGnify/ENA primary metagenome ERZ1023242 (study PRJEB32759, sample SAMN07749884) | skin metagenome | biome: transportation; feature: city; material: polyester macromolecule | host: Homo sapiens | place: Hong Kong:ISLAND line | collected... | reverse complement strand
CAGCGGGCAATGGCTCACCGCGGACCCGTACGGGCTCGTGAACAAGGCTGGCTCCGGTAGCTATGCGGCCGTGGAAGTCGTTGAAGTTGAAGATGTCGACGTTCTTGTCACCATTACACGACGCGGCTGGCGCTGACGGGTTACCACTGGCGCTTGGTGCCGCGAAAGCCGGGTTACCACCGAAGCTGCCACCGGCCACGCACAGCACCGTCAAGCCGGCGATTCGGGCCCTGCGTCGGTGATTCATGGTTCCCCCTGAACTCGTCCAAGTGATGATGTGTGCAATACACAGCTAGCTTCGTCTATGGTTGGCCGTCCTAGCAATGGGCATTTGCCACCAGGAGTTCCACCGTGTCGACTTCGTGACGTCCACGTAAGGCTTGCGGTCAGATCCGCGGAATCCCCTCGACGGGAACCCCCTCAGGCAATTGACCGCTATAGCCCGGCGGCACATAGGCGCAGGAAGGATCGGAGGCGAGGTAATCCCCGGTCATGGCGTAGGCCGTCGAGCGCGACCCACCGCAGAAGTGGTTGAAATTGCACGCCCTGCACTTACCGGAGAACCCGTTCGGATTGCGCAACCCCTGGAAGATCGGCGATTCGCGGTAGATCTCGGGGAAGGGCCTCTCCTTGATCGACCCACAATGGATCGGCAGGAATCCCGACGGGTAGACGTCGCCGGTGTGATCGATGAACGCGAACCCAGACCCGGAATTGATCGCCAGCGGGGTGCGTGGCGGGCGCGGATCCGTGATGCTTTCGCCCAGCAGCTCGTTGGTCTCGCGGGTGAGCCACTCGTAGAGCTCTCCGTGGCGAACTGGGCGCTCTTTGCCCTGACGGACGGCTTCGCGCTGGAAGGCGATGCGTCGGTACTGCGGTGCCTCGGTCGTCTTGATGGCAATGCGCGTGGAGTTGTCGTGCAGCCAGTACAGTACGTCCTCACGCTCTAGAGGTGAGAGCATGTCGAGCTGGGCGCCTCGTCCGGTGGGCACCAGCATGAACGTATAGAACATGAACGCCCCTAGGTCGATGGCGTTCTTGAGCATTTGGGGGGCTTCGTGGATGTTCTTGGCGGTGAATACCGTATTGAGCTGGAATTTCATCCCCATCGCGCGAAGCATGTGGCAGGCCTCGACGGTGCGATCGAAGGTGCCCGGGAAACCACGGAAGGCGTCGTGGGTCGCTGCTGAGCCACCATCTAGGGACATTGACATCATCGATACCCCGGCGTCCTGCACTGCTTTGACGCGGTCATGGGTAAAGAGCGGGGTCACCGACGGCGAGACCGACACGTGGAGACCCTTGCTGACCCCATACTCAATCAGGTCGACGAGATCAGGGCGCTCGAAGCAGTCACCGCCGGTGAGGATGAGCATCGGGTAGGGCTTCTCGTAGCTGGTGAGCTGATCGATGAGTTCGTGGCCCTGGGCGTTGGTGAGCTGACCGGGGGCGGCATGATGCTGGGCCTCGGCGCGGCAATGTTGACAGACCAGCGCGCAGGCGCGGGTGACCTCCCAAATAACGATGAAGGGCTTGTCGTTGAGGTCGTGCCTGATCTCGCGGACGAGTGGGCTGTGGCCAGGATGGCCTCCCGGATGGCCACCAGGGTGCCTTGTGGGCGCACTGCTAGGCCGGGCCAGGTGGTTGGGGTGCTCAGTGATAGTCACGAGTTCTCCTCCTTCGAGGTGATGTGGCGTGCGAGACGGTGTCCGGCAACGATTGCAGTGCCGACTCCAGCACCATCGATACCGGCACCTCCAACGTGGAGGCCGGTGCCGTCGAGGATCGTGGTGAGTTGGGCCATGCGTTTCCGGTGGCTGGGAGCCGGTTGCGGCATGGCGCCGCGGTGGCGCTCAACGACGTAGTTGCGAAGGTCGAGAGCCAGTCCGAGACGTTTCAGTTCTGCCATGGTCATGGCGACGAGGTCATCGTCGGATAGGTTGTCGATGGGCATTCCACCCTGCCGACCTATGGCGATCCGGAAGGTGGGCTTGGCGAGGTACCACTTCGTCGAGAGGTTGGTGACTTGGCGTACCAGGGGAGACCACGCTGAACCGATAAACCATGTTTGGGCCGTGGCGATCGGGTGGCCAGTGGGTTCGGCTCGCATAACTAGCGTGGCGACTGTGGTGCTGTCGCACTGCAACAGCAGTTCGGAAGCCTGCGGGCATGCTGTAGCGAGCAGGGCTGCCGCAACCTTGGCGGGGGTAGCAATGATGACGTCATCAACAGCAACCGATCCGATGCCACGCGGGCCGGTGACTTCGACTACCCATTCGTGACCAACCTGACGGATTCCCGTGGCACGGGTATTCGTGTGAATGGTGAGTCCTTCCGCCAGCGCGTCGGGCAACGTCACTAGGCCGTGCCTCCAGGTGGCCGTGGCAGGGGTACGGGGACCAGAGCGCTGTGAACGATGGCGAATCCGCGACCACCATCCGGCAGCATTGCGCTTGAGAGTTCCGGCGACGATGGAGTCGCCTTTCTTCACTGCCTGCCCCAAGGCGGGTGCGGCGACCGCTAGCGAAAACGTGTTGAGGTCAGCGGCATGTATACCGCCCAGCATCGGGTCGACGACAGCGCGACCCACCTCGTCACCAAATCTCTCGGAGATGAACTGGCCTACGCTGACGTCGTCAGGGTGTGGGCGAGCGTTGAAAGGTTCGAGCCCGGCTCGTAGCAGACCGGCAGGGGAGAGGATGCGTGAGGCGATAGTGGGGAGGAACCTCGTGGGTCCTACTGGCGTCACCCCGGCTGGCAGCTCGACGATCCCGCGCCGGCTCGATAATAAGGTGCGTCCAGGGGCTGGATGACGCATGGAGTCCGTCAACCCCAGCTCCGTAACGAGTGCAGCAACTCCTGGGGCGCGAAGGGGTACGGCCTCGGCTCCCATCTCGACCACATCGGAACCCAGACGACGGGACCTGACCTGGCCGCCGACGCGCTGCCCCGCCTCGAGGACGACGGGTCGACAGCCGTGGTTCTGCAGGTGGTGTGCGGCTGTCAGACCCGTCATTCCGGCACCGATGACCGCCACTGTTTTGCTCACCGTTTGAGGGTACGCACATTGTCTCAGCAACTGAAGTCCGGGGTGGGGACCGTGGATAACCTACGGAACGGTAACCTCATCTTTGGTGGCTTTTTACGGAACGATAGATCCCGTTTGGAACTGGACTTGTTGGCGTCCAGAATTGAGGGACGGAGCATTTGACCAGGAGGAAGATGTGACCGAGAACAAGTGTGCCGACGAAGGGGACGCGGATCCGTTCGTCCTCCCAGCGAGGCAACATCCCGTTGATCGTCCCGATCCTGCAATGGTGCGGATCCTCGACGAGCAGGGACATTTAACCGAGCACCCCAGCTTTCCCGTTGACCTGAGCGACGACGACCTCGTTAAAGCCCTCGAGATGATGGTCATGACGCGACGTCTCGACGTTGAGGCCACCGCCTTGCAGCGTCACGGTGAGCTAGGTCTGTGGCCGCCGCTGCTGGGCCAGGAGGCCACTCAGGCTGGCGCTTGGCTTGCCCTGGGAGGGGAAGATCAGGTGTTTCCCACCTACCGGGAGCAGGGCCTGGCCCACGCCATGGGCGTGAGTTTGGCTGACATCCTTGGGGCGTGGGACGGCACCTCCCATTGCGGTTGGGACACCGTCACCACTCACTTCAGCGCCTACCCGGTGATGATCGGGTCGGGAACCTTGCATGCCGTCGGCTATGCCATGGGTATCCAACGTGATGTCGAAGCTGGGGGTGCTCCGGCTGCCGTGCTGGATTTCCACGGTGACGGCGCCATGAGTGAAGGAGACACGAACGAGGCCTACGTCTTTGCGGCTTCGATGAACGCCCCCGTGGTGTTTGTCTGTGTTAACAACCAGTGGGCGATTTCAGAGCCGACCAAGGTGCAGTCGCCGTCGTCCCTTTTCCGTCGCGCTATCGGGTTCGGCATCCCTGCCGTGCAAGTCGACGGCAACGACGTCATGGCCATGACGGCCGTGCTGCGATCGGCCCTCGACCATGCCCGCAGCGGAAAAGGGCCAGTCTTCGTCGAAGCGTGGACCTTCCGGATGGGCGCTCACACCACCACCGACGACCCCGCCCGTTATCGCACCGCAGAAGAAGAGTCGACCTGGGGCAAGACCGACCCCATCATCCGCCTGCGCATCTACTTGCAGGATCGCGGGGTCATTGATCAGGCGTGGCTTGACGGCCTCGCTGAGCGTGAGGAGGCTTTCGGCGCTGAGGTTCGCGCAGCTGTTCACGAGAATGCCGCGCCGGTGATGGCTGAGCTCATGTCGGACGTGTACGCTGAGCCGACCCCCGACGTGCTAGCCGATGCTGAGGAGATCGCCTCATGGGAGGAAGATAAGTGATGGGCGAGAATTCATCGCAGAATGCGCGTCCGCAGGGGGAGGTCACCCTTGCCAAGGCTCTTAACGCTGGCCTGGCCGATGCTCTGGCTGCTGACGACCACGTCGTCCTCATGGGAGAGGATGTCGGCACCCTCGGTGGCGTTTTCCGGATCACTGACGGGCTCAAAGCCCAGTTTGGTGGCCGTCGAGTCATCGATTCGCCGCTGGCAGAGTCGGGCATCGTCGGAACAGCGATTGGCATGGCCATGCGCGGGTATCGCCCGTGTGTGGAAATCCAGTTCGACGGCTTTAGTGCCCCGGCCTTTGACCAGATTGTCTCCCAGCTGGCTCGATACCGGGCTCGTGTCGGTGGCCGGTGGTCCTTGCCGGTGACGATTCGCATTCCCTTCGGTGGCGGCGTCGGCTCGCCGGAGCACCACTCCGAGTCGCCGGAAGGGTTCTACGCAAACACGCCGGGTCTTAAGGTCGTCACCTGTTCCAACCCTGATGACGCCTACTGGTTGCTGCGTCAGTCCATCGAGAGCCCCGACCCGGTGATTTTCTTCGAGCCGAAGCGTCGGTATTACACCCGAGGCGAGGTTGGGCAGACACCCGAGCTGGGCTTGCACCAAGCTCGGATCGCGCGCTCCGGTAAGGACGCTACCCTGATCTGCTACGGCCCGATGGTCGATACTTGCCTGGATGTGGCAAAGGAGGTGTCCCGGGAAGGGCGAGAGCTCGACGTTATTGATCTGCGTAGTCTTTCCCCGCTCGACATGGCGACCGTCTACGAGTCGGTTGGTCGTACGACGCGGGCGATCGTCGTCCAGGAGGCGCCGCGCACCCAGGGCATTGGTGCGGAGATCGCGGCTCGGTTGGGTGAGGAGCTGTATTACGTTATGGAAGCCCCGGTATTGCGGGTCGCCGGATGGTCGACCCCATACCCGCCGGCCAAGGCTGAGGGGGAGCACATCCCGGACGTCGACCGCATTCTCGACGCCGTCGACCGTTCCCTGGCCTTCTGATCACCGTCTGAGAGGCATTCACATGAAAAATTACTGCATGCCCGACCCGGGCGAAGGACTTACTGAGGGAGAAGTTGTCTCCTGGCAGGTGTCTCCCGGCGACACCGTCAAGATCAACGATGTGCTGTGCGAGGTCGAGACCGCTAAATCGATCGTTGAGCTTCCCAGCCCGTTTGCCGGAACCGTGGCAAAACTGTGCGCTGAGCCTGGTGAGACGGTGGCCGTTGGAACGCCCTTGGTGACGATTGACGACGGTTCGGAGGACGAGCCGGAGTTTCTCGTTGGTCACGTTACAGCGGAGCCCGGGCGTCGACGTCGTCGCCGCAGGGGTGCTGCGGTGTCGACTGAGCGGGCGCGCGAGGAGGGTGCAGACACTCATCCTGAGCAATCGGTTTCGGAATCTCGGCACGACGCCGAGGCGAAACCGGAGCAGCGTCTGACCGAGCCGGCTCCTCGTCAAGACCCACCGCGCATGGACCGCACCGCGCACATTCTTGCCAAGCCGCCGGCCCGACGATTGGCAGCAGACCTCGGCGTCGACTTGTCTCAGGTGACCGGCACCGGTCCGCAGGGTGCAGTGACGAGGAGTGACGTCAAAGCGGCGGCCGAGGTGGGACAGCATGGTGCCGCTCGGAATACCGGTGGTTCTAGTGACGACGCCGAGTTCGCGGACCTGTCGGTGATGTCTCGACGTCTCCTCGGTGGCGCCCCGATCGAGCCCGACGGCCACACCCGCAAGGTGCCAGTGGGTGGGGTGCGTAAGGTCACAGCGAAGGCCGTAAAGGATTCCTTGGATACTAAGGCCCTCGTGACGGCCTTCCTTACCTGCGACGTCACCCCGACGATGGAGCTGGTCAACCGGCTGCGTGCCGACCGTCGTTTCAAAGGCCTGCGTGTCTCCCCGCTGACGGTGTGGTGCAAGGCGGTGTGCCTGGCGATGGGGCGCACCCCCATCATCAACGCCGCATGGGATGACGCCGCTGACCAGATCGTCTTCCGTGACCACATCAACCTCGGCATTGCCGCCGCTACGCCGCGCGGCCTTATGGTACCGGTGGTGCGCGACGCCCAGGACATGACGATGCTTGAGTTGGCGACGGAGATCACCCGGATCGTTGCGATCGCCAAGGAAGACAAACTGCAACCGCCCGACTATGCCGACGGTACCTTCTCGATCACGAACGTCGGGGTGTTCGGGCTCGATGCCGGTACTCCCGTGGTCAACCGGACAGAGTCAGCGATCCTCGTGCTCGGTGCTCTCGCTCGGCGGCCGTGGGTCGTCGGGACCGGTGATGACGAGCGCGTTGTGCCCAGGTGGGTGACGACGATGAGCCTCGGGTTCGATCATCGTCTTATTGACGGTGAGCAGGGTTCGACATTCCTCCACGACGTTGCGGAGATCCTCTCTGACCCGGCGTCGGCAATGCTGTACTGACCCGATTCTGAGAAGAATTGCGGGAGCGCGATATGTGCCACCGAATTTGCCACAAGATTGACACTGCCTCACTTTAAGTGAAAGTATGGATGCGGTAGCGGGTTTTCCATTGGAGATGTTTCTGCTTCAGAAAGGGCGTCGTATGGCATCAGCGAAATTGGGTTACGTTACGGTCAAGTGAATGATTGAACTCAAGCACGTATCACACCGTTACCGCCATCGGCGTAGCCTGGTTGATATTTCCTGTGAGTTTGGCTCTGGTTTGTGGGGGCTGCTCGGTCCGAATGGGGCCGGAAAGTCGACACTTCTCAGTATCCTCGCGACACTTCGTGAACCGGAGTCCGGCCACTTTCGGGTGAATGGTGTTGATGTCAGCGATGACGTCGACACCATTCGTGGTTTGGTCGGATTCCTGCCCCAGCGGTTTTCCCTCCCGTCGCACTTCCGCATGCGGCGGGCCGTGGAATACGCGGCCTGGGCGCGAGGCGTTGAACCGAGCGAATGCCGTGCGAGGGCACGTGCAGCCCTCGATCGTGTTGGGCTTCTTGACCGCGCCGATGAGCGCGTCCAGTCTCTTTCGGGTGGAATGCGTCAACGACTTGGAATCGCGTGTGCGATTGTCGGCGATCCGGCTGTACTACTGCTTGATGAGCCGACGGTAGGCCTCGACCCGGCATCAAGGATTGGAGTGCGATCCCTCTTCGGTGAGCTCGCCGAGGATCGGACGGTCATTGTGTCGACTCACCTGCTTGAGGATCTCCAGAGCTTCGTGTCGCAACTCGTCGTCCTGTCCGAGGGAAAGCTGGTCTTCGAGGGCTCGTATTCCGAATTGGAATCTGTTGGCCGAGGGCATCCAGTCCGTAATACCAACGATGCTGAGGCTGGATACCTCACTCTCCTCGGGGGTGCAGTGTGATGCTCACTTCGCTTCAGGGTATACGTCCGCTGCGCGGTCTTCACCGCATGGTATTCCCCTTCACGTCATGGCACATGGTCCTCGTGACGGTCGGAGGAGCCATGTGCAGCTTCATTGCGTTGCGAGGCCGATGGGCTTGGGGGTTGTGGCAAGTGCAGGATGTCGCCGTCACGCTCCGGGAGTCCAGTATGCTGTGGGGCATCGTGGCTGGCCTCATGGGGGCAGGCCTGGCGGCACGAACGGCACCTTCGGACATGGTTGTGGGGGTTGCTCCGGCGCGGTCCATTCTTGGCATTCACTGGCACTGGTTCTGGCGGCAGGCGGCTGCCCTCCTCATCGGGACGGTCATCGTGGCGGCCCCGCTGGTCGCTAAGACGTGGCTCAATGCGACTCCGACCGTCGCCGAAGCCTCCGACTTAATCGTCGTCCTGCTGTCATTCGCGGCTTTGGTGGCCGTTGCTCACCTCGTGGCCGCGATGGTGTCCCACCCCATCGTGTGGCTGGTGGCACCTGTTGTGTGCATCGTCCTGGTCGAAATGCCGATCGTCGTCAACGGAAATCTCCTTGCCAACACGGGGCATGGCTCGGTGACCTTTGCATGGTCTTTAGGAATGTCGGAACCGGGTGGCACCCACACCGTCACGGTCGCGGCCGTGGTCATGCGCGCCATCTTCTTCTGCATCGTCACCTTGTCCTGTATCCTCACCGCCAGCCGTTGGTCCAGGGTCCGTGCCGACAGGTTCTGCTGGCGTCGAGTGATGCCTTGTGTGGCCTTGATCGCCCCACCGCTCATCATTGCTGCCGTGGGCGTCGTCTTGCCGGTGCCGTTGTTTCGTGATGCGCCACTAGCCTTTGAGTGTTCGTCGCACGAAGGTGTGCGGGTATGCGTCACGCCAGCACATCGGAGTCTCGCGGCGTCCTACGCGAAACCCGCTCAACGCGTCTTGTCTGTCCTGCCGCAAACGGTGGTTTCCCGTGACGTCCTGCTTGCTGAGTCTGGGTACCAAACATACAGGGGGCAACGTGTGATTGATCTCGGCCGACCGACCTCACATGGCTCTAGACAACAAATGTCGGATCTGACGGGTGAGGGGCTGGCTCAATCATTTTCAGGCCGAGACGCATGTGCTTTTATGCGTCGGACCGGAGGGTCGGAGTTGACATCTCAGCAGATGGGGGCCCTCAATGGTGTCGATTCCGTGGAACGTACCATTCTTCGGCTGGCTGGATTTCAGCATGATGATGTGACGAGTTCGGAACGAAATGGCCTTGACGGCATGGATGTAACCGCATTCCGTCATTGGTATACGGAGCATCATCATGCGGTAAGCACGTGTTCATTGACCTCCAGTGATCTTCACCGATGAGAGGCGTAGCGACTTTCCTGAAGGGGCGCCATGCTAGTGCCCTTGTCATTGCGCCGCTTGTGGCCTTGCTCGTGGCCTTCTTCCTGTGGAAGGCGAGTCTGTCGGTGGCGCCGAGAGACGTGTGGGATCGCCCTGTGACTGGTCCCGAGCTGATCATTCTGGTGGGTTGTGCCACCATCATGTGGTGTGTCTCATCGGCCATGGATTGGGTCGAGAGGACATCGGTTCGGTCCCTCACGGTTGGATATGCGTGGATGGGGCTGTGGATATGCGGCTGTGCAGCTGGCCTTCCATTGCTCATAGGATGGGTACTGCGATCGTTGCCCGTTGAGTTGATACCTGATGGTGATTCCGTCCTGGTACCGCAAATTCCCGCACGGTTTCAGCTGCCGTGGCCGCCATTCATAGGGCTCTCGGTGACCTGCCTGCTGTGTACCGGTATCGCATTGTTCGCCGCGGGAATGGTGTCGCGGCGAGGTGGACCATTGTGCGGCCCCCTGATCTACCTGGTTGTGGTCGTTGCTCAATCGAACACCTTCCTGCGATTCCTCCCGGGCGGCTATCCAGGGAAAACGGCCGCCGTTGAGGGTAGCGCGCCGACAGTGTCTACCATGGCCATGGTGTGTGCCGTCGTTTGTGCCTTCCTAGGGGTTGTCGGGTACGCATGGGGGCTGGGCGGGGTGAAATCCTTGCGTCGCTGAATCCCGGCCACATCCTTCACTGTGGTCGGACGCCACTATTCCTGCCCCCGAATCATCCTGGCCGTATCCCGAGTGTGTGGGTCTTAGTTGCGTGGGCGGCGGGTGGGGAATTGCTTGCGGGCGTAGCGGGCGACGTTCCACGTGGTGAACCCGTCGGTAGTCGCGCCGACTCCGCCGCCCAGCACAGGAACGCGCTTGGAGACAAACACCGGAAGCTTCTTGCCCGCGACTTGTCCCATGAGGACATTGATAAGGTTCCGGGCGAGGACCTTTTCGAGATCGGCGTCACCGACCGGAGCGGTAGCGATGCCCATCGGTGTCGTCGGTAGCTTCTTCTCATGTATGAGGCTATCGACTTCGCGCTGGCCCATGAGCGTGGCGAGGATGGCGGTCCGGACCCGCTGGTCGTCGAGATCGTAACCGCGCAAGTGGGCGATGGTAGCCACCATGCGGGCCTGCACGATCGCGACGCCGGAGATATTGGCAGGGATGGTCACGGCCAGGGTGACGACGCCACCGAGGTTGGAGGCGAATCCTTGGGCCCCGGCCATCACAATGTGCTGATTAACTAAGGAGTTGATCGCCTGCTCGACATCGCCGTCGTGCTTGGTGAGGGTCTTACCGGCGGCCTGACGCGCTCCCGGTAGCCCCGAGACGCCGTCAATGGCGAATCCGACGATGCTGCGGAGTAGTGAGACGGCTGCCCCGGGTGCCATGTTGGGGGCTTGAGCCAGCAGTGCTTTGCCGATATTGCTTCCGATGCCCACGCGGGTCTCCTCTCACTTTATCGACTCCCAGAGTAGCTGGGGGAGGAGCTCGCTTCGATGATGGGTTGCGATCCGGTCCCACTGTCGCTCGGTAGTCGATAGCCACATCCACTAGAAGAACGCGCTTTCGTCCGTCGTTGGCCGGGGGGCACCAAAGTCGGCCTCTGCTCGGTCTTCATGGTGTTGCGGCTAGCGGTGGAGGTCAGTTCTCGCCGTGGCGTTCCATGCAAGACCCGAGGCAGAGTATTTGTTGACAGCCATAAGTTATAGGGTAGGCTCACCTCATGAATTCTGATGAGGTGACCGCGGCGGTGCTCAGTGACACCCCCTGTTTCGCCGATGGTCGCTCACCTATCGCAGTAGGTCTCGGCGCCGCTTCGAAGGTCCACGTCTGTCGAACCTGGCGGCCGTTCGGCGTGGTGGATCCGCGTACCCTTGCCCTTTACGTCATTGTTCTCAACCTCCTGCTCATGAGGGCCGGGTCGACAGCCCTCGTGATGGCCAGCCTTGGGGTCGTTGCGATGTCTTTGGTTCTGACTACTCGGCCGAAGATATGGGTCAGCTGGACGGCATTCGTGCTGGTGTGGGGTTTTTGCTGCTTCCTGCTCCCGCTGCTGTGGCGCTCGACGGTATCGGCGTTCTTGGTCTTCATTGCCTTCTGGATGTTCTGATTCGCGGGGGTCTTCGGCGCGGCGGTGGCAGCGATCAAGGTTCTCGACGTCGCTCGGGTGGGTGCGGTCCTCACTCAGATGCATGCTCCTCGGGTCATCTACGTGCCCGTCATGGTGGTGGTGGTGCGGTTCTTCCCGATGGCAGTACGTGAATTGCGGGCGATCATTCAGGCCATGACCCTGCGTGGCCTCAAACCTGGGGCGTGGTCGGCGATGCGTCACCCGATGCGTACGGGAGAATACGTTGTCATTCCCTTCCTGGCCTCGGCAGCTCGCATTGCCGATGAGCTTTCCGCAGCCGCTATCATCAAGGGGCTCGGCGCGCAGAAAACCCGGTCGAACACCCAACCGAGTCACTTTGGTATCGGGGACGCCGTTGTACTGACGGTGCTGGCGGCCTTGGTCACCTGGCGTGCCGGCGAGGTGATCGCATGAGCCTTGTCAGCGTCGACGACGTTAGTTACGGCTACTTGCCACCCGACCTCAACTCCTCACCGTTCTCTGACGGTCCGGCTCCCGACCGGCAGACCGCAGAGCAGCTTCGCGGCATCACGATGACAATTGAACCGGGCACCCTCACCCTGCTGGTGGGGGCGTCGGGATCGGGGAAGTCCACCTTGTTGAGGACGATGAACGGACTCGTCCCCAAGTTCTATGGGGGAACGTTGCGGGGCCGGGTCACGGTTCATGGCATCGATCTCGCTGATGTCGAGCTACACGACGTCGGCCGTACCTCTGCGATGATTTTTCAGAATCCCCATACCCAGTTCTTCACCTCCAGCGTGCGCACCGAGTTGGCGTTTGGGCTGGAGAACTACGGTGTGGACGCCGCCGATATCCGCGAAGCCGTCACTCGTGCCGTTGCTCGAACCGGCATCTCCCATCTACTCGACCGGCAACTCGACACCCTTTCAGGGGGAGAGTTGCAGCGGGTTGCCTGTGCCTGCGCCTTGGCAGCCGATGTCGACCTGCTGCTTTTCGATGAACCAACTTCGAACCTTTCGGCGGAAGGTATCGACGATTTTCGTACCCTTGTCATGGAGCTCATGGATGCCGGCAAGACACTCGTGATCGCCGAGCACCGTCTGCACCTGTTCCGCGGGCTAGCCAACGTCGTCAATCGGATTTCCGATGGTCAGATCGTTGAGCGGATGAGTGGCGACGACTTCTTCGCTCTGTCGGAAGACGATCTGCTGGGGCGGGGCCTACGCAGCATCGACGTCAAACCGGTCGATCTTCCTACACCACCACATGCTCGGGTCGGTCGTTCTCCGGTGCTTCGGGGCAGGTCCACGCGCTCCGGTTCCACCTCGGGCAACCGAGGAAAACCGTCGGCAGGGCTGACTATCGAGCACCTCACTTTTTCCTACCCCCATCGCCCGGTAGTTCTCGACATCGACTCCCTGTTTTTGCCTGCTGGAGTGGTGACGATCCTGACCGGTGCGAATGGAGGAGGAAAGTCGACTCTGGCTCGACTCATCTGTGGACTCGAAAAAGCCCCGCCCGAGGCCCGTATCGGCATGGGGGAGCCTTGGTCCCCCCGGCAAGCGTCAGAAATGGTGTGGGATGGTGATGCAGGATTTTTCAGCGAGTCGGTGGAATGCGAGGTCACTCTCGGCTTGGGCGCTCCGCAGCGTGCCGCGGCCGACGTCTCGGGGCTTCTAGGCCGCCTTGACCTGGCCGACGAACGTGACCGTCACCCCCTGTCATTGTCGGGCGGACAAGCCCAACGCCTCGTCGTCGCGGCTACCATCGCGCAGGACAAGGACGTCGTCATCTTTGATGAACCCACCTCAGGGGTCGACCGCCACCACTTGATGTCCATCGCACGGGCCGTGTTGGCCGACACCCCGATCCTCGTCCTAGACGAGGCGACCGCTGCCGTCGATCCTGACTGCGAGGCCGAGATCCAGCAGGCCTTAGCCGCCCTGGCTCGAGGTCGAACTGTGTTGGTCATTGGTCATCACGCCGAGTCGGTGGAGGGATCGAACCGATGAGTGTCATTTCGTCACGTCTCGGGTGGGCCGGGGACATCTTCCTGCTACGGGCCTTCCGACCATTGCTGACCGACGAGGGTACTCGGCGGTTCCACGGTTCCTTGGTGTGGGCTGGCGTGTTGGGGATGATCGAGGGAGTCGGTCTGTTTGCCGTCATCCCAGCATGCACCGCCTTCGTTGAGGGGCGGCCGTCGCTGGGTCTGCCCTGGTGGGGCTGGATATGGGTGCTTGCCGTCCTGGCCGTTGCTGGGGGTGCGGTGTCGTACGTTCAATCGAGTGCTGGATATTTGTGCGCGATGGACGTCTTGAGTCACCTCAGTACCCGTATCGGTGACCACGTCGCCCGCTTGCCCCTGGGATGGTTCCGGTCCGATTTCCCCGCCCGGCTTTCGCGTCTGTTGACGCGGGGACTTATGTCACTGGGTGAGAGTCTGGGGCACTTCACGGCTCCGCTGGTGAGGGGCATGACCACCACACTGGTCATGATGATCCTGGCTTGGGCATGGTCGTGGCAGTTGGGATTGGCTTTGCTCCTCGCCATTCCGATCATTTACCTACTCACAATCGCCTCGCGCGCCCTCAAGCTTCGCGGTGAGGCACTGACGTACCCTGCTGGACAAGAAGTGGCGGCTCGAATCGTCGAGTTCTGCGAGTCCCAGCCTGCGCTTCGGGCAGCTGGACGGGCCAGTGGCTACCAACCCCTCCACGACGCCCAAGCGGCGAGTGGGCGAGCCGCCCGCAAAGATTTATGGCTGGCAGTGTTGGCAAATTTCCTCTCCGGATTGGCGGCTCAAGGTATCGCGGTGACCCTTGTCATGTTGGCGGCGAACCTGGGTGGATCGGGACGGTTGAGCCCGGTCGTGGCGGTTGCCTTCGTCGGAATCTCGCTGCGCTACACCAAGGTGTTGGAGGACGTCTGCGCGGCAACTTTGGCCATCGAGACGGTCCGTGAACCAATAGCCGAAGTCAACGAGATCCTCTCGGCCACAGTGCTTCCCGAACCGGACAACTCAGTGGAGCTTTCTGCTCCCGGCGAAGTGAGTTTCGAGGGTGTCACCTTCGGCTACGACCAGGCGCGCCCGGTCGTGCATGATATCTCATTCACCGCCCCGGCCGGCGGCCTGACGGCCATCGTCGGGCCCACGGGGGCGGGTAAGAGCACCTTGTTCCGGCTCATCGCGAGATTCTGGGATGTCGATTCCGGGACGGTGCGAGTTGGCGGGGCCGATGTCCGAAGCCAGACCACCGAGCAGCTTATGAGTCAGCTCGCCATGGTGTTCCAGGACGTCTACCTCCATGACTCCACCTTGGCCGAGAACATTCGCCTCGGTTGTCCGGATGCCTCTGACGAGCGGGTGCGTCAGGCCGGTACCCTGGCCGGGGTCGACAAGATCGCTGCTCGTCTTCCAGGCGGTTGGGACGCCAGTGTCGGGGAGGGCGGCCGTCGCCTTTCGGGCGGTGAACGCCAGCGGGTGTCGGTGGCTCGAGCCCTGCTCAAACGCGCCCCGATCCTGTTGTTCGACGAGGCCACCTCAGCCTTGGACCCGGAAAATGAGGCACAGATCGAGGCTGCCGTGTCCCAGATGCGGCAGACCTCAACGATCCTGGTCATTGCGCACAAGCTCGACACCATTCGCTCAGCGGACCGGATCGTCGTCGATCGCACCGGTAGGATCTGCCAAGTGGGAACCCATGATGACCTCATCACCGGCGGCGGTCTGTACGCCGATTTGTGGCGTGCCTGGGAACGGGCCGAGGGGTGGTCGATCATGGGCCAGCGGTGATGCGTAAGCGGCCGGGGCGCAAGCCAGTGTTTACGCGACGACAGGTTATCGACGCTGCGCTGGCCGAGGGGATCGGGTCTTTCACCCTGAGGGCGGTCGCTGAGCGCCTTGGGGTGAAGGCCACCGCGTTATACCGGGTGTTCAGTTCCCGCCAGGAGCTGCAACTGGCTGCGATGAACGCGATATCTCGCGATATTGAGCCGGACCCACGGTTGCGTACCTGGCAGGAGGCGCTGCGCGACGTCGTAAACCGTTATTGGGACATGTGCTCGAGGTACCCGGAGGCAGCGACCGTCATACTCACCCAGCCAGAGGCGTTCGGCATGGCCCTGCCACGGATCGCTGCGATCGTTGAGAGACTGGCCGAACTCGGTATCCCTGCGGGGACGGATGGAGCAGCCTTCGCCTTGGACTTCGTCGTGGACATGACCTTGGAGACGTACGTGTCGATCCAGCCGTATCTAACTCCCGACGCGAATGGTCGTACCGGGTTGGACCGATTGACGCAGATCCTGGGTGGTCGGCCTGACCTGTTCGGGATGCAGGATTTGGGAGAGCGCGGGAACCTCGACCTCAAGGTGGAGTTCATCATCGCCGGCATGGAGCGTGGGCTGTTTCCCGGCACCCCTTCTCAGGGGCGATCGCTTTCCTGATCTCGGGTTTCCGCGCCCTCATCCCGCGCCACCGCCCGTCGAGGGTCGGTGATGCACGTCAGATCAATGGAACTGCAATCAATTGGCAAAGCGGTGATGCGTTTGACAACTTCACGGTCCGCTCCGCTCGTGGGGCTCCAGCGCTCGAACCGTCGTATCGTTCACGCCCCCGCCGCCCACATCATTCGTGACTAGCTTTCCCCACGGTGCGCAGGAATTTCTGGACGAGAACGGCCAGGAGTGCGAGGAACGTCACCCAACCCATGCTCCCGAGCGCTCCGGGCCGTGGCTCGATGAGTGCGGTCAGGGTGAACACGGTGACAGTTCACACGATGAGGAACAGTGCGCACATGGGTGATAGCAAGCCGCGCGCTCGGATCGGCGCCTTGTTGGCCCGTACCTCTGTGGACCAGTGCTCGAAGAACTCCACGATGATCTCTGCGGGGATCCCGACGATGAGCGCGCCAATGAACATTCTCAGCGTCGATATTCACCCGACGGCAATTGCCAGCAGCGTGAACACGACTGCCATGACGGCGTTCCTCCTTATGCGCGCGGTGAAGAGATTCCTTTGATGTGCGGTGGTCATCTTCGTCCCCCCCGATCCATTGCGTCGGCATGAATGTGGCATAGGTCACCGACGATCTTGCTCCGACAACGGTCATTATCCACTGCGATGGGTCAAGCGAGAGTACCGACCGCGATCATGCAATTCCGTCCGCGGGGAGGAGACCGGCGCGTTAGATCTACTTCTTCCTCCGGGTGTCCATGAACTCGCCGACGAGTACCACCAGGATCCCGAGGGCCATCATCCAGGCCATGTCCCCGGACGCTCCGCGCCACGGCTTGACGAGGGTGGTGAGGACGAACACGGCCAAGGCCCAAGCGACGAGAACCAGCGCCGAGATGAACAGCCGTGTACCACGCGACCGGGCCGGTTTTCCGCCAGAGCGAACCCCAGCGCCCCCGCCCCCGAAGAACTCCACGATGACCTCCCCGGGGATCCCGATGATCATTACCCCGATGAACATCCGTAACGCATACTTACGGCCGACGGCAACGGCTAGGAGGCCTAACACCACGGCCACGCAGATTGTGAGGATGACGATACTCGCAAGAATCCTCGCCCCGCGAGATGGGATCTGCTCCTCGTCGGTCATGCGTTCGCCCTTGTTCGTCGCCTCTCGCGTCATCGTCGGGAAATACTTCACATCTTCCATCGTGCCTCAAGTGTCGCCTGAGAGGTCGTCGAACCCATCGGGAGTTTCGGCAATGAGGAACTGTTCACGAAGGAGCATTACCGATGGACTGGTATGACCAGCTTGGGTTCATACTTTCGTGTCATCGACCAGTTCGCACCATGAATGGACCATGAGGAAAACCTCTCGCCTATCTCAGAACCGTGCTGTCTTAGCGAGTCTCTGGAGAGCCGTTCCTACAGATTGTGGTACGGCGAGCTGAAGACATGTGCTCCGATGACGTCAATACGCAATATTCGAGAATTTTTCCGAGGGTGCCGTCATTCGTCATGTTTTCTAGCGGTGGGGGATGGGGTCTTATTCTTCCAACATGACGATTTCGATACGCTCCCTGCCCGTCTTGCTGGATTGTGACCCTGGAATCGATGACGCTTTTGCGCTGGCTTACCTGGCCTGTCGCCACGACGTTGAGACCGTCGGGGTGGTGACGACTGCTGGCAATGTCGGCCAGGACGACGTGCTGCGCAATGCGTTGGGTTTGACCGAGTTGTTGGGAATGGACGTGCCGGTGGCGCGCGGAGCTGACGTGCCCCTCGTCGAGCCGATGATGACTGCCGAGGAGACTCACGGACCTCATGGTTTGGGTCATGCCCAGTTGGGGGAGTGTGGGCGTCGCTCGGACGTGCGTAGTGGTGCGCAATTGTGGGTTGATCTCGCGCATCGCTACGCGGGGGAGTTGGTGGGTATTACCACTGGTCCGCTGACGAATCTCGCGCTGGCTTTGCGGGAGGAGCCTGAACTGCCGCGACTGCTCAAGGAATTGCATGTGATGGGTGGGGCGATTAATTACCGTGGTAATACCGGCCCGACGAGCGAGTGGAATATCGCCGTGGATCCGGAGGCTGCCCATGAGGTGTTCGAGGCGTGGGGGAAGGCGTCGAGGCGGGTCGTGTTGGGGGCGTTGCAGGCTACTGAGGTGATCCGTTTTGATGAGGAGGATCGTCGGGCTATAGAGGGGTTGGGAAGCCACCCGGTTGTGAGGGTCTTGGCTGACGCGCTGAAGTTTTACTTTGAGTTCCATCAGGCTGACGGCCTGGGGTGGTGCGCCTATCTGCACGATCCCTTGGTGGTGGCTAACGCGGTGACGGGGAAATTTGCCAGCACGCGCCCGTTGGCTGTCGACGTTGAGTTGGCCGGGACCCTCACCCGTGGTCAGACCGTCGGCGACGAGTTGGGGCGTTGGGGCAAGAAGCCCAACGTCGACCTGTTGTGCGATGTTGACGCGCGAGGGTTCATTGAGCATCTCATGGCGACGCTGCGGGGAGGGTTGGGTTGAGGACATCGGTCGGTCATCGCGACCGTCTTGCGTTTGTGGCAGTTGTGTTGCTAATGTGCCTGACACGAGGATGCACTTCGAGCCCGTGTGTCACAGTTCGGAGTTTCCCACCGTCTTTGATGCGGCGTGTCCGTTGAAACCTTTGGGAGTGTGTTCGTTCCGATGGCCTTGTGATCTCCACTCGGTCTAGCCGAGAAGCCCCGTCCGATTGAGGTCGGCCGGGATCGACCCATGCGGCGAACTTTTGGAGATCAGCTATGCCCAGTATCGATGTGAACGACCTTTCCTTCTCGTTTTCTACCCAACCGCTTTTGAGCAGGATTTCCCTCAGTATGGGTGACGGTGAACGTGCCGTGCTCGTCGGGCCCAATGGCTCGGGAAAGACAACCCTGTTGCGTCTTATTAGGGGTGAGATCGTCCCAGACAGTGGTTCGGTCACCGTGCGGGGGCGTCCAATCGGCTTCGAGTGCCGTCGGTGTTGGAAGTGTGTGGGGCCCTTAAGCGCCGTGTCACCGTGCAGGACTATCTCGACAATGTGTTGTCAGATGTACACGAACTGATCGCCCGATTTGACGATGTCACCGACAGGTTGGCGCAAAATCCCACCTCTGCGCGACTAGCTGGTGAATATGACTATCTGTTGTCCAAGCTGGACGCCGTCGATGCGTGGATGATGTCCATTCGTGTTCATGAGACCCTCGCCGGTTTGGGGTTGTCCCAACTGGTGGGTAACGAAGAAGACCGCGAGGTGGGCACATTGTCTTTGGGACAGAAGGTCAGACTCGAACTGGCGGGAATCGTGGTGTCACGACCGGCGATCTTGATCCTCGACGAGCCAACCAACCATCTTGACGACGATGCGGTGGATTATCTGATTTCCGAGCTCCGCAAGTGGAAAGGCCCCGTGTTAATGGCGAGCCATGACAGGGCCTTTATCGAAGCCGTGTCCTCCGTTATTTATGACCTCGATACCGCGTCATGGCAAGCCCTGGTGACTGCAGGGGGAGGCACCAACCTGCCGGGGATCTACCGGTGCGCGGGAAACTACAATGATTACCTTGCTGCTAAGCAGCGTGCGCAGGCCGAGCACCATAGGGTCCATGCCGCCCAGCAAGATGTAAAACGGCACCTCAAGGCTCATCGCCGTTGTAGTGAGGACATTGCTCGTGGTGGGGTGAAATTAGCGAGGGCCGAGGGTATGGCCCGCAAGTTCTTTGCCGATCGAGCTGCGGCAACCTCGGTGCGCCGTACTCGTAACGATGATCGACGTTTCGAGGATCTTGCCCGTCGTGAAGTACGCAAGCCCCATGACCACTCCCTCAAGCTTAACTTACCCGAGGTGTCTTTGAGCAGTGGTCTTGCCGTTACGGTGCGAAGCACAGCCGTTAGCGGCAGGCTCGCTCCCGTGACGTTCGACCTTGCAGTTGGGGAGCACCTGCTTCTCACCGGCCCCAACGGCGCAGGGAAGAGCACATTGCTGCAATGGATGGCTACTGGTCAGCCACCACGTGATGGCGTCGGGGAGATTGGCGTCCATGCGCGACTCGGCTTCGTGTCTCAGCATTTGCCCACGATTGACACTCTCGGTATCGGCTGGAAGGCAGGCATCGGCGAGCGTGGTGCTGGAGTACTCCATCCGTCCATGTGGAACACACCCATATCCGAGTTGTCGGACGGTAACCAGCGTCGAGTGCAGATTGCACTCGCGGTCTCTCAGGCGCCGCAGATGCTCATCATGGATGAGCCGACGAACTATCTGGATTTGGCCACGATAGAGGAACTAGAGAACACATTGGAAAAGTGGAATGGCACGCTTGTGGTGGCGAGTCATGATCGCTGGCTGATCGACCATTGGGAGGGGTTGCGCCTTGACCTGCAACCAGTGTCCATAGGGGGCGGTCCTAGGCCCTGATTGGATTGGCGTGAGGGCGCATGTGAGTTGCATGGATACTGTGCTTCGTACATGAAGACCATTCAGATCCGCAACGTTCCCGAGGAGACCAGCAGGGAACTCAAGGCGCGAGCGGCTTTGCAGGGAAAATCGTTGAGTGAATACACCCTGGAAGTGCTTACAGAACACACTCAAGAATCCCTCACGCGAGCAGTTGATGCAGCGCATCATGGTGCAGATTGCTAGGACGGATTTGCCGCCGATGGTCGAGGTGTTGCAAGAAGGCCGGGAAGGACGATGACACTTGTCGTCGAAGTGTCCGTGCTCGCTGAAATGCTCGTTGGTAGCACGGTTGGGTGTGCGGCATGGCAGCAATGGGGCGGCGAGGAGTTCATTGCCCCCCAGCATCTGTCTGCAGAGATTGCCCATGTCGTACGAAACCTCTCCTTGGGGCAACTCATCACCGATGCGGAGGCAATGCAGATATTGTCGGACTTCCGAGCATTCAAGGTGGAGTTGTATCCGGTGGAACCACTGATGGTGGATGCGTGGGAGATGCGGCACAACGTGTCTGCTTATGATGCGCTGTACGTGGTGCTGGCGCGTCTGTTGGGTGCGTGTCTGTTGACGCGTGACCATCGTCTGAAGCCCAGGGCTGTGCTGGGCCGTTCGCCCTTGAGGACGGACCTCACCGGACGGGGGTCTCGGTCGATTCGTCGGGCGATCTCTTTTGGCTCCACCCCTCGGCCAACAAGGTGCGCACTAGGTCCTGAGCCTGACTGTCCTGCTCAGTCACTGGGCGCCTCCTCGGGAAGTCTTGCTTGCTCGGCCTGCTCTGACAAAGCGGCCCGTTCCGATCTGGTTTGGGACGCCTCTAGGGGCCCTCCATGACACCCGTGAGGCGCAGCCGTCCGTCCTTGCCCACTTGGGTGGAGCGTCCAGGTGGCCACGCTGCTGGTGTAGACCGCTCCGGCTGACGGGGTCGGGCTGGGGGTAGCCGAGGTAACAGTCGGGGTCGGCGTGGGTGAGGGTGCGGATGCTGAACTGTTGGATTGGCAGCCACTGGCCAGGGCTGCGATCGTGATAACAGCTGCGGTCAGGGATGCGCCACGATGGTGCATGAGGATCCTCCTTGAATGGGGGGTAGAGCGGGGCCGGTCATGACGCTCTTGTGTGTGTATCGGTGACCGTATCGATGATGCGGGTGGTGTCTTCGCCCAGGTCGACGCCCAGCCGGCGGGCGGTGGCCGACAGGTGATCGACGAGTTCGCAGACTTTGTCCATGTTCCCGGCCTGGTACTCGGTGCGTAGGCATCCGGCGACCAGGTCCTCATGATCGGGTGATACGAGGAGTCCTTGGGTCAGGGCCCACCGGGCCAACTCCACATTTCCGGCCTCCAACGCCCGATCCGTCACCTAGAGAGCCGTATCAACGATCCGGGCCTCCATGTGGTAGATCGACTCCGACGGCGAATGCCTCGCCTTCCTCAACAACTAGTGCTGGAACAGGGCTACTCGGCCGCCCTCGTCGAAACCATGTATACCGTCGGCGTCTACACTCACCTCACCCCAAACCACACCACTGACAACGAAATCGACATCTCAGCCTCGTAAACTTCGAAAACACCGAGACTCACAGCCGCAAAACTGCTTAACCGAAGTCCACCAAAACGGATCAACCCCGCTACGGCAACAGTCAGGACATGCTAGTTTTAAGTCCAATATCGTCAGCATCTCAACACTCACAGGAGATGCCATGAAGCTCACCACCACCCTTGAGCATCGCACCCGCAGCGTTCAGAGCCCGATCACCTCGGCCTTCGGCGGCGCCTCGGTCACCGTCGACCTCTTGGCCCCGGGTGGCTCGACTTGCTCCAGCGCTGGCTCTCGTCGTCCTGCTCGACGTGCGCTGTGATCAGCGTGGTCGAACACTGAGACACGTCCCCGAACCCGTCCTGCCGCTGTGGCCGACCGCTCTCCTTGGAGTGGTTGGCCACAGCTCTCTTCAGCGACGCTTCCCAAACTCGTGGGAGCCCCAGAGATATGCCACGACCATCCCGCCAAAGGCGATAGCCCATGCGATGACAGCTGAGCCGGTGAGATCACCTCGCTCGAACTGATCACGCGTGCCTGACACGAGGTACCAGAGCGGATTGAAGCGAGCGACGGCTCCGATCCAGCGCGGGGCGAAGGACAGCGGCAGCATGATCCCCGATAGCAGGAGGAGGGGCAGCAGGGCGACATTGAAGATCGCGGACAAGGCTGCTTCGCTCTTAGTCCGCAGCGCCAGAGCGTAGGACATGCCAGAGAACGTGGCCCCGGTTCCGGTGACCGTGATGATGAGGGTGGAAGACTGGGCCTAGCACCGAGAACGACCCCGAGCAGTACCACCAGCAGGATTGGCGCACTCATGAGCACCACGTCGCTGCCGATTCGCCCCCCGATCGCTGCGCGGCCAGTGAGGGGGTGCTCCATATGCGTTCCAAGATTCCGAGTCGATACTCCAAGATGATCGACAGCCCCGAGAACGCGCCGATGGTCATGGCGATCTGGAGGCAGAGTCCACTCACGTACAGCGCATACGAGCGGCCCTGTGTCAAGTGTTGCGCCATGTTCACCGAGGCGACGAAGAGTGGCCCGAACAACACGATGTACACGAGCGGTTGAACGAATGACAACGCGAAATCACGGCGATTGCGCGCCGCCAACGTCAGATACCTGCGGAAGCATGCCGTCATGCGGTCCATTCTCCTTCTGATGCGGACGGGGTCGAGGTCAGCGCCAGGAATGCCTCATTGAGGGATGGTTTGCGAACGGCGACCGCCAACGCACGGATGCCATGGCCCTCCAAAGCCTGCAGTGCCGCCGTGACCACTCGATCCGGCGACGGGGCCGGCACTACGACCTTGCCGGACACCGCATAGACGTCTGGGGAGATTGGTTGCAGTGCTTGGGTCGCCTCACTTAGTCGCTCCCTTGGAACCATGATCGAGACACTGCCGGTGGAGTACGTGGATTGCAGCTCTTCCGGGGTGCCTGACGCGATGACCGTGCCATGGTTGATGACGCTCACATTGGAGAGCTGCTGCGCGACTTCGTCGATGTAATGCGTGGTCACAAGGAAGGCTGCATCGGACTCCCGCCTAGCCGAGCCCACCGTCTCCCACAGGGATAGACGCGTGGCCGGGTCGAGCCCGAGAGTCGGTTCGTCCAGGAGGATCACCGCCGGCTCGTGCAGCAGTGCCATACCCACTTCGACGACACGTCGTTGCCCACCGGACAGGCGGTCTACGTTCCAGTCGAGCAGGTAGCCACAATGGAGCATCTCGGTGACTCTTTCAACGCGCCGCGCAGCCTCGCGGTCCCCCAGACCGAAGCAACGGACATGAAAGGTCATCTCTTCGCGGCACGTCAGTCCGTACTGCAGGCCGCCCTTCTGCGAAACGTACCCCAGCAACGACCTCGGGTTCCGACTCTCGTTGCCGGGCCATTCGATCGTCCCAGAGTCTGCCGACAGGAGCCCTGCAATGATCCTGACCAAGGTGGTCTTTCCTGCACCGTTGGGACCGAACAGACTGAGCATCTCACCGCGACCGAGCTCAAGCGAGACCCCGTTGAGAGCGGGGACCTGGTACCCGCCCCGGACCTTGTACTTCTTGACGAGATTCCTGATGGACAGGGTCGTGGGAACAGGCGAGGAGGCGTTCGCGTCCACCGTCCCCCCTCAGATGTCCAGAACCTGGTAGGGCACGACTCGCATTGCCGACTCCACCCGATCAGCAAGGTCGGTATCGGCGGTGCGCAGCTCGTCCAAGTCTGCGAAGACGGCGAGGGTGCGGTCCCCAGCCGTCCAGAAGTTCCTGTCCCAGGTCTCCGGATGAGACCAGAGATTCTCTCTCCCCTCGGCCCAACCAGGCAGGGAACGCTGAACCTTGGACACAACGGCGATCTGGCTCTTGGCCGTTACGTACACGGTGTCGACACGGTGGCCCTGTTTGTGGTCCCGTTGCACCCGCGCCAGTCGTCTACCCATGAAAGAGACACGGCGATCAACACCCTCACTGCGCAGGTCCACCTCGATCTGCTTGAGACTCGCCGCCACAAGCCGACGGCGTTGGACGTACTCATGCAAGGCCTCACTGACCGCCGGCGACAATCCTCCCGCTATCTCGGCCGCCTCGCGGAACAAAGCCTGGTCTTTGTCAGACACGTACACGTTTCGAGTAGGCATGAACATAACTATGCACATATCATTCTGGACTGGTCAAGACCCCCGGGTACTGAGCCGGTTTCCTGCTAGGGTTCGAAGCGTTAGGCCTGAAGGGCGACAACCGGCGGTCATGTCTACAGTGCCTTGTGGTCTGGTCAAGGCCAGTTCTGCCATCACGTCCTACCGTTCGCAGAGTTCCGGCGCCGAGGGCGTCGGATTCCGCACCAACCAGTAACGAATTCACTGCAATCAAATAACAACAGAAAAAAGGTAAGACGAGATGTCTACAACTAATCCGACCCGTGTGGTCACCGGCGAAGTCCGCCTGTCCTACACCAACATCTTCGAGGCGAAGAGTATCCAGGGCGGAAAGCCCAAGTACTCCGTCAGCGTGATCATCCCGAAGGGCGAGCGGGTGACGGGAATCGAACCCGCATATCCAGCTCGGGAATCCGATCCACGGTTGGATTCAGGCGTGCCGACGAGCTTATGGGAGCGGTGACGTGACCGTTGATGGCCGGCTACAACCGATGGATTAGGCGCGATTGGGCACGGCGCGACGGCTGCTGTTCGAATAATTTCAGGTCGTGACAAGCTCGCACCACCCCGACCGTTATCCGGACTATCTCAACAACGAGCAGCACTCTCTGTGAAATGGACTGACGCCTACCTGCAACGACATCGGGGAACCAGACCACCGAGCCACGACTTTGCCGAAGCCCTGCGCCTATCCAACCGAGCCTTACGAACAGTCCAATGGTAACTTTCGGCTACACTTTTGGGCCTAACATTGACGAGCTCTCAGATGTTCAGTAGCCCCCTGCAAGGGAATCACAATTGGAAGATTCCTCGATATTATCTCAGTGAGGAGAAAGACACGCGTAAGGTGCTAGGGATTGCTGCAGCGGTGGCGGTCTTCGTTGGAGTGGGTACGCTTCCGGCATTGGCTTGGGACAACGCTGGTGGAGGGTTGTGGGATCATGGATCGGATATGTCGAGCGTCTGGTCTAATTATTATCACCGGACCTCTAACCATGGATCCACGGCAGCGGGCAACGAGGTCAAGTACTCCGGATGTAAGCGCCCCACGGTGACGTCGCATGCATCGGCGCCGCTCTCCTGGTACAAGACGGTATAGTCACTGCTGAGAGGCTGATTTACAGCTGATCCGGCGCTCGGCTGTTTGGTGCCAGAGACGTATGTGTCGCCCCGTCGAGAATTGGATAACCATGGCGGGGTGACTTTCTATTGTATCGTTGTTAACTTTCTATGTAAGCGAGAAAAATGCCATCCCGGGTCCTGAAATTCAGCTTCGTATTCATGCTCATTCTTACCTTGGGTATGGCATTCGCAGTGTTGCGAGACTATGACGGTCAGACTCTCACCGGATGCCATTACTCCCTGATTGTAGATGGGCCGTTGAAGAGGGTTGAGGATTCCTTTAAGGGCCTTGTATCAAAGCTGCAATCCTTTTCGGAGAATCATTCCGTAATGATTGCGAAGCGTGACATTGGACTGGATGAGACTCAGGCTGCCAGAGTGGTTTACGTGACTTCGGGGTCCTCTTTGGGACGCGAGTGGCTGGGGGAGGGTTATCCCAGTGTGAACACCGATCTGACCACAGTGGTTAAACCGATTGCCGATGTAGCCGTATTGGATCCCCGTGGGATCTATCTGACGACGGCGAGTAGAGTACAGACGGAAGAGATTGCCTCCATTTTTCAAGAAGCTGGACTGGGCGTCCAAGTCGAAAATGAACGATCGGTTCAAAGAATTGTGGGATTTTATTTCCACAGCGGTCCCTTTGCGATTTTGATTGCAACAATTGCTGTATGCTCTGCGATCTTTCTTCTCGGGGCCCTAATTTTAGATCTGCGACGCTATACGACTCAAGTGCTCAACGGATGGAGCATTGGTAATATTGTCGCCTCCGATGGCATTTGTATTGCGAGGGTTTGCCTACTTTGGCTGTTGGTGCTAGGTGCCATTTCATTCGGGGGCCTGGTGATTTTTAGTGGTGTCACTGCGGCAACGATCTTGGTATTCCTCTGGTTGGGAATTTTTATTCCCGGGGCCCTTCTCCTACTTGTCTTGGAGAGAGTTCCCCTAGGAATTATCTTTTCTGACAGTATCGGGACCCTACTTAAGGGCGGGGTTAATTCAAAGTACCTGGTAATACTTTTGAGGGGCATCCAAGTCTTATGTATCTGTATAGCCATTTCGTTGAGTAATAGTCTAGCTGCCGGAGTTGCTCAGGCTAACTCGATTGCAAGATCAAACGCTGACTGGGAAAGATTTGCTCACCTAGCGGTAGTTGGGCTGAAGACGGCACAGTCTGTTGATGGTGACATGCCGGTACAGGTGGGGTCTTATGGCGCTCGTGAGCTGACGTCTGGGCGAGCCGTTCTCGCGCTCAACTCTGACCCCCAGGCCAGCTTAGGTGAGGTACCCTCGAGCTTTTCCGGATGGAAGGTGCTCGTGGTGAACGACACTTACCTGCGTGTGAGCGGAATGTCCAAGGGGTGGGGTGTAGACGAAGATAGTTCCGACGTTCAAGTGCTTACTCCGAGAGGTTTCTTGGGAACTGATAGCGAAAATTGACCGCGTGGTACGGCCACTTCTGTCGTTGGTGAAAAATAGCCCGAGTCGTTTGGGTGTCCATGTTGTACGGTCTACCCGAGCGTTTAGTGCAGTGACTATCGGCGCGGTTCCCCCTATCGGCTCTGTCGGAGAGTCGTCATCTCGTTACGCGCGGACCATCATCGCGGTGCTACCTGAGAAATTTGGAAAACTCTCGCCTAATGATGTGATGGCAATGATTAGTAACGGATCAATCTTGTTTACGAGCGCACGCAAGGTGGTTGATGACGTGTCTCAGGATGCTGGCTTGACGAGATATGTTTCCTCAGTAACTCCGCTGCAGAGTGTTGCTCTCAAGAAGGAGGAGGATCTGTTGAATTCGAACTCTCAACTGCTCGCGGCGCTACTCTTATCGATTTCAGCCCTGCTGGGTATGTCCCTGGCCAACGACATCGTGTATTTCAAAATTTCCAGGCAACGTATTAAGGCGCAGCTGATGAATGGCTGGTTCAGTATAAGAATGCACTGGCTATTTGAATGCACTGAGTTGCTCTTGGTGAGTGCTGTGATTTATTGGCAATATTATCGACAGCACTCTTATGGGGTGATTTTAGCTAATCCACAATCGACATCATTTGCCTATTTCAAGGCAAGCCTTGCGGTGAGTAGGTGGGCTGTACCTGGAGCTGTTGCTGTCTCGCTTATCTCCCTTCTGGGTGCTGGGGGTGCCTTAGTGCTTGGAACTCGGCGCATTCTGCGCAATAAGTTCTGAGAAGCCCGATGTTTATTGGTTGTCTTTGAGGTAGAGAGAGGGAATTCTATGAGTCTTGGCGTCGAAAATCTAAGTAAGAGTTTTGGCTCGAGGGAGCTGTGGCGGGGAATATCCTTTGAAGTCTCTCGAGGGAAGATTTTTGGGATCACTGGCCCGAGTGGAGGTGGGAAGACCACGCTCCTGAACTGTCTCGGAGCACTAGAAAAACCTACGAGCGGGAATATTTTTCTGAATGGCAGGCGTATATCGGGTTTGAGTGTGCGTAAATCCAGAAGGCTTTGGGCTAAAGACATCGGTTTTCTATTTCAGGACTACGCCCTGGTAGATCGCATGAACGTCCGTTCGAATGTTTCTATGGGTGTTCCCCATTTGATAGGTAGACGAGGCTTGGATGATGGAATCAGCTCAGCGCTGGCGGGTGTGGGGCTGCCAGGATGTGGGGTGAACCCTACCTATCAGCTTTCAGGGGGTGAGCAGCAGCGTGTTGCTCTTGCTCGTCTTATGCTCAAGAGCCCGTCCCTAGTGCTTGCGGATGAGCCGACTGGTTCTCTCGACGCGTTGAATGAGGAGATGGTGTTGAAGCATCTTCGGTCATTTGCTAAGCAGGGATCCATGGTGGTTGTCGCGTCGCATAGCAACTCTGTTTTGGAGTGCTGTGACCAAGTGCTGGAGGTTGGCCTCCATTAAGGGTGCCTTCAAGATCCCGGCAAAGTTGTGGCGAAATGACATTCTCGCGTTCGGCAACCACTCATTTTAGTAGCGGACCGACATGGGTGAGTAATGGCTGCTTCGAACATCTGTGCGGGATTGTTTTCGGCTTCTGGGGCTCCACCCGCTACATCTCGAGGTCCATACTTGAGGATGGGTATTCACGCGTAAACTGCACCTTCATCTGTGAACAGTATCTGATGGATTTTTTCATTGTATTGTAAAAGGAAGTTTCTTTATTGACCGCCTTCTGTGTAGCTGGGAACGTTTCCGTGTATTGGCTGGATCTTGGTTCTGTACGGATGCTCAAGGAAGCGGGAACTCAAAGAGGTTCGTAGGCAGGGAGCGTGTCTGGACCAATAGGATTTCGGCGTTGAGGTGATAGGAATTTCCATGGGCGGTAGATAATTGAACATTTGCTTGCCTGCACAAGGCAATTCCTGCGGAAATGTCCCAAGGATGTCCGCCTAAAATGACGATGCGTTAAGACGTCCGGTGGCGAACCACGCAAGATCCATAGCCGCGGACCCGAGCATTCGGACACGCTGGACTTGGTTTGCCAGGTTCGGCACTACGTTGACGCGGGCACGTTCTTGACCTCAGCCCCTTCGCCTGTCGCGAAGTTGCCTACCGAGACCACGGCGTCGCGTACAGTCATATTTTTGTTCGGCCTGCTGGGGTGGCCGTTGAGCAGGGCACTGGTGCGCGTCACCTCATAACGTTCGTGGAATAACGTTCGTGGAGCGCGGGCATGGTTATCTGCCGATATTCGGAACACCATCCCTCACCAGGGCCAATGGCGTGGCGTACATCGGGATTCCTTGGGTGAAGTTGAGGGTTCTGCCGATGGGGTCGAGACACCAGTAGGTGCCCGAGGGGCCGACGCTGCTGGATTCCTTGCCCAAGAAGGGGATGTCTGGTGTGCGCCTAGCAAACAGCTTCTTGACTTCGCGCTCGGTGCGCTCGTCCAGTTCGTTCGCGAGGTCGCGATCTGTCTTGTAGGTGGGGGGTCGGGCTTGCCGGTCTTCAGCAAGTTGACCGTCATGTCGACGGCCTCGGTGAGCGCAGCGGATTCGCAATCAGTTATCGTGCTGCCCTTCATAGGGAAGAGCCCCGGGGAAATGCTTGCTGCTCTCGTACGCGATCCTGGGAGCGGCATTCCGACGAGTCTGCGAGAGATAGAACTGCGCACAGGCGCGACGGTCATCGATGATCGTGAGGTTCGCATCCGGTGTCCGAGCATAGGTACATCTCTAGGCGCGGCTGGGCGTGGGTACTCAAGCGATCTCGCACGTAGCCGAGTATTGCAATGTTGTTGCGAGTGAGGTCCCGCAGAGTCTCGGGTACTAAGCCTTCTTTGACATCCTGCTGGTATGTGGCGTCGTAGTCTGGATCAAGGGAGAGCGCTGGTAGGTGTGTAAGCCGTTCTCGACGAGCTCGACCAGCAGAGCATTCGAAATGTCCTGGTACAGCATGTTGAGGCTGATGCCGACCAGGCCCAGCCGATCTGCAGGCGCGATCAGTTGCACAAGTGACCGATCGGCTAAGGTGTCAGCTCTGCTGGGGTAGGCCCACCACGTCCTGCATGGACCCCTCTATGGCCCGTTATTGGAATTGGGGTGGAGTGACGCGATCACTCGATCGAGGTCGGCTCGCATTTGGACCAGATCGATGTCCTTCGTCGTCGGGTAGTGCGGCTTGCGTTCGAAAGTGTCCGGCAGCCGTGCGTCGAGTGAGAGCCCGTGCAGTGAGTAAGCGGTCACTACCACGTCTGCGCGGGAAGGGCGAAGGGCCTCGCCAAGCATAGATTGACAAGGCCGTTCGTGTGGAGCGGGCGACGGGAATCGAACCCGCGTATCCAGCTTGGGAAGCTGGCGCTCTACCATTGAGCTACGCCCGCAACGTCCAAAGACTTTGGATAGTTTAGCGCACTATATCGGAGTTGTGCGAACCCAACAGATTTCAGTAATGCTGGGGGACTCGCCCATATTTCACCGGGCCGACGGAACACGGTCCCTGCTCAAGGACCGGATGAAGCGAATCCATCCAGCGTCTTACCGGTGGCAGCCAGACCATGACGCCGGCGGCAACCAGGAACGGCATTCCAACCCACGACACCCAATTGAGGGTTACAGCTGTGCATCCGACTGCGATTCCGCCGATGGCACCCCAGCGCACCCACCGGCGGCCTAGCCACGTGTTGACAGCAAGGATCCCGGGCATGGCCACCATCGCGGCAGCGATGCACATCATAGTGGTGGCCAGAAGGACCGACGCTAAGGATCCAGGGCGTGGGTGGGCCCAGGTCATGAGGTTCGTAGCCTGGATGAACGTCCGCATGTGGATGGACTGCCACCATGTAATCAGTAGCGCTGCGGCGGCAGTGATTGCTGCAACGAGGTAAAGTCCGGCAGCGATCCTTCCGACTCTCGCTGACGATGCGGCTTGGGTCTGGGGGTTCTCGGATGGGGGGAAAGTGGCGATTGTGTCGGCGCTGGCATGTGGTGGTGTACTCGGTGAGACGCTTTCTGTTTCTGCATGGCGGGGCTGTGGGTAAGTGGGCTGTTCGATCACGATCCTCCTGGCGACGTGTTGCTCCAGCCTAGACGTAGTGGCCGACCAAGCGAACGGATCCTGGCCTGGGTAGCTTGCTATGGTTACCTTGAAGATTTTCGACCCCATTACCACGGTCGGTGGCACAACGTGCTCCTGCTTGCGGGATTGTCACCACCGACGCTTGGGCCTTCCACCATCAGCCAAGGATGGTCGAAGGCCTCAGGCGATAAGAGGGGTTACTTGACCGCACCCGAAGTAATACCGGAAATGATGCTGCGCTGGAACACAATGAACAGCACCACGATCGGCACGCTCATGAGCAGCACGTAGGTGAAGATGAGATGCCAGTTATTGAGGTGCACCCCGGCACTGGCGACGGTGAACAAGTTCAGCGGTAGGGTGTCCATCCGGCCTCCTACGACGAAAAAGGCATAGAAGACGTCATTCCACACGTAGAGGCTGATGAGGATTGTCGCAGTGGCGAGCACCGGCCGAAGTAGGGGAAGGATGACTTTCAGGAAGACCCGCATCGGTCCGGCCCCATCGATGCGCGCTGCTTCCTCGAGTGATTCGGGGACGGTGCGGACGAATCCAGTGACGAAGAAGATCACCGTCGACAGGTACATCCCCACATAGGCACAGATCATTCCAATGGGACGGCCAGCCAATCCCAGCTGACGCAGCAGTAGCACCAAAGTAACGACCGCTGGTGGCAGGATGATGCCCGAGATTCCCAGCGCGTAGATCACGGAGACGAGCTTGCCTTTGCGTCGGGCCAACACCCACGATGCCATCGACCCGATGATCAAGACGATAACCACCGAGGGCACCAACAGGAATAGCGAGCCCAGATATGCCCAACCGATCCGTGTCTGGCTGATGACAGTGGAGATGTTGGTCCACAGCTGCCAATGGTGCGGCAGCGATATGTCCGGGGTGAGCGCCTCGGCCTGCGACTTTCCCGCGGTGACGAGGACTGTCCACAGCGGTATCCCAACGATGACCAAAGCCAGCAGTACCGCGCCAATTGGCTGAATGATGCGCTTGATCATGACATCCTTCCTTCACGGCGACGAAGCATCCCGATTACGGGGAATGCCAAGATGACGACGGCCAGGAAGAGCATCAGGCTCATCGTTGTCGCCTGAGCGTAGAGACCCTGACCAAAAGTTCGGAAGATGAAGAGGTTAAGCAGCTCGGTAGAGCCGCCGGGTCCTCCGCCCGTCGTCGCCTGGATGATATCGAAGGAGTTCATCGACCCCAGCAAGGCGGTGGCAACGTTAAACGTCACCGCCGGGGCGATGAGAGGCAGGCGGATCTGGTGGAATGTTGCCCATCGCGACGCCCCGTCAATACGTGCTGCCTCGAGCACTTGGGCATCGATCGTCTTGAGTCCCGCCAGGTACACGAGCATCGACATGCCCATCCACTTCCATGAGTGGATGACAATGCATACGAGCAAAGTCCACGTGGTAGATCCCAGCCAGGCGACTTTCACCGGCGCCCCCGTGAGTATTCCCAGTATCTGGTTGAGCCCGCCGTCGGGTCGCAGCAACGCTTGGAAGATGTAACCAGTTGCCAGTGCCGAGAGGATGACAGGGATAAAAAAGATCACTCGGACGATCTTGTTGACGAGGGTGTCGCGCTCCAACAATATGGCCAGCATCAACCCGAACAGATTCTGCAATGCGGCCACACCAGCAGCGTAGATGAGGGTGATGATCAGGGATTTCCGCAAGCTTCCTGATTCGATGAGATCGGAGAAATTGCCCCATCCGACCGGATTGATGGCTGTTTTGAAGCTCGACCAGTCGGTGAAGGCGTAGATGAAGTTGTAGATCGTTGGTGTGAGGAAGAACACCGCGAGCACAGCGAACGCGGGTACGACGAATTCCCAGGGGTGCGATTGTTTTACACGGCCGTGTCGCGGTGCGGCTTCCAGCGAGGGCATGAGGATCAGAATCCCTTTGCGCCGATCGCCTTGGCGAGCTGGGCGAACTGGGCCTGGATCTCTGAACCCACCTGCGCTGGGGTTTTCGTGCCGGCGATCATGTCGCCGAGATTCTTAGCTAAGTCAGGGTTGGCGACGGCCAGAGACTGCATCGAGCCGACCGAGTCCTTGAGGGTGGCATTCGAGTCTATGAGGGCCTTGGGCACGGAATCGGGAGTCTTGACATCATCAATGATGGAAACAGTGTTCTGCGCCTTGATGAAGGACGCATAGTCGTTGGACAACCAGTAGGTGATGAACTGACGTGACGCAGCCTCCTTCTTGGCGTCGTTCGACTTGAAGGCGACCACGGCGTTGGTCTGGTCGGGGATCGACGTCGCCACGGTGCCCGACTTGGAGATCGGGAAGAACCCGATCTTCTTGTTAAGGGTGGCGGTGCCGGCATGGGCGGCCATGTTGCCCAATAGGCTCGTCACCTGGATGGCCATGGCTGCTTTCCCGCCGAGCAGCGCTTTGGCTTGGTCGTTAAAGGTTCCGGTCTTGATATCCGAGTTGAACAAACCCTCCTTGATCATTGTGTCGTAGGTGTTGATGGCATCCTGGATTTCAGTGCCGGTGAACTTGTCCTCGTTCTTGTTGACCTTGTCCCACAGACCGGCCTTGGCGGCGTCGGCCAGCTGTACCTGGACCGCCCACTGGGAGGCCCACCATTCACCGCCCATCTCGTAGAAAGGAGTCTGTCCGGCAGCTTTGAGCTTCCTGGCGGCGGTCAGCATTTCGTTGAAGTTTTTAGGCACGTGGACGCTTTTGGCTGTAAAAACTTCTTTGTTGTACCACACTCCCATGACTGACGGAGCTGAAATGAAGGCGGCGTACCGATGCCCGTCAAGAGTTCCGCCGGCCGCCAGGACGTTTTTGTCGGTCTTGGATTCCCATGGGGCCCCGTCGAGGGTTTGAAGACGCTCCTTGGCTCCGAGACTGGTAAGCATCGACGTTGTCGGCTGCCACATCGCCAGGTCAGGAATATCCCCGGTAGCGACTTTCGTCTGGCCCCCCTGCTCATAGGGGGCTGGGATCGTGACAATATTGACTTTAGCCCCGGTCGCTTTGCTGAAATCGGCTGCGATCTGCTTGGGAATTGAAGCTGATGACTGGGCAGCCCACATCGTCAACTCGACACCGTCAAGCTTGGCGCTCGCTGATGACCACGACTTGGGGGACGAGGACTCCGAAGAGCCAGAGCCCGGGTCTGAGCAGGCCGTCAGGGCTAACGCCGTGATAGTTCCTACCACAGCAGCTTTGAGGATGCGTTTCATTTTTTCTCCATTTCTGCGACATCGGTGACGCGATCGTGAAGATCCCGGACGCGGTAGACCCGGCCGGTCGGTTTGGGAGACGGGCAAGTCAGCTGAGGTGAACCTGATGAGTAATCAATGCGGATTCCTAGATCGGGGACCAACGAGGTTGGTGGGTAGATCTGTTCAAGTCGGGTTCCAGCGAGGGTTGACAGGTCGAGAATCGTGGATTCGTTGCTGGGGCGGTGCCAAACGATGATCTCCCCGTCGCGAGACGATTTTTTCGACGCCCAGTGACGATCCACTCGTCGTCCCAGCTGGCAAGGCCGTTCGGCCACCACGGTAGTTGGCTGGTCAGATCTGACCGCAAGGCCTTGGCTACCTCCACGCCGGATTTCACGAGAGCCATCTGGTGGGCGTTCATGTGGTCGACATGACCAGATAGGTAAAAGGTGCCGGCCAAGGAGGTTGTTACGGTAAAGACGATTTGTTCGTCGTCCATGTCCGGCTGCGGATAAGCCCAATTGGCGGCTTGTTCGGGTAAAACTGTCATCGGTGAATTGGCTGCGATGGGCGGGTAGCGCACCGGATCCTGTAGGTCTGATGTTGACTGGATGGCCGCCCGTGCCAACAGGGCGTAATCGGTGGTCATGCCCCCAGATGCACAGTTTTCGACGATGAGTCCACGGTGACGAAGAGGAAGGTCAGCGAGCCAGGAGGCCCAGATGCGGCAGTGCCCCAGCAAGCCGTCCCCGGGAGAATCCGCATCCTCATCGGGGCCAGAACCGACAGAGAAATTGTCATCGATCTTAAGGTAACCGATGCCGTAACCGATCATCCGGTCGATGACGGCATTCAGATGAGCGCGAGCTTGCGGATTGCGCATATCCAGACGTAGCCGGTTCTGTTCGACGATCGGAACCCCGGCGCGGCGCATGAAAGCCTCTGGGGGCAGATCATTGACGAGAGGACTGTGTAAACCGACCGCCAGCGGCTCAATCCACAGGCCGGGTGTCATGCCGTAGGCGACAATGAGATCGAGGGTATGGCGCAGTCCGCCGGGGAAACGGCGTGGCGAGGGCTCCCAGCGGCCGACGTCGTCCCACCAGTCTGCGTTGTCGGAGTGCCAACCAGCGTCGATACAGTACACCTCGGCCCCGGCGGCAGCCGCAGCAGGGATGAGGGTTGCCTGTTTCTCCTCGGTGGGGTCGGCCATGAGTGTGTTCATGTAGTCGTTGAAGACGATCGGAGCAGCTGCTGCATCGTGACCGTCAATGCGTCGTAAAACTCGCCGGTAAGTGGTCAGTTCGGCTGCCGCGCCCTGCCAGTTGTCATCAGATACCGCTAAAGTCACTGTGGGGGTAGTGAAATTCTCGCCTGGGTTGAGCTGGTGCATCCAGTGGTGCTGAAGGTCGGTTGGCCCGAAGAGGCAGAGGCCGAGGGTTGACGAGCACCGAGCTAACTCGACGGTCCAGCCACCGTTGTGTTCGATCTGCCAGCCCACGGCGTGTCCGGAGGCCTGGTCAGTGATGAAGCCGACCGGTTCCCAGCGGCCTGATGACCAGCCGGACTCTGAGGATAGGACGAGGCGGTCGCGCGGGGATTCTCCGTGCAATTCGGTGCCGACGGCTACCAAAAGATCGGACAGGCGGCGATGGGTCCACCGTTGCTCGGCCATCCACGCACTGGGTGCGATGAGCAGGTCAAGGTCATCAAGTTCGGCTCCAGATAGCAGGCTTGCGCACATCACGGAGACGGCTGTGAGGTGGACCGGATGCGTGCCGTCATTGTGGACGGTTGTTTGCCCATGCAGGGTCCTGGGGTGGGGTGCCACAGATCGACGGTGACGGTGAGTTTAGAGCCTGGATCATGTTGGATGACTCGGGTTCCGGGCCATGGCGAGGTGAGCGGCTCGCGGCGGATGGGACGGAGACCGGATCCGACCGCAGTTTGGGTAAGGCGATGGTCGACGAAGCACCGGCCGTGTTCGAGGGTGAGGCACTCGACGAGGGGGAGCGCCAGCGCGTCGTCAAGAGTTCCGGCTGCCAAGCCGACAGGTTGGTCGGGGGCCGTCGCGAGCCGGAACGGCTGGACGACATGGGTGACATCATGCATGGTGGTGAACTCCTGGCTGGCTGGCATTGGCCGTCGTTCGTGATGCCGTTCACCCTAGGAGCTGAGGAAGGGGCCGTCCACAGTACATGAAAGGCCGTTTTCACGCGCTCGTGGCAGCCTCGATCATTCGTCGTAGGCTGCGTGGAACTCCAGCCAGAGGTGACGTTGTTGCAAGGGAGGACACATGACACAGATCACACGTAGATCAGTCCTCGGCGCCGCCGTTTTTACGGCGGTTGTTCCAGTAGTCGCCAGCCACGATCGGGCCGTCGCCGCTGACGCCGATATCGACCTTGCCGGCTGGACTCTCCTGGGCGTTGGAGATGAGTTCACCGATCCCGCTCACAGCTCGGCCCAGTGGCATCGCGGCTGTGGTATCCCCACTCGGGAAGCGGGCTTTTCCAAGACGCGAATGTGTCCGTCTCCGATGGCCAGCTTCACCTGACCGCTCGTGCCGACCGGTACGACAGTTTTTCGTACACCTTCGGCGCCGTCGAGTCGTTTTTCGACTTGCCAGGCTTATGCACCTACGTCGAAGTGCGCGCCAAGGCCTTACCCTCGGCCGCCCGGGTACTGTCGGCCATCTGGATGCAGTCGTCCAACCTCAACGGCGGTCCCTCCCTGCTTACTGGCGCCGAGCCGAACCCAGAACTCGACATCGAAGAGACCTTTGACCACACGAAAATGAACATCGCAACCCACGTATGGCCCGGCAACACGGAGGCTACGCATCAGAGTCTCGGCGGCCACGCTTACCCAGTCGGCGTCGACATCTCGCAGGGTTATCACACCTACGGCGTCGAGCGCCGCGACGGTCGACTCCGGTTCTACTTTGACCGTCACTTAGCTTGGGAAACGAAGCCCGGCGACCCCGCCCTATGGCGAATGTCGCGGCACATGGTCCTTAGTCTTGAGGGCCATCTGGGCACCCCAGTCGCCAGTCAACTCCCGGCTAGTTTCGACGTCGACTATGTGCGCGTCTGGTACGCTCCCAACCCGGCGCTGGAGCCCGGAGATTACCGGCTGACTAGCGCAGACGGACGATTCTTGGCGCTCCATGACGGTGTCCCTGCCCTGCTGGCGCAGCCACAGACCTGGCGTGTGGTCCCACATGACGACTGCACATACAGCCTCTCTACCCCTGACGGCGTGGTGCTTGGCGTCGACATCGAGGCCGGGAGACACGAGGTTGTCGCCGGTGCTGGCCGCCGGACGACCTTCGACGCTGCGGGCAGCCTCAACCGCTGGCACTTGCTGGCAGATGGGGACGGGCGAACCTTGCATTCCAAGTTCACCGGCATGCCGGTCGTCCTAGTCGACGGTCAGCTGGTCGAGGGCTCGAATTCGGCTATCGCAGCGGTCTGGACGCTCACTGCGGCGGCTCCCCTGCCGACTCCCGGCCCGTCGACCCCGGCCCCCTCTACCCTGGCGGCCTCGAGTGTAATCCCCTCGCGCCCCGGCCCCTCGTGGACGCGATTGCCGAGGACGGGGGCATGAATCCGGTATCGTCCGATGCATGGAACGTGACCCGGCCATAGTGAGGCGGCCGTGGTGGCCCCCACGGCTGGCTGATGTCGCCGAGCGTTCCGGCGTCTCCTTGGCGACAGCCTCGCGTGCCCTGGCAAGTCAGTACGGCACTGAAGGTACCCTCCCGCAGGCCACCGAGGAGATCCTCACCGCGGCAGCTGAACTGGGGTATCGGCGCGCCGACCCCGATGTCGCCCGGTTGCATGTCCTCGTCTCCGACATCGGTCGCACCGGTTATTGGGCGACGCTCTCGGGGGTACTCACCGCGGCCCTCGACCTTGACGTCGAAACCTCTTTACATGTGTTGGCAGGTTCGCCGGTGCGATGTCGTTCCACCGTGCAATGTGCCTTGGACGCTCGAGCTGACGGGGTCGTCGTCCTGGAATTTGATTCTCCTAGCGTTGCCCTCCTGCCTAGGTTGCCCGTCGACCTGCCGGTCGCTATTGCCGGAGGGAGGCCTGAGGGCGGCGAGCCCTGGCCGCGGGCATGGATCGACGATCGGGCAGGTGCCCTCATAGCCACCGAATACTTAGCGGACCTCGGCCACCGTCGCATCGCCTATGTCGGAGTACCGCCTGCAGGGCATCCTGATCCACGATGCGCGGGATGGCGCGAGGTTATGGCTGCCCGGGGTCTCCCGTCGCTCGAACCGTTGGCGACTGGGTGGTCGGTCGAGACGGGCATGCACGTTGCACGTGCGGTACGAGCGCACCGGGTGACCGCAGTCCTGTGCGGAAACGACGACGTGGCCCTCGGCCTCATGACAGGGCTTGACAAGCTGGGGCTAAGAGTCCCCGAGGATGTCTCGGTTGTTGGTATGGATGATCACCCCCATTCGGTAGCTACTCGGCCAGCGCTCACGACGGTGCGGCTCGATTTTGCCGCTGTGGGAGAGGCGGCGGCTCGTCTTGCCCTTGGAGTCGACGACTCGAGGGTCGTCCAGATTCCCACCGCTCTTATAATACGGGCCTCAGCGTGCCTTCCGGTGGATACTTGATGGCTGCGCCAACCTTTGACGTCGGCATGATGGTGTCATGACCATGAACCCACTGACCGCCCTGGAAACCTCCACCCGCATCGCCGCTGGTGACGTCGGCATCCTTGAGGTCCTCGACGCTGCCCTAGAAGCAGCACATGCCGACGAATGTCACGCCTGGACCTGGATCGACGATGACGGGGCCCGGAACACTGCCCGCGAGCTCCAACACCAACTCGATGCCGGGCAGGTTTGCCCCGGCCCGCTCTTCGGCGTCCCCTGCCCGATCAAGGACCTTAACGCCTTGGCCGGAGCACCCCGAGCCGTCGGGAGCCGGGCCGTGGGCGGGATGCTGTCGGACCATGACGACGGCATCGTTACCCGGCTTAAGGCCGCCGGTGTCATCCCGATCGGTACGACGGCTGCTCCCGAGTTCGGGCTTCCTTGCTACACCGAACCAGACGGTCGCGAACCTACCGTCACTCCATGGGACTACACCCGAATGGCGGGGGGCTCCTCCGGGGGCGCTGCTGCTGTAGTCGGGGCTGGCCAGGTGCCGATCGCTCAAGGCTCCGACGGTGGCGGATCGATACGTGTCCCGGCCTCCTGCTGTGGGGTCGTCGGCCTCAAACCCAGCCGAGGTCGGGTCTCTGCGGGGCCCTGCGGGATCGACGGTCCCGGGCTGGTCTGCGGCGGGGTTCTGTCCCGTACGGTGCGCGACACCGCTGCTGCCCTCGACGCGCTGTCTGGACCGTGGCCGGGAGATCCTTACTATGCCTCAGCTTCGACCGAGCCCTTTCTGTCGGCCTGCGATCGCGATCCGAGACGGCTACGTATCGGAATCCTGCGCGAACCGGTCATCGCCGACGCTCAGGTCCACCCGGACATCCTGGCGGCACTGGAGCGGACCGCCGTCACTCTGGAGTCGATGGGCCACCTGGTCGAGCAGACGAGTGCCCCCTTCGGCCCGTCCGAGTGGGATTCCTTCCGATGCGTGTGGGAGGTGGGGGCAGCCGCTATCCCGGTGCCACCTGAGCGCGAGGAATTTTGCACACCAATGTCCAGGTGGTTGCGCGCCCAGGGCCGACGCCGCAGCGGAGTTGAACTAGCCGAAGCCTTGGCCGGTATCCAGATGGTGGCGCGTCAAGTCGGGCAGCACTGGCAACGATTCGACGTCATCGTCAGCCCTACCTTGGCCCAACCTCCCCTGCCGGTCGGAGCATTGCGCAATGACGGCGATCCGGCGGCAGATTTTGACGCGCAATGCCGTTTCACCCCGTGGACCAGCCTGTGGAACATCACCGGACGCCCGGCGATGAGCCTGCCGCTGCACACTACGAGAGTCGGCGGCGTCGAGCTGCCGGTCGGCATCATGATCGGCGGTCGAATGTACGACGAAGCCACCCTGCTGGCACTCGGACGTGCCCTCGAAAATGCTCGGAACCGTGAACCTCGGTGACCAAAACCCCGCCTCACCCATGCCGGCAGCACCGACGTGTCTGCTTACCGGACGTGACGGGAGTTTTTACAATCGACCAGCATGGAGCCACTGTTTGCGGCTGTGCACAGTGGCGTGGCTGACGGCAGGAGACGAGAATCGTCGTACCGCACAAAATGATCGCCCCAAAACCAACACGATCCTGGGGCGATCGTAGGGTCAGTGGCGGGGTGACTTTAGTTCTGCTTCATGGTGCCGGTCTCGAGGAACCGGGTGTGCCATGAATATGCTTCACCCAGCAGATGCGGGGTGTGCTTGAACTTGCAGTCGCGCAGCGCACGCTCGTAGTAGTCGAGCA
>ERZ1023242.31-NODE-31-length-42932-cov-8.747207_pt1 | contig 42932 bp, 44 predicted proteins | sample MGYA00520875_ERZ1023242 | MGnify/ENA primary metagenome ERZ1023242 (study PRJEB32759, sample SAMN07749884) | skin metagenome | biome: transportation; feature: city; material: polyester macromolecule | host: Homo sapiens | place: Hong Kong:ISLAND line | collected... | reverse complement strand
GTCGTTCCCACTCACCGCTGCGGGGCAGTTCCGGAGTCTCACCGGATTCCCTCTTGCCGCCTCAAAATCCCAAGACGGATTCCTCGGCACCAGCACCTACGATATTAGGCCGCGCACAATCGGCTTCACACAGCGGGGGTGCATATGCACGATTGTGCGTAGACGGCGTGAACGACCTCTCACCGCGCTTTCCGGGCCTGTGGGGTTCGGGGTCGGATCGCGACGGTGTTAATCCACTCCCACAGGTGGGCATGAACGTGCCGCCGATTGACCTCATTGAGGACCTCGTGGCGCCCACCCGGGTAGAGGATGACGTCCACCTCGCGGGACCCAGAATCCCGCAGCTGGTGAGCTACTCGACGCACTCCCCTGCCAGAATCGCCTACCGGGTCCTTGGCACCAGACATCAGTAAGACAGGCAAGGCCGGCGGGGTGGCACGGAACACCTCGGTGGAGTTGGCCAGCTGGATGAGCCGAACCAACTCGCGGTAAAACGCTGCCGTGCACACAAAACCGCACAACGGATCGTCCACATAGGCGTCGACGACGTGAACATCTCGCGACAGCCAGTCATAGTCTGTGCGAGCCGGGTAGAAAGCCCGGTTGAAGGAACCAAAAGATAACGTGTCAAGGAGTGGGCTGCGAGAATCCTCGCCCAGCATCAAAACCTGAGTCTGAGCCAGTCCCGTGGCGACGGTGCTTAACGGGCCAAGCGATGAACCCGTACCAATGGCGACCAACCCGGCCATCTCTCGCCCCCGACGAGCTGCTAAGACACGAGCCAGGAATGATCCCATCGAGTGGCCAACGAGAAACCATGGTTTCCCTTCAACCTCAGCCAAGAAATGGTCAGCAACCGCAGAGAGATCGTCAAGTAACTGGTGATAGCCGCGATCGGGGGTCGTACCGAGCTCCCTCATGGCAGCGGCACGAGGACCATGACCGCGGTGATCGTTGGCCACCACGAGCCATCCGTCATCTGCCAGGAAGCGAGCGACCTCGTCATACCTCGCGGCGTACTCGGCCATACCGTGACACAGCTGCACTAACCCCTTGATAGGTCGCACCCCACCTCCTTGGGGACGCCACACAAGGACGTCAATGTCGGCTCCGTCGTCAGCGGTGATGGTGATGGTGTCCATAATTCCTCCCCACGTTGCGACCCTCCAGCATATTGAGGTCTCACCGCTAAGTTCCCCCGCGGGTACAGAGACACCACCAACTCGCCGGAACACTGACCCTCACTAAGCGCGCGTCGCAACCACTCGTCACCGTCTCGTAAGGTCTTCGCCCTACACTCGTAGAGACCCGCTGAAAGGACCCATCGTGAAGATCGCCGTTGCAGGACTGGGCTATGTCGGCATGGCCAATGCCGTGTTACTCGCTCAGCACAACAGTGTCGTCGCTATTGATATCGACGCCGAACGCGTCGCGACGGTCAATACCGGACATACGACGATCGTCGACCCCCTTATCGCAGAGTACTTAGCCCATCACGACCTGGATCTGCGTGCCACGACTGATCCGCAGGAGGCGTACCGCGGAGCGGACTTTGTTGTCGTCGCTACCCCCACTAATTACGACCCTGACCAGAATTACTTCGACACCTCAAGTGTCGACGGGGTTCTTGACCTCGTTCAAGAGCTGGCTCCCGAAGCAACAATCGTCATCAAATCGACAATTCCGGTGGGTTTCGTTGAGGGTATCCGCACGGAGCGCCCCGGGATTGACGTCATGTTCTCCCCCGAGTTCCTGCGAGAGGGTAAGGCTCTATTCGACAACCTTCACCCCTCGCGGATCGTCGTCGGGGCAGACTCTCCCAAAGCTCACCTCTTCGCCGACCTCATGGCCGCCGGGGCCGCAGACACCGACATCCCGGTGCTCTTCGTCGGAGCCACCGAGGCAGAGGCCATCAAACTGTTTGCCAACACCTACCTGGCAATGCGGGTGTCCTTCTTCAATGAACTCGATACCTACGCCTCCCAGCGCGAGTTGTCGACCCGCCAGGTCATTGACGGGGTCTGCCTCGATCCTCGCATCAGCAACCATTACAACAATCCGTCCTTCGGATACGGCGGTTACTGCCTGCCTAAGGACACCCGTCAGCTGCTCGCCAATTACCAGGATGTGCCTCAGACCCTCATCCAGGCCATTGTCGATTCAAACACAGTGCGTAAGGACTTCATCGCCTCTGACATCATCGCCAGGGACCCGAAACGAGTGGGGATCTTTCGTCTCGTCATGAAGGCAGGATCGGACAACTACCGTTCCTCCTCAATCCAGGGCGTCATGAAGCGCATCAAGGCCAAGGGTATTGAGGTGGTCGTCTACGAGCCAACCTTTGAGGGGGACGAGTTCTTCCATTCGACTGTTACGAGGGATCTTGACTCCTTCAAAGCTGACTGCGACGTCATCATCGCTAACCGGATGTCACCGGACTTAGCCGACGTTGCGGACAAGGTCTACACCCGGGATCTCTTCGGCGAGGACTGACTCGCCGGTCAGGCTCGGCTAGACCAGATGATCTGACCGGCCTCACGGATGAGGGCCGAACAACCGTCACGCACATCGAGTTCGACGATGAGAGGTTCTACCCCCGGCACACCGCTGCGGTAGACGTAGCGTTCATTCGTGAGGTCGAGCGACTCGGTGCGAGCATCGACCAGCCACGGGTGACGGCGCCGCAGACCGAGAAGGTCTTGATGAGCGCGCAGGGCATCTGCGCCAAGGTCAGATAGATCCGCCGGGCTGGCCGGGAAAACCGGGCGAATGTCGTCGTCGCCTCCGAACCTCTCCTCCTTGATTCCGCGATAAGACAGTTCGTCCCCGTAGTAGATGAGCGGGATACCGCCGATAGTGGCGAGTATCGCGGTGGCGAGGGCGGCGCCGTCCTGCCCCACCTTCGAGGCGATGCGGGTGACATCGTGGTTGCCGACGAAAATCATTGGGGTGAAGGCGTCACTGAACTCGTTATGACGGCCTAGAGCGTAGTCAAGCTCGAAGAAGTTATGAGATTCGATGGAGGACCACATCGCCTTCCATAGTTCGTACTGGGTCACCGAATCCATTCCCGAGGCCCGAACGATACCCGCGTAATCGCCGTGAATGACCTCGCCAAAAATCCACACATCCGGGTGCGTCTCGCGCACCGAGGGCAGCACAGTAGCCCAAAATTCAGGGTTGACAGAGTAGGCGGCGTCCAGTCGCCAGCCGTCAACACCGCGATCACACCAATAGTTCATAACCCGGGTGACGAGTTCCCGCACTGCGGGGTCATCGTGGTTGAAGGCAACTAGGTCGCCATGACCCTCGAAGACGTCGAGCTGCCCGTCGCGCCAGCGAACCATGCGGCCGACATCTGAATTCGGCCCAGCACTCCACGCATCCTGCACGATGTGGTTCCGAATCGAGAGGTGGTTAAACACCCCATCGAGTAGCACTGATAAGCCCCGATCGTGGGCTGCCTCAATCAGGCGATCGAAGTCAGTGTCGTCGCCGAGCCGAGGGTCGATGGTGAAGTAGTCCAAGGTGTCGTAACCGTGGCTAGCAGAAGAGAAAACCGGCCCCAAGGCTAGACCGGAGCAACCCAGTGCCAGGGCATGGTCGAGCCAGGCCTCCAGATGACCGAGACGATGACTCACCTCATGAGACTCCAATCGCATCGGAGCCCCGACGAATCCCAGCGGATAGACATGCCACCCAATGAAGTGATCAACCCATCCGGGCCGCTGAGTCATGATGCCTCCCCGCTGTCGCAGTCGACCGACTATCACCCTTCATCATGTCAGTCGTGACGGAGATCGGCCGTCGAAAGGTCGGCATGAGGCGCCTTCGTGACGAGCTTGTGACCGATCCATAACACCAGGAATACCGGAATGGTGATGTAGGCGACGATCATGCCGGTGATATCTCCGCTGATAACTGCGTCTCGTCCCTGTCCCAGGGTGACGATGACACACAGTGCCCCCGCGACGATCGGCCCAGCGGGATACCACCGCGCTCGGTACGACAACTCGGATAGGTCGTGCCCCTGAGTCAGAAAGGCGCGTCGGAACTGGATATGGCATATCGCGATACCAATCCATGCGATGAATCCACACAAGCCGGATATATTGACCAGCCAGGTATACGCCTGGCCTGACCCCACCAAGGACGTAGCAAAACAGGCGGCGCCGACAAGGGTGGTGACGACGAGAGCCGGCACCGGAACACCTCGTCGATTAGTGCGACCAAGGATGCGGGGAGCCTTACCCTCTCGCGCTAGGGCGTAAAGCATCCGGGTAGACGCATAAAGCCCAGAGTTACCAGCCGACAGCACCGAGGTGAGGATAACCGCGTTCATGACAGCCGCCGCAGCAGCAACACCGGCCCGCTTCAAAACCAGCGTGAACGGGCTGACGGCAACGTCAGTGACCTCGCCCGCAAGCAGGTGCGGGTCGGTATACGGCAGCAACACACCAATGACGGCTATGGCACCGATGTAGAAAATCATGATCCGCCAAAAGATCTGACGAGTGGCCTTAGGAACCGCTATTCCGGGATCCTTCGATTCTCCTGCAGCAATTCCGATGAGCTCGGTGCCCTGGAAGGAGAATCCAGCAATGAGGAAGACGGTCATGATGCCACCGAACCCGTGGACGAAGGGCGCGTCACCACGATGCCAATAAGAAAGCCCGGGGGATGTCCCAATAAGCCCGGCGATCATGAGAACGCCAAGCACGAGGAAGACGATGACTGCCGTCACCTTGATGATGGCAAACCAGAACTCACCTTCGCCATACGCACGAGTCGATATGACGTTCAAGAGGAAGAGCAAGGCCAGGAATCCGACCGACCATATCCATGCCGGCACTCCGGGCCACCAGTAAGCCATAACGATGGATGCGGCGGCTAATTCTGCGGCGACTGTGATGGCCCAGTTGAACCAGTAATTCCACCCCAATGCGAAGCCAAAGGACGGTGAGACAAACCTAGTGGCGTAGGTTTCGAATGCACCTGGCACCGGGAGATAGGAGCTCATCTCGCCGAGAGATTGCATAAGCAGGAAGACCATGAGACCCATGGCGAGGTAGGCGATCAGGGCTCCGCCTGGTCCGGCCTGGGAGATCGTGGCACCAGATGCAACGAACAAGCCTGTTCCGATGGCCCCGCCGATTGCGATCATGTTCATATGCCGCGTGGAGAGCCCGCGCTTCAATTCGCCGTCCATGGTGGTCCTCAGATAGGAGCGCCCCGTCCTGCTGAACGAAGCGTCGGCCACTGTACCGCTCTCAGGCGCCCCGTAATTCAATACTCCGTATACTGATACGTAGCGCAAAACAAGGGCGCCCCAGTATTACACCGAAACGCCCCTGTCGATCGCCACAAATCAAGCCTTGAACGCAGCCTCGAGCGCAGCGGCGTAATTCGGCTCGGCCGTAATCTCATCAACGAGCTGGGTATAGGTCACTTTGCCCTCAGCGTCCACGACGATGACGGCGCGAGCCAGTAGACACTGCATCGGGCCTTCGGCGAGGGCGACGCCGAGGTCCTTCCCGAAATCGGAGCGGAAGGCCGAGGCGACGACGACGTTCTCGATACCCTCTGCACCGCAGAAGCGAGCCTGGGCGAACGGAAGGTCACGAGAAACACACACAACGGTGGTGTCGTCGAGTCCGGCAGCCTTCTCGTTAAAGGTACGAACACTTTTAGCACAGACACCGGTATCGATGCTCGGGAAGATGTTGAGAACGAGCTTCTTGCCCTTGAGCTCGTCGCTCGTCAACTCCGACAGATCGGCCTTGACAAGGGTGAACGACGGCAGTTCAGACCCAACTTGAGGAAGATCAGCGACAGTGTTGACGGTTTGTCCCTTAAAAGCAGTAGTGGCCATGGTCACACTCTATGCGGTTACGGGCGCTGATCACGAGGCTCCCGGAGATCATTCAGTCCCAAGTGAACAGGTCAGACGCTGCGTCAAGCGCACTCACTTCGTCATGGGTCAAGGTGAGATCGGTTGCCACCAGCAGCGGGTCAAGCTGGTCAACAGTGCGCGCCGAGGCGATGGGTGCGGTGACCCCCTTAGCCAACAGCCACGCCAGCGAGACCGAGGACACCTCGACGCCGTGGTCCCCGGCAATCTGACGCAATTGATCGAGGACAGCAAAAGCCGCCTTCTCGTGCTCGGCATCAGGCAGGTACGCCGTCATCATGGATTCTCGAGCGACACCGTGCAGGTCGTCCCGCATGGCGTACTTGCCTGTGAGGAACCCCGATGCCAGCGAAAAATACGGGAAGAGAGCCAGGCCGTACTCGCTAGCGAGCTGACCGTAACCCTGCGGATCCTCGACGTCTGCGCGATGCAACAGGTTGTACTGGGGTTGCAACGCCACCGGGCTGGCCAGCCCTTCATGCTCGGCCACCTCGAGCCACTTTTGCTCACGAACCACTGAGAAATTCGACAGGCCGACCCAGCGTACTTTGCCAGCCTTGACGAGCTTGTCGAAGGCCGCTGCCATGTCCTCGATCTGCTGGGAGTCATCGTCGAAGTGGGCATAGTAGAGGTCAATGTGGTCGGTATGGAGCCGGGCCAGGGATGCGTCAACAGCGGCCGAGATGTTCTCAGGTGCCAGGCCCTTAAACTCAGGATGGGTAGCGACCTTGGTGGCGATGACGATGTCCTCACGTCGACCGCCCTTCTCCAGCCAAGAACCAATGATCCGCTCAGACTCGCCCCCGTTATTGCCGTCAACCCAATGGGAATAACCGTCAGCGGAGTCGACCAGCGATCCCCCTGCACCGAGGAAAGCGTCGAGGATAGCATGGGAGTCATGCTCGTCAGCCGTCCAGCCAAAGGTGTTGGTCCCCAAAACCAACGGCCTGATGTCCAGACCTGTGCCAGGGATACGAGTCATAAGACCTCCTCTAGACGATGTCCGGGATCAAGAGCGGTCGACCAGATCAATGTCGACCATAATCTCGGTGGCAATGGATTCCAGTTCCGAGCGTAGATCGTCAAGGGTCGTTGCGTTCGTAATCCGACACTGCACCTGCGCCTCGAAGAGAATGCCGTCCCCCATCGGAGCCTCACGCAAACTAGTGGACAGGTCATCAACAGTGACCCCGAGGCGAGCCATGGTGGCCGTCACTTTATGAATGATGCCCGGGTGGTCGTAGCCGATGAGGTGAACCACCAGAACAGCCTGGCCCTCATCCTGTTGCGGCGTGGTATCGGTGACAGTGACCCGCAGGCCCTTGGCTTCAAGACCACCTAGATCGACTTTAAGGGTCTCGACCTCGGAACTCTCGATGTCGATCAAAACAATCCCGGCGAAGGCACCAGCGAGCCGTGCCATACGGCTATCAAGCCAGTTACCGTCATAGTTGACAACAATTTCAGACAAGTCAGAGACAAGCCCGGCACGGTCCGCGCCGACCGCGGTGAGAAGGAGCTGAGTCATGGCTCGAGTCTACGTGACCCCGGTCACCACCAGGCCCTGGTGGTCGCGGTGGGGCCATCGAACTCAGTGAAACCGGCGTCAACAACCCTGACGCGGGCAGCACCGGCGTCCCAATGCTCAACCGTCGGCGTGACGACGCGAACTCGAAACCCGTCGCGGCGCCAACTTTCCAGGGCATGCCGGTCATCGTCGTTTCCGGAACTCATGGCCTCGTGGGCGAGCTGGGCGGCATGACCGCACTGAGCGCAGGCCTTACCGGTGGTCATCTCGATACGAGGGTTGATTTCTATCATGACAACGACTTCAGTTGTCGCGGAGTCGCCGTCGGCAGGCAGATTGGTGCCGGCAACCTGGAGCTTGTCGATCTGTTTGGGCTGGGGGCGCACCGGAGCCGGAACGAAGGCCCGCACCCTAGCTGGACCAGTCTCGGGGGCAGCATCAGGGGGTGGGTCTTGGCTGACGGTGACGCCGTCGAGGGCCTGGACGTCGTCCCACCTCTTGCCGGAGGCCCGGCGAACGATCTTGCGGATGCGCTTGTCAGACCACTGCCACACGGCGTCATGCCATGGTCCACCGGGTTGGGCACGAGGGTCGTCGAGGAGGAAGACGACGGCTCGCGCTGCCGCTTCGCAAACATCCACCTGGCGTGCCGGGTGACGTTTATCACGAAGCAGTACCAGTTGCATCGCCCAGGGATCGGGTTCGTGGTCAGGCGTGGTCACTCGTGGCAGGCTACCCGCCGGGCCCGACGACACGCGAGGGTGGTCGCCGTCGAAGCCGCACATCTGCAAGACTCGAAGACGTGCGAAGCATCATCTGGGACATGGGAGGAACGCTGATCGACACTTATCCGGAGGTCGATCAGACCCTCGCGAAGGCCGTCTGGGCCACACCGACTAGGGAGCAGCTGGCCGAAGTGGCACAACTGAGATCGGAGTCGATAGCCCATGCCATTGACGTGTTAGCCGCCCGTCATCACGTCTCGCCGGACAGACTTAACGACGCATACTCCGCCCTTAAAAGGAAATGGATACATGACCCAGCACCGCTCATGGCGGGAGCGGCTGAGGTCATGGCGGCGGTGCGTCGAGGCGGCGGGCTCAACCTCGTCGCGACCCATCGTGATCGCACCAGCGCAGAAAACCTCTTGCACGCCCTCGCAGTACAGACCGACGATCTAGTGTGTGCACCAGACGGTCTCGCCCGCAAACCCAATCCCCAAATGAATCAGATACTCATAAAGCGCCACGAACTCGACCCCACCAACGTCATCGCCATAGGCGACCGAACCATCGACGTCAAGGCCGCACACGCAGCCGGGATTGAAGGAATCCTGCTATCACGGGAGCAATATCCGGAGATGCACACAATCAAGGCCCTCAGGGAGCTACAAGCATACTTGTAATCCACAATTCAACCCCAGGAGCTCCCTCTATCAGGCAGGTTTGGGAACGGAGCCGCCACATCGGTTTCACGCCCCTCCGAGCCGTGGCCGCAGAAACTGGACTCAATGGTTGAAACCACTTGGTTCGCAGAGGCCAGACCCTCGGCAGGAATTCCTGTCTCGGCCATTAGACGGAACGACTTGGCAAGGTCATCGCCTCCAACACTGGGTCTACATATGATGAGGACCGTGTCATCGCCCGCAATAGTGCCAATGATTGCGTCGATACCCGAGGTGTCGATCGCGGAGCCCAAGTACTGGGCCGCTCCGGGCGGAGTTTTGATAACCACCGCACTGTCGTTGCAGTTCACCTCAGTACACAACGAATGACACATCCGAGCTAGGTGATTCCACGCCGGCAAGCCCGTCGTCACATCAGAGGGATGCTCACCTTCGGGAATGCTGTATTGGAAGTTCCCCAAATGATCCCTACCACGTACTGCTCCCGCATCCTTCAGATCGCGGGACAACGTTCCTTGGCTGACGACAATTCCTTCGTCTGCCAGCCTGCGCGCCAACTCGGCTTGGGACGAGATATGCTCAGCACGGATCAAGGCACTAATACGAGACAATCGTGCCGCCCTGGACGTGAGAACCGCTTTGTTGCCACCGCTGGTCAACGGTATGGCCTCCTTACACACATCGCCGACACAATGATCGTCTCGATCCACGTCGACCCCGCCGGAATGCGGTGATGCCACCGCGGGCTTCGCCCACAGTATGCCACTGTCCCAGCGGGGCTCACGACGGAGAACTCAGGGGGTGATTGTTGTGCCGTGGGTGCCATTGACTAGTCCGCAAATGTCTTCGAGGGATCCAATGACGGCTCGTTTGCCGGTGGCGAGGGCAAAGTTGCAGGCGGCTTTGACTTTGGGGCCCATTGACCCGGCGGCGAATTGTGTGTTGAGGGCATCTTTTGCATGCATCTGCTCGATGCGTTCCTGGTTGGGTTTGCCCCAGTTACAGAACACGCCTTCCACGTCTGTGGCGATGACTAGTAGATCGGCTCCCACTCGCACGGCGAGTTCGGCGGAGGCAAGGTCCTTGTCGATGACTGCCTCGGTGCCGTGGAGGATACCATCGTCGTCATAGACGCAAGGGATGCCGCCTCCACCGGCGCACACCACCATTACACCGGAATCGACTAGCTGGCGGATTGCTTTTTGTTCAATGATGTTCCTGGGCTGTGGTGAGGCCACTACCCGGCGGTAGTATTTTCCGTCCGGTGCCACGGTCCATCCCTTTTCGGCTGCTAATCGCTCGGCGGTTTCTTTGTCGTAGACGGGGCCAATTGGCTTGGAAGGATGCTTGAAGGCGGGGTCATTGGCGTCGACGACTGTCATGGTCAAAACAGTGACGATCTGCTGATCCTTAGGCATTACGTTGCCGAGTTCCTGTTCAATCATGTAGCCGATCATGGCCTGGGACTCGGCGCCCAGAACGTCGAGGGGGTAGATCCCGACTTCTTCATAGGCTGTCGACTGCAGCGCTAACAGTCCCACCTGGGGGCCGTTGCCGTGGGCCACCACGACCTCGTGGTCGACGGCGACTTCCTTGATATGACCCGCGGCGACACGCACGTTGGCACGCTGGTTCTCGGCTGTCATGGTTTCCCCACGACGCAGCAGCGCGTTTCCGCCCAGTGCTATCAGAATTCTCATGGTTCTCCCTACCTCAATCGTCAGGCCAGCGAAGACACCAAGACGGCCTTGATGGTGTGCATCCGGTTCTCGGCCTGGTCGAAGGCGATACAAGCGGGCGATTCGAACACCGAGTCGGTCACCTCGATGCCATGAGCTAGCTGCGGGTAGGCCTCGGCGATCTGGGCGCCAACCGTCGTCTCACTGTTATGGAAGGCTGGCAAGCAATGCATGACCTTGACGCGTGGATTCTGGGCAGCCGCGACGATTTCGTCATTGATCTGGAATGGCATCAGAGTGTCGATGCGCTCACCCCAGCTCTCTACCGGTTCACCCATCGAGACCCACACGTCAGTGTGAATAAAGTCCACCCCTAGGACCGCTTCTTCGGCTAAATCGGTCACCGTTACTTTGCCACCTGCTTCGGCAGCCCACTGACGACAACGCTCCACTAACTCCGCGTCGGGCTGTAATCCCTTTGGGGCGCCGATTCGCACGTCCATACCGAGTTTGGCACCCAGTAGGAGCAGAGAGCGCCCCATGTTGTTGCGACCATCACCGAGATAGGCGAACTTGATCTCGTGGAAAGGTTTCTCGGCGTGCTCACGCATCGTCAACGCGTCTGCGAGCATCTGGGTCGGATGGAACTCATCGGTCAGGCCATTGAAGACCGGAACCCCGGAATACTGGGCCAACTCCTCCACCGTCGTCTGGTGAAAACCGCGGTACTCGATGCCGTCATACATGCGGCCCAGCACACGAGCGGTGTCTTTCATGGACTCCTTGTGCCCGATGTGGGAACCACTCGGCCCCAGATAGGTGACATGAGCCCCCTGATCGTGAGCGGCTACCTCGAAGGCGCAACGAGTTCGGGTTGACGCCTTCTCGAAGATCAGGGCGATGTTTTTACCCGAGAGCCGAGGCTGCTCCGTCCCGCAATACTTTGCCTCCTTGAGCTGCGCTGCCAGACGAACCAAGAACTTGATTTCCTCGGTAGTGTGGTTAGCCAACGACAACAGGTGACGATTCTTCAAATTGAAAGCCATGATTCAATGTTCCCTTTCATGTTGTGTCCGCATTTAGGACACACGTTTTCCGTTTTCAGCCCGAGACGGTTCAGTAATCCACTGGATCACGAGTGATTGGGCAGGTCATGCAATGACCGCCGCCGCGTCCACGCCCCAACTCGGCAGCGTGGATCTCGATGACCTCTACACCGGCCTTGGCAAGCAGAGCGTTGGTTTCGGTATTGCGGTCATATCCAACAACGACACCAGGCTCAAGGGCCACCACATTGTTGCCGTCATCCCACTGTTCACGTTGAGCCTCCCAGCGATCACCACCGGTCTCCACGGTACGCAAACCATCCAACCCTAAACAGTCGGCGACAACAGTAGTGAAGTGACGATCGTCAACGCGAACCGAGAAGCCCGCTTCCTGACTACTCGGCTCCAGCACCAGGGAGGTGATGGTGTCGACTACCGGCTTGTACAGCGTCACCAGATCAGCGTCACAGAAACTGAACACCGTGTCGAGATGCATAGAAGCGCGATCCGGGGCCATGGCCGCAACGACGATCCTGCGCGCGGCATGGTGGGTGAACAGGGAACGTGCCACCTGGGTAATCGCCTGCCACGAGGATCGCTCCCCCATTCCTATGAGCACTGTGCCATTGCCAATCGGCATGATGTCGCCACCCTCGAGGGTGGACATCCCATGATCGCCCTCGGCGCGACCGTACCAGAACTGGAAATCGCGCCCAGTGAAGGCGGTATGATGGCTGTAGATGGCGCTGGCCAGGACCGTCTCGTGCTGGCGTGCCGGCCAGCGCATAGGGTTGAGGGTGACCCCGCCAAAGATCCATGCTGTCGTATCACGGGTAAACTGGGTATTAGGCAGCGGCGGTATAAGAAACTGATTCTCATCATGGGCCTTGATGAGAGCCCCAAGAACGTGCTGACGCCTTTCGGCGGGAACCTCTCCGTACGCCACTCCACCGATGAGGCGTTCGGCAAGAGCATCCGAGGGCATATCATCGAGCCAGTCACGCACATCCTTGTCAACACCCAAACCTACGGCATTGGGAGACAATTTGTGATCGAGCACCCAGGCACGTCCCTCGGGAATGTCGAGCACCTCTGACAACAAAGTATGCATTTCGTGAACAACAATGCCGCGCTCTCGCATCTTGGCTACGAAGCTTCGATGATCCTCCTGGGCCTTATCAACCCATAGGACGTCATCAAAGAGCAACTCTTTACAGTTACCCGGAGTGAGTCGACGATGTGCTAGGCGCGGCTCACATACCATCACCTCACGCAGCTTGCCAACTTCTGACCATGCGCCAATTAAAGTCGTCATCTTTAACCTTTCATAATGGAGACCAATTCCCCTGGAGCAACCAAAGCAGCATCGCAAAATTGCCCCATCCTTGTTTTCACCTCGAACAGTTCAATATCACAGACTAGCAGCATAAACCAGCCCAAGACAGGCTACAACAACTATCCCAAAGACAATCGCCCCGTAGCTATAAAGATAATTGCTGTTACTGATACAGCAACTAGCATTACAAGAATAGCTATCTCATAAGGCTTGAAAATAAGCTTCGCCTTCTGCTCCTTCTTGGCCCAGATAAACACCAAAGCACCAGGCAGATAGAGCAAGGCAGCAAGCATAAGGGCATCGGCTCCAGCAGCTACAACGAGCCAGATGCCATACAACGTCGCTACGCCGGCCACCACGGCGTCACAACTTCGACGTGATCTGGGACCATTTTTGTACGTCACACCCGTGATCACAAGTTTGAGAGCGAATGCCGCAGATAAGAGGTAAGGCACTAAAATGAGAGCGGCAGCTAGAGTCGCCATAGCGAGGTAGGCCCCTTCCCACAGGACCGTCAGCAGCAGACAAATCTGAGAAATGACATTGGTTACCCACAAGGCGGGTGCAGGAGCTTCGTGCCTGTTGATCCGTCCAAACAACTTCGGCATAGTTCCATCCTCGCCTGGCACCTGCATAGTCTCACCGCACAGCAGTATCCAGGCCAGCAGAGCCCCAAGAAGCGAGATAATGACGCCCGCACTCACAAAGACTGAACCCCACGGCCCGACAACTGACGACAGGACATCTCCCATGGAGGCGTCGGGAAGACCGGCTAGTTTAGCCCGGCGCATGATTCCCATACTCAGCAAATTGACGCCAATTAGAAGAACCAGCACGGTAAGAAAACCGGTAATGGTCGCCTTGCCCACATCGGAACGTTTGCGGGCGCGCTTCGAGTAAATCGTGGCGCCTTCGATACCGATAAACACCCATACCGTGACGAGCATCATGCTCTTGGTCTGGGCAAGAACACCTCCCAGTCCTGCGTTGGCTCCCCAGAAATCTTCGCTGAACACACCGACATCAAAGGCGATCGCACAGATCACGATGAAGGTCACCAGTGGAACGATCTTAGCGATCGTAGTGATCGTGTTGACAAAGGCAGCCGTTCGGATACCGGCCATAACGAGAGCATGGGTCAACCACAGGAGGATCGACGCCCCCAGCACTGCCCATACGGTGTTTCCACCTGCGAACGCCGGTACAAATTTACCAATAGTCGAGAAGAGTAGAACTAGGTAGCCGACATTACCAATGAGGGCGGACAACCAATAACCCCACGCAGAGTTAAAACCAACAAAGTCACCGAATCCCTCTTTGGCATAGGCGTAAATTCCGTTGTCCAGATCGGGGCAACGTACGGCCAGTTTCTGATAGACCATCGCCAAACAGATCATCCCAATTCCAGTGATAACCCAGCCAATGATCATCGGCCCCGGGCTCGCAGCTGCCGCTATGTTCTGAGGAAGAGAAAAAATTCCTCCACCAATCATGGAGCCCACGACAAGGGCCAGCATGGCCGGAAACGATAACTTTCCGACATCGCCGCTTCCTTCGACTGTTATTCCTTCCACCGTCTGCGCAGCCACATTCACCTCTCATCCTTCGCCACACACCATTGTTGCGACAGCCAGCGGGCGAATCGCCTGGCCATGTGTGAAGACTAAAAGAAACCCACGAAAGCGTCAACCATCAGAAAACCGAACTTCTGCCATAACCTTCAATCCGAATTTCATGACTATTACATCACAGAAAACTACATTTACTCGTCCTCGCCGATGCTGGAACCACATCATCAACCCCACTCGCAAGAATTATGAATATCCTCATCTGGCTTTCGATAAATATTCATTTGGAATAAGCCAAAGCAAGACTAAGTTTCCCGTGGTGATGTGACCAAGCTAACTAGTCCTAGATGACAGTACGGTCACCAGGCGATCCTCAAGCTGCGGCACCCTCGTCGCGACCCATCGTGATCGCACCAGCGCAGAAAACCTCTTGCACGCCCTCGCAGTACAGACCGACGATCTAGTGTGTGCACCAGACGGTCTCGCCCGCAAACCCAATCCCCAAATGAATCAGATACTCATAAAGCGCCACGAACTCGACCCCACCAACGTCATCGCCATAGGCGACCGAACCATCGACGTCAAGGCCGCACACGCAGCCGGGATTGAAGGAATCCTGCTATCACGGGAGCAATATCCGGGCACCGACACCGTCCTAGAACCGGCGGAGTTGCTGGACTGTGAAGAACCGATGACGCTACGACACCACTGGAATAGTGCGAGAGCTATGTCGGGATCATCGAACGGACCGCTCCCGCGACCACTGTGAGATTTGAGTGTAAGGACGCTGCGACGTCGTTAACCCATCCGGTGGAATCGATCACGCAGCGCGCAGTGGAGTGATGGCGTCGAGCTTATCCGCCGTGCAATTGCGCAAGCTCAAGTTCGTAGTAGCTTTGTAGATTGAGCTAGAACTGTGACTCAATCCCAAAGCCGTAACGCAGTATCCGCAGTGATGCCGCGCTATCCGTGGACGATCTCGTTGAACCGACGAGGGGACACCCCGTTGGCAACAGCGAGCTTGTGCTGCGTGATGCCAAATGCCTCGATGAAGTCCTGCATTAAGGTCTCGCCGGGATGGACCGGCGGGTAAAATCTGTCAGTCATGTCTCACCTCAGTGATAGCTCTACGAACCAGCATCCGCCCACACAAAACAGATCGTTGATCTAAATGCTGTGCTGCCCCACTATCACCCTTCAACACTTCAAGATGGTTGCCCGGTGGGGCGCGAAGCGAAATGAGGGAGACCACGGAGTGAAGCTGGCGCGACTTGCGGTTTGCCACCTTGTGGATACGTGAATCGGCCTTGGGGTCAGTACACGCAACCAAGCAAGCTCCGCGTCACGGTCGCCAAACGATCTCATCACACATCAAATTTGCAGTCCATGACGCTCCACGTCAATCGCAGAGCGTTATGCCTGAGCTGGGATGAACTTTACCAGCTCGGATTCACACAGGTGCAATGCAGTTGGCCACCACCACGACGCATCGCCCCAGGATTCGTCCGTTCCCTTACTAGCCCACTAACCGAATTCCGTAATGGATTTCATTCTGACAAACAACTACCGTGTCGTTCACGCCATTTGGTTGCTTACCTGCAGGAACCTACTCGATAGGCCAAATATTCCTAATCACAGTGCAAATCCATGGATTTCACTACCAGTTTATCGTCATAATGGGCGAAATATATGAACTCGAAACACTCCTGGGCCGCAGCTATGACGCTCCCGGTCGCTAACATCGCGCGCAGTGCCTCATCGTCAGGGGCAGACATAGCGAAGACCCACTGATAGGACTTGTCGGCAGTTGCGTGCGGCTAGGACGGACCCTCCCCACCCGCGGCTCAGGTCCACTCGTCCCACCGCTCGCGGATGCGCTCTGCATGCCTTCTACGCGTCGGTCCTGGCCATCAACGTGTTGTGGACGGTGGACAAAACCGGAAAGCAGGCAGTACGAGCCTTGTGACGGCATGGACCACCCCGACGAGCTGTCGTCGTTCTAATTCACCTGACAGCGCTCAAAATCCGCCCACACCATCCACGGTAGCTACTTCGTCATCAAGGGCGTACTCGTATTGACTCCTGCACTCAGGGACCCGACACACAGGGTCAAAGAAACGAAACGCGACCCTGGTACAATTACTCGTTTCGATTACTTCACCTTGTCAGGCTAGACCGTAGACCGCTCGAAATTTCGATCAGCTCGAACGAGCGAGACGGTGAAATGCGTCCAGGTTAATTAACCCAGAGTCACACAGACTCATACATTGAATCGAAATTCCACCACATCGCCATCCTGCATGACGTACTCTTTGCCCTCAAGCCGCAGCTTCCCGGCGGCCTGGGCCTCCTTCTCACCACCAAATTCAACAAGATCATCGAAGGACACCACCTGGGCCTTGATGAACCCCTTCTGGAAGTCGGTGTGAATGACACCAGCCGCCTCGGGAGCGGTGTCTCCCTTGTGAATAGTCCAGGCGCGAGATTCCTTCTCCCCCGCGGTCAGGAAGGTCTGTAGACCCAGGGTGTCAAAGCCAACACGAGCCAGTTTATCCAGACCGGGCTCTTCGATACCCGCGTCGGCGAGGAACTCAGCAGCGTCCTCGGGCTCCATCTCGGCCAGTTCAGCCTCAAACTCAGCATCCAAGAAGATCGCCTCGGCAGGAGCCACCAACTCCTCCATCTTGGCCTGGAAATCGGCGTCAGCGAGCTGATCCTGGTCACAATTGAAGACGTAGATGAAGGGCTTTGTCGTCAGCAGGAATAGATCATGCAGCGGCTCGGGATCGAGACCGGCTGAGAAGATCGTTCTGCCCTCCTCGAGCACCGTCTTAGCTTGCTCCCAAGCCTCGGCTTTGGGGCGTGACTCCTTCTTAATCGCGGCTTCCTTTTGCAGTTTGGGCAGCTGTTTCTCCATCGTCTGCAGATCAGCCAACACCAGCTCCGTGGTGATGGTTTCGATGTCGTCAGACGGGTCGACGTGACCGTTGACATGAGTGACGTCGTCGTCGGCGAAACACCTTGTCACCTGGCAGATGGCGTCGGCCTCACGAATGTTAGAGAGGAACTCGTTACCCATCCCCTCGCCCTTGCTGGCACCCTTGACGATTCCGGCGATATCAACGAAGGACACCGTCGCTGGGATGGTTTTGGCGGAGTGGAATATCTCTGTCAGCACGTCCAGACGCTTGTCCGGTACCCCAACCACGCCGACATTCGGCTCAATGGTCGCGAAGGGATAATTTGCCGCCAAGACGTCATTCTTGGTCAGCGCGTTGAACAGAGTCGACTTGCCGGCGTTGGGAAGACCGACAATTCCAATCGTAAGTGCCACGTTCAGCCACTCTACCGTTCAGCCTGCGCTCAACCCACTGGTCGCCCTCTCGCCGACAGCCCGGACGGAAGGGTTGGGACGTCCACACGCGTGAAGTCCAGTTAATTTGGCCGAGTACTCACGGTCAAATTGACTGGGCTTGAGAACATACCGCGCACCTGTGAGGCGATCCCTGCCAACCTCGTGCCGCAAGCAACTGAGCCACGGTGGCCGCCACATCACACGAGTGCTGGACGACGTCAGCCCACGTAAACCGCAAGGTCACCCAGCCTGCAATTAGATTGCGCGCATCACGCCAGCCATCATTGCGTTGTCCCATCCCCACGTGCCCGCGTTGTCCATCCAGCTCGACAATGACCCCGTATCCCTCATAAACGATGTCACTACGAGACCCTCTTCGCAGCGATTTCTGACGTATGCCTTTGGGCAGACCGTGGACGCGCTCGACATCGCACAAGTACCTCGACTCAAGCGCACTATGGGAACCTCCCGCTGCTGCCCCAACAGTTCACGGAACAACCTGCGCCCCGCCATCGTCGGTGCATCACCCAAGGCACGTTCAATACGTTGAGGTGTCGTGAGGCGTTCGGCGAGCGCTTTCCCCAGCCACGAACTCATGGTGCCAGCGTCTTGTCCAGCGCATAGGTCGATGAGGGTGTCCTCGATCCTGGTCCGGCGGGGCTCACCAACGCCCACTCGGAATCCCTGTCGGAACCGCCACGAGGGACTACTCACACGAGGCCGATGTCGAGGGCACCACACGCCAATGCGCTCTGACTCATTCGTCATCCCGTATAGATGGGCAGCGGCCATCCCGCCCACACACGCTCCTGGGCCAGCGATAACAACTCCGGCCCAAGCATGCTCCAACCATGTGGGATGACCCGCGCAATATACGCCAGCATGGATTGACACAAGTTGTCCCGACGCAACAAGGCTCGCGACACCATGGCGTGTCAACCCCATGGACTCCAGTTGGGAGCGTGTCACGGCACCACCCTGATGATGAATAAGAGCGGAAACAGGCGGAGAGATCACGGTGCGGCAGCGCATAGGGGGACTCTGGCACCGCGGATTCGCCGAGCCGAAGGGTCAATGCGACCGCGTGTCGAAAGTCCAGTCACTTTGAAGTAATCGGCTCAAGCCCCCGCCCAATAAGCCCCCAGAGCCTTGGACAAATACGCAAGGTCTGCAGTACCGGCAAGTTCACGAGTGGAATGCATCGACATCAGCGGCACACCGACGTCAACCGTCAGCATGCCAAGTCTCGTCGCCGTCAGCGGCCCGATCGTCGAGCCGCACGGCACCGAGTTATTCGACACGAAGTCCTGGGTCGGCACTCCGGCAGCGGTACACGCCCGTTGCCATAGGGCCCCACCCACGCCATCAGTGGCATAACGCTGGTTAGCGTTGATCTTGAGCAGCGACCCCTCGTTCAGCAACGGGTGATTCGCCGGATCAAACTTTTCAACATAATTGGGATGCACACCATGCCCGGCATCTGACGACACACATGAAGACCTGGCAATCATGGCCCGGTAGGACGCGCCCGTTATTCCCATTCCCTCAGCAATGCGCACCAGGATGTCTTCGAGGAACGGTCCGCAGGCACCCGACCTTGTCGCCGAGCCGACCTCCTCATGGTCGAAACAGGCCATCACCGCTATATCCTCGGTTGGCTTGACATCGACAAATGCCGCGACTGAGGAATGCACCGACGACAGATTGTCCATACGCTGACTGGCCAAGAATTCGCCGTAGGGGCCAATGATGGCCGGGGACTGAGTCAGGTAGGCGAAAACGTCGTGGAAAGCTAATTCTTCACGCTTGATCTCCGCAGCCTCGCACAGCAAGTCCTCGACGTCAAGGTCGGGTCGCCCGACTGAAAGGATCGGCATGAGGTGACGCTGGCGATCCAGCTTGAGATCGTCATTGACGGTGCGATCCAGATGCGGCGCAAGCTGACTAATGCGCAAAATCGGCCCGGTCCGCACCAAGTGGGCCTGGCCGTCGCGGGTGACGAGGCGCCCTGACAGCCCGAGATCACGGTCGAGCCAGGAGTTCAGTAGGCCACCGCCATAGACTTCCATGCCGACCTGCTGCCAGCCCTGATTGGTGACGGTGGCGTTCGGCTTGAGCTTGAACGACGGCGAGTCGGTATGGGAACCGACAATCCTCACCCCTAGTCGCGGGGTTACTTTTGCCGGAGTGATCCAGGCGATGACAGCTCCGTCCCGCACCACGTAGTGGCGTCCTTCAACTGACGACCACGCCTCTGTCTCGTCAAGACGGTGGAAACCAGTCCGCTCGAGCCGCTGCGCCAACTCTGCGGCAGCGTGGTACGAGGTGGGGGACGCCTCCACAAAGGAGATGATGTCGCGAGTGTGATCCGACGCCGGGACGCTATTGTCAGCCATGTCGACCATTCAACCATCCCAGCTGTTCTCCACGGCGGAACACAATCCGCGCCAAACGTGTCGGCCCTTGCTGGGACCCTCATGACATGACGAACATCGCGGTCGGGCTTGTCGGGCTAGTAATCGGTGTGGCCCTGGGATGGCTCATCGCGCAATTGCGCGACTCCCAGCGCGTCGCCGACGCCACATCGACGGCGCGTGTGGCCACTGAGCGGCTAGAGGCAGCGCAGAAACTCGCCACCGATCGCGATGCCCTAGCCACCCAATTCAAAGCGTTATCTGCCCAGACTATGGCCGATCAGAACGAACACGCTGCCCAGTCGGCACAGCAGACCATGAACGACACTCAGCGCCTGCTGGCACCCGTGTCCCTCGCCCTGGAACGATTAGACCGGCGTCTGGCTGAGGTCGAACAAGAACGTACCGCCATGACGGCAAGTCTGCGAGAGCAGGTCGCCGGGGTGAGCACTGCTGGCGAGAGTCTGCGCAAGGAGACCGCCAGCCTCGTTGCAGCGCTGCGCAAGCCTCAAGTCCGGGGAGCATGGGGCGAAATGCAGTTGCAACGCACTGCAGAGATCGCCGGGATGCTTGAGCACTGTGACTTCCAGACCCAGCAGACGACGACGGCCCAGGGAACCCCGCAACGCCCAGATATGACGGTGAAGCTTGCAGGTAGACGGTGCATCCATGTCGACGCCAAGGCCCCGCTGGCCGCGTTTCTCGAGGCCACGCAGTGTGACGACGCCGAGGAGTATGACGCCCAGATGGCTCGTTTCGCCCGTCATGTTCGCACCCACATCGACCAACTTTCGGCCAAAAGTTACTGGCGCACCGACCTCGACTCCCCTGAGTTCGTGGTCTGCTTCCTGCCCTCCGACGCCCTGCTCCAGGCTGCGCTGCAGGAGATGCCCGACCTCCACGAATACGCCAACCGACGCGGGATCGTGCTAGCTAGCCCGTCAGTACTTATTCCGATGCTGCGCACAGTCGCCCTAGCGTGGCGTCAGGAAGCCGTCGCAAGATCTGCGGCGGAAGTCGCAGCACTGGGACGCGACCTTCATAAGCGTCTAGGGACCCTGGCCGGCAACCTCGACAAGATGGGGCGGTCCCTGAGCTCGACTGTGCGCGCCTATAATTCGGCCCTGGGTAGCCTGGAGACGAGGGTCCTCGTCCAAGCTAGACGTTTCGAGGACCTCGGGGTAACCGCCGATGGCATCGCATCGCCAGCCTCGGTAGAGGAAGCGGTGCGTCCCCTCACCTCACCGGAACTCACCGAGAATCAGGCTGAGGAGAGCCCTCCGGAATAGACCTCAACTCGCGGCCGTGCGACGCTTTCGCAGTTGGGGAGGCAGGGCGAAGGACAGTGACTCCTCGATGAGGGTCTCTTCCTCGGCTTGCGGCCAGCCCTTCGAGGTGAGCAGGTCGAGCACCCCCTGAACGAGGGTCTCCGGCACTGATGCCCCCGAGGTCACGCCGACGGTGGATACACCTTCGAGCCAAGTCTCCTCGATTTCCTGCGCGTTATCCACCCGGTAGGAGGCCCCGGCCCCCGACTCGAGCGCGACCTCTACCAAACGGCCCGTGTTAGACGAGTTCTTCGATCCCACCACGATGACGAGATCACACTTGGGGGCCATCTGCTTGACGGCATGCTGCCGATTCTGGGTGGCGTAGCAAATGTCGTCAGAGGGCGGGTCAATGAGCTGGGGATGTAGTTTTCGAATCCGATCAACGGTCTCCACCGTCTCGTCGACGCTCAGTGTCGTCTGGGACAACCACGCCACGGGACGCTCGCGGTCCAGCTTCAGCCCATCGACGTCTTCGGGGGTTTGCACCAGGGTGATGTTCTCGGGAGCCTCACCAGTCGTCCCTTCGACCTCCTCGTGACCGGCATGACCAATGAGGAGAATCTGGGTCTCCTGGTTAGCGAACCTCTTGGCCTCGTGATGCACCTTCGTCACCAGGGGGCAGGTTGCGTCAATGGTGCGAAGACCACGATCGGCGGCCTCCTTCTTCACCTGCGGGGACACGCCGTGGGCCGAAAACACCACAAGGGCATCGTCGGGCACCTCGTCGAGCTCGTCGACGAAGATCGCTCCACGCTCCTCCAAGGTCTCCACGACGTGGCGGTTGTGGACGATCTGTTTGCGCACATACACCGGCGCGCCATACGCCTCTAGCGCCTTCTCGACGGTCACCACCGCACGATCAACACCCGCACAGTATCCACGCGGTGCAGCCAGGTACAGCTTTTTGTCCGTACTCGCCCCCGAAACAGCCATGGCTCCGAGTCTACGGGGACGTCGGCATCTGACGAACCCGCTCACGTTCGCCTGCCGAGCACCCGCAGGAGGCCCGTTTACCCAAATGACGGTACATCCGTGGTGTCCTTCAGGTGCCGCTTCCTATTCCCCAAGTAAGGTTAACCTTTACCGGCTAGGCTCGCCGCCACGAAGGACAGCAAACGCCTCATCGTGGCAGACCAGCTTGCCGACGCCGGCTGGATCATCGCCCCGGCCACCAAGATCGGTATCCCAACCGCCCAGGCCTACATGGCAGACAATAATCAGGCCATCAGCCAGGTCGTCGAGACTATATCCCATTCCCCCGTCCGGAAGGACACCGCAATCGTCCTTATTAACGACGATGCAGAGCTCAACCTGGAGACGTCGATCTGGACGAGCCAGGTTCCTATTCCAAGGATGCTAAGGGCTTCCCGGTGTGGGCGCCCGGCGATGACGACAAGCGGTTCGATCCGCCGCAAGGCGTCGACCTGTGCGCTCCCAAACCGAGCCCGACCCTCATGTCGGCACATTAGACTAGCGTGTCGCCCATGGCCGAGCCGAACACCGTTGACAATCCCCGACCCTTGGCGTGGGTTGTCAACGCCGTCAAAGGGTGGGTGGAGCGCTGCAGCGCTATTTGGGTGCAAGCCCAGGTCATCGAGGTCACCAGACGCTCTGGCCCGACTCAGTTCCTGACCCTGCGCGACCCCGCCGAGGAAATCTCAGCCAGCGCGACCTGCCACCGTCGCGTCCTCGACGCTGCTGGGCCAATCGAGTCGGGGATGACGGTCACCGCCCTCATCAAACCGACAGTGTGGTCGCGCACCGGCAGGCTCTCTTTCGAGGTCTCCGAGATCACCCCAACTGGTGAGGGCCAACTACTGGCTCAGCTAGAACGCCGCAAACGTCTCCTCGAAGCCGAAGGTCTCTTCGATGCCACCCTTCACAAAACGATTCCAGTCTTGCCGCGTGGCATCGGTCTCATTACAGGGGCTGGCTCTGACGCTGAGCGCGACGTCCAGCGTCATGCCACGTTGCGCTGGCCCGCTGCCCGATTCGTCGTCCGCAACACACTGGTGCAAGGCCCGACGGCGGCCCAACAGATCATCGCTGCCCTCGCTGATCTTGACGCCGACCCCACCGTTGACGTCATCGTCATTGCCCGGGGCGGCGGGTCCTTGGAGGATCTGCTCCCCTTCAGCGACGAGGCCTTGGTGAGGGCGGTCTACGCCACCCGCACTCCCGTCGTTTCGGCCATCGGCCATGAACGTGACAACCCGATTCTCGATCTCGTCGCCGATCTACGCGCATCGACGCCCACCGACGCAGGCAAGCTCATCGTCCCGGACGCCACCGAGCAGACCCAAGCTGTCGAAACCGCCAAAGCCCGGCTTCGTCAGGCCATCACGAGGTTTATCGACGTTGAGATGACGCACCTCGCTCAGATCCGTTCCCGCCCGGTGATGGTCAATCCAGCGGCGACTCTCGATATCGCGGTAGAAAAACTCGACTCCACGCTGCAACGTCTACGTCTTGCTACTAATCGTGTTCTGGGCGCCGAGAGCCGCGACGTCAGCCATATGCTGGAGCGCGTGCGAGCAATGTCGCCGAAGGCCACCTTGGATCGTGGCTATGCCATCCTCACCGACTCTGAAGGCGGCTCCATCACATCAGTCGATGACACCGATACGGGCGCGGGCCTGTCGGTTTACCTGTCTGACGGGACTCTCGGCGTCACCGTCAATTCTCTCGATCGCCGCACCCCAAACCGACCCACGACCCAGGAGGACTCATGATTGACACCACCTTGAATCCAACTCCCGAGGAACCGGAAATCCCCTACGAGGCCGCCCGCGACGAGCTGGTTGGAATTGTCACCCGGCTCGAATCAGGCGGCATCTCCCTGGCCGAGACTATGACGCTGTGGGAGCGCGGCGAAAAACTAGCCGATATCTGCCAGTCCTGGCTCGACGGGGCGCGCGCCCGCATCGAAGCAGCCCGATCCGACGCCGATACTTCACAGCCCTGACGCCGAACGGCGCTGGGTAAGTCACGACATCGTCAGCATCCCCGCAAAGTCAGTGAGGAGTGGATAACTTGCGTCCGCGACGATCACCGCCGTCGAGGAGCCAATTCTCGTCACCAAGGCGCGGGTGCGGCCGTCCGGGCTGATCATCTTCGTCCACGTATATCGATCGACCGTGACCTTGCCATCCTCAGTAGCCGACCTCGTCACGGCAGCCACGAACGCCCTGCTAGGTTCGTCGGACTGATTCACCGCCAAGTAGAGGTTCTGGCTTGTCAGAAATCCCAACTCCCAGCGATTCCCCGCAGAGATGGTGCTACCTACCCAGCGATCCCCTTTGTTGACGTACCGGGCCTTAGTCGGCCGCCACTCCTCAGGAACCTCCCTAGGGGCCAGCACCGGGTATCCGGCATAAGATCGTGCCGACACCACCACCGGCCTCCAAGCGATCTGCTGGATATTTGGCTCATCAGGGGTTCTGGTAAAGAACCACACGATGAGTAACACCGGAACGAGGATAACCGCCAAGGACAAAAGCATGTCCTTAACACCGGCTCTGGGATTGCGTGGCACCTGTTGATTGTTGCAGATGTCACCCGTTTCAGATTATTTTCAGCGGACCATGTCCTCCATCATTGATGTCACCAGAGCGGCGATCGGGGACCGCTCCGAGCGAGTCAAGGTGACATGCCCGAACAGGTCGTGACCCCGTAGCCTCTCCACGACCGCTGTCACACCGTCATAACGACCCACGCGGAGATTGTCACGCTGGGCGACGTCATGGGTGAGCACCACCCGCGAATTCTGGCCAATACGTGAAAGCACCGTTAGCAGCACGTTGCGCTCCAGAGACTGGGCTTCATCGACGATTACAAAGGCGTCATGCAACGACCGGCCTCGAATGTGTGTCAGCGGCAGAATCTCAAGCATTCCACGCGACATCACCTCTTCGATGACATAGTTATTCGTCACGCTGGTAAGGGTGTCGAGGACCGCCTGCCCCCACGGGGCCATCTTCTCCCCCTCGTCGCCAGGCAAGTAGCCCAGATCCTGTCCGCCAACAGCGTAGAGCGGTCGAAACACCATGACCTTCTTGTGGAGCTGACGCTCCATGACCGCCTCAAGGCCTGCGCATAGGGCAAGGGCTGACTTCCCTGTTCCGGCCCGTCCTCCCATCGAAACGATTCCGACTTGAGGGTCAAGCAACATGTCGAGTGCTACCCGCTGTTCTGCAGACCGGCCGCGGATCCCAAAAGCTTCCTGGTCATTCGGAATCAGGCGGGCAGAAGCATCTGGCATCCGCCGCGCCAAAGCTGTTCCGCGCGGCCCCTCCAATACCAGTCCGGCATGCACCGGGATCTCGTCGAAGATCGAATCGACGACGCGCCCTTCCTCGTAGAGGGTCGAGATCATCTCGTCAGGTACGTCAAGGTTCACCATGCCGGTCCAGCCGCTACCGGGGACAAGTTCGTGACGGTATTCCTCGGCTTCCAAGCCAATCGCCGAAGCCTTAACGCGCAGGGGCAAGTCCTTCGTCACCAAGACGACCGAGTGTCCGGCCAGTCGGTAATTCTGCGCAACCGCCAGAATGCGGGTGTCGTTGTCCCCCAGCCGGAAACCGTCGGGTAGACACATCGGATCGGAGTGATTGAGCTCGACGAGTAGCACGCCACCCTCGTCATTGACCGGCACCGGCCCGACAAGGCCGTCGTTCTCGAGTCTCAACCGATCGAGGATACGCAGCGCTGCGCGAGCAAAGTGTCCCAGTTCGGGGTGATGACGCTTACCCTCCAGCTCGGTGATGACCACGATCGGCACAACCACTTCATGCTCAACAAAGTTAAGCAGAGCGCGAGGGTCAGACAGCAGCACCGAGGTGTCGATGACGTAGGTCCGCCTCCCCTCGGGCGGCTTCGGGATCGGGCTGTGAGCTCGTTCAGAGCCTTCTGGACGGACGGACACGAAAACCTCCCATGACATGAGAGGTCGCATCGAGGAAGGAAACGTCATCGAGGCGTCGAAAGCGGCCCCTCTGGTATCAAATGTAGAACCAACTCGGTGACGTCAAAGCGAGTGGTTCTCCCATTCTCCCAGAGTTCACCAGCTGGTCAGATGACGGCAAGCCCGATGGCAACGGCGTGACAGACTGCCGCCACCGCCGTGCAACTGTGGAAGATCTCGTGGAATCCAAACCAGGTCGGTGAAGGATTGGGCCTCTGGCGAGCATAGGCGATCGCTCCGGCGGTGTAGAACACCCCGCCGACGAGAATAAGAATGACGACCGCTGGCCCACCTGCGCGCCAGAACTGAGGGAGCCACCACAACGCTGTCCATCCCATGACGACGTAGAGGATCGTCGATGCCCATCGCGGCACCCCGTTCCATACGAATCGAAATGCAACCCCGAGCAACGCGCAGGCCCAAATAATCGACAATAAGATCGCCCGGGATGCGCCGGTCGCCAGGGCAACAGCCAAGGGGGTATACGTGCCGGCAATAAACACAGCGATGTTGGCGTGATCGATGCGGCGCAAAACATCCTTAACCCTCACACCCCACGGCACTCGGTGATAGACAGCCGAGTTTCCGAACAATTCCAGCCCAGTGAGCATCCACACCCCGACGGCAAACCGGTTTCCCCAGGTTGGCGTAGCAATCATAAGGCCAACCCCAGCCAGCAGGATCAGCGGAGCCATCACGGTGTGAACCCAACCACGCAGCCGCGGTTTGGGGAGCACCGAGCCACGATCCTCGGCCTTGCCGCTGTACCCGGTAGTCATGCGTCGTCCTCACCTCACCTACCACAAACCTACGGTTCGGTAGGTTCTGCGAATCCAGCCTACCTTGCCCTACGTCCGCGACGCGATCTCGCCTCATGACGCGAGCTATCGACCGATTTGTCGAGCACTGACTAATCTGGACCCATGAACAGCCTGGACCACCGCCTGTCGAAGGTCAGCGAGACCCTCGACCGTATGCACCCGTCCGGTCTGCTGTACTCCACCTACGAGGCTCGTCTCCTCGACCAACTCGATCGCAGCCGTCTACCCCAGCACGTCGCGGTCCTGGCTGACGGTAACCGTCGCTGGGCTCGGCTCAACGCTCCAGGAGAGCCCTTAGTGGCCGGCTACGCGGCGGGAGCAGATCGCCTCAGAGAATTCTGCGCATGGTGCGACGCCGTCGGCATCCCGATCATCACCCTGTGGGTGCTATCGACTGACAACCTGCAACGTGCCGAAACGGGCGAGCTCGGACCCCTGCTCAAAGTCATCGAGTCCCTCGTTGACTCGCTAGCAGCCAATTCGCGGTGGCGAGTCCAGGCCGTCGGCGACCTTGATCTTCTTCCCGACGACATGGCCGAATCGCTGTGCCGGGCCGGTCGCACCTCAGCCAAGCACGTCGGTATGCATATCAACGTCGCGGTAGCCTACGGAGGCCGTCACGAGCTGCGTGACGCCGTCCGTTCTCTTCTTGCCGAAGAAGCAGAGAAAGGCACCCGCCTGGCTGAACTAGCCCAAACCCTGGAAATCGACCAGATCGAAGACCACTTATACACCCGAGGCCAGCCCGACCCTGACCTCATCATCCGCACCTCAGGAGAGCAACGCCTTTCTGGGTTCCTTATGTGGCAAAGCGCCCACTCAGAGTTCTACTTCTGCGAGGCGTTATGGCCCGATTTTCGCAAGGTTGACTTTCTGCGAGCGCTGCGCTCCTTTACCCAGCGGGAGCGGCGATACGGCCGCTAATCCGCTGGGGTGACAGCCTCAGACTCGCTGCCAAAGCGGCTCCTTAAGCTCCAGGTAGTCAGTTACCGGCTCAAAGCACACCGTGCCGCGGCACACCCAACAGGTCGGCTGACCATCACGCGGGGTGCGCTCGTTGAACCAGGTGCCAAACCCAGAACTATCCTTAACCCGACGCATAATAGCCGACCCTGCCGGAGCCATTCGCCACGCTGCCGCAGCTAGGTCACCAGGCTCGTCAGTCGTATCTGCGATAACGACTCCAGCCGGCTTGAGACCGCGACGAGCTTCCTCCGCAATGAGGAAGTCTGCCAGGGCCCAACCGGCAAACCGCGGGGTCGCCGACACCACAGGCAGTAGGGCCGCGGAGGCTTCTTCGGCACGCTCGACGAAGTCGGCACGCTCGGCCATGAGACCCACCCTGCGCAGGGCCATCACCATGACGGCGGTCGGGCTGGGGCAGGCCTCGTCTGTGAGTGTGCGAGCCGTCACCGTCAGCAGAGATGATTCCTCAACGTCAAGGAAACTGCCGTCGACAGCGCTGAAGCGGGTCACAGCCTGGTCAAGCACCTCAATAGCACGGTCCAGCCACACCGACTCGCCCATCGCACCGGCCAAGCCAGCAAAGGACAGCGCGACCCAGGCGTAGTCCTCACACACCGCCGAGGCTCCCGGACGGTCATGGAAAGAAGTGCGCAACAGCACACCGTCATGCCAATGTGCAGTCCACAAGGAATCGGCGAGCTTACGGGCCTGCTCCACCCATGACCACTCGCGCAGGATCATGCCCGCCTCGACGAGACCGTCAACGAGCATGGCATTCCAGGCCGTGATCGCCATCTCGTCACGAGCCGGGGCACTGCGACGCCCCCTCGCCTCGAGCAGGGTATCCATGTCGGCGTTAATACGCTCCCACTCGACGCGCCCGCGCAGTTGGAGAGTGCCCAACTCGTTGGCGTCAAACGGCTCGAGATGCACAAGCGGGCGTAACCACTCGGCTTCATCGGATCCCAACGCGTCCGTCACCAGGTCCTGATTCCACAGGTAGTAAATGCCCTCGCGAGTGTGTCCAGCGGCATCATCGGAATCGGCGTCCAAGCCAGCGGCATACAGACCATTGGACAACTGCATCTCCCGGTTGAGCCACGAGACGGTGCGGCGAGCGGCGTGGGAGTACAAATCACGGCGATCGGGATCGTGGTCAGCAGTGCGACGCCAACACCGAGCCATCGTTGCCAATAGCAGGGCGTTGTCGTAGAGCATTTTCTCGAAGTGCGGCACCACCCATTGGGAGTCGGTCGAGTAGCGGTGGAATCCGCCACCGACCTGGTCAAAGATGCCACCACGAACCAGGTGCTCGCATGTGTTCTGGGCCATGTCGAGACTGGTCGGATCGCCCTTGACGAGCAAAGCATCGATCAGCGTCGCATTAGGGAACTTCGTCGGCCCCCCGAATCCACCGTGAAGGATGTCGTAGTCGGCTCCGACGGCGTCAATGAGCTCCCCGGCGATCAGACGAGTAGCGTCGGGGGCCTTCTTGATGGGGCGCAGGTGCTCGACGATCGCAACCGCGGAAGACACCACCTCGTCGCGACGCTCACGCCACGCCCCACTGAGGGCTTCGACGAGCTCGACGAACCCCGGCAGTACACCACGACGCACCGGCGGAAAGTACGTGCCGGCGAAGAATGGCTTACTCTCCGGGGTCAGGAACACGGTGTTAGGCCAGCCCCCTTGGCCAGTCATTGCCAGCGTCACTTGCATCAGCGCCGCGTCCACCTCGGGGCGCTCCTCCCGATCGACCTTGACGGCGACGACATTAGCGTTGATGACCTCGGCCACCTCCGGGTCGCTGAAGGACTCCAGCGCCATGACGTGGCACCAGTGGCAGCTCGAATACCCCACCGAGGCCATGACGGGCACATCTCGACGCTGCGCTTCGTCGAAAGCCTCCTCGCCCCAGGGGAACCAGTCGACGGGGTTCGCCGCGTGCTGGAGGAGATACGGGCTAGTGGACTCACCAAGGTGGTTGGGCATAGTTGCCAGCCTACGAGGACAACCCCGTCCTCGGCCACTAGCCCGTCTGACCTGGATCTACTCCATTAGTTCAGCGCTCAGATGCTTGACTCGCGTCCTTGTTGTGCTTCTCCTTGAGGGCAGGACCACAAGGAACCTCGTCAAAGTCGATACCGCGAATGTTGCGACGAATGCTGATCCACGCGACGATGCCAAAGACAGCCAGAACAAGGCAGCACAGGAAGTTAGCGAGACCGGTACTCACAAGTTGAGCTGCAAGAACTGTCACGGTAACAGCCTACGCCCTAAGGCACAATGGGCCACGTGTCAACCCCAAGCCGTGACCCTTCCCTCACCGATGAGGCCCACGAGCGCATCGTGACCCGTTACCCCAAGCCCCGCCGGGCACCGTGGGTCGCCCTTATCATCGTGCTGGCGGCAATCCTCATCGGATGGACGGTGTGGACGGGGCTCTATCACGCCGATCAGCCGATCCGAGCCAGCTTGCACGGTTACCACGCGGTGTCTGATACTCGCGTCGACGTCACCATCAACCTGCATCGCCCCAATCCATCCGTCGCAGGCTCTTGTACCTTGGCTGCCACCGGAGCCGACCATGTGCGCGTCGGGGAGACGACTGTAACGTTCCCGGCAGGCTCGTCGAGGGATGAAACAATCCATACCAGCGTCAAGACGTTCTCGCGGGCTGTCACCGCCGAGCTGGAAAAGTGTAGACCGATCAGGTGACTCTCGCGGTAGGATAAATAGATGCCTGAGTCTGAAGACACTGTGTGGTTGACCCAAGAGGCCTTCGACAAGCTCACCCAAGAGCTTGAGTACCTCAAAGGTAAAGGCCGCACCGTCATTGCCAACAAGATTGCCGACGCCCGATCGGAGGGAGACCTCTCTGAGAACGGCGGCTATCACGCTGCCCGCGAGGAGCAGGGGCAGGCCGAGGCCCGCATCCGTCAACTTGAGCAGATGCTGCGTAACGCTGAGGTGGGCGAAGCTCCGTCTTCCCCCGATGAGGTCGTGCCAGGTTCCAAGGTGACGGTCTGCTACTTCGACGATGAGTCCGACACCGACATTTTCCTGCTGGGATCGCGTCAGGTGATGGGTCTTGACGATTCCGTCGACATCTCCGTGTATTCACCGCAGTCCCCTCTTGGCGGCGCCATTTTGGGCCATTCGAAGGGCGAGTCGACCGAGTACAAAGCTCCCAACGGTAAGACAATCAAGGTGACGATCCTTGACGTCGAGCCGTTCAAGGAGTGACGCTCACCAACCGGCACACAACAATACCGACGATTACGACAACATTGACGGACAACATCGTTCATCGCTATGAAGGTAAGGTGCTATGCGCCCTACCTTCATTGCGTTCTACCTGATATCGCTACCTCACATCGCGCGGACGGCGATTCGCCCGACCAGGCACGTAAGGTCGAGACGGGCAGATCCGTTACCCACCACGTATTCGTCAACCTCTCCGCCTTCGGGCCAGGAGATCATGCCAGTATGCGCCTTGCCTCGCACCGACACGTTGGAACCGCCTGCCAGCTTGATGCTGAGATTGCCTGACTCGACGCGAATTTGGGAGCGCCCAGTATCGATACGCCCGGTGATGCTGCCATTTCCAGCTTGAAAGAGCCCATCCTCGATCTGATGCACGCCGTCGATCTCGGTAACACCGGCAGTAACACGCAGCCGCCCGAACCTTTCGACCCCGCTGGCACGCAGCGAGCCACCGGACAGCTCGATGTCGACAGGAAGATCAGGGTGCACCCGAACCGTCACCTCACGGCCGAGGCCCAGATCCTTAACCCCGTCCATATCGGCCGGGAGGCGGAATCTCTTGAGGACGCCGAGATCCGGAGCCAGGTGTCCGTCAATCCCGACCTCGACGACTCGTCCAATGCGTCGGCGGGTGTGCTTGCCCTCGATCTGCAGACCGGAAATCGATCGGTCTCCAACCAGGCGGATGCGACGCCCGCTGCAGTTGACACGGACACGGTCTAGATCCGTCGCCACGTCGACGCTCCTCTCCAGATCATCACCGCCACTGGCTCGACGCGGCTCTGCCGACACCGTCGAGGCGACCGTTTCTCCCACAGTCTCAGCCATTCCGGACACGACTCGCCATGCGGACCGAAGCCCCGCCTTAGCCTCGGGGGGAATCGTGAATCCACCTAGCGGACTGCTACCAGCCTCGGAAGCTTCATGCCGGGGGTCCGGGCCGTTATCGGGGCCACTCGTAGCCCCAAATGTGGGCTGGCCTTGTTCAGCAGCAGCGATACGACGGTTTGCCTCGACGGTGTCGATCCTCCCGGCAGCAAGGTCTTCAAGGATGGCGGTGATGTCAGCGCTCATGACATCAACTTTACGGGGGATTCCAACACATCAATGGTCACGCATGCTCAGCAGCCAGGTCATCGTGGTTCGGCGGGACCTCGTCCGCCGGAGTTTCAGGGTTCAATGCCTTGATGAAGGCCACCCCAAAAGCGACAATCGGAATGGCGAGCAGGGCACCCACAATGCCGGAGATGATGGCACCGACTGCGATGCCGAGCAGCACGATGAGCGGGTGAATGGAGACGGCCTTGCCAAGCAGGAAAGGCTGCAGGATGTGTCCTTCAATCTGCATAACGGCGACAAAAACGATGAGCATGATAAGGGCTTTGAAAAAGCCAAGGGTCACCAATACTACGGCGACGGCGACAACACCGGCCGTTAGCGCACCGACAATGGGCACGAAGGCCAAGATGAAGGTCAAAGCGCCGATTGCTACTGACATTGACGACCCAATAATGGCAGCACCGATACCGGCACCCAGACCGTCGACAAATGCGACAATGACTGCAGCGCGTACATAGGCCACCAGCGCAACCCAGCCACGCTTCGCGGCGTCAAGGATCTTGGCACGATGTTCGCGTGGGATCAAAACTGCCGATTTCTCGGCCAACTTATCGCCTTCGTAGACGAAGAAGAACGTTGCAAACAGCGCCATCACAAGGCCAGCACTGAACCGCCCAATCTGGGTGCCGGCAGCAGCGGCAGTCGAGGCGATGCGCCCCTGGGAGCCAGCCATGGCTGTCTCCGCCTTGTGCATGAGGTCTGTGAGCTGAGCCTTATTGGTGTGCAGGGGGCTCCGAGATAGCCACTGTAAAGCCTGTTTGAAGCTGGCGACACTTTGGTTACCCAACTCGCGCCACTGCAGGGCGATCTGGGCCCCGACGAGGGTGAACACCCCACCAACCAGGATGATGAGGAGCAATAAGCAAATACCCGAGGCAATACCGCGATGGATGCGATGCCGTGACAACCAATTTGCTAGTGGCCACATGGCGGCCGTAAGCATGAGCGCTACCGCGACTGGCACGGACACCTCAGAAGCTGCGTGGAGCACTTGGTAGAGGCCATAAATGAAGGCTGCAATGACCATTATCCGCCAGCACCATCCGGCGGCAGTAGCACGCCCTTGGGCACGTCTTCAACTGGGGCAACGGCAGCCGCGGTGGGCTTGGGAGTCACTGGAGCGGCCTCGGAAGTGGTGTTAGCGCCGACCGTCTCATCCTTGGCGCCGGTAGGCGAGGATGCCGATGGTGGCGTGAGGGTCTTCCTACCCGAGCTAAAGAGCTTCATGGGTTCCTTCCGGAATAGTGTAGATGGGGCTGTGGGCCCCGGGAGACGTGATCACAGGGTAGCGTTATAGATGTCATCCGTATGTATTCTCTTGGAGGCCACCGTGGTTGCTCGTCCCCTTGCCGAACTCGTTACCCCCGACTGGGCGGAGGCATTGGCAGGCGTGGAACCCCGGATCCACGAGATGGGCAACTTCCTACGAGCGGAGACAGCTAACGGGCGAGGCTTCTTGCCCTGTGGTGACCGTATTCTGCGTGCGTTCTCTCGTCCGATGGCTGATGTTCGCGTGCTTATCGTCGGCCAGGACCCCTACCCGACGCCCGGGCATCCGGTGGGTCTGAGTTTTTCAGTGGAGCGGGACGTACGGCCGCTGCCGCGGTCCTTGCAAAACATCTACGCCGAGTTGCAGTCAGATCTCGGAATTGCCCCGTGCGAACACGGTGATCTCACCGGCTGGTTTGAGCAAGGCGTGCTACTGCTCAACAGGTGTCTAACCGTCCAGCCGGGACGTCCTGCGTCCCATCGAGGCAAGGGATGGGAGGAGGTCACACAGACGGCGATCGAGGCCTTGGTTGCCCGCGGCGGTCCGCTGGTGGCAATCTTGTGGGGACGCGATGCACAGTCTCTCCAGCCCACGCTGGGCGATGTTCCTATCGTGAAGTCCTCACACCCCTCCCCCATGTCAGCCCGATACGGTTTTTTCGGCTCTCGACCCTTCAGCCGCACGAATGAGTTGCTCGTACAGCAAGGGGCCGACCCCATCAACTGGGATTTGTCGTCCCACTGATCGAATCAGTCCCTGGCGTCGAGTTTTCCCGTCAATCCTATTCAGGATGACGGAACAACGAGATAGCTGACGCGGTGAGTCCGCCCCACACGGTGACCATTGCGATGATCATCATGATGATCGCTGAAGTGCTCATAACAGGGCTCCTTTCTGGGTTTCCTGGGTGTTTTCACGGGCCAGCTCTTCCTCGCGGGTGAGCTCATGGTTGATCGCCGAGCGATGCGGCCATGGGACAAGTGAGAGCGCTACTGCCACCACGATGACGAGGACGGACGTTCCCCAGCCAAAAATCCTGACGAAGTTTTTAGGCATCCCGCCATATCCCTTACTTGCGACAGTGATGATCTCGGTGATCCACAGGCCCAGCAAGACCAGCGGAGCGGCGACGCTGACCAGAGCCATCCATACCTTGTTGACCTTGAACGAGGAGTACTCGTTAAGGTCATCGCGCAGCACCGGCAGCTTCCGCAACACCCAAGAAATGACCAGGCAAGTGAGCAGAGCAACTCCGACGATGCCGATGTTGTTGATAAAGTGGTCGGTGACGTCGAGCAAGTTAAGGCCAGTCGTCGTCGGAAACAACATGATCGACGCAACGGCCGTCACACCGCCGATAATCCACGTAGCCGCCTTGCGCGGCATACCCGTCTTTTCTCGGAAAGCGGCGACGACGACCTCAAGCAAGCTGATCATTGAGGTGATGCCAGCAAAGACCAGGGAAACAAAGAACAGCACCCCCAGAATCGGTCCGACAGCACCGGCCCGGCTGATGATCTGCGGAAAAGCGATGAAGGCCAAGCCGATTCCCGAACTAGCGACCTCACTGACCGGCTTCCCCGATGCGGTCGCCATGAATCCCAGAGCAGCGAAGACACCGAGGCCCGCAAGGATTTCAAAAGACGAGTTCGCGAATCCGACGACCAGGCCAGATCCCGTTAAGTCAGACTTTGGTTTGAGGTAGGAGGCATAGGTCACCATGATTCCGAATCCCACTGAAAGTGAGAAGAAAATCTGACCGTACGCAGCCATCCACACCTGATAGTTGCCCAGTGCATCCCACGACGGGGTAAATAACGCATTGAGTCCCGTCGAGGCGCCATTGAGGGTAAGAGCGATGATGACTAGAGCAATAAACATCACCGCGAGTAGTGGCATGAAGATCCGCGATGCCCTCGTGATGCCCTTTTCAATGCCGGTAGCCATGATCGCAAGGACGAAGACCCACAGCAGCAACAACGGCCAGAACACTCCCGACACGAAGTGGAACTCAACGTCAACGTTGCTCGCCACGTGGAGGAAATTGCCAGTGAGGAACCCCTCTGGGTCGTTTCCCCAGGCCTTCGTCACAGAGAATCCGACATAGCGAATGGCCCAAGCAATGATGACCGCATAATAAATGACGATCACCCAACAGATGAGGGTCTGCCACCAGCCGATAGCCTCGGTGCGCTTATTGAGACGGCGTAACGCCATTGGCGGCGAGCCTCGAAACTTATGTCCGACGGCGTAGTCGAGGAAGAGCAACGGGATACCAGCGGTGAGCAGCGCCACCAGATAGGGAACGATGAAGGCTCCGCCACCATTGGTATAGGCGACGTAGGGGAATCTCCAAATATTTCCCAAGCCGACCGCAGAACCAATTGCAGTGATGAGGAAGGCGCCTCGGCCGGTGAAACTTTCACGTCGCTGGGACTTTCCAGTGGTGTCTCCTCCACCTGCAACGGTCGCGCCGGACTGCGCGAGGTCAGACATGTGGGTCCTTTCCTGCGGTGAACTTCGGAGACACAGTCTCACATCCTGAAGCGAGATGCTCGGATCATGGACCACCCATTGAGACGGGCCGGAATGGATCGCTGACGCGATTCGTTGAATTCCATGACGATAACGACGTAGCAGGAGAAAGTGCATGAATAAAAACGAGATGGTCTCACCAGAAAGCGCACTACCTGGGGGCCGCGCCCCGGTGCTAGAGATGCCGTTCTTTCACCGGGTAACCGGAGATCGACTCGATCGCTCCTTCCCAGGCTCCGAGACGATCTATCTCGCCATGGGATGTTTTTGGGGAGCCGAGAAGCTCTTCTGGAGTACCGACGGGGTACTCCAGACCGCCGTCGGGTACATGGGCGGGCTCACCCCTAATCCCACCTACCGCGAGGTGTGCACCGGACGCACCGGCCACGCCGAGACCGTCCGGGTCACCTGCAACCCCAATCAAATCTCAACTGAAACTATCCTCACCGTCTTCCTGGAAAATCACGACCCGATTCAGGGAATGCGCCAAGGCAACGATGTCGGCACCCAATATCGCTCGGCCATCTGGTGCACTACGACCGAGCAGTTCATGATTGCCACCACCCTCAGAGGCTCCTTCCAGACCAACCTGCTCAGCGCAGGCTACGGGGGTATCACGACTGCGATCTCGATGGCCGACAGTACCGAGTTCTACCTGGCTGAGGCCGAGCATCAGCAGTACCTGGCCGCCAGTCCGATGGGCTACGCATGCGACCATCGGACTGGAGTCTCATGCGCACCAAATGACGTATGACTCGGTCCCACATTGTAGTTTTCGCCACATGTCCGGGCGTCACTCACGTACGCCTCGGGCATGACGCGCGCAAGTGAGGCTACAAGCACCGTGCCGAGAACTCGTGTGGCCTTGATGACACTCCTTACGCTTGCACTCGTGGCTCTGGCAGCCACTTTCCCAACGGAAGCAAGCGCAGCTGGGCCCTGCAAGGTCACTGGGATACACCATCCATGCACAACTGCAGATGTCGACCCGCGATATCAGCAAGAGCGAAGTCGAAGTTTCGGTGAGAGTCAACTACTCACGAGGTGAATACCAGCGCACCAAAAAGACTGGACTCTACCAAGGAAGCCCCCTTGACTCTCCAAAACGACCTGCTGTGGTCATGAACTCTCAGAGTGTAGTCGTTACTGCTTGGTGGCCAACTGGGCGGGGACGCGGAGGGGGCGGCTCTTGGAGCGTCCCTGTGGCTCCTGAACTACTATGACCCGATACCAACTGGCAGCCCAAATCGATGATGACTGTAGCTGCAACGCCGCGATGGTGACCTTCGAAGATTCTGTGGTGGCTGGCCCAACCACCGATTGCCCTATCTACGGAACAACGGGTGAGGTCGAGGCTGTAGTCACCTTCGATGCGGCTGGCATGCTCTTAGGAATCGAGCTTCTCAATGCATCTGTGCAACTGCCTGTCCAACGAACGACTACAGATCAGCCGACGCTACCAATGTCCTCGTAGACCATGGCTATTTTCGTAACTGCCGGGGAACCCCTTCGGCTGCTGCCCAGTCCACGCAACCGGGGTGTGCCTCGCGCGAGCATGATGGACATGACCACCCACTGAGGAGAATTGAACACATGAAGTACCGCAAGATCGGACCCTTCCGCAGCTCTGCCATCGCCTATGGCTCGATGCCGTTGTCAATCGAGGGGCACCCGGGCCGCGAGACCGCGATCAAGGTCCTCCATGATGTCCTGGACGCTGGATGCACCCACATCGACACTGCCTGGGCCTACTACACCTCGGGCGGCGCGGAACAATACGGCGAAAAGCTCGTCGCAGACGCCCTGGAATCCTGGGATGGGGACCGCTCAACACTCTCGGTGGCGACCAAAGTTGGTCACTTTCGGTGCTTTAACGATCACGGGGAAGCGGTTTGGGACGTAGATGGATCACCGAAGCGTTTACGTCGCGACGCCAAGCTTTCAGCCGAGGCGCTGCGCACTGATCAGATTGACCTGCTATACCTGCACCGTCCTGACCCGAAGGTCGAATACGAGGAGATGGTGGAAACTCTGGCGGGCATCCTCGACGACGGCTTGGCACGTACCGCCGGCATCTCAAATGCCAGTCCCGACCAGATTCGACTGGCCCACAACATCCTCGGCGACCGGCTCGTAGCAGTACAAAACCAATTTTCCCCGGGCTTTCTGTCGTCGCGTCCGGAGTTGGAGCTATGCGGCGAACTCGGCCTAGCCTTCGTTGCGTGGAGCCCGCTGGGCGGGTACCGGCGTCCCCTCGACGAAGACGCCTTCGCAGCTTTCCAGCGCATCGCCGACGCTCGCGGCATTAGCAGAGCACAGATCATCCTCGCCTGGGAGCTAAGCCAGGGTCCGCACGTCATCCCGATTCCCGGATCCCACCGTTCCCCGACGATTCTCGACTCCCTCAAGGCCGTCGACGTCGCGCTGAATGATGAGGAACTTACCCAGTTGCCGTGATAGTCCGTCACACGAACCCGGCACCCCTCAGGCTTCGACGCGCTCCTTTGCCTCGCGTTCGGTCCACTGGTACAGGGACGCGATAGCAGCGACGAAGATGACCACGCCGACGATCCCAGCACCGCTATCCCACGACTCCGGTGCGATCGCGATGGCCTCCTCAGATCCCGCGGCCGCGATCATGGCGGCATAGATAACACCGAAGATCGACTCACCGACAATAAGGCCCGTAGCCAGCAAGATGCCGGTGCGCTTTTTACCTTCGACGTCACCGCTAGTACGAGCCGCCCACTTATCGAACAGCCAGCCAAGCGCGGCACCAATCGGAATGGTGAGGGACAGAGTCATCGGCAGGTACATGCCCATGCCGACGGCCAGCGGCGGAAGGGAGAACTTCTTGGTGGTGTGAGTGAGGACCTCGTCAATTATGATGACGCCGATACCCACGAGAGCGCCAATCCCCATGAGCTCCCAGTTGAGAGACCCACCGAAGACGCCAGTGGCCAGCGAAGAAATAAGGGTAGCCTGTGGAGCCTGCAGGGCATCGGGGCCAGCGCCAGGGGCACCCTGGAAGCCAAATGCGGTCTGCATGAGCTGCATGACGGGCGGGATGGTGGCCGAACCAAAGACGACGCCAATGACGAGCGCAATCTGCTGTTTCCACGGTGTCGAACCAACCAACTGACCAGTCTTAAGGTCTTGCAGGTTGTCGTTCGAGATCGTCGCGATACCAAAGACGATGGATGCGGTAAACAGGGTGTAAGCCACCATCTTCGCTGTCTCGTCACCACCCACAGCACCATAAGTGAGCTTGATGAGCAGAGCAGCCACCAAGACGACCAGGATGCCGACGCCGGAGATCGGGCTGTTGGATGCGCCGATAAGACCAGCCATGTAGCCACACACGGAAGCAACGGCCAGGCCGACGAGCAAGATGAACACCACGCTGACAATGATGACGCCGGTCATGGCCCGAGAGACGACCATGTCACGGGCAAATCCCCACAGCATGAAGCCAATCGGAACCATGGAGACCAGCACGACGGTCAGGACGACAGAAACCGGAAGGTCACGCTCGGTTAGCGGGACTTCGCCACCCTCGTGGCGGGTCTTGGAGGAACGTATGGAATCGCTGATGCCCTTGGTAATGGGGCCGATGACCTTAATAAGAGTCCAGATGGCCGCCATACCAATGGTGCCAGCACCGACGAAACGAACATCACTCGTGAAAACGTCCTGAATCACTGTGAGGTCGCTGCCAACCTTGCCGGATACCCGCCACGGCAGAATCGCACCGTAAGAAATGATGAGGCCGACAAGGATTGCCGCGGCAACGGCAACGCCAACCAAGTGTCCGACACCAATGAGAGCCATCGACATGCTGACGCCAACTATCGAGCCGCTGCTATCGCCAACCTTAAAAGGTTTAGTTAGGGCCGACTTCACAACCTTAACGTCCGACAACAGGGCATACCCTGCCGAAACCAGAGAACCAACGATAATGACTCGCAGACCCACCTTATTGGCTTCGGCTGCGCCAGCAGAATCGCCGACTTTGAGCACCTCGGCTCCGGCCACACCTTCGGGGTAAGGAAGATCTGACCCAGTCACGAGGGCCCGACGCAGCGGAATGGAGTACATGACACCGAGGATGCCGCCGACCAGACAGATGGCAAGGGTGGTCCAGTACGAGAATCCTGTCCACCATCCGACCATGATCAGGCCGGGCAGGACGAAAATAATCGCGGATAGGGTACCGGCAGCCGACGCGATTGTCTGGACGATATTGTTCTCTTCGACCGAGTGTCCCTTGAAGTGGCGTAGCACGGCCATCGAGATGACGGCAGCCGGAATAGATGTGGCGAAGGTCAGACCGACCTTGAGTCCGAGGTAGACGTTCGCCGCGGTGAAAACCAACGTCATGAGGCCGCCGAGGATGATGCCTCGCAGGGTCAATTCACGTACTGAGGTCCCCGGCTGGAGGGCCGGCGCTGACGAGCTCGATGGGTCAGACATACTCCCCTTCTTCCATAAGATGGCTTGACCACTATGCCACCATCAGACTCCGAAAGTGTAGAAAGCACCGCCCTTTACGCCAACTGTCGTCTTCCTGACTTCGGGAACACCCAAATACTCAACATGACATAGATGTAAAGGCCCTCGACGCAAGCTGCGGTGAACCTAGCGAGCTCAAAATGAACACCCAGGGATTCCAGTAAGGAAGACAATCCGAGGGTCAGGCACACATAATTCGTCACCATCGTAACGACGTAGCGCCCACTCTGACGACCGAGGTTGCCGTGGGACTGAAAGTTCAGCCATCGATTCACAAAGAAGGAGTACATGGCCGCCAGCCCGTACCCCAGGGATACCGACACCGGATACGGCAGTCCTACTCCTAGGAAGAACACCGCCAATAGGCTCATATCAATAAGGAAGCCCAGCCCATTGATGATGCAGTAACCGATGAAGGTAACGGGAAGCCCCGACAAGAGAAACGGCAGGATGGAGTGAACTGTCAAGCACCCTCTCGCGAACACACGTGGGGCAGAGCGCCGCGGGACCTTTTTAGCCCTGATACGTTTCACACTCGTCACCACAAACCCATTTTGGCAGGTCCGTCAAGGACCGTCGCCACGGGCCGATAGCCTAAGCCCATGGCGACGACGAGACCCGTAACCCCAACAGACCTACCTTTCATGGTCCATGTCCTGCGACATGCGGCAGGTGGGATATCTGGACCACTTAGCGTCGAGGAATGTCGAACAAATCCTGCTATCGCGCACTACATCGATGGCTGGACGCCAGACCAAATAGGGCTTATCTGTCTCGTTGGCGACACCCCCATTGGTGCTGCATGGATTCGTAATTTACCTGTCACGGATCCAGGCTACGGGTTCGTAGCCCCCGGGATCCCGGAGTTGGTAATAGCCGTCTCTCCACGGTATCGCGGGCAGGGGAACGGCGGGTATCTTCTGGCAAGCCTCTTGGACGCCTGCCGGGTCCAAGGAATTAGATCTGTAAGTCTCAGTGTTGACGCTGGGAATGAAGTGGCTGTGGCTATGTACCGGCGGGCTGGTTTTATCCAGGTATCGGATGATCATGACCATCCAAGAATGCTGTGGGTTGACGGGGACTCGATGATCTAACCACTAAATTCCCTATTTCTAGCATGGCAAACAGTTACGGCTGGTAGAGCACAGCAGCATCGATACCCTGTTCCAGGGTAACCGTGTTCTAGTCAACGCATTACACTAATACCGACTAGGGTTATGGATACATAACGTCTACAACTGGGAGGTGCAGGGGCGTATATAAAGCGTATATAAAGGAGTGGGGTGGGTGTGGATACCTACTCGTATCCACACCCACCCCGTATCACTTATGTTCCGGCAGTGTCCTACTCTCCCACACGATCCCTCATGCAGTACCATCGGCGTTGGAAGGCTTAACGACCGGGTTCGGAATGGGACCGGGTGTGGCCCTTCCACTATGACCACCGGAAAAAACTAGAACCCCCCACCCCACACAAAGGATCAAAGGGGGGATTGGCGCCACCCCGTGTCAGGGGCTGGGAGCCGTATAGTGAATGCAAACACTCTACACACTCGTGTAACCTATGTTAAAACAAGTCCTCGGTCTATTAGTACCAGTCAGCTCCACACCTTACAATGCGTCCACATCTGGCCTATCAACCCGATCATCTCTCGGAGACCTTACCAGGAACACTCCTGCAGGAACCCTCATCTTGAAGCATGCTTCCCGCTTAGATGCTTTCAGCGGTTATCATAACCCGACGTAGCCAACCAGCCATGCTCTTGGCAGAACAACTGGCACACCAGAGGTCAGTCCGTCTCGGTCCTCTCGTACTAAAGACAGCCCTTCTCAAGATTCCTCCGCGCGCAGCGGATAGGGACCGAACTGTCTCACGACGTTCTGAACCCAGCTCGCGTGCCGCTTT
>ERZ1023242.29-NODE-29-length-44119-cov-7.118033_pt1 | contig 44119 bp, 42 predicted proteins | sample MGYA00520875_ERZ1023242 | MGnify/ENA primary metagenome ERZ1023242 (study PRJEB32759, sample SAMN07749884) | skin metagenome | biome: transportation; feature: city; material: polyester macromolecule | host: Homo sapiens | place: Hong Kong:ISLAND line | collected... | reverse complement strand
CTGCTGCCGTGGAACTACCGGCCCGTTTGAGGTGACGCCGTCACCGGACGCTTACGGGAGAACGGCTACAACGAGAGCTTCAACGGCTCGCTGCGGGATGAACTGCTGAACGGCGAGATCTTCTACAGCCTCGCTGAAGCCAAGGTGCTGATCGAGGCGTGGCGGCGTCACTACAACACTGCCCGACCGCACAGCAGCCTCGGCTATCGGCCACCCGCCCCGGAAGCGGCGACACCGCCATTGCCGGCCTCCGGTTCCGCTTCGCTCCACCTCCGACCGGCAATGGCGGCGGAGACGACAATGCACTAACTATCAACCCGGACCACCCGGTGGGGGCTGCTCAGCGTCGCCGCCCGCGCCCGAGCCGATGGACGAGGCGCGCCGCGCCGAGATGCTCGGCTGGTTCGAGGACGGTGCCGCGAGCGAGAAAGAGGCCGAGAAGTTCGTCTCCGCCAACACCGCGCATGCCCTGCCGCAGCCGCTCGCCGAGCAGGCGATCGCCGACGTGCGCCGCAGCGCACCCGCGGCGTGGCGCGGCTGGCTGGAAGAGGGCGCCCGCGAGGACTGGGCGGAGCGGGCAGGGGTGATCGACACGCCCGCGCTGATCGTCGCGGGTGCCGAGGACGGCGATTTGGGCGAGGATGCGCAGCGCCGCCTGAACGTGCCGCATTACGCGCACGCCCGCGTCGAGCTGGTCGCCGATGCCGCACACCTCATCCCCTACGAACAGCCCGAGGCACTCGCCGCGCTGATCATGGGTCACGTCGAACACACGACATTCAAAGGAGAGCGTTGATGGATCTGGGTATCAAGGGCCGTACTGCGCTGGTCAGCGGCGCCGATTCCGGCATGGGCAAGGAAACCGCGCGGCTGCTGCTCGAGGCGGGGTGCCGCGTCGCGATCACCGACAAGGGCGACAACACGATCGGCGAGGCGGTGAAGGAACTGTCGTCGCTCGGCGAGGTGATCGCGGTCGCGGCCGACGTGCAGAAGCCCGATGAGGTGAAGAAGCTGTGGCAGGAAGTGCGCGAGCGCCTCGGCGACCCTGACATCTACGTCAACGCGGCGGGAGTGACCGGCGCGACGGGCGACTTCCTCGAGGTCGACGACGCCGGCTGGCAGGAAACGCTCGACATCAACCTGATGGGCGCGGTGCGGATGTGCCGCGAGGCGATCCCCGCCATGCAGTCGAAGGGCTGGGGCCGGATCGTGCTGTTCGCCTCCGAGGACGCGGTGCAGCCCTATGTCGACGAGCTCGCCTATTGCGCGTCCAAGGCCGGCATCCTGAGCTTGGCCAAAGGTTTGTCGAAGGCGTACGGCTGCGACAACGTGCTGGTCAACACCGTCTCGCCCGCCTTCATCGCGACGCCGATGACCGACAAGATGATGGAAAAGCGCGCGAAGGAGAAGGGCACCAGCTTCGACGAGGCGATCGACAGCTTCCTGAAGGAAGAACGCCCCGGCATGGTGCTCGGCCGCCGCGGCCGCCCCGAGGAAGTCGCCTCGGTCGCCGCCTTCCTGTGTTCCGAACGCGCGAGCTTCATCACCGGCGCGGGCGTGCGCGTTGATGCGGGGTCGGTGTTCACGATCCCAGCATAAGGGATGGCTTCCGCCGCAACGCCGCTCAAAAGGCGTTGCGGTGGACCAGTACCTTGAAGGTTGCGACGAGGATCTGGATGTCGCGTACGACGCTCCAGTCGTTGGTATATTCGAGATCGGCGTCGAGCCGGTTGGTCAGATCCTCGGTCCGGTGCGTCGCACCGCGAAAGCCGCGCACCTGCGCGAGCCCGGTCAGCCCAGGCTTGCAGGCGTGGCGGTGATGGTAGCGGGGATCGACCTCCCAGAACAACCGGTCGCCCGCGAGTGACCCCAGCGCGTGTGGACGTGGGCCGACGAAGCTCATGTCGCCGCGCAGGATGTTGAACAGTTGCGGCAACTCGTCGATGCTGGTCGCGCGGATCAGCTTGCCGACGCGCGTCACACGCTTGTCGTCGCGTGAGGTCGACTGTGCGCCCGCGGTATCTGACAATTCGGCGCGCATGCTGCGGAACTTGAACATCGGAAACAGCCGGTTGCCGTAACCGACGCGTGGCTGCACGAAAAAGGCAGAACCCGGACTGTCGAGCTTCACTGCGATGAACACCGCGAGCAGAAGGGGGGCGAGCACAATGATCGCGGGGATCACAATGGCGAGGTCGAGGATGCGCTTCATCAAGCGCTCGCGGATCGGCAGCGCACCGGTGGAGACGAGCGCGGTGGCGATGCCGGCGAAATGCTTGTTGCCGATGACGCCGAACTGATCGAGTTCGGGCACCAGCAATTCGGTACGTACCGTGCTGCCCTTCATCGTCACGGCCCAGAAGGCGCGCCGCTCGGGCACGCAGGCGATGAATGCTTCGTCCACGCCCTTCAGCGCCTGCGCCAGCCGATCGAGGAAGTACGGATGCGGCGTCCCCGCGCCAGGATCGATCCGGCGCGCATCGAGCGTCGCCACGTTGCGCGGTAGGTCGATGGCCAAGCCATCGAGCACCAACAGCCGCGACACCGCGCTCCCGCCGAGCGCGCGCTCCCCGATGCTGCCGAGAAGGGCGCGGAACAGGATCAGCAGCGTGCCCGACAGCAGCAACGAACCGCCTGCGAACAACCGCGGCACGTAGGCGGCGCGATTGAGGCAGAAGGATACGAACACCGCCAGCAGCAATGCGCCCATCAGCGACGCCAGGCTTGCCGCGGTGCCGCGTAGCCACTGTTCGAGCGTCGAAGGCCGCAGATTGCGGATTTCCAGCAGCATGAACAAGACGATGGTTGCGACGAACAGTCCCAATGGACGCGTGTCCTGCCACGTGTCCGGTTGCAGGTAGCGCGCCAGCCAGAAGCCCAGCGATACCGCTGCTGCGTCAACAAGCAGGATAGCGCTGTAAAGCCGCATCCGTATCTGACGCTTCAGCGAAACCCGCTGTCCTGTCACGGTGGTATCCAACATGTTACACACTTACTGCTGCGAGTGCGTGAACTAGCCAATTGCCGCCCCAGACGGTAGTGGCAAAAAGGGCACATGTGGCCGATGCAGCATGAAAACCCGGTCACCGGCGTGGGTATTTTCCTACCAATTGATTGCTGATCCAGTGCGTGGCCCGAGGGGAAGCCGCAAATCAGCGGTCACGTCGCATCATGCATTTGGAAAAATTGTCATGTGATGTCGCTCGCTTGGGAAAGGAAGCGAACTCCGCTGATCTGACCTAGCCTGCTGTATAGGCAGTAGCAGGACAGTGCGTGTAATCGCAGCACCTACTCACGCGAACAGGTCGCCCATCGCGCGTGTGCGGAATGCGTTCAGCCAGCGGCGTCGGCGGTGCTCGCTTGCGTCATGGCGCATGTGGCAGCGCTGGCACAACGCGGCGAGATTGCGCGGCCGGTTGTCGCCGGGGTCGTGGTTCAAATGCGCGCTCGCCAGCACCACGCGCGTGACCTGGAGCGCCGCGGGTGCGCCGATCCCTGCAAGTCCCGGCGTCCGTCGGGCAAGCTCGGCCGGGGCGGCGAGTCCACGCAGCGCGCGCCCGCGTCCGTCGCGCCAGCGTGCCGTGTCCTCGTCCCACCACGAGCCTTCGCCCAGGTGAAGCACGTCGCGCCCGTGCGGTCGCCGGCAATGCTCGCACCGTCCCCGTGCGCGCGTAAAGCGGATAAAGGCGGACAGCTCGCGCCAGTCGATCGGGTACAACCAGCGGTGCTCACGCGCGATCGGCATGACAATTCTATGAGTCGGCATGAGGCGGAACGAAAGCGGAAAATCGGATTGATTCAGATAATCAATCACTGCCGGGATCAGGGGTCATTCACGAGGGTGTATGCGTGTCGTTGTGACTCCCGCGAGCTTGGGTGGGCACGCGTGAGGTGTAGGCGAACTGCCGCAGGAGGCCCCTACAACCCGTTACGATCGAGCGACGCGCGCCGTTATCACGAGGGTGGCGTAGAAGGCGTTGCGAGGTCGGGCGAGGAAGCCGGCGCGGTCTCAGCATCAGCCGCAACCGTGACAACGCTGTTCGGTGTCACGGTCGCGGTCGCAACCGGCTCGGCCACCGTGCCCGATGCAGCTTCAGGTACATCAATTGTGCGCACCACCGGTGGTGGAGCCGGGTCGTAATAGTTACGCCAGGCATCAAATGCCGCGTAGAATTCCACGAACGGACGGTCGATCCGTAGCAGCGCTGCTCGCGCAAAGGCGGGTAGATCGTCGTCTGCGACCTGGCTGACCGCTACGATCTCCTTGCGCGCCACCGCGCAAAAGGTCGTCCGCATCGCCGGCTGGGCGTAGAAATTGTAGATGCGTGTCTGATTGTCATCGTAGACACGCTCCCAATCACCCCAGCCGGTTTCCTGCCATTCGCGGATATAGGCGCGGTAATAGCGGTCGAGTGCCGCAGCATGCGTCACGATCCAAGCATTGTAAGGCTTGGTCACGCCGCCCCCCGCCTGCTCGCAGCCGAGCGCGGCGACGTTCAATGCATTGCGCAGATGCCAGACAGCGGCCTGATCGGTGTTGTCGAGATTGGGTGTGCCATAAGTGCCATCGCTGCGCTTGGCGGGGATCTTCATGCCGACATAGCCGCCAGCCGGCATAACCGGGGGTGGCGGGGGCAGGGTTGCGACCACAGGTGGCGGCTGCACGGCAGGTGCGGCGCAGCCGGACAAGGCAATGACTAGTCCGCCGATCAGGCCCCAGCCAAAGTTCGCGCTCGATGTCATCGTTCCGGTCAGATCCGTCGGGGGCGCGTAGCTCTTGATGGATGAACGTTACCAGAATGGCTCGCGTTCCCTGTATCGATCAACGTGATGCCCGATGGCATCCACCTCCAGCTTGGACGCGCTAAGACTTCATAAGCGATCCTACGAGGCTAGAGCGGTCAGAATAGCCGCTCGTTGCCCAACCGCAGATAAGCCGCTTTCAGAACACGATATTGTCACCAGCGCTGACCATGTCACCGAGCTACGTAGTGCAATCAGCCCTCGTTTGACGGTCCCGACCAATATAGCCCGCGGGCGAGGATGAGGGCGGACGCGCAGCCCGCCCCCAGCCATCACGACAGCGGCGGTTGGCCGTTCGATGCGGTCAGCCCGCCGTCGACCGGCAGGTTCACGCCCGTCATGAAATGCGCGTCCTCGCTCGCCAGGAACGCGATCGCGCCCGAGATGTCGGCGGGTTCGGCACCGCGGCCCATCGGGATGCGCTCCTCGAACTTGGCGATGAGGTCGGGCTGCTCCTTCATCCCCGCGGTCAGCGCAGTGTAGGTGAGCGATGGATTGACCGCGTTGACGCGGACGCCGTTCTTCGCCTCGTCCATCGCCAGCGCGCGGGTGAAGTTGCTGACCGCACCCTTTGCCGCGCAGTAGAAGCTGTGGTTCCAGTCACCGCCCAGCCCCGACACCGACGAGATGTTGACGATGCAGCCCTTCGATTGCCGCAGGTGCGCAATCGCCGCGCGGCTCATGTGGACGACGCCGTAGAGGTCGGTCTCGATCACCTTGGTGAATTCGGAGAAATCACCCTCGTCGACCTTGCCGAGGTGATCGACGCCGGCGTCGTTGACCAGCACGTCGATCCGCCCGAAGCGGTCGACCGCGGCCTGCACCAGCGCCTAGCACGCCGCGCGGTCGGACACGTCGGTCTCACGGCCGCCCAACTCGCTCGCCAGCTTGTCGAGCGCACCCTTGTCGATGTCGCCCAGTACCAGCGTCGCGCCTTCCTCGGCGAAGCGGCGCGCGGCGCCCTCACCGATGCCCGAGGCGGCACCGGTGATGATGACGACCTTATCGGCGAAGCGCGCCATCACGCGTTCTCCGCCTGGACATCATGCTTGCCCTCGCAGAATTCCTCGACCAGCTTCGCGCAGAAGGCGGGCAGATCGTCGGGATTGCGGCTGGTGACGAGGCCCTGGTCGACGACGACTTCCTGGTCGACCCAGGTGCCGCCCGCATTCTCGATGTCGGTTGCAAGCGTCGGAAACGAGGTGAGCGTGCGCCCGCGGACCTGATCGGCCTCGATCAGCGTCCACGGCGCGTGGCAGATCGCGGCGACGGGCTTCTTCGCGGCGAAGAAGTCGCGGACGAAGGCGACGACAGATTGCGACCCGCGGAGCTTATCCGCGCCGACGCAGCCACCGGGGATCACGAGCGCGTCGAACTGGTCGGCCGAGACGTCACCGATCGCCTTGTCGACGCTGAACTTGCTGCCCGGATCGAGGTCGTTGTTGAACGTCTCCGCCTCGCCCGCCTCCAGGCTGATGACGGTGACCTGACCGCCGGCCTGTTCGACCGCCGCTTTGGGTTGCGCGAATTCGGGTTCCTCGGTGCCGCGCGGCGCGATCAGGATCGCGATCTTCTTGCCTTGAAGCTTCATGCTGGTTCGTCCGATCTTGGGGAAGGGGGCGCCGCATAAAGGCACCGGGGGAAGATCGAACGGGCGCGTAAGTGGTTCCGTTGTGGGCCGAATGAACGTCTAATAACGCATCGAAGTCAAACGCTTACACAGGCGCGCGTGCTCACGCCCGCCCACGCGCGATCACCTTACTTATGTCGACATGTCGTCGTGTAGGAAAGTCCTGCTGTAAGTAATGTCGGCGTTGCCGGTGTGATTTTGCTCGACTGGCGGTGCAAAGGCGTCACGATGAGCGGGCACGATCGGGAGAGGGTGAATGATCTGGCTGGCCATGCTGTTGCAGGCGACGTCCCCTGCGGCGCAATCAACGCCGCCCGGCGCCGACGCCGCGCCGACGGGTGACATCGTCGTTGTCGGGCGCGGGATCGAGAGCGCGCAGGTGGCACTCGATGCGTGCGTCGCGCGTGGCTGCCCACCTGACCAGGAGATCAAGGCCGCGCTGGTTGTCGCATCGCGCCGGTTCCTGGCGGGAGATTATGCCGGATCACGGCAGACGTTGCTGAAAACGCGCGGGCGCACAGGCAAGGCGGATGCAGCCTATCCACTCGCGGTATCGGACCTGCACCGCGCGCTCAATACGATCGGCAATCTCGACGGACGCTCATCTTCCGCGCAGATTTCCGCGTTCGATGCGACCGACGCGCTGCGCGCCGGGCTGAAGCCCAACGATCCGCTGATCCTGCTTCAACGGCTCGACACCGCCAACCAGCTGACCCGCACCGGCCGGATTGAGGCGGCGCGGCAGATTTACGAGGACGTGGTCAAACGCGCGGCGAAGAATGGCTATCCGGGTGTGGAAGGTGAGGCGATCTTCCAGGCGGCGACGCTCTACGCGACGCTCGCGAGCATCAATCCGCGTTTTCGCGACGCGGCCGATCGCTGGGCGGCGCGGCTCGACAAGCGGGATGAGCCCGAGATCGTGCAGTATCGCGAGGGTATCCGGCTGGTAAAGCTGCAGCTGGCCGCGTCCAAGGCATCGCCCAAGGAGCGTGCGGCCATGCTTGCCGAGGCAAAGCCGCTGGCGACGCGTGACGCGTTCCTATTGAGCGAGCCTAACGTCACATTCAACGTCTCCAATGCGGGTGCCGCAACCACGCAGAGTGGCGGCGCATCAGGCGGGAGCAACGACAAGCCCGAATGGGCTGACGTGGGCTTCTTCGTGCGACCTGACGGTTCGGTTGCCGATATATTGGTGGTCGCGCAATCGGAGGCAAAGCCTGGATCGTGGCTGTCGATCAAGCAAGGCGCGGTCGCCGAGCGCCGCTACGCGCCGTTCAAGGGTGAACCGATCTATCGTGTCGAGCGATACACGATGGTGCACGACTTCAGCGATGCCACCGGCACGCGGCTGAAGATGCGGTCGGCGCGCGGTATCCTCAACACCACCAACGTGACCAACGCATATCAGGCACCGGGTGCCTGAGGTTCAGGACGCTTCCGGTCCGCGCCACGGATCGTAGGCGCGCGCGCGAATCCAGCGGGTTGCGAGCCACTTGGTCCCTGAGACGACCGGCTGGCCAGCGTGGCGCGCCTTGGCGAGTGGACGCCCGGCCGCGTCGGTGTTGCGAAAGATCACTGCGTCGCCGCGTCGCGGTCTGATCGTCAGGTCGTAGTCGGGGAACACCGTCTCCCCGCCGGTGAAATCGTCGTTGAGGTAGACGAGCACGGTCGCGACACGCTGGTTGCGCGTGCCCGGCAGCACGTCGGAATGAAGCCGGAACTGCTGTCCCGGGCGGTAGCGCAGTACGGTCAGCGCCTCGCCCGCGCCGAGCGGGGTGTTGCTCACCGCCGCCAGCCGCGTGTTCAGCGCGCGGATCACCACATCCTCGCGCAAGGGGCCGATCACCGCGTGGTCGGAGGTGCGGATCGGGTGCGGCACCATGCGACCGGTGCGCGGATCGGCGACGAGCGCGGGGGCGAGCAGGTCGCGCACGCTGTTAGCGACATGCGCGCACTCGGCCGCAGTTAGCAAGTCGGGCACGCGCGCGACAACGCCGTCGTCGGTCAGCGGCTCAGGGATGGGTGGCTGGGCTGGCGTGCCGTTGGGGGCGAGCGCCATTGCGGCGAGCAGCTGCTGGAACCGCTGTGCCTGTGGGTCGCCCGCCGCAACCGCGGCATCAAGCATCGCGATGGCGCTCGTCCAGTCGGCGGGCCCACCGGTGCCGTTGGCGGCGAGCGTGATCTCGAGCAGCCGCGCTTCGGCGTGACCGCGTGCGCTTGCGTCACGCAGCAGGCGCCGCGCCGCGGGCAAATCGCGCGGCACCATCTGACCGATGATCGTCCACATCGCGCGCTGGAACAACGCCGCGGCGTCACCCGCCGCCACACCGCGCGCATTCAACGAGACCGCCTCGGCGATGCGGCCCTGATCGAGCAGGCGTTGCGCGGTGTCGGACACGTTTTGCATGAAGCCAGCGTCGCATAAAAAAGGGGCCGGTGAAAACACCGGCCCCTGCTTGAGGTACGAGGTTCCTACTGTCGATCAGAAGCGGCCCGTGAAGCCCGCGTAGAAGCGACGACCGATATTGTCGAAAATGCCGCTGCCGAAGCCGGTGCCGGTGGCACCGAGCGGGGGCAGGCGGTCGGTCAGATTGTCGACACCGATGTAGAAATTGGTGCCCTTATCGTCGACGTCGAAGCCGATCTTACCGCCGATGTAGAGCACGTCGGGGTAATAGGCCGGCTCGAACGCATCGAGGTTCTGCGGCGCACGGCCCTGATACGAGATCAGGTTCTCGATCGCGCCGACCGACTGCTTCGACAGGTAACGGAACTGCGTGTCGAGCGTGATCGCACCGAAGTCCGCACCCAGGTTCACCTGCACCTGATCCTTGGGATAGCCGAGCTCACCGTTGAACGTGTCACCGAAATTCGGCTGCAGCGGATTGGTGAAGTTCGCAGCCTCCAGCGTGTGGGTGTAGATCACACGGCCGGTGACGCGGGTGCTACCCAGGTTGCGGGTGTACGACAGGTCGGTGTCGATGCCGCGACGACGCAGGCTCGCGAAGTTCAGCGCCGACTGCAGCAGGCTGCCTTCGATGATGCGATACGCCTGCTCGCCGTTCGGACCGGTGGCTCCCGCTGCCACGCGCTGGAACTGCGCGCAGAACGGGTTACCCTGGATCGACGGCGTATCGTAGCAGTTGTTGGCGATACCTTGTGCGCTGACCGAGGTGATGACGTCCTTCACCTTGATGTTGTAATAGTCGACGGTCAGCGTCAGGCCCGGCACCCAGCGCGGCGTGAAGACCGCACCATAGGTGTAGGAGTCCGACTTTTCGACGTTCAGGTTCTCGTTACCACCGCTGACGATCTCCAGCGATTGAACATACTGGTAGTTGTAGGTCGTCGGGATGCCCGCTGCGGCGCAGTTGGCAGCGCGGAATTGCGTACCACGCCCCAGATTGTCGGCCGAGCACGGATCAAGGAAGCCCGGCGCGAAGTTCTGGCCGGCCGGCGAGTAGAGTTCCGACAGGTTCGGCGCACGTACGCCACGGCCGTAATTGGCGCGGAAGCGCAAATCTTCGGTCGGCGCGTATTCGGCGTTCAGATTGTAGGTGTAGACGGTGCCGGCCGAGCCCTTGTAGTCGGAAACGCGGCCCGCGCCACCGATCGACAGGCTCTTGGCGAACCACAAATCCTTCAACAGCGGGATGTTCAATTCGCCAAAGGCTTCCTTCACCTCGAACGATGGCGGATCGAAGGTCGCCAGTGCGTTGTAGAAGGTATAACCCTGTTCAACGAACGGGTCGGCCTTGAAGTAGTTCGTCTCGCGACGGTATTCGCCACCGATATTGAACGCGATCCCGCCGCCCGGCAGGTTGAAGAAGCCTCCCGTGTCACCCGAGATGGTCGCCAGCGCGTCGACCTGGGTGATTTTGCCGGCCGAGGTGGTGTTGCGCAGCACATAGTTGCGTGCCGCATCCGAAATGCTGCCGACACCAAAGGGGTTGAGCGGCTGGCAGGCGGCGATGTCGGCCGTGAGATTGGCCGCATTGCCGTTCAGGTCCTGCCCCGGCGTGCCAATCAGCGGACCTGCGTTGGCACGATTGCGATCGAGCTGAGCGCCGCAGACGATCTGTCCATTGGCCGGATTGCGCACCGCGTCGAGCGCCAGCGTCAGACGCTGCACGTCGACGTTGCCGAGAACCTTGGTGCGCTCCTTGAACTCGCCGTAGTTGCCCGACACTTCGTAGTTCAGGTGATCGCTTAGATCGCCGCGGAAGCCACCGACGAAGCGATAGGTTTCACGCCGCGCATCCTCGCGACGCGAGCCCAGATCAGTCAGGTTCTTGCGCAGCAGCAGGCGGTACGAACCGTCGTTGATCTGGTTCGTCAGCGTGGCGGCCTGCGCCGCGGTGATCGCCGCACCCGAGTTCGGGTTCTGGCCGTTGGCGACTGCTTGCAGCGCCTGCTGGGTCAGGAAGGTCCGCGACGCAGCCGACAGGAACGGGTTGTCGAGGCGCGGACGCTCATACAGGGCGTCGAGCGTCGAGCCGGTGAAGAATGCCGGACCCGAACCGCCGAGGCTGACCGAGTCGACGCGGACGTACTTTGCTTCGACGAACGGCTTGAATGCGTCCGACACATCGAAGTGGCCGATCAGGTTCGCTGCATAACGATCGATCTGCGGCTGGAGCTGGAGCAACGTGCCTTCGCGGCGAGTGTTGCCGTTGCCACCAATGAACGAGCCCGCAGGTGCGGCGCTGGGTGCCGCGGCTGAGCCGTTGGCAATGCCGACGCGCGTACCGTTTTGCTGCACCAATGCGCCGCCCGGCTGGAACAGGTAGTTGCAGGTGAACGCACGACCCAGATAGTCGCGGCCGCAGCGTGCGGCCGAAGTCGCACCGAGCGGCGCACCTGCGAACGCGATCAGGCCGCCGTCAGAGAAGGTGCCGACCCGAATATCGCGGAAAAAGGTGGTATCAGGAATGCCGTCGAAGTTGAGGTTCCCGTTGGTGCCGACACCCGATGCGTCGATATTGGTCGTAACGAACGCATCATTCTGACGGTAAGCCTTGCGATCGAAACCGAACAAATCCTCGGTTCGCGCATATTCGAAGTTGACCGCGATGTTGCCGCGGCCATCGGCGAAGTTCTTGCCTGCCGTCGCGCTGACGAAATAGGTGCCCGCGTCGCCTTCGTCGCTGATGCCGCCCTGGCCACGCAGCAGCAGCCCGTCGAAGCTGCTCTTCAGGCGGAAGTTGACGACGCCCGCGAGCGCATCCGACCCGTAGACCGCCGAGTTGGCGCCGGTCACGATGTCGACGCCTTCGATCAGGTCGGTCGGGATCGTGTTGGTGTCGACCGACACGGCGTTGTTGAGGATGTCCGAGCCGACGTGGCGACGGCCGTTGACCAGCACCAGCGTGCGCGAGGTGCCGAGACCGCGAAGGTCGAGCAGGTTGAGGCCGCCGGTGCCGAGGAAGCGGGTCGAGTTCGACTGGCTGAACGTGCTGATGAGCTGCGGCAGGTCGTTCAGCACGTCACCGATCGAGGTGCGCGCGGTCAGCGTCAGTTCGGCTGCCGACACGGTCGTGATCGGCACGGCCGACACGGCGTTCGGGTTGGGAGCACCTCAAGGTTTGTGACACGGACAGCGGTAAGCTGAACAGGTAGCGAACAGGGCGGCTCAGGCCACCTTGGCTCCGGGTCCGCCGGCGATGTTGAGTGCGCGGTAGCCGTCTTGATCGAGCTCGGCAGCGGCGTTTTGCCAGAGGTAATCGCCGGTCAGGCTGATGTGTCGCCAGCCTAGCGGGGCTACATGGGCGAGCAGCTCGTCGGGCGCGGGCTCGCCGCTGGCGCGCAGATGCTCGACGGCGCGGCCCATGTAAAGCGTGTTCCAGTACACGATCGCGGCGGTGACCAGCGTCAGCCCGGACGCTTTCAGCGCCTGGTTCTCGAACTGCGGATCGCGCAGGCGGCCCTGTTTGTGGACGAACACGGCTTGGGCGAGCGTGTGACGCGCCTCGCCCTTGTTGAGCCCAGCCTGACACTGCTGGCGGAGCGCCCTGGATTCTAGCCAGTCGAGCGTGAACAGGGTGCGCTCGATCCGGCCCAGCTCCTGGAGCGCGAAGTCGAGCCGGTTCTGGCGACGGTACGCGGCCAGCTTCTTCAGCATGACCGACGGTAGCACCACGCCGGCCTTCACGGACGCGGCGAGCCGGACGATCTCGTCCCAGCTTTCGCGGATGGCAGCGATGTTGAACGGGCGCCCGATCAGCTTCGCGAGCGCCTCGGGGCGGGCCGTGCCCGGGAACAGGCCGAGCCGGCGATCGGCTAGATCGCGCAGGCGGGGCACGAACCGGAAGCCGAGTAGGTGCGCGAGCGCGAACACGTGGTCGGACGCGCCGCCCGTATCGGCATAGTGGGTCGCGGGTTCGATGCCGCAGCCGTGCGCGACCAGCCCGTCCAGCACATAGGGCGCCTCCGCCGCGGTCGCCGAGATCAGCCGGACATGGTAGGGCGCGTAGGTATCGGCGACATGGGCGTAGATCTTCTGCCCCGGCTCCCGGTCGTAGCGCGCGTTGGTGCTGCCGGCCGCGCCCCGCCTGCCCGAGCGGAAGAACTGCCCGTCCGAGCTCGACGCGGTGCCGTCGCCCCACACGCGCGTGAGCGGCAGCGCGGCTTGCGCGTCCACCAGATGGCGCAGCCCTGCCGCGTAATTCTCTTCCGATACGTACCAGCCATGCGTCCAGGCGAGCTGGGCGTAGGTGACGCCCTGGCTGGCGTTGGCCATGCGCTCGATGCCGAGGTTCGTCGCGTCTGCCAGGATCGCGGCGAGCACGGCCTGCGGGTTGGAGTGGGCGCGGCCCGAGCGCAGTTCCGGAAATGCGCACAGGAACCCGGTGCGGGCTTCCACCTCGGCGAGCAGCTCGGTGATGCGCACGCGGGGCATGAGCCGGTCGACGGCCGCGTCCAGCCTGTCGGCCGCAGCGGGCGTTACGGCCGCGAGCGGGCTGACCCTGAGGTTACCGCCCCGCAGCTCCACGCCGTCGAGCGTGCCGCGCTTCAGCGAGCCTGCGAACCGGCGCAACCGCCAGTCGAGCAGCCTGGCGCGCCCCTCCAAGTAGCGGCCGACGTCGGTGTCGAACGGCAGCGTGAGCGCGATCTCGGCCGCTTTGCCGGGCGGGAGCATATAGCTGTCGAAGCGCAGGTGTTCGCGCGTACCCTCCACCCACAGGTCGCCCGATTGGAGCCGCTCGCGCACGGTCGCGACCGTGGCGGTTTCGTAGCGACGGCGGTCGATGACGCCGCCCTCGGTGATCGCCGCCTTCCATTTTCTGGAAAACGGCATGGGCGCATCGGCCGGTACGTCTCGCCGCCCGGTCGCGTTCAGCGCGCGCACGACCTTGATCGCGCCGAGCACGCCGTCGCGCGAGCCTGCCGCCTTGAACCGGAACGCGTCAAAAAACGCGGGCGCGTAGCGCCGCATCGTCATGTAGCGCCCCGCCGCGCGGATCAGCGGCTCGTCGCGAGTCAGGTCGGCGATCGCGGTCGCCTCGCTCTCGGCGTCCAGAAGCCTCGTCCAGCCCACCCCGTCGTCGAGCGCCGCCCAGACGTCCAACCCGTCCTCGCGCGCGACCCGGAGTGCGCCGACCGTGGCGCCCAGCAGCCGCATGAGCCGGTTCACGTCGCGTGTGGTCGCCTCGATGCCGCGCTTCTGCGCGGCCCTGGCCCTGGCGAACAGGAGGCCGGTCTGCTTGCCGAACATCTCGATCGCGGCGTCCGCGAGCCGCGCTTCCAGGTCGATGACGGCTGCGGCGAGTGTCGCGCGCCTTCTGCGGAGCGAGTAGTCGGACAGGAGGAACGCGGGCGCGACGTGGCCTTCGCGCACGAGCTGCTCGAAGCGGTGCTCGTGGATGCGGCCGGCCATGCCCGGGTCGAGCCCGAGCCGGCGCACGTGCGCGAGCCGGGCGAGAATGCCGGCGAGATTGCGCGCGGTCGGGCTGTCCGACGTGTCGCGCAGCCACGCGAGCGGCGTCGTGCTGCGATCCTGGTCCACGATCAGCAACGCATCCAGCCCCGTCACCTGCTCCGGAGCAAGCGCATCGACCAGCGTGTCGGCCGCGAGGCGGCGCGCCATGGCGCGCCCCGCCACCCCGATCCGCTCGATACGGGCGGGCGCGGGCAGAACGATCCGGGCAGCACGCAAATGGCCCAGCACTGCCGCGGCGATCGGCTTGCCCCGTTCGGTCGCTTCCGCCGCGCGGGTGGCTGCGCCGAGCGCGCCGGGGACGTCGGCCGCCTCGAACGCGCGCAGGCGCAAACGCTCCATCGCCTCCCAGGCGTGTTCGAGCCGGGTCTGGGCGCGATGCGCGTAGCCCTCGAACGCTGTGGGCGCGATGTCGAGTTGCGCGGCCAGGTGCCGGATCAGAAAATCGGGGACGACATCGTCGTGGCGTATGCCGAAGCCGGGATGACGCAGCAGGGCGAGGTGCAGCGCGAAGCCGAGCCGGTTGGCGTCGCCGCGCTTCGCTTCGATCAGTGGCCGGTCCTCATCGGCAACCGTGTAATGCTTGGCGAGCGAGGCATGGTCGAGGGGCACGCCGAACAACGCGCGGCGTTCGTCGCCCGTTAACAGATCGCGTCTGGCCATCGATCACCCCCTGTCCGGGAGCGTATAGTTTATGGCCGACACGTGCGAGGTGTCGCGTAACTCTCAAGTTTCGCGACAGCGGCCCTGACCGGTCACGCCACGAGGGCGGACGCTGTCGCAAATGTCTGTTGCTAATCAGCCGTGTTCCAATGCACATCTGCGACATGCTCCTCGGCTATGCGCGCGTATCTACCGACGATCAGGATCTCACGCTTCAAAAGACGGCACTGAAGGCGGCCGGATGCCGGCGGACATTCGAGGAGAAGGTGTCCGGCGCCAAGCGCGCCCGACCGGAACTCGACCGGATGCTGGAGCAGCTGCGCGACGACGACGTGGTTGTGGTCACCCGGCTCGATCGCCTAGCGCGGTCGACGCGCGACCTGCTCGACATCGCCGAGAAGCTGAACGAGGCGGGAGCGGGGCTGCGCTCGCTCGCCGAGCCCTGGGCCGACACGACCACGCCTGCGGGACGCATGGTGCTCACCGTGTTCGCCGGCATCGCGGAGTTCGAGCGCGAGCTGATCCACCAGCGTACCAGTTCCGGCCGCGCGGCAGCCATGGCGCGCGGCGTGAAGTTCGGGCGTAAGCCCAAGCTCACTCCGGACCAGATCGCGCTCGGACAGCGTCTCGTCGGCGAAGGCACATCGGTGCGCGAAGCGGCGAAGCTGCTGAAGTGTCATCATGCCACGCTCTATCGGGCGCTCAACCATCCGGCGCAGATGCCCGTACATCGCTCGACACGTTGATTGAGGAGTAGGATTTCGCCATGATCTTCGCGCTTCTACTAGCGGCAAGTTCGCCGAATTCCGCGCTGGAGGCGGAGCGGGCCTACTCGGAAGCTGTACTTGCCAGTGGCCGTCAGGCAGCGGCACGCAGTTTCGGTCCACAAAGCGACCCCTGGCCAATACAACATGCGCCCGAAACCGCGCGCTCTCCATCTGTGGCCAGCATGTTGCAAGCAGCCGAGAGTAGCCGAAGGTGGTGGCTCACAATGATGAGTGTCGAGAGCCATGCCGAGCGCAGACCCGAACTTGTCTTTCCGTCCTGTGATCCGAGCGGGTCGGCAGTTGTTATCGGCGGGCTGTACGATGGCGGAAATCGAGTTGGATCATATAAGACGCTTTGGCGGAACAGTGCTGAGGGGTGGCGCTGGGAAATCGACGACTATCGTCGGGATGGATCGAAGGCATTAGCGGCAGAAAGTTTACAAGCGATCGAACCTGAGTGCTCGGCAAAACTCACCAATGAACAGCTCCAAATCCAAGCCGTTAGCGATGCGAAAGAGATCGCGTCTGTTTTGCGACAGGAGCAGGCCGGCAAACAGGTCGACTGGTTGGCTGTTCCAAGACGAAGCGTGGCCGAAGACGTTATCTTTGTCGGCAACGATGGCCGACGCATCCGCAGGCTCCCCGCCAAGCTGCCCATTCGGCGCATAGCGGGTGCGTTATCGTCCGGAAGCAGTTACGATGAAACGCTACGGTGGAGTAGCCGCGTCCTGGACGGGTCTGCACAAGCCCATAGCTTTCAGATCACCCAGTGGCGCGGTCCCAAGAATGGATGGCAGATCGTCTACTACGAGCTCCGCGGGTGAAACATCACGAGAGGTGATCCGGTAACTTCCAACTCGTCCAACCTCACAAACCCACGAAACTTAATATACTTTGCGGCAACGCTCAGGCTTTTGTTGACCATTTGTTCCGACTGCCGCTGTCCATATGACAAACCTTGAGGTGCCCCCAGATAGAGATGGCACATGTTGGCCGCTGTACATTATTGGGCCACGGATTCACGGTAGCGTGAGCGGAGGCTCAGGCTTTCCAGTCGGTCGTGAAGTCGAGGGCTTCGATCATGTCGAAAAGCGAGCAGCAAGGCACCCCGAACCCGCGGCAGACGTCCGGCACCTTGCGGTTAGCGCCCTGCTTGCTCGGCTTCGACACCTCAAAGCTGACCACGGTGCGTTCGCCGGGCTCGACCCGGCCATAGGAGATTAGAAAGGGATCGCGGCCGACGAGCTCAACCCCGTTTTCGTCGAGCGCGCCGTAGCCGCCCATGATCGTATCGGCGACAAGCCCGGGATCGAGCTCCTCGTTGAGGATCAGCGCAGCCTTGCTCTCCTCCGTGCAGAGCCAGTCGACGATGTCGCCGCGGCCGGAGATGACCTCCTCATACTGCTCGAGCGGCACCTTCACGTTGCCGATCGTGCCCTGGTGACGCAGCCACTCCCAGAACACGGGAAAGCGCTTCACCGGATAGGCACGGCGATCACCGGTGATGAGCGTGTCGGCGTCGAGAAGGTAGAGCAACCCGACCCCGCTATGCCATCAGTTCGGTCATGCGGCCGATCGCAGTCGGCTTAACGCCGAGCACCTTGCCCGCCTTGGTCGTGGTGAGCGCGCCGCCCGCGACCATGCGATCGACCAGGTTGAGCAGGCCCTGCCCCACTCGATGACGGCGAACGACATAATAGTCAGGCGCCCCCTTCCCCACCTTTTGTGGAAACTCGCGGCGGTCCTCATCGAAGCGATCGGCCAAGCGCCGGTACAGCGCCGCATCGATCAGGCGCTCGCGGAGCAGATTGTAGGCCACCATCTTGCGGCTGACTTTCCGAGCATTCGCGAAGGCGCCGATCTGCTCAACCAGGTCATCGAAGGCGACACCGACGTCGATCTCGCGTAGCTCGGCCGGAACAAGGAGGAACCGCGCGGCCGCGTCATCGCAGAGGCGTTCGACCGCCTGCTCGCTGTCGTAGCCGCTGATGCCGCTCTGTCCGAGCAGCACGTGACCAAGCTCGTGCAGCAGCGTGAACGGCCACGCCGTCTTGGAGTCCGTCTCGTTGATCACGATGAATGGCGCGACATCGTCCGCGAGCGCCATGCCACGGAAAACACCCGGACTCAGATTGCTCCGGTAGTTTCCCAGATTACCGATCAGCAGGACATAGACCCCGGCCGCTTCGACCGCATCCCGAAGAATGCGAAAGGCCTGCTCAATGGTACGGGCCTCGCGATAAGCGGTACGATCGAGCGCCAAAAGATCGGCCATTGCACCTGCGAGGCCGTCCGCTCCGACCCGCGGATCCACGGAGCCGACAAATGGACGAGGCTCCGCCTCTTCGGCATCCTCCAGCGCGCCGCGAACCAGCGCCTGCCGCGTACGAACGTCACGCACCAAGGCATCGACAGTCGCCTCGGCGCCAACCTCCCGTTGCCGCAGCGTACGGAAGTCGTGCGCTCGTGCTGCAGGCGCGGGCGGCGCCGGCAGGTAAAAAGTCAGCAGCGGTCGCCGATACCGATCCGCCATCTTCAGCAGCTGAGGACGGCTTGGCTCTCGAACCCCGTTCTCCATGTCCGCCAGCCGCGCAGCCGCGTTCTCACCGCCGAGCCCGATGCCCCGTGCGGCGTCCTCAAGCGTCAGGCCCGCGCTTTCGCGCGCCCATGACAGGATCTGAGGATTGACCTTTGGCATCTTGGTGCGTCGCAACTCCGAGCTACTTGGGACGCCGTTATGGACACGGCTGCCTGACTTGTCAGGCCCTAGATCCACCTACACGGCAACAGAGGACCTGGTCGACGTTGCCGCTGCCCAGCTTGAGGGCGATCGCGGCTGACCGCCCAATCGAGCCCACGAGATAGATATACTGAAAGCACGAGCCCCGCTTCGAAGGGCCGAATCCGCCCCGGGAAACCGCTTCCCCAGTGTGTAACCCGGTTACACGCACCCTCTCACGGGCCGTCTGGCCGACATAGAAATACTGAAAGCACGAGGATTTCCGGGATAGATTAACCGAAAGCACGAGGCAGCGCGGGCGACGATCCTCGGCCACGCCGTCTACGCTGGCTGCGCCGACGCGTCTGCGATTCACAGACGCACCGCCTCGCGATCGTCCGATCGCGTGTCACCAGCAAGGGGAAGCCGTGCAGAAATGAAAAACCCGGCACTAGGCCGGGCTTTTCGGAACCTCGGTGAGGCCGTGTCGCAGCGAAGCCTTTAGCCGAGATCCGATGACGCAGCAATAGAGAGCGCGGTTCGCGCCACGGACTTCTGCGTCCGCACGGGCTCCCGGAGGGGGTTTCCGAACGATGAGTTATGCCTACGCTCCTGGGGCGGGCCACCGCCGGCTCGACGAACGCACTGCCGCAACCGACCAGCTTGCGGCGCAGTTCCGAGGGCTTCCCGCGGATCTCAGCCACCGGCAGGTCCTCACTGTTTTCAAGCGTGCGGCGCCATACATCGGTATCCCCCCTCGCCTCGTTCACGCCGTCGACACACTGATGAGCTGGTCGCGCTCGATCGACTGGTCGGACGGCCAACGCCCGATCGTCTTTCCCTCCAACGAGAAGCTGACGCAGAAGCTCGGCATCGGGGTACGCCAAGTCCAGAAAGTGCTCGCCAGCGCGGCACGCTTCGGCCTTATCACCCATCGCGATAGCGCGAACGGCAACCGGGTCGGCGCTCGCGGAAAGGACGGACGGCTGATCTACGCCTACGGCATCGATCTAAGCCCTCTCGCGGTGCGCTACCAGGAGTTCGCCGAGGCCGCCACCAAGGGTGCCGAAGCAGACCTCCGGATCAAGGTCCTGCGTCAACGATTGGCCGCTGCGCGTCGCCGAATAAGAACGCTCGCCCAGCTGGTCGAGGACGAGCAGATCGACAGCATCGATGCCCGTACGGCTGTGGAGATCTCGCTTCTCGCCACCAGCCAGATGCGCGGCGTGCGTGACGAGCATCTGTTGAGCGCCTGTGTCGAGCAGATGGAAGCGCGCGCCGATGAGCTCGGCAAGGCTGTTGCGGTTGAGAGTGTCCCGCACTCGACGATTTCACAAGAAAGTTCGCCCTCGGGCGAACAACACGACGCCCCTATTACAACTACAAACCAACCTGAAACTGCTAAAGCAGCTTACAGTAGTGGCTTTCCGAGAAGAAGTAGCAAAACGGGATATGACGTGCGCGACCCTCAGCCCCAGACCGAGGTTGAGGCCGACTTGGAGAAACACGGCGTTGACCCCGAGTTCATCGCGGCGGTCGTTCCAGAGTTCATCCTGACCGATAGCCCGCGGCCGACCTGGGGAGATTTGATCGGAACGGCAGAACGATTGGTCGATCAGACTGCTATCCACCGAAACGTGTGGCACGAAGCCTGCCGCCTAATGGGCCAGAAGGGCGCAGCCGCGTCGGTCCTTGCGACCGCTCATAAGCACATGCGGGGGGATGTCGACCGGCCGGGTGCCTACCTCCGCGGGATGAACAAGCACGCCGCGTCGGGCCTGCTCAACCTTGGCCGAACCTATCATGGTCTGAAGGACAACGCCCGGTCGAGCGGGATGCGGGCACTCTCCAGCGGCAAGGATCCACGCTCGATCGGCCAACTCGCGGCAGCGGCATTGGGGCTTGTGCGGACCGGTCGGCCAGCCCGCCTGCTATGAGGAGATAGATGTACTGATAGCACGAGCCTACGCCCCCTGCCCGATGCTACTAGGAGAGCGTGCCGGCGCCGGCCGAGGCTCGAACGGTGCAATCCTCGTGCTTTCAGTATTTTTATCTCGGTTCGGGGATGATCGACCGCGCCGCTCGGAGTATGGTCCTCCGATAGGTTCGGAAGGGAGCGAAGATGCCCAGGCTGAAAGCCATGCCGCAGCAAATCTCGCTGTTCGATATGGATAGCCCGCTACACGGCAAGGTGCGTGGTGAGCGTTCGATCATGCACTTCCCGTTCTTCACGCTGTCGAAGAACCCGCACATGGAGCGGATCGAGTACCGCCGTGAGGGCGTGACGATCGAAATACGCCCCAGCGACACCGGGGTCGCGACCATGTGGGATAAGGAAATCCTCCTCTACGTCGCCTCCTTGATCGCACAGTCGATCGCAGACGGTCAGCCGGCTCAGGAGGAAGTGACGTTCGCGGCGCACGACTTCTTCCGGATCACAGGCGTCGAGCGCCCCTCGACACGGGACTATCGTCGCTTCGCAGAGGCGCTCGAGCGTCTGCAGGGCACCCAGATCAAGACCAACATCGAGACCGGCAACAAGATCGACCGAGGTTGGTTCTCATGGCTTGCGGAAGCTCAGGTAGAATATGAGAAGATGGCCAACGGTGAGGAAATACTTCGGTATGTCCGGATCAGGCCGTGCAACTGGCTGTTCCGCGCGATCCAGCGCGATCAGCGAATGTACCATTACCATCATGACTATTTCCGACTCGGTCCGATTGAGCGCCGCATGTACGAAATCGCACACTGTTCCGGCGAGCCGATCGAGATGTCAGTCGAAGAGCTGCATGCCCAAGTTGGATCGATGGGCCCGATCTCACGGTTGAAGAGCCTGGCTAAGGAAATAGAGGCAGAGAACCGCCTTCCCGACTACGACGTCACCGTCATTAACACGATCACCGGCGAACAGGTCGACGCGCTCGGTCGAACCCGCAAGAAGAAGGGTATGGTGATCCAGATGCGGCCGAAAACGCGTAACACGACGCAGCCGAGGGCCCTGGTCGCGTAGCTCCCCTGCCCTCCCGCTGATCTGTGCGCGCAACTGAATCAGCTTCTTTGCCGTTAAGCATCCGAAAAGGGTCTTGACGTATTGGAGCGTTTATGCCGCAAGCCACCCTCGACGCCTGGATCTCGCTCTACGCCGCGGTTGGCCTGCTGGTCGCGATGTGCGCCACGATCGCCGTCATCAAAACCGTCCACGACTATCGCTCGGGCTCGCGGACGCTGGCGACCACAACCGTCATGGACAAGGTGCTGGCCGCGCCGCGTGTATGGGTGCGTTGGCAGCTCAACTATCTGCTGGGTGCGCCGGCGATCCTGATGATCGCGACGCTCTACGCCCATCACCTCGGGTTCGCGACGCTCGTCGACGTGTAAGAGAATAGCTGCGCACCCCTAAAAGCAGGCGGCTGCGCAAGGTTCGAGGCAGTCTGGATCGTCGCGGTCCTGAAAGCACTCGCTCCCCAGCCCCGCGTAATGGCCGAGACATAGCCGATGGTCTCCCGGAACGGCGGGATCCGCCCGTTCAGGCGCACCCTACCCGGCCCGGCATTGTAGGCAGCGAGCGCCAGATCGACGCGCTTGAACTCGTCCAGGTGGGCGCGAAGATAACGCGCCCCTCCCCTCAGGTTCTGCAACGGATCGCGCGAGTCATAGACGCCGAGAAACGCCGCGGTGCCGGGCATCAGCTGAGTGAGGCCAACCGCGCCTTTCGGGGATACGATGAACGGGTCGTATCGACTCTCCTGCGCGACAAGCGCGTCGAAGAGGCCGACCGGCACCCCTGCCTCGCACGCGACGGCCGAGATCAGCGGATAATATCGCGCGCGGCGCTGTTCCAAATAGGCGGGCAGGTCGCCTCGCGGCCGGTAGGGGCTCATCGAGCATGCGGCGGGGCTGTAGAGGTAAGGCGCAACGGCAGCTGCTGCGACCAGCCCCGCCGGACTTGCCCTTCCGGTCTGCATCCAGAGCGGGACCGGGATGGCCGAACGCTCGATCGGCGCCGGTGCAAGAGCCGGCGCAAAGGTTGGCGCCGGTGCCAGCCCCGCAAAGTCCTGCGCCAGCGCGTCCGGAGAGACCCCCTCCCCCTCGCTGACCGGCACAGGCGAGGCGCGCGGGCTTGTCTTGCCAACCTCGATGACGACCCCGTCGTCGACGCTGCGGAACGGGACGAGCTCTACCTGCTGCGCGCGAGCGGCCGACCAAGTCAGCGCCGCCATAGCGACACCAACGAGGCTTCGAGCCGCAAAGGTCGATCCCTTCATCACCCCTAAAAGGGACCACAGCTTTCGAGGTCTGACAACGTGGAAACTTTTTACACACTCGCGGTGCAGGACGCATTACACAGCGCGGTGCAAGCGCGCCGCGCATTGCGGTTGCCACGCGCCGCGCGTGGTGGCATACACTCCGAAAGCACGTCGCACCGCGCATTGCACTACAATGCACTGCGCTTCCGCATTACAGGGAGCTTCGCAATGCCGGTCATATTGGTGGGGTCGATCAAGGGTGGCGTCGGCAAGTCCACCACGGCGCTCGCGCTCGCATCCGAAATGCGCTCGGCCGGACAGAGCGTCCAGATCATCGATACCGACGAACAGCGCTCACTCCTGCGCTGGTACGAGGACTGGAAGCTGAAGGACCGCATCGTTGTCGAGGATGGCCACAAGCTGTCGCAGAAGGGATTGCAAGCGGCAGTGATGAAGGCTTCCGAGCAGCATCCTTTCGTGATTGTCGACGTGAAGGGCGCGATGAACGAGCTCATCATGTACGCCACGCTGCAGGCCGACATGCTGATCATCCCGCAGCGCGCCTCGGCTGCGGACCTCGAACGATCCGTCGAGTTCCTCGATCAGATGACCTTCATCGAAAGCGCTCGCGGGAGGCCCCTCCCCCACCGCGTGCTGATCACCCAGCGCAGCCCCGCGATCATGTCGCGGGCCGAACGTGAGGTCATGGACCAGACGCGAGAAGAGATCGGGGTGTTCAACTCCGAGCTCTCGCTCGGCGACGCATACCGGGCCATGTTCCTCTACCGGATGACGCTCGAGGAGCTCGACGCGCATGCGTTATCACGGACCGAGCGAGCGCGGCAGAATGTGCAAAGTCTTCTTCGCGAGATCGTCGCAATCATCAAGGAGTCGCAGGCATGAGTGACGCACCAGCTCCCAAGAAGTTTGGCCGCGGCGCTCGGACGCCTACGCCGACCGATCTCGACCTCTCGGACTTCAAGCCGACCCCGGCAACCGCCCCTAGCGCGCCGATGGACCTCCCAGAGGGCTATCGCCCTGGCTCGCCCGCGCGACGGCGCCGGGTGCGCGAAACGAAGAGCAAGTCGCTGACAATGCGGATCACGCCAACGACGTTCGACCGCTTCAACGACTACTGCGATCGCGAACAGATATCCTACGCCGACGCCTTCGATCGCTTGCTCAACCTGGCCGACACGGCCAAGGAATAAGAGTGAAGGGGGCGGGTGCATCTTGAGAAAGGATGCACCACCATGGCCCTAGTCGCACTCAAACCCACCCAGCAGGTCGTCGACATCGTCGGCGCCCTAGGCGGCACCTGGCGAGGCTATCTGGCGATGTGCCCCTGCCCCGCTCATCAGGACGCCACTCCGAGCCTTTCCATTCGTCAGGGGCACGAGGGCATTCTTGTCCATTGCTTCGCCGGCTGCGATCCCGACGACGTCCTGCGGGAGATCTCGCGGATCAAGCCCGGCCAGAGATATGCCCCCCCTGCCCCGTCGCGTGCCTCAGGTCGGGCCAACGTGGAGCGGATCTGGGGCGAGGCGGTCCCGGTGCCGGGCACGCCTGCGGAGTCCTACCTTGCAGGCCGCGGTATCGTCGCCCCGTTTGAGGAGCTGCGCTTCCATCCTCGGTGTCCCTGGGGACCCAAGCCAACAACGCGCTTCCTGCCCGCTCTGCTCGTTGCCGCCCGAGAAGGGCGGGCATTGCGTGCGATCCAGCGCGTTTTCCTCGATCTCGGCCGTGGAGGCTACCTCGATAAGGTCATGCTCGGCACCCCCGCGGGCGCGAGCTGGCAGGGACGCCGGATCACCGACACGCTGGCGCTCGCCGAGGGGTTCGAAACGGCCGCCATGTTCACCCAACTGAACGACATTCCATGCTGGGCGACGCTTGGCGCGGCGCGTCTCGACCGGGTTCACATTCCCGACAGCGTCCGCACCTTGATCATCGCCGAAGACAACGATGCGGAAGGTCGCCGGGCACGGCGCAGAGCATGGGCCGCCTATCGGCCTCGCGGCTTCGACCTTCGACGAATGCCGCCCCCCGGGCGCTTCGGCGATTGGGCCGACGTAAGAGCCGGAGCCTAGAGGGAAGGGGGAACTGGTCTGGGGAGCTGCAGAGGGCAGCCACACAGCCAGGAGATCCCCATGAGCGACCTGTTCGACACCGCGCCATGCCGTGCGTCCTCATTCACCGCCGCAGCGCGCGAGCTCGTGCCGGCCGTACTCGGCGAGGAGAAGATCACGCGAACGCTGCTGAACGCTGCGATGACAGCAGCCTTCGGAGGCTCCGACGCCGACGGCCGCTGGACGCAGCGCGAGAGCTTCGAAGTGCTTGAGCATGCAGTTGCACTTGCAATGCGAAACCGCAGTGCAATGCGCGATCAGCTTGCAATGGGCGATGTCCTGCAGGCGTCGGCGCTGCTCGCCCGCTTGCCGACCCAGACGGTGCGCAGCGAAGAACAGATCGAATGGCAGCAATTCTCGACGCCGCTCGACCTCTCCACGGTCGCCGTGCTGCTCGCGTCGCCCCGCGGCGACGATATCGTGCTCGAGCCGAGCGCCGGGAATGGACTCCTCGTGGCTCAACTCGGTCCCGTCGGCTCGCTCCAGCTCAACGAGATCGACCCGGCGCGACGCGCACGCCTCGCGGCAACCTTCCCCGATACCACAGTCTCGGGGCATGACGGCGCTACAATCGCGAGCACGATGGCATCGCTCTCCCGTCCCAGCGTCGTCATCATGAACCCGCCTTTCTCGCGCTCAGTCGGTCGCGGCGACGACGACCTGGCTGCTGTGCGCCACCTCCAGGCGGCGATCCGGCGCGTGCGCCCGAACGGACGCGTCGTTGCGATCATGCCGGACTGGTTCAGCAACTCGGCCCGGATGGGAGAGATCTGGAACGCAACGCTGGACCAGGTCACCGTCCGGACGTCGATCCGCCTGACTGCTGCCTATGGGAAGCACGGCACCAGCGTCGCGGTGCGTCTCTACGTCCTCGACAAGGCGGCCGGTCAAAGCAACAGCGTTGTGCTGCAGCGAGCGACCGTCGCCGATCTAAACGACGACCTAGTCGTTCCCGATCGCCTCGCGTTGACCAGTGACCCAGCAAAACAGGCGACGCCGAGAGGCGGCAGCGTATCGCTTTTCCGGAGCGTGCGATCCAAACCCGCAGCCGCGCCGCGTGTCTTTCGGGCGCCCTCGCGAAACGAGGTGGCGCCGGTCACCTACAAGGTCCTCGAGACCCCGGCGCCGCTCGCCGAACAGACCGGCGTCTATCTCCCATACCGACCAAGCCGGATCGTGTTCGACGCTGCCGGCGAGCACCCGACCGCCCTGGTCGAGTCCGTCGCCATGGGTTCGATCCCCGCGCCGATCCCGGTTCACGTCCCGGCCCTGCCCGAGCGAACGGTCAGCGAACGCATGCTGTCATCCTCGCAGCTCGAAACCGTCGTCTACGCCGGTCACGCGTGGACGCAGTACATTCCCGGCCGTTTCCGCCCCGATCCGGAGGGTGTGGGCCTGATCATCGACGAGAATGGCAGTCGCTACCGCAAGGGCTTCTTTCTGGGCGACGGCACGGGGGCGGGGAAGGGGCGACAGGTTGCGGCCGTGATCCTCGATAACTGGCTCGCGGGACGGCGTCGCGCTATCTGGGTATCCAAGAACGAGGCGCTCCACGCTGACGCCATCCGCGACTGGACGGCCCTGGGCGGCCTTGCCGCCGATGTGCAGCCGCTCTCGCGCTGGAAGATCGACGAGCCGATCAGCATGTCTGAGGGCGTCCTGTTCGTGACCTACCCGACGCTACGCTCGACGCGCGGTGACGCCAGCCGGCTCGAGCAGATCATCACATGGGCCGGCGACGACTTCGAGGGCGTCATCGCCTGGGATGAAGCCCATGAGATGGGCGGCGTCGCAGGAGGCGAGGGGAGCATGATCGCCAAGAAGGGCTCGCAGCAGGGCATCGCCGGCGTCCTTCTGCAGAACCGCTTGCCCGGCGCGCGCGTGCTGTACGCCTCCGCAACGGGCGCTTCCGAGGTGAACAACCTCGCTTACGCCGTCCGGCTCGGGCTCTGGGGGCCGGAGACCTCCTTCGCCAATCGGGAAGCGTTCATCACCGAGATCCGCCAGGGCGGAATTGCAGCGATGGAGCTGGTGGCGCGCGACCTCAAGGCGACAGGCCTTTACACCGCGCGCGCTCTTAGCTTCGCAGGGGTCGAGTATGACATCCTCCGGCACGAACTGACCCGCGAGCAGATCGAGGTGTACGACACCTATGCCGACGCCTGGGGCATCATCCACCGCAACATGGAAGAGGCGCTGAAGCTGACCGGCGTGGTCGACTCCCTCAGGGGAGACACGCTGAACTCCGGTGCCAAGGCGGCCGCCCGATCGCGGTTCGAGAGCTGCAAGCAGCGCTTCTTTGGTGCGCTTCTTCTATCCTGCAAGTTGCCAACGGTCCTTGCCGCGGTTCGGCAGCATTTGGAGGCCGGGCAGTCCGTGGTTCTGCAGCTGGTCAGTACGGCTGAAGCCATCCTCGATCGGCGCCTCGGCGAGCTATCGCCAGACGAAAGAGCAGACCTCGACCTCGACCTGTCCCCGCGCGAGGCGGTAATCGATTATCTGCAGCGCGCCTTCCCGGTCCAGCAGATGTCGTACTATCTGGACGATACCGGCGAAACGCGGTCGCGACCCATGTTCGACGATCGAGGCACCCCGGTCACCAACCCGGAAGCGGAAGCGGCCCGAGACACGCTGATCGAGCAACTCTGCGCGCTCCCTCCGATCGCAGCCGTTTTGGACGGCATTCTGGAGCATTTCGGCCATGACAACGTCGCCGAGGTGACGGGGCGCACCAAGCGGCTCGTAAGCACCGCGGGCGGCCCCCAAAAGCTCGAATCCCGGTCGGCCCGCGCGACCCAGGCGGACTCCGCAGCCTTCATGGAAGGGACCAAACGGATCCTCGTGTTCAGCGACGCGGGCGGCACCGGCAGATCCTATCATGCGAGCCTCGCCGTGAAAAACCAGGAACAGCGGGTTCACCTCCTGCTGGAGCCGGGCTGGCGTGCCGATCGGGCCATCCAGGGTCTCGGTCGAACCCATCGTACCCATCAGGCCTGCACGCCCCTGTTCCGGCCCGTCACGACCGACTGCAAGGGCGAACTCCGCTTCACGTCGACCATCGCGCGGCGTCTCGACAGCTTGGGCGCTCTCACAAGGGGCCAGCGCCAGACAGGCGGCCAGAACCTGTTCGACCCGGCCGACAACCTCGAAAGCGAGTATGCCAAGGCGGCGCTCATCAGCTGGTATCATCTGCTCGTTGCCGGCAAGTTGAGCAGCACGAACCTGGTCGACTTCCAGCACCGCACAGGGCTCGAGCTGCAGGACAAGGATGGTGTCCTCAAGGAAGACCTCCCACCGATCCAGCGTTGGCTAAATCGGCTCCTGGCGCTTCCGATTGGCCTCCAGAACCTCATCTTCGACGAGTTTCTCGCCTTGGTCGAAACACGGGTCGCAGTCGCGCGGGACGCCGGCACGCTCGATGTCGGGGTCGAGACCATGCAGGTCGATCGCGCCACGGTGCTCGATGACACTATCCTGCTCACCGACCCGATCAGTGGCGCAACGTCTCACCTCTTGACCATCGAGGTCGCACGGCGCCGTCAGCCAGTCTCGCTCGATCGCGTGCTTCGCATCGCCGACAGCGACAGCACGGCCATGTTCCTACGGAACGGTCGATCGGACAAGGTAGCGCTTCGCACAGCGGCTCGGTCAGGCATGACGGAGGATGGCGTCGCGGTCCTGCGGATCGAGCTGATGCGTTCGACCCGTCGCGAATATCTCGCGGCCGACGACCTGTTCGAGACAGCCTGGGAGGAGTGTACCCGTGAGACTTTCTCGGCCGCATGGGAGGCCGAAGTGGAAGAGGCGCGTACCAAGGTCGACACCGAGACAATCCGGCTCGCGACGGGCTTGCTGCTGCCAATCTGGTCGGCGCTGCCGAGCGACCATCTCGCGGTCAATCGCATCGTTGACGAGGAAGGCCGTTCGTGGCTCGGTCGCATGGTCTTCCCGCGCGACATCCACACCCTGTTCAACAAGCTCGGCCTGGATGAACCACAGGTCCTGAGCCCCGACGAGATCACGCAGGCGGCATTGGCAGGCGGCTCGATCGTCCTGAAGCGACCGTTCGCATGCGAGGTGAAGCGGGCGAGGGTCAACGGCAAGCCGCGTATCGAGATCGTCGGGGCGCCTGCCGCGCAGCTTCCGTGGCTGAAGTCGATCGGCTGCTACGTTGAGATCATCTCCTACAAGACGAGGATCTTCGTACCCAACGAGACTGCCTCGGAGGTGATCGCCCGCCTGACGGCGCAGCCGGACGGGTGATACCATCGCATCGCAGAGCGCGGTGCAATGCGCGGTACATGTCGCTGCGCGAACCGGAGCAGGAAGGGAAGGGGGAGCGAGGGGGTGTTCGGCGAGGGACTCGCCGGACATTCCCACGCTCAGGAGACTGGCAATGACCCAGACCGTCAAACTCGCAAAGCTGAAGCAGTCCGAGAAGAACGTCCGCACGACGCAGCCCAAAAACATCCCGGCCATGGCCGCGAGCATCCGCGCGCGCGGCATCATTCAGAACCTTCTTGTCACCCCGTCCAAGCCGCGCGGCATGTTCGAGGTCATCGCCGGCGAGCGTCGCTTTCTGGGAGCGATGATGCTCGCCGAGGCGGGCGAGATCGTGGCGGCGGATTACGACGTGCCGGTCAAGATCGTCGCGGGCGACGACAACGACCTCCGCGAGCTCTCGCTGACGGAGAACTTCCAGCGCGAGGTGATGACGCCGGCCGAGGAATGCCGTGCGTTCCAGCATTTCCTCCAGTCTGACGGCGACATCGACGCCGTCGCCAAGCGGTTCGGCCAGACACGCCGCTTCATCGAAGGCCGCCTCCGCCTCGCCAATCTGGCGGAACCGGTGTTCGAAGCTCTCGCCAACGGCGACATGACGCTCGACATGGCAAAGGCTTATGGATCGACCGAGGACCGCGCGAAGCAGGAGCGCGTATTCGCGCAGTACCGCCACAGCTCCTACATCACCGCGGATCAGATCCGGCGCGCGATCTCAAACGACACCATGAAAGCGACCGACCCCGTCGCCATCCTGGTCGGTGCCGACGCCTATGTCGCCGCTGGTGGCCGCGTCGAGCGCGAGCTGTTCAGCGAGGATGGCGACCGCTGGTCGGATCCCGAGATCGCCCAGTCGCTCGCCAGCACGCTCATGGAAGCCGAGGCGAAGCGTCTCGGCGAGGAACAGGGGCTCGCGTGGATTCGCCCGATCGCGACCACCAACCTGTACGGTGCGACCGCCGATCTGCACCGTGTCGCTCTGCAGCCAGCCCCGCTCACCGAGGCGGAAGAAACCCGCGCGTACGAGATCTCCGAGCGGATGGAGGCCCTCACCGAGGAGATGAGCGACGAGAGCCTTGAGGAAGAGGCCTACGGCGTTCTCGAGGGCGAGTACGACCGGCTTCAGGAAGAGTACGAGGGCATCCACAACAAGCCCCCCGTGCTCCCCGACGACATCAAGGGGCAGATCGGGACCTTCCTGATGCTCGACCGCAACGGCAAGCTGGTCCTCGAGACGACCTACTACAGCGAGACGCCGCTCCGCACGCCCGGCGATGCGGACGACGCGAAGCCGACCGGATCGACACGGGACACGAGCTCGCTTCCACCCGAGGCGGTCGCGCCGGGCGGAAAGCCGCTGAGCGCTCGTCTCCACGACGAGCTCGCCGTGCAGCGCCGCGACATCCTCGCCGCCTCGATCCTCGCGGATCCCGGCCTCGCGCTCGACTACGCGCTTTTCGCGATGGTGGACCGCAAACGCAACTTCGGCCGCTCGGGCACGACCATCACCGCGGGCCGGCCCAACGACCCGCAAATGCCGGCCGATTTCGCCCCCACCCAGGCGAAGATCGCGATCGCCGAGGCGCGGGAGGCACTGGATACCTCGTGGACCGAAGGCGCCTCGCCCGTCGAACGGTTCGAGGCATTCCGCGCCCTCGGCGACGATGCCAAGGCAGCGTGGCTCGCGATCGTGGTCGCGGACTCGCTCGAGGCCAAGCAGGACTATGGCACGGTCACAACGAACCCGCTCCACGCCCGTCTCGCCTCCATCCTCGAGATCGACGTCGCCAAGTGGTGGCGGCCGACCTGCGCCAACTTCTTCGACCGGGTGTCGAAGGGCACGCTGCTCGCGACGCTCACCGAGGTTGGCGGATCCACGCTGGCAGCACGCTATCTCGGCTCCAAGAAGGGCGAGATCTCGACCAGCTGCGAGAGGCTGTTCGCCGGCGAGGCCATTACCGAGGCGGAGACCAAGGGGGCCGCTCTCGCCTGGGTGCCGGACGCGATGCGCTTCGACGTGGCCAGCACGGCTGAGTTGGTCGAAGACGACGGTCGCGATGACGAAGACGCCGGCAGCGATGTCGACGGTGACCCCGACGGCGACGACGGTGCCGATCTTGATAGCGACCAGAGCACCGAGCCCGGCGAGGACAACGCCGGTGCGGTCAACGACGACGCGGAGCTCGTCGCGGCCGAATAACCCCGCCCAACCGTCTCCTGGGCAACTGGCGGTCGTCCCGATGGGGCGGCCGCCTTCATTTTTTCGCGGGCGCCATGCCGCCCAATGGGGAGCACCCATCATGACCTTCCGTCGCAAGCCCGATGCGCCGCGCCGTGACGTCGCGGCCGAGATCACCAACCTCATTATCGAGAAGCTCGAATCCGGCGTTCTGCCGTGGTCACGCCCTTGGGGGCTCACCGGGGCAGGTGGGCGTCCGCTACGCCATTGCGGAACCCCGTACACGGGCATCAACACGCTCTACCTTTGGGCGATCGGCGATGCCCGCGGCTATAGCAGCCGCACCTGGATGACCTATCGCCAAGCCGAAGAGTTGGGCGGCCAGGTGCGGCGCGGCGAGCGAGGCTCGCTGAGCGTCTACTTCTCCAGCTTCTCCAAGACGGAAACCGATCGCGTCACCGGTGCTGAGGCCACCAAAAACATCCGCTTCCTGCGATCCTACATCGTCTTCAACGTCGACCAGATCGACGGCCTGCCGAGCTACTACTATCCGACGATCGCGGCGCCCGAGCCACGCGTCGAATCCGAGCACCGCGCCGCCATCGACGGCTTTTTCGGCGCCCTGCCGGGCACGCTTCGCCATGGCGGCGACCAGGCCTACTTCTCGCCCATTGGCGACTACATCCAGATGCCGAACCGCGGGGCGTTCCGGTCGGACGACCACTATGCCAGCACGCTGGGGCACGAATACACCCACTGGTCAGGCGCCGCGAGCCGGCTCGACCGCGAGTTCGGCAAGAAGTTCGGCGACAACGCCTACGCGTTCGAGGAACTCGTCGCCTCCATCGGCCAGTGCCTGATCTGCGCCGAGCTCGGCCTACCCGGCGATCTCCATGACAACCATGCCAGTTACATCGACCACTGGCTTCGCATCCTGAAATCGGATTCCAGCGCGATCATCAAGGCCGCGTCGAAGGCCGAGCAGGCCTTCAATTACCTGCGCGACCTCGCCCGACCCGCCAGTCACGACGCCAGCGGCGATGCCAAGGTCGAGTGGCACGAGCCCGAGGCGCTCGCGGCATGACCGGTCAATCAAGGAGTCGCACTCATGCGCATCGAACTGAAGAAGCTGAAGGTCGTGGCCGCGCTCTCGGAGGAGACGACCTGCTATACCGCCGAGATCTGGATCGACGGCGCTCGCGCTTTCCTGGCCTCGAACCGCGGACATGGCGCCGCGGACGACTTTCACCAGGTCGGCGCGCTAACCGAAAGGGAGGTCGACGCGTGGCTCGCCGCCAACCGCTCCGCGCGCGAGTTCCACGGAACCACTCTTCAACACACGCTCGAGTTCGAGGTCGCCGCGATGATCGGGAGGATCGAGGAGACGAAGCGGCTCCGGCGCTCCTTCAAGAGGCAGCTCATCGTGATCGACGACGGGAAGGTCTACGGTTATCCCCTGAAGGGGCACACTCCTGCGGCCGTCGCCGAGGCCGTCCGCAAGCACCGCCCCAATTTGCGGGTCGTGAACGACGATGAGCAGGCGATCGAGGACGCCATCGACCTGATGATCGCGCAAGCCGATCAGGATGCGACATGACGCTCGACCTAATGCGGCTCCTCGGGCCGTCCAGGCGCGATCCCATCTGGGAAGCCGAAAAGCAGGGTTGGCGGGGGTACGTGCTCGGTAGCACCGGCTGTCATTATCGACGTGGCAGCCGGCTCGCCGATGCGTGGCAGCGTGGCTTCGCGGCAGCAGCTCGATCGTCGCATCCTGTGGGTCTGATGCTCTGATCCGGGACCAGGGAAGGGGAGGGGGAAGCGGGCCGGTGAGCGCGAGAGGCGCTCAGGATCCGGAGATCGCCATGCCCTACGACGTTGCTTTTCGCCATCAACAGGCGCTCGACCCGAGCGCCTTGTCCACCATCACCGCCGGCGTCCATGCCCTGACACGCGCGATCGAGGACTGCCGCAATGCCGGGGTCGACTACGAGAGCGACGCCGCAGTGATCCTGCTGGCCCGACATCTCACCACGGTGACGCAGAACCGGCCTGCCGAAGCGATCTTACGACGCCGCTGTACGGAGCGCATTGCGGAGCTGCAGCGCTTCCCGGCCCTTCTCACGCTCGCCATCCGGGGCGTCTCCTACGACGCCGTCGCCAAGGACCTGTTTCATGCGGACGGGCGCAGGGCGATGCGCAATCTTGCGAATGCGCTCACCCTTCCCGAGGGCAGCTACACCATCCGGTCGAACCGGTCGGATCCGTCCGTATCGGGTGAAATAACCCTTCACGGCGAGGAGGTCTGGGTGCAGCTGTCGCTTGGCGCGCTCGGCCCCGAGAACGAGGTGTCGTTTCGCCGGGTCAGAGGTCAGCACGACCTCCTGGGCGACCGCCGACGGTTTGCCGCCATCCGCGAGCTCCTTAACCCTGCTCGGTTCGCAGACCGCCTACGACGCGAGCTGCATCTCGCCCCTGCGGCAGCCGAACCCGCCCTTTTGGTCGGGTGATGTGATGGACGTCCTTGCCACCCGCGTACGCGTGACGGGCGCGCCCCCTCGCTACCAGTATCGGCTCTACGCGCCGTTCGATGCGCTCTCACCGGAACGCCAGTCGCTGATCCACTACCACAGCGATTTCGGCCACGGGCTCGGCCTGCTCGCTCGCATGAGCGAGGCAATCGCTCCCATGACTTGGCTTGAGATGTCCCCCGGGCACGAGAAGCTCGCACAGGGCCGCGCAATCCACGACCTCGCCCAGCAGATCGAGGCGCGCGTGCTGTCGATCCTGTTCACCGAGGTGACGAACACGCGGGTGCCACCACTCACCGAGGGCCGGTCCGATCTTCCAGACGAGCGCGTCCGCGCCCGCGTCGCGCAGCTGGTGAGCCATGTTCACCGGCCCGCTCTCGAGACGTCCGCGATCCACCTCCTTGACCCACGCCGCCTCTGATGCGGCCCAGATCTGAAAGGACTAGCAATGGGCTGGCTCACCATGCCGCTGTCGTCGATGCAGCCGCATTCGACCCCGAAAGCGTATCTCGACGCCCAGTTCACCTATGACCAGCGCGACCCTGCCGGTAAGGGCAGGGCACTGCGGATCGTCGCGTCCTCCTGCCTGCGCAACAAGGTCTATTACGCGGCCGCGGTGCCGAGCACCGACGGAGTCGACGAGCCAACCTTCGCGATTGTGTGCCTGGTCAAATGGAACCCTCGCGACCGGGAGGGCTACGTGTTCGGGTACAAGGACATGACCGAACACATGGGACCGTGCGAAGCCGAATGCCCGGAGCGGATCCTCGCCCTGCTTGGCGATACCGACGAACCGTCCGCGCTCAACTGGCGACGCCGCTGCATCGACAATCTGGCCCGCGCCGCGCGCCCGCTCGAGCATGGCATGCGGATTCGCCTGCCGTCCCCGGTCAGGTTCACCGACGGCTATGAGGGCGCAGAGTTCACCGTCCACAAACGAGGCCGCAGGGTCGCGCTGTCCAGGCCCGGCGTCAGCTACCCAGAGTACCGGCTAAGCGGCTTGCGCCATCTGTCCTGGACAGTCGTCCCGGAGACGAAGGTCCACAAGACGGTGTTCGCTTGATTGCCACCCACCACCTAACTCAGGATTACGGTCATGATCGCGCTTCCCGACCACGTCCCTCTCAGCCCCAAACGCCGGGCGCTCTGCAGCAACGACAATGCAAGGCGCATTGCAGCGCGCATGGCTGATGACGGTGCAAGCTGCGTTTCGGTTGTTCGCACCGGCAACCCTCTCCAGCCACTCCGTATCATCCCGGTCGTCGTCGACGGCCCCGACGTCGTGCTCGAAATGCGGCTCGCATGAGAGCGGCCCTATTCCTGCTTCTGGTCGCCCTGACGGCTTGCAGCGCCAGTCCGGAGAGCGGTCGGAACGAACCCACGATCCGGGGCGATGCGCGGGCACTGGACGGCGACACCGTGTCGATCGATTTCCGGTTTTCCGGCGCCGATGCGGTCGAAAAGAAGCAGCTCTGCGAGCGAGCAGGCTCCTGCTATTCGTGCGGAAAGCTCGCCCAAGACGCGACGGCAAGGATGCTGAAAAGCGGCGAGGCAACCATCCAGCTGGTCGGCAGCAGCAGCTACGGCCGCCCCGTGGCAATCGTCAGTGTCGACGGCTCCGATGTTGGCGAACAGCTGATTGCGCAGGGCTTCGCGGTGCCGGCTGTCAAATACCTGAAGAGTGATCCCGAACGCGCTACCCGCTATGTCGCGGCATTCGAGGAGGCGCGCAGCCACGGCCGCGGGATTCATTCAGGAGAGTGGATCGACCCGGAGAAATGGCGACGGGGGGAACGGCTCGCATGCGAGCGACGTTGAAGCACCACCCCCCGAAACAAGACGGGCGGCCCCGGCTCCGGCCAGGGCCGCCTTTCTTTTTGCCGTCAGCGCGACAGCTTTGGATCGACGACGTGATCGACCGCATCATAGCCCGGTCCCGGATCGAACGACCAGGAAGCCCCGATCTCGAAGCCGGTGTCGAACCGCCCGACAGGGCCGTCAGGCTCGGCCGCCACATAGGGCGAGACCAGCGGCATGGTCGGTCGCTTCATGCGGAACAGTTCGCCAGCGAACCGGCCGCGCGCTTCCAGCACGCCTTCCAGCCACAGCAGGTCGTCGAGGATCAGAACGATGCCCTTGCCCGCGAGCGCGTAGTAAATGCACCGCTGAAAGTCGTCGCACTGGTTGCCGAGGATCTGCGTCAGCTTGCGCTTGCCCGAGTGCTCACCCTCGTGGATCCACTCGATCGCCTCGCGTAGCTCGCGCACGGAGTAGTAGGCGTCCTCCGGCCCCATACCGATGCACGCGGCCGCGATCATTCGTCGTGTCGGACGGATGATCGGATCGGTCGACGCGTCCTTGAGCGTCAGATCGAGGTCGAAAGCTTCGATGCAATCGGTCTTCATGGCGCGCTTCTCCTTGCGGTGAACGTACCGTGAACATCGTGGACCTTGCAAGTATAATATCGTATAGTCGCACGCATGTGGTTGGTCCCGCGCGACACTCGTGGACTCCAGCAACGCACGCCCCTGCCGGACGTCGTGCGGCGAGCGCTCGTCCGCTGGTACATGGGGGAGGGCGAGGACAGCGATCACCGCGCATCGGTGATCATGGTCGTGAAGGCACGCGACCACCATCAATGGATCGCCTGCGACTGCCTGGGCGAGACGGAAGCCCCGCCGCTCCTGTCCCCGGCCTACCTCTCCGAAGCCGAAACCTACTATCTCCGGCGACTGACCAGCGTCCGGCAACGGCGACCCGAGCATAAACTCGACTGCCCGTTCTACCGCGAACAGGCTCCTCCCCGCATCCGCGAGAAGGCAACAGCGACACCGCGCACGATCAACGAGCCCGATGGCATGTTCTCCGCGCACCGGCTCGCGCCAGAGAAGCTCGCGCAACTGCCCGACGAGGCTGAACCTGACGATCGCACCCGCGGCGTCGCCATTCCGCGCCTCGCCCGCCTGCTATGGCTTCTCATGGAGATGGCCCACGTCAATGTCGTGGAGCCACTCGAGGCCGGAGAGCCGCGGACGACGTCAATGGCAAGCGAGTTCGCCGCGATGCGCCGCGCGGCCGAACGCGTCGAGATTGCCCCGGGCATCTCGCTCGCCCGTCACTTCTACACTCACATCGATCCCTATGAACGCGGGATCGTGTTCGCCAAGCTGCGGCAGGCGGCCAAAAAGTGGCCGACCGGCCATGCCCCGCAAGCCTTTCTCCTGCTCTACGCCGTCGACATATCAGGAACGACCATCACGCTCGCCGAAGGCCGCGAATTGGAGGTCAAGAACCGGATCCGGCACATCGGAATCCACCAGCGCCAGATCGGCGCCCCGTACCTCGTCCTCGCCGTCGTGGGCGAGCACAATCCGCGCGAGGGCTATGCGGCACTGCGCGCCTATGCCCAGCCAATCGCACGTCCCTCCAACTTCGTCGCGATCCACAACGCGGCCGAACGCCAAACCATCGTCGGGCTGCTCGATCTCCAATACCGTCTGCGCCGTCGCGGGATCGGGATCGGCTTCAAGCGCCTTCTCTTCGATGTCGCTACCAGCATCGGCGATATGCGCCCCGACATGCTGCTCGACCTTCGCGACTTCACGACCGGCGAGGTGATGGAAGCGGCCTTGGAAATCGTAACGGCACACGATGCCGACACGCTCGGCGTCAAACTGCGGCAGGTCGAAAAGCTACGCACCGTCGCGCCGGTGGTGACCATCCACGGCGAGGATCTCGAGGCCGATGGTCTGGAAGCGGCGATACTCGATCAGCTGCACATTGGTCAGTAGTCGCGCGCGGCGACGATCTGGACCGCAAGAAGCGTCCGATCAATCGAAGCAGCAAAACCCGTGTTCGGCGATCAGCTCGATCGCCTGCTGCTCGTCCGACGCGTCCTCACGCAGAACCACGGGGCGCACCGGCACCCACGGCCCCAGGTCGTCGGGCAAGTTGCTACCCTCGCTATCGTTCGTAAGCGCCCAAAGCTTCTCCGGCGCCGAATAGAGCCACACGTCCATGCGGCCTACTGCCCCGCACTCGGCCCAACAGCAACGAGGCTGGAGGGGAGGGGGAGGAAACCTGTCGATCCATAGAGGAGCCGACAGATGACCCGCTTTACCGCCGTCCCAGCACCGCAGGACACGAACTGGGGTGTTCCGCAGACAACCGACCAGGTCCTGCCCGGGATCTGGCACGTCACCACGCCCGATCATGGCGGGTACGTCCTTTCCGACGAACGGCAGGCCGCGATGCCCGAGGCGTTACGCCGCGACGATATCTACTACGAGGAGGACGTGGATTGGGCGCTCGTCCTGCTCGGCTTCGCGACCGAGTTCCGGCGTCTCCCCACAGCCGGGATCGCCCTGCAGGTCGAGAATGCGCGCCGTTCGGTTCGAGCGTGGCACCCTGCACGCTATGGCGCCTTCACTGGCGAAGAAGTGCCGGCGACCGAGAACAACACGCTACGCCGTCGCGCCGCCTATCAGGCTGTCATCGGTCAGTACGCTTCGGTTTCCGCATCCGGTGACTGGGCCGATTGGGTTCCCGTCGGCATGGTCGGTGTTGTGTTTCGCCGGGTCCAGAGCGTCGATGCGCTCGGCTTTGCCCGCTACTCCGGAGATCCGATCTACGGGCTCGTCGCCAAGGACCGCTACGCCGAGCGCAACGACGTCGAGACCTTCGACAGTCTCGGCGCCACCCGCGTCGAGAGCACCGCTCCGATCACCAAGGAAGTCCACCTGGCCTGAGGTCGCGGTGCAACTGCACTGCGCCATCCCTCGCGGCCGCAGCGCCGCTTCTCTCGGGAGTGAGCTCCGATGAGCGTCTATCTCTATCTCTTCCATGGCCGCGCCAGCATCGATCAGGACATGACCGACTGGGGCGCCGAAGGCCCCAAGATCGGGCCGCTCAGCTACGTCCACACCACCTACGGCAGCGACGTGAAGATCCGCGGCTCGCGCGAGGTCCTGGAAAGGTTCTTCCCAAAAGCGGCAGTTCATTTCCACAATGGCTTCGGCGAGCATTCCATCCAGCTCGAGGGCGACTGCCTACCGCACGAGGGCAAGCTCTACGGCGATTGGACCGTCTGCACCGCAGAGTATCTGCAGCCCCGGACAACGACGTCCGGGGTCCCAGCCTGCGCCGCCCGCCACGACCAGCCCGACCCCTTGTCCTGGGACTATGCTGGTCTCCTGCGAGCCGTGCGCGACAATCCGCTCGTGCTGCGGGTCTGGCGACGCTTTCTGCGGCCGCAAGCGGGTCAGCGCTTCGACATTCCGAGCGGGATGGGAGGTGTGCTTACGATCAAGCTGCTGCGCCAGCAGGACGATGGCCGTTGGCAGGCGCGGGTCGATACGCCGCTCAATCCTGACTGGCACGGCTACCTGATCGATCACGTCGCCGTCTCGGCTCTCCTGCCCGTTCGCGCAGGCACGAGCCCTGAAAAGGCACCTTTCGCCAGCGACACCGCAGCAGCCACCTACCATGGCCACCTCCGCGCCGAGCTCACCGCCCTCGGTTACGCCGCCAAGGACAGCGGCGAGAACGGACAATTCGTAATCACCGGCTCCGCCGAGACCGGCCCTGCCAGCGACGATGACGGGCTGTAGGTCGGAAGCACACCGAGGCCGAAGGGAAGGGGGAGCGGGCGAGCAGGCGTGAACAGTCACGCCAGCTTCAGGAGCTTGCCATGATCCCCGCCATGATCGCGACGGCCGTCGCGCCCGAGACCATCACCAAGGTCACTCGGTTGTTCAACAACACCGCGTACGACGTGATCTGCGAGCTTTTCCAGAACGCGCGCAGGGCAGGGGCCACGATCGTCGCCGTCACGGTCATCACCGCAAGCGACACCACCTATCTCCAGGTCGTCGATGACGGCCACGGCATCGCCGATCCCGCCTCGATCGTGACGCTCGGCCGCTCCGGTTGGTCGGACGACACACGCCGGGCCGAGGATCCTGCCGGCATGGGCGTCTTCAGCCTCGCTGGCCGCGATGTTATTATCCGCTCCTACTCGCGGCCCGATCGTCAGGGCTGGATGGCTCATATTCCCGCTTCAGCCTGGGAGACGAGCCGCCCGATCGCGATCTCCTCGGACCCGATCCCCTACGGGACGTCGCTGACCGTCAGAATGCCCGAGCAATGGCTGACTACCATCGAGCGCGATGTCGCAACAGCGGCTCGCTACTTCCCGGTCCCGGTGACGTTCAATGGCGAGCCCCAGGAGCAGCACGATTGGCTCGCCGACGCCGTCCATGTCGAAACCTGGAAGGGCACCCGTATCGGCATCCGTAGAGTGCCGGCCTCGCATTATTCCTCCCGCGACGCGGCGCTGAACTTCCACGGCGTGACGATCCCCTGCCGGTTGCCTCACCTGACCGAGGTCGACCGCGGCGACCACTGGATCGCGCGGGTCGACATCGTCAACGCACCCGACATCCAGCTCGTCCTTCCGGCTCGCAAGGAAGTCGTCGAGAATGAGGGCGTTTCGGACCTGAGAACCGCGGTGCAATGCACCTTGTACCGCGCCATCGCAGCGCAAGGCACGCACCGCCTGTCGTTCGAGAACTGGACCGAAGCCCGTGATCTGGGTGTCCTGCTTTCCGAGGCCGAGCCTTACCTCTTCACCTGGGCTGCGCCCGCGGCAGACCAGTACCGCAATTACGAAACCGGCGTGCGGACGACCGACCCGGCCATGGTGCTGATGCCCGACCAAGAGGCACTGGTAGCCATCCCGGCCGAGCGTGCGATCACCAAGCACAATCCTTTCGAAGGACCGCTGGTCGACGCGAATGAAGCCTTCAAGGGATATAGCTGGTACGACAAGCTGGCCCGGGTGGAGACCCTCGAGTTCGCCATCATTCAGGGCGAACGCCAATTCACGATCTCTGAAGGGGTGGAAGCGCCCGCCGACGCCGACGACGGATGGGTCGATGCGATCACCCTACACGCCACGCTGTCGCACGCCGGCGCCTTTGTCGAAGTCGCCTGCGACGCTGACGTGGCCTTCGGTCCCGACCAGTTTTCCTGCAACTCCGTCGATGAGACACGCGTGTTCGTCCGCCGCGGCTCGGACCTCTCCGCAATGGATGTCGCGGACCTGTTCGAGAGCGCCGTCTTCTCGGCCAACGAGGACTCCGCGGCCGACAGCTACGACACCCAGCAGGAGCGGTTCCAACGCGATGCGGCCGAACGGATCATCGGCCTTCTCGAAGGCGGGGACGCGGCGCTCGACAACCGTCTGCGGGACCTACTCTCCGGTCACTACTACCTCGTCCCGGAGGACCGCACCGTCACCATCACGGTGACTCGCAAGAACCTGGCGATCACGATTGCACCGCTCGCGCCGGCAGACGCGGCATGATCCCGGCCCCGCCCGTCGTCCTCGCCTACGGCATCGGTGTCGACAGCACCGCGCTTCTCATCGAGAAACACGCCCGCGGCGAGGCGCCCGACCTCTGTCTGAGCGCCGATACCGGCGTCGAGAAGCCGGCGACCTACGCATATCTGGACGTGATCCGGCCATGGATGCGCGATCGCGGCATTCCTTTCGAGCTGGTCTCCTACACTCCGAAGCGGTTCAAACACTGGCCCCCGTATTACGGGATCCTGGAGATGTGCCTGACCAATGCCACCCTTCCCAGCAAGTCGCTGGGAGGGTCCAGCTGCAGCTTGAAGTACAAGAAGGCGCCACAGGACGCATACCTCGCCCGATGGCGTCCCGCGCTGGACGCATGGGACCGCGGGCAGCGCGTCACTCGCCTGATCGGCTACGACGCAGGGCCGCGCGACACCAAGCGGGCAAACCATGCGCTCTCGATCGATGATCCGCGCTATGAGTGCCAGTACCCGTTGCGTGAGTGGGGCTGGGATCGCGACGCCTGCATTCGCCGGATCGAGGCCGAGGGTTTGCCCGTCCCTCCGAAGAGCGCGTGCTGGCTGTTATGTTTGCAGATGGTGTCTCGTCTCACCGCAACCCTTTATTTATGGGCTACAAAATTATCCGCCGTTTGAGACGATCCGAGGCCATTGAAGCGCTCGGGACAGTTGCAAAGCGCTACTGCACTTTGCAACTGTCCCGAGCGCAACCGCCGAAGGCGGTGCGACTCGTCGCGGCGGCATCCGGAATGACTTTGCTGAGCGGAAGAAACTGACTTGCCATTGCCCGTCGGGACTTGCTGATGCGGCCTTGATCGTTGCGCCGACAGATTGGGAAATGTCTGTTACGCGCCCATTCCGGTCGCTCAGCCGATGCACCGCAATCCCCGGAAGCTGCCGACCCCGACCGATCAGTGAGCAGCAGTCTGCGAGAACACGTTCATCACGATGACACCAGTCACGATCAAACCCATTCCCGCCATTGCCGGTAAGTCCAGCTTTTGCCCCTGAATGATCCAGGCAACGGCTGCGATCAATACGATGCCGCAGCCCGACCAAATTGCGTAAGCTATCCCGGTGGGAATGGTCTTCAATGTCAGCGACAGGCAGTAGAAAGCCACGATGTACGAGAGGGCAGTGAGAAGGCTGGGCGCTAGTTTGGTGAAACCTTCGCTCTGCTTCATGAAAGTTGTGCCGATCACTTCAGACACAATCGCCACCGCGAGTAGGACGTAATTCATGTGCGCTCCGTTTTTCCTGCCGATTCCGATGAAGCCGCCCCTCGTTTCCGAGATGATTGCGCCCCTTCGTTCCGAGATGATGTCGCCCCCCCGGAGACAGGGCCGTGCTGGCTACGTCTGTTGTTATTTCGTTCGTGCCGGTCGTCAAGCCTCTGAAGGGGATTTGACCCGGCGCATGCTGTCACCGTCGAGGTCCAGGCGGTGGGCGTTGTGGACGAGCCGGTCGAGGATGGCGTCGGCATAGGTCGGATCGCCGATCACCTCGTGCCACGCCGCGATCGGCAGCTGGCTGGTGACGATCGTCGAGCGACGGCCATAACGCTCTTCTAGGATTTCGAGGAGGTCGTAGCGGGCATGAGCATCGAGTGGCTCAAGCCCCCAGTCATCAAGAATCAGGAGCTGAACGCTGCCGAGCTTGGCCAGGATGCGGGCGTAGCGTCCGTCGCCGCGTGCCAACGCCAGGCTGGCGAACAGCTTGGGCACCCGCTGATACAGCACCGAACGGTCGTCGCGGCAGGCCTTATCCCACATTTCCCAAGTAAGGCGCTGATTTCGCTGTCCTGACCATTATATTTCCTATATAAAACATGGTGTTGAAGGCTGCGATGGGCGCGTTTCATGGATCACCCAGAGGGTGCGGGCTTGCAACGGGCAGATCGGGTGGATTTCGACCCTCGCGTGCGGCTGGAATTTCGCGGCACGCAGCTCAGTTCCGACGGCGGCCTTCTGGTGATGCGCGAGCTTGATGACGCGCTCGGGTTGTCCGATTTGGCGTCAGCGGCGCTGCGCGATACTCGCTCTGGCAAGAACACGGTCCATCGGCTCGACGGCCTGTTCCGGCAATCAGTCTTTGGGCGGCTGGCCGGATACGAGGATGTCAACGACGCCAACCGTCTCGCCTGCGATCCGGTCATGCGCCAAGTTGTCGGCGGCAGAGCGGTCGATGCACAAGCGGCCTCGGCATCGCAGATGGGACGGTTCGAGACCGAGACGCTGGCTCTGGCCGCGAACCGGGCGGCGCTGGCCGATCTGAACGGCCAATGGATCGACCGGTTTCATGACCGCAACGGGTTGAAATACATCGTGCTGGACATGGACAGCTCGGTCAGCCCCACCCACGGCGATCAGGAAGGTGCTGCCTGGAACGGGCATTTCGACTGCACCTGCTATCACCCCATCTTCTTGTTCAACCAGTTTGGCATGCTGGAGCGCTGCGCCCTGCGTAACGGCAATGTCCACAGCGCCGATGGCTGGCGGGATGTCCTTGATCCCGTCATTGCCCGATATGCTGGCCGCGACCTTGGTGGACGCTTCTTCCGGGCCGACGCTGCCTACGCGATCCCCGCGATCTATATGCGGCTGGAAGAAGCCAGGTTCTTCTACGCCATCCGTCTGCCCGCCAACGCCGTCTTGCGCGAGAAGATCGCGCATCGGCTGACACGGCCCGTGGGACGGCCTTCGCTGACCAAGGTCAAACGGTTCTTCGAGGACTTCGAGTATCAGGCGGCGTCCTGGGACAAGCCGCGCCGCGTCATCGCCAAGATCGAATGGCATCCGGGCGAGCTGTTCCCCAAAGTCGGCTTCATCGTCACCAACCTGCCGATGGAGCCAGACTG
>ERZ1023242.12-NODE-12-length-76666-cov-8.283001_pt1 | contig 76666 bp, 73 predicted proteins | sample MGYA00520875_ERZ1023242 | MGnify/ENA primary metagenome ERZ1023242 (study PRJEB32759, sample SAMN07749884) | skin metagenome | biome: transportation; feature: city; material: polyester macromolecule | host: Homo sapiens | place: Hong Kong:ISLAND line | collected... | reverse complement strand
TCATTGCTGCTGCTAATGAGATCGCTGAAGCCGTTGAGAAGGCTGGGGCTGACTCCAAGGATGCTGCTAATGCTGCCGTCCTGGCTGATGGCACCGCCGTTGGTGACAAGCTTGGTGAGCTTGCTGCCAAGATCGGTGAGAAGATTGAGCTAGCTAACGCCGCTCACTTCGCCGGTAATGCCCATGTCTACCTACACCGGCGTTCCCAGGACCTTCCCCCGCAGGTCGGCGTCATGGTTGAGTACGAGGGTGACAATGCTGAGGCTGTCCACGGCGTCTGCCTGCAGATCGCGGCCATGAGTCCGCGCTGGCTGTCCCGTGACGATGTCCCCGCTGACGTCGTCGAGCATGAGCGCACCGTTGCCGCTGACATCGCCCGCGAGGAGGGTAAGCCCGAGAAAATCATCGACCGCATCGTCGAGGGTCGTTTGGGTGGCTTCTTCAAGGAGAACTGCCTGCTCGATCAGCCTGCCATCTCCGACGACAAGAAGACCATCACTCAGACCCTTAAGGCTGCTGGCGTCACCATCAAGCGTTTCGTTCGCTTCTCTGCCGGAGAGTGATGTCATCCCCAGACAGGGGATGATGACCGCATCGTGACCACGCACGGCCCCACCGAACACGGTGGGGCCGTGCGTGTGTTGAGATGAATGACAGTCGCGGCCAGGCGAACTGCGGTGGTGGCCGTGGTCGGGCTAAGCTGGAGCGACGCATCCCGCGTCAATGTTCGCCGACCAGGAGAGATGATGCCAGAGCGCTACAACCGAGTCCTTCTCAAGCTGTCCGGAGAGGTTTTCGGAGGAGGAGGAATCGGCGTCGACGCCGATGTCGTGTCCGCCAAGGCCCGCGAGATCGCTGAGATCGCTAATAGCGGTGTCCAAGTGTCCGTCGTCGTCGGCGGAGGGAACTTCTTCCGAGGAGCTGAACTCCAGCAACGCGGTATGCAGCGTGATCGCGCTGACTACATGGGCATGCTCGGCACCGTCATGAACTGCCTTGCCCTACAGGATTTCTGCGAGAAAGCTGGCGTTAACACTCGCGTCCAGACCGCCATCACGATGGGCCAGGTAGCCGAGCCCTACATCCCCCGCAAAGCCGAGCGTCACATGGAGAAGGGGCGAGTCGTCATCTTCGGGGCCGGGTCCGGGATGCCGTACTTCTCCACCGACACCGTTGCGGCCCAGCGTGCTTTGGAAATCGGCGCCGATGCGCTCCTCATGGGTAAGCAGGGGGTTGACGGCGTCTACGACAGCGATCCCAAGACGAATCCGAACGCCCACAAGTTCGACGAACTGACCTACGATGAATTCCTGTCGCGTGATCTCAAGGTCGCCGACGCCACTGCCGTCGCCATGGCCAGAGATAATGACCTGACGATGGTCTTCTTCAACCTTGAGATACCAGGCAATATTGGCCGCGTCATCAATGGTGAAGACATTGGCACCACTGTCCATCGCTGAACCATCGAGACATACCAAGAAAGGACAACACAGTGAGCGACATCATCAAAGACGCCGAGAAGAAGATGGGGTCAGCGGTCGGTCATGCTCGCGAGGAGTTCGCGGCTATTCGCACGGGGCGCGCTAACCCCGCCATGTTTAATAAACTCATGGTCGAGTATTACGGCACCCCAACCCCGTTGCAGCAGCTCGCTAGCTTCCAGGTTCCAGAGGCCCGCACCGTCCTCATCGCGCCGTTCGACAAGAGCTGTGTCAACGACGTCGAGAAGGCCATTCGGGATTCCGACCTAGGGGTTAACCCCTCCAACGATGGCAACGTGGTGCGTTGCGTTCTTCCAGCCCTGACCGAAGAGCGCCGCAAGGAGTACATCAAGATGGCCAAGACGAAGGCTGAGGAGGGGCGTATCGCGGTCCGCAACATCCGTCGCGCCAGCAACGACGTTGTCAAGAAGCAGGAGAAGGACAAGGAGATCTCTGAGGACGAGATGACTCGCCTGGAGAAGGAGCTCGACCAGGTCACCCGCAAATACGTTGAGCAGATTGACGAATTGCTGAAATCCAAGGAGAGCGAACTCCTCGAGATCTGATCAGATTCCAAGGTGGGCAAGCCCCAGAAGAAGACCACGGCCACACGGACCCCACGTGCCGGCCGTGATCTTCCTGCTGCCATTACCACGGGCCTCGTGCTGTGCGGCGCCGTCATTGGCACCGTTGGGTGGTGGCATTGGGGTTTTGTGTTGCTGATGACCTTAGCCCTCATGGCCGGGGCTATTGAGCTTCATCGGGCGATGACTCGGTTGGGTATGGACTCCGCAGTTGTGCCGATCTGCGTCGGCACCGCAGTGATGGTGATCGGGGCATATGCGGCCTCGACCTTGAACCTTCACATCTTGCCCAATACCTTCCTGGTGGCGACGTTAGGAGCGACAACAGTTGCCGCAATGGCATGGCGCCTGCCACGTGGCTCAGATGGTTTTGTTAAAGACGTTGCTGCCAGCCTTTTCACCATCGCCTACTTGCCATTGCTCGGTTGCTTTGTTCCCCTCATGATGGGCGATGATGGCGGTAGCCGCCGCATTGCCACGTGGATACTCAGCATTGTCGCCTCTGACACCGGTGGATACGCCGTCGGGGTGCTGTTCGGCAACCACAAAATGGCCCCGAGTATTAGCCCTAAGAAGAGCTGGGAGGGTTTTGCCGGGTCTATCATGACCGCAGCCCTCGTCGGATGGGCCTGCCTGGGAGGATTGTTGTCGGCACCATGGTGGGCCGGGATTCTCCTCGGCGTTGTTCTAGCCCTCACCGGTACTGCGGGAGATCTCGTCGAATCGATGATTAAACGTGACGCCGGCATTAAGGACATGTCAAACTTCCTGCCTGGTCACGGTGGAATCATGGACCGGCTCGACTCGGTGCTATTTTCCGCGCCCTTTGCCTGGCTCGTCATGTCCCTCGTACTGTGACCGTGGTCGCCAGATCGACCCACCGTGAGCTCCACCAAGAGTCAATGATATATTGACTTTGAGAAGTAGCTATTTAGGTGTAGGCGAGGTCCGAAGATGGACATCATTATCATGGTTCTCATTGCCGCATTGGTGCTGGCAATGATACTGCGTGGTGTCAAGAGATCAGTATTCATTGTGTCTGTCATGGTGATCGCAGGGCTTTGCGTGATTCTGTTGTCGTTGCACGCGACGAGTGATCTGGGGCTGTCATGGTGACAAACAACGAGATAAACCCCGAGAGCCAAACGGTGTCGGATGCGGACCGAACCCTGCCTGGAGCAGGACGGGTGTTGCCCACCATGAGCTTCTGGGGAGCAAACCTCTTCCTGCTGGCCTACGTTGGGGTTCTGGCGGGTGGATTCATCGTGCAATTCGGGTTGCACGAATACCCATGTCCGCTGTGCATGCTTCAGAGATATTCGATGATGCTTGCCTGTCTCGGGCCGCTATACATCATTGTGCGTACCCGGCGCGGTTCTGTGACGATATCGGATTTTTGTATGGGCTATGGCGTGTCGATCCTTTCGGCGATCCTTGGCGGGGCGGAATCAGCACGTCACATATTGTTGCATATTCAACCGGGGGATCCCGGATATGGTTCCAAGGCGTTGGGGCTGAGCACCTATACTTGGGCTTTCATTACCTTTGTCATCGTCATCGCATTCTGTGGTGTCATGATGACCTTCGCTCCATGGCTGACCCCTCGCGGCGTCAAGACCCATGCCTTGTCCGCCGTCATTATGTGGCTGTTTGCCCTCATCGTCGTGGCCAATCTCGTCATGATCGTCTTTCTTGAAGGATTCCACGTCCTTCTGCCCGGTGATCCGGCTTGCTACGAGCTGGTGCAGAACTGTTCGCCGAGATGACGCCGCTACACCTCTTTAGCAGACGTCGACTCGTGTGGCTGAATAATGGCAGCCGGGGATAATGGGAGCGTGAAATCATCGACTGGAAGCACCGTCAGCACGTCAGGTCTCGTCCTGCCCTCCACGCCGCTCGCCGAGCCGGGCAAGGAGATGCCAGTCGTCGTCAATACCCCGAGTCGTGCGAAGCCCCCTCGCCACTGGATTGATCTGAGCGTCGAGGAGAGGGCACAGGCCGTCAAGGATCTCAGTCTGCCAGCTTTCCGTGCTCGGCAGATCTCCGCCCACGTCTTCGAGCGGTGGGAGGTTGACCCGACTCAGTGGACTGACTTGCCGAAGGCTGCCCGTCAGGAGATCGCTGACGCCTGGTTTCCGGCCTTGTTGACCGAGGTCTCCCGGCAGTCCTGCGATCGCGGCACAACCGTCAAGACCTTGTGGCGGCTGCATGGTGGGGCTTTGGTTGAGTCGGTGCTCATGTACTACCCAGCCACCCGTCACTCCGCGGCTCGCACCACCTTATGCTTGTCGTCCCAGGCTGGTTGCGGTATGGCCTGCCCGTTTTGTGCCACCGGTCAAGGCGGTATTCAGCGCAATATGTCTACCGCCGAAATCGTCAGCCAAGTGTTGGCGGCTAATCGCCTTATTGCGGCGGGGGAGATTCCCGGAGCGTCCGGACGCGTTCATAACATCGTCTTTATGGGCATGGGTGAGCCGATGGCCAACTACCGTTCGGTGCTCACTGTCATCCGTACGCTCACCGCCGACGGTCCCGACGGTATGGGGATGAGCGCCCGGGCCCTCACCGTGTCGACGGTCGGCCTGGTGCCGCGGATCAAAGCCTTGACTGAGGAGAGGATCCCGGTCACCCTCGCCGTCTCCCTGCATGCCCCTGACGACGAGTTGCGTGACGAGCTCATTCCGGTCAACCGTCGCTGGAAAGTCGACGAGTTGCTCGACGCCGCCTGGCACTACGCCGAAAAGTCTAAGCGTCGCGTTTCCATCGAGTACGCTCTCATGAAAGACATCAACGACCAGGCTGACCGCGCCGCGGTGCTGGCCCGTCAGATCCGTCGTCGCGGCGATTGGACGTGGGCCCACGTCAACCTCATCCCCCTTAATCCCACACCGGGTTCTCGCTGGACGGCTTCGCGTCGCGAGGATCAGGACGCCTTCGTCGAGACGCTGGAGCGCTGGAAGATCCCGGTGACAGTGCGCGATACCCGAGGCTCTGAAATCGATGGTGCCTGTGGCCAGTTGGCAGCTGTGGGACGGTCGGAGGGGCTGGGCAGCTAAAGGCTCGTGGCGGCCCCGGTGGCAGTCCCGATGTGGCCCGAGTGTCACAATCGTCCATACGGAGTACAAGGGGGGTCACCGTATGGATAGCCAACTCGAACGTACCTACGAGGCGGTGTTGCGTCGCAACCCGGGAGAGGCCGAGTTCCATCAGGCTGTGCGGGAGATTTTTGAATCTCTCGGCCCGGTGCTCGACAAGAATCCGCGGTACGTCGAAGCGGCCGTCTTGTCGCGCATCTGCGAACCGGAACGCCAGATTATTTTTCGCGTGCCGTGGGTTGACGACGAGGGCAGCGTGCGCATTAACCGTGGTTTCCGAGTGGAATTCTCCTCGGTGCTGGGGCCGCATAAAGGTGGTTTGCGATTCCACCCCTCGGTGTACCTAGGAACGATTAAATTCCTTGGCTTTGAGTAGATCTTCAAGAATGCACTGACCGGCATGCCGATTGGTGGCGCAAAGGGTGGGGCGGATTTCGATCCCCATGACGCATCCGAGGGTGAGGTCATGCGATTCTGCCAGTCTTTCATGACCGAGCTCTACCGTCACCTCGGCGAATACACTGACGTGCCAGCTGGTGACATTGGCGTCGGCGGTCGTGAGATCGGATTCCTCTTTGGCCAGTACAAACGCATCACCAACCGCCATGAATCCGGTGCGCTCACCGGGAAAGGACTCACCTGGGGCGGGTCTCTGGTGCGCACTGAAGCCACCGGATATGGCTTGGTTTTCTTCGTCCAGAGAATACTGGCGACCAACGGCAAGTCATTGGACGGCCTGCGAGTTACCGTCTCCGGGTCGGGAAACGTCGCCATCTACGCCATCGAGAAGGCCCAGGACCTCGGAGCCACCGTTGTCGCATGCTCAGATTCCAGCGGGTACGTCGTTGACGACAAGGGCATTGATGTCGCCTTGCTGAAGCAGATTAAAGAGGTTAAACGGGCCCGTATTTGCGAGTATGCCGCTCGACGCGGATCGGCTACTTTCCGCTCCGACGGATCGATTTGGGATGTTCCCGTCGACGTCGCCCTGCCCTGCGCGACCCAGAACGAGCTCGATGGACAGGCTGCCGACACCCTCATTCGCAATGGTGTGGTCGCCGTCGCCGAAGGTGCCAATATGCCCTGTACCCCTGAGGCGGTGCACTCCTTCCAGGATGCCGATGTCATTTTCGCCCCGGGTAAGGCATCCAATGCGGGCGGCGTGGCTACCTCTGCCCTCGAGATGCAGCAGAATGCCGCGCGGGATTCCTGGGATTTCGACGCGACGCAAGCCAGGCTGCAGCAGATCATGGCCGACATCCACGACCGCTGTATCGAGACCGCCGACGAGTACGGTCATCCCGGCGATTACGTCATGGGCGCTAATATCGCCGGGTTTACCAAGGTGGCCGACGCCGTCATTGCAATGGGTGTCGTCTGAGCGTCTCCACAGCTTCTTCGACGGTATCGACGTATGGTGCGGGCGGTCCCGCAACATGCTGTGCAGCAGTGGCCAGGAGGCGACGTCAAGGCCAGACCCACGGGTGACGTCGGCAGCCCCAACGATCCTGCGCAACCGGTCAAGGGACTTGTCGAGCAGGTTGGATGGGCAGGCAGCTCTCAGGCAGGTCGCCTCCATCGCTCCCGGGCCGCCCCCGGTCACGACGAGATGGCCAGTAGTAGCCAGGGCGGTCGAGATCGGTTGCCAGCCGGATAGGGGATTGAGCAGCCTAGGAAGATTGTCGTAGAAACATCGCAACGATGAAGGGGTTGCTACACCCGGTGAGGTCGACTCCCTGGACGACCTGACCAGCGAGATCAGGAGCGGCTACGCGCAATCGGTCGACCGTCTCGATCTCAATGTGGTTGGTGCTCATCGTCGCGGCTCCGGGTGAACGAGGCCCAACAACCCGCGGGGGTCGAGCGGTTCGGCGTCCCACTCGACTGTCGTCCGGTCTGGAGCCATCCGCAGGGTAAGCGCGTGCGGGGTACAGATGACGCACAGCCGGGCAACGAAGGTGCCGTCGTGCCAGCCGCCACTGGCTGCGATGTCGAGGGAGTCGCTGCCGATAGGGCAGTGGGAGGTCCGCCATTCGTCGTAGCCAATGGCCACGTCTAGGGCAACGTCCTCAGCATTGGCGGGGCTGGCCGGGATATGCCACGACAACCCCCAGCCCTGCTGATCGCTGCATGGTGTCACGACGACGTGCGAGCCGTTTTCAACGATGCCCTGCATCGGTCTGGTCGGGTTGAATTCGCCTGTCACGATCGGGAGGGTACGCACGACCTCCTTGGGCTCGGGATCGAGTCCCTCGGCCAGGGCCGGCAATAGGTGGTCCCAAACAGTCTGAAGGATGATTTGCTTGTCACCAGCCCCCTCGCCGACGTCATTGGTCATGACGACGACGGCGTCGACCTCAGGGATGATGAGAGCGAACTGGCCGAAGGCGCCGTCAAGACGGTACCCGTGGCTCGACATCCAGGTCTGCCAGCCGTAGCCAAGCCCCCACTCCGGCCCGGTCAGGCCGTCGGATTGGATGTGGCGGACTCGGTGCTGCGCTATCCACTCCTCGGGAAGCAGCCGAGTGCTGTCATGGATGCCGTCGTCAAGCAGCAGCTGACCAAACCGGGCCAGGTCCTCGGCGTCGATGTACAGGCCGCTAAATCCCAACGGAATGCCGTCGGTATCGCGAGCCCAACAGTGTGGTCCACGCCCGAGTGACTCCAGCACTTCCCGGGTGATGATGGCGTCGATGTCGGCCCCGGTATGCTCGCGGACGATCCGCGAAAGTATCCAGGTACCCAAATTGTTGTAGGCGAAGTCGACGCCAGGGCGACCGACAGGCTCGGTGGCGAGCCACAGGCGCGCGGTATCCAGAAATGCCGACAGCGGCTGAGGTGAATGTCTTCGAGCAGGAGTACACCAGACTCGGGACGTCGGAGCTCCTAGGGGCCCAGCGACGCTGACCGTGCTGGCGGACGATGAGCCGGCGCGGGTGCGCCTGAATCTGCTCGAGCGCGTCTGCGATGTCATCGAGAACGCTGTCAGTCATGGGTTCTACTTTAGGGCCACCGACTGCTTGAAGAAGGCCGCACCAAGGTCCGATTCGACGTCGAATCGGACCTTGTGGGAGCAGCGTGACAAACTGGCAGGGTGAAGAAGGTCATCATCCTCGGCTCCACCGGATCGATCGGAACGCAAACCCTAGAGGTCATCTCGTCGCGTCGTGACCAATTTGAGGTTGCTGGCATATCGGCAGGCGGCTCGGATGTTGGCTTATTCGCTCAGCGGATTCTTGATTTCTCTATTCCCGTCGTAGCCATCGCTCGCGAGGATGCTGCTGAGGAGCTTCAACGAGCTTTGACCGTGCAGGCTGGATCACGGGGCCTTGCCGTGCCTAATCCTCGGATCCTTACCGGCCCGGATGCGTCGACGCAGCTAGCCGCCATGCCTGCCGATGTCGTCTGTAATGCCATTTCTGGTGCGGTCGGTTTGCGTCCGACCCTCGCTACTTTGGCTGCAGGGACCACCTTGGCCCTCGCGAACAAAGAGTCGTTGGTCATCGGTGGCAGGCTCGTCACTCAGGCGGCTGGCCCAGGGCAGATTGTTGCCGTGGACTCTGAGCACTCCGCCTTAGCCCAGTGCTTGCGTGGAGGCGGGCACAACGAGGTGCGTCGCCTCGTTCTAACAGCATCCGGGGGGCCCTTCCGTGGTCGTGACCGTGCCTCCCTGGTCGACGTCAGCGCTACCGATGCCATGAAGCACCCCACCTGGGATATGGGCCGGGTCATCACCATCAACTCGTCGACTCTGGTCAATAAGGGCCTGGAGTTGCTCGAGGCGGCCCTGCTTTATGACGTTGACCTTGACGACATCACCGTCGTCGTCCACCCTCAATCCATCGTCCACTCTATGGTGGAGTTCTGGGATGGTGCCACCATTGCTCAGGCTTCACCGCCCGACATGAAATTGCCGATCGCTCTGGGGCTGTCGTGGCCGGATCGCATTCCCGACGCGGCTGCCGGCTGCGACTGGTCGACGGCCATCCAGTGGACCTTCGAACCTCTCGACAACGAGACCTTCGGAGCCGTCGAACTGGCCCGCCGCGCCGGTCATGCTGCGGGTACCGCACCAGCCGTATTCAATGCCGCTAACGAGTCCTGCGTCGACGCCTTCTGTGATGGACGCATCGGTTTCCTCGACATCACCGATACTATTGCCGAGGTCCTTGACGAGCACCTTTCTGATGACGAGAACGACGATCCGGGTGCGCGACACGTCGGTGACGAGGCCCTCACCCTCGATGCCGTGCTGGCCGCCGACGCCTGGGGCCGCCGCCGCGCTGCCGAGGTGTGTGCCCGGGGGATTCTCCAGTGACAGTTGTTATCGAAGTGCTGGCCGGGATCGTCTTCTTCAGCCTCATCATCCTCTCCGTGTTGCTTCACGAGTGTGGCCACTTCATCCCGGCGAAGATCTTTGGGGTTAAGGTCACCGAGTTCTTCGCTGGGTTCGGGCCGAAAATATGGTCGTTCACGCGCGGGGAAACGGAATACGGGTTCAAGTGGATCCCGCTGGGGGGTTATGTGCGCCTCGTTGGGATGTACCCCGCCACGGTCCACCACCATCATGGCAACCGGCTCACCAAACTCGCCGATGAAGCGCGCGCTGCCGAGGCCGAGGACATCACTGGCGCCGATCGGGGCCGATTGTTTAGCGACAAACCGGTGTGGCAGCGGCTTATCATCATGAGCGGTGGGATCCTTACCAATCTGCTCCTGGCTTTCCTGCTGTTCTGGGCGGTGTTCGGCATTCACGGCCGAGCTGCCCAGACGACCACGGTTGCCGCAGTCACTCCATGCGTCCACTCCTCTCAGATCAGCGGCCCGTGCCCCTCAGGAGACCGTCGTGCACCGGCTGCCGAGGCTGGTGTGCAAGCGGGGGATCGCATCGTTTCTTTTAACGGTCGACAGGTGGATTCCTGGTCCCAACTTCAGGAGTTCATCCGTGATAATGGTGACGGCGAGGCGCGTCTTGGGGTGAAACGCCACGGCGATGCCGTCAGCCTCATGCCCACGCGCACCCTTGTCACCGAGGTGCCTGACCTTAACAATCCAGGTCGCACCGTCGAAGCGGGGTACCTGGGTGTCAGTCCGACGATGGTCGTTGTTCATTCCGGGCCAGGCGATACCGTCTCCCAGATGTGGACGATGTCGAAGCAGTCGCTAAGCGCGTTGGCAAGGCTCCCAGTTTTGACCTGGAACGTTGCCTCCGACATGGTGACCGGAAAGGCCCGCGACGCTAACAGCCCGATGAGCATCGTCGGAGCCTCCCGGGTGGCTGGGGATGTCGCCGGTAACTCCCAGCTGACCATGGGCGACAAGATCGCCACCGGAGCAAGCCTGTTGGGCGGCCTCAACCTCTTCTTGTTCTGGTTCAACGTCGTCCCACTACCACCTATGGACGGTGGGCATATCGCTGGAGCCATCTATGAGGCATGCAAGCGGGGCCTATTCAAACTTGCCGGAAAACCGGATCCTGGCCCAGCGGACACCGCAATGATGCTGCCGGTGGCATGGACAATCGGGGCACTCATGCTCGTTATGGGGCTCATCCTCGTCGTGGCAGATGTCGTATCGCCGGTAAAAATTTTCTAATCGTCGCTCCGCGCCTATGAATGAGCTGTAAATTATCGCTCACAGTGCGGGAATTTTTGGTGAATTGACGGTGGCAAGCATTCCTGTACTCATGTCGAGCGCGACAAGGTGACGCGTGAATGCTCTCCGAGGTGGGGATTCGTATGACCACGAATGTCTAGACGCATCTTGGCAGGTCTGACTAGCACCGCCATGATCCTCGCGGTTCAGCCTGCGCACCCTGATCTGGTGGTTGCCGACCATGTCGTCATCAATGAGGTTTATGACGGTGGCGGTAACTCCGATGTCACCTAGATCCACGATTTCGTCAAATTGTTGAATCCCGCCTCCTCGGATATCTCCGTCGGAGGTTGGAAAATGGAATACCTCACCGCTAAGGATAGGGTTGACAATACCTGCACTCTTTAAGGTAATGCCAAAACCAGTGAATATTTCTTATGCAAGAAGTCAAGGCCTTGCCAGCTCCGGATGCTGAGTGCGCTGCGTCCGTGCGCGACGACCGGCTCGGTGCGTCTGAGCAACGTTTCCGGTGCGGCACAATAGCTAGTCGGGTTACGGGGCTGTGTCGGCCATAGAGACGAAGGCTAGCCCTGCTCCGTCAAGTACGACGTCGATCGGGCGACGCAACGGAGTCGATACCGACGACAGCTCCAGCGACTTTACGGTCGGTGCCCCACGACCTGAAGGATTCGCTTATCAAAGTATCAAAGCCGGCAATAACCGCCCGGCTCACCCGCCGGCTGTCGGGGGCAATGTCAAACTCGCTAGCCCATGGACGGTGCGCATGCACCTGGTAGTGCCACGATCGAGATATGAATACTTCCACACCATCTCCTGCCCCACTTGCCACCGCAGGCATCACTGTGGCTCCGAGCGGACGCGTAGCCGGGCTATCTGCCAGACGCTCTGAGGCCTGGACCAAAGCGATCAATCACCGATTCGTCAACGAACTCTTCACTGGGCAACTCGGCGATACACAACTAGCCCACTACATTATCCAGGACAACCAGTTCTTTGTTCCCTTCCTGGAGTTGCTGGGTGAGGCACTCGTCCATGCCGACACCATGGAGGCAAAACTGGTTTTCGGACGTCAGTTGGGCATGATCTGTAGTGAGGAGTCAGGCTGGTTTGAGGCTACCTTCGATGAGCTTGGAGTGTCCCAGACCGACCGTGCCCATCCGCACCTGTCGGAACCCACCCGTTCCTTCGAGACCCTGATGCGTGAGGCCGTTGGCACCCACCATTACCCCACGGTGTTGGTGCTGTTGGTGGTGGCAGAAGGTCTCTACCTTGATTGGGGCTCCCGCACCCAGGCTCCGGAACCAGGGGCTGATCTTCCCAACAAATTCCTAGAATGGGTGGATCTGCACCGAGGCGAGAAGTTCCACACCTGGGTGCAATTCCTGGTTGATGAACTCGAACGCGCTTCGGACCAGGCAGATATTGCAGAACTTACTCGGTTCTGGGATACGGCAGTGGACTTGGAACTGGCCTTCTTCGATGATGTGCCATTCCCGTTCGAGGGCTGGACAAGCTCGTCAAAAAGGTGAGATAGGTCAAGGATGGCCGGATTTGTCCACGAACTGGGCTCCCGAGAGCTCCAATTAACCCCTGACCCCCTCAGCAATGACCAAAACCTCCAGAGGCACAAAATTGTCACAGTTCGGCAGCATTCACCGAATCCGAATGTCCCACAGCGCAACCTCAGCGGTGACGACAAGCCGGCGGGACGTGTGCTCGCTGCCAGCGTCACCACTGTGGCGACGGTGGGTGACACAATGGACACGACAACCCGCGATTTCAGGAGCGACACGTCAATGACCGTGAACCTGGGCATGCCTACCCCTCCCGTCCCGACCTTGGTCCCCCGTCGCAAGACGCACCAGATCAAGGTGGGAGATGTGCTCGTCGGCGGTGACGCACCCGTCTCGGTGCAGTCCATGACAACCACGAAGACCCACGACATCGGCGCCACTTTGCAGCAAATCGCGGCACTGACCGCTGCTGGCTGTGACATCGTTCGCGTCGCATGTCCAACTGATAAAGACGCCGAGGCGCTGCCGATCATTGCCGAGCAGTCTCAGATCCCGGTGATCGCTGATATTCACTTCCAGCCGAAGTATGTCTTTCAGGCGATTGAGGCCGGCTGTGGCGCGGTGCGCGTCAACCCCGGCAATATCCGCAAGTTTGACGACCAGATTGAATCGATCTGCAAGGCGGCCACCGAGCACGGCACGAGCATCCGCATCGGTGTGAATGCCGGATCCCTCGACAAGCGTCTACTCGATAAGTATGGAGCGCCGACCGCTGAGGCCATGGTGGAGTCGGCACTGTGGGAGGCCAGCCTCTTCGAACAGTACGGATTCCGGGATTTCAAAATATCGGTGAAACACCACGACCCGGTCGTCATGATCCGTGCCTACGAACAGCTTGCCGCACAATGTGACTATCCGCTCCATCTAGGCGTTACCGAGGCGGGTCCGGCCTTCCAAGGCACCATCAAGTCGGCGGTGGCCTTCGGGCATCTTCTTACCGAGGGCATCGGTGACACTATCCGCGTCTCCCTGTCGGCTGATCCGGTCGAGGAAGTCAAGGTTGGTGTCAAGATTCTGGAATCACTCAACCTGCGTCCCCGTGGTCTAGAGATCGTCTCCTGTCCGTCTTGCGGACGTTGCCAGGTGGACGTTCTCTCGCTGGCCAATGACGTTACCGATGCCCTTGAGGGGATTGACGCTCCGCTGCGCGTCGCCGTCATGGGATGTGTCGTCAACGGGCTGGGAGAAGGCCGCGAGGCTGACCTAGGTGTGGCCGCCGGCAATGGCAAGGGCAAGATCTTCAGACACGGCGAGGTCATTCGTACCGTCCCGGAGAATGAGATTGTCACCACCCTCGTCGACGAGGCGAATCGAATGGCCGAGACCATCAACGAGACCGGGAAACCAGAAGTCGCGGTTTCCTGACGTGTTCACCAGGGTCAGGGCCCTTGATGACACCGACGTGGCCCAGGTCACTGAATTTCTTCAACAGGACCCAGTGGGCAACCTGTTCCTGCTGTCACGAATTCAGGCCAATGGTCTGGACCGTGGCAGGCTCGGATGCCCCGTCGTCGGGGTGGTGCGGTCCCACGAATTGCAAGGGGTGCTTCACCTTGGTGCCAACGTTGTACCCGTGTCATACGATGACTCGACGATCGAGACGTTAGCCTCCAGGATCGGTCCTTGGCGCACGTCGTCGTCAATGATGGGACGAGCAGAACCAGTCCTGGCGTTGCACCGGATTCTGTCTGAGCGGTATCCGCGGGCATGGGGGAACCCTCGTGAGATGCGAGCTCACCAGCCGTTATTGGAGTTGCAAAAACCCTCGCAGGTCGGGCCAGATCCGCGCGTCGCCACCGTAGCGATGGAACATTTTCAGGCCTACTTTCAGGCCGCGGTGGCGATGTACACCGAGGAAGTCGGAGTCAGCCCGATCGAAAGCTCCGACGGCTACATGCGCCATATGCGTGTCCTCGTTCAGCAGGGCCGTTGTTTCGCCATCGTTGACGAGGGTGGAACGGTGCGGTGGAAGTCTGACATTGGCGTCGACTGGCGTGCATACTGTCAGATCCAGGGGGTCTGGATGGATCCGGCGTGGCGGGGAAAAGGGCTCGCCGATGCCGCTATGACGGCGGTGTCAGAGCTATGTCAACGTCGATACAAGTCAGTATCCCTCTACGTCAACGACTTCAATGCTCGAGCGTTGGCGATGTACAACACTGTCGGTTTCCGTCAGGTAGGAGAAATGGCCACCGTGCTCTACTGAAGGTCCGCGGACCCCGCCTCGCAGACACCAGGTGAACGCTTCTAGCAGCAGGGTAGCCATGCACGTCTTGTTCGATACCGGCTCTGGAATCGGTGTGTGACAACGCTGTCGATGGCGAGCAACCTGAGGCGAATGGGCGTCCACCACGGACGCCTGTGAGTGAGTCCTGGTGTTGCGTGAATGTGTGGTGGCGGATGACCTTGAAGATATGTGAGAAGATCGCACATCCAGCCGAGCGCTAAAATGCGGAGCGGGCCGCCAGTACCCGAGCTGGCAGGGCCGAGGCCACCGTGTGAAACACTCCAGTGGGTCGTTGACCGCCTACAGCCGTCCGCAGCCTTAGAAGTTGGTGATCGGTAACGACGCTTTTACCTGGCGGATTGGCGAACTTTCCTGTCGTTGAGCGGTTGGTTCAGATTGACGGTGGTGGTTGTGGTCAGGGCGATCGCCTGGCACTCGGTACTACTGGGAAGGGCTCCTTCCGTGAGGTCGATCGTGACATCTTGTGGCGTTTCGGTGACAGTGGCATGAATGCCAGTACACGAAGCCGGGCCTGTGAGGAAGGTGACTTCGATCGTGGTTGGTGTGGATTCGCGCCATGAATCCCAGGCCAGCGCGCGCGGCGATATCAGGTCGTCGCGTGAAGTCATAGTTTGAGGGGGTGCGGTACTTGTCTGAACTGGATGCGTGGCGGTGGACCCCCGTCCGGGGACGAAGCGGAGCGTGAGCATCCTGTGAGAACAGCTCCAACCAAAATTGCTCCGATCAGTATCCCGATATTTCGCGTGATCCACCGCTTTGGCATTACCAGTCTCCGTTGATTGCGTCTTTCATCGTCTTCATATCATCATGGAAACGTCGAAGGCATGTGAGCCGTTCCAGTACATTCCGTGGCCACCAACTGCGTCGACGATACGGGGGTTGCTGTCGCCCCCGTTGTTCAATGTGGCCATACCGACGTCATGGGTGAGGTCACTATTATTAATCCACGCGTTGAAGGTGCGCAATGTATGTATAGTCCAGATTCCCACGGGGTCTGGATCGGCATTGCGGTTGTTGTAGTTGGGGACGAATACGACATTCTGCCTCCATGCACCATCGTCATAGACGCAATGGCTGGCCGTGATGATGACTCGTTTCGTGTCAGTGTTCAGCGCTGAGGCTGCGCAGTATGCGTTTTCTTTACCGTAGCCGTTGAAAAAGAGTTTCCCATTGGTGTTGAGGAAATTGGTGACAGGCGTTGCAAGAGGGCTACTCGCTGTGTCGCGGTTGGGGATGAGGATCGTTCCTTCAGAGCATGTCGTGGGAGTGACCGTTTCCAACGGTGGTGCCGGTGGTGTTGATCCCTCTGGAACGGTCGGTGTTGCTGCCGAGTCCTCATGAGATTGATCTATTGCGGTGTCAACCGTCGCGGATTCGTAGGGGACCGCAGTAGCGAGGCGCTCAGGTGTCCAGTAGGCGAGTACTTTCGCATCTTGGGCAGTTAGATCTGCCGTCTCGTCATCTGACTTGGAACGGGGAGTGATCTCTGCCGCAGGGCGGCCGAACGTGGTAGGAGCGACGACGGCTGTCGACGAACTTGCGGAGACGCTGTCTGGGATCTCCGGTGTTGGTACGGCCGATGCCAATGATGTGGCTGACAGGAATAGGACGACCGCTGAGACCAAAATTGCAAGGGGATGGGTATGTTGCGGAACTGGGTCATGTTGATCTCTCCCAGGGGTGAAGGGACAGGTAAGGCAACGGGATGGGCACGTCCGTCAAGACCCAACACCTATGGACGCACGCGGGCGAGACGTCCATATCGTGTGACTACAAGCACGCGATGTGCTCATATCACAGAAAAATATAGCTTCATGACGGCGCGTTGGCCAGACACCGACGAGGCTCATGAACAGTTCCTGCGTAGTGGGGACTTGACAATGGGGCACCACGTGGAGTGCTCGTCATGCACATTGAAGTGGTGTACGGCGGGAATGGGATGGGCAGGAAGCACAGGCGCCTCAGGCCGTCCTGCGCCGCATTTCCCCGAGCAGACCGCGCGGTGCGACGACCCAGCACAGGAGGAACACCGCCGTCGCCACGAGGACGATCGTCCCGCCGGCCGGAAGATCGATCGACCACGACAGGTACAGGCCCACCAGGGCACTGAGGCCGCCGATGACCGGAGCCAGGACCATCATCCGACCCAGTCGGTCGGTGAGCAGGCGGGCCGTGGCAGCCGGCGTCACCAGCAGGGCCAGCACGAGGACGTTGCCGATGACTTGGACCGAGATGACGACGGTCATCGTCACGAGGACGTAGAGCAGCAGGTCGAGGGCGAAGACGGGCATGTGGGTGGCCCGAGCGGTCTCCCGGTCCAGACCGACGGTGACGAGCTCCTTGTGCAGTGCTCGCTCGGTCAGCAACACCAAGGCTCCAGTGACGCAGACGATGACGATGTCGTCGTTGGTGATACCCGTGATAGATCCGAAGAGAAACTGCTGCAGGGAACCCGAGTACCCAGGTGCCCTAGAGATGATGACAATTCCCAGCGCGAAAGCCCCCGCAAAGAGAATGCCGATGACGGAGTCCTCCTTGAGGCGTCGATTTTGTGAAACGATCGCCACCAAGATTGCCGTCACCAGACCAGCGATAGCCCCGCCGAGCAGGAGAGACCCCTGCATCAGGAAGGCCACCGCAAGTCCTGGAAACACCGAGTGGGCTACTGCGTCGCCGATAAAGGCCATACCTCTCAGCACGACGTGCGAGCCAATGACCCCGGCGACGATCGAGCACACGGCTGCAACTAGCAGGGCTTTAGGCAGGAAGACCAGCAGGGGATTGGTGAGATCAGTGAGGAACTCCCATGGAGTGAGCATTGTTGGATCCTTGTCAGGCAGATACCGGCTCGCCGGCTCCGACTATGGCGAGCAGTGGTGAGTTCTGAGAGATCCCGAACGTTGTCATCCACATTTCTGGGTCACGCAGTTCCTCAGGAGTGGAGTCGGCGATGACAGTGCGGTTGATGAGACACACCCGGTCAGCGGTGGCCATGGCCTGTGCAAGGTCGTGGGTCGTCATGACGAGGGTGGTGCCCTCGGATGCCAGTCGACCAAACAGCTCGGTGAGCATCTCCTGGGTGGGCATGTCGACGCCGGTGAACGGTTCGTCAAGGAGCAACACTGACGGGCGAGTGGCTAGGGCTCGAGCGATGAGGACGCGCTGACGCTGACCGCCGGAGAGTCCTCCTGCCGTGCGATCTGCCAGGTCTGCCATACCTGCGATCCGCAGCGCGTCGCGCACCGCGATGTGGTCGTCTTTTTTGGGTCGCCGCAGCCACCCAATATGGCGTGTTCGTCCGCTCATGACGACGTCGGCAACGCTGATAGGAAAGTCCCAGACGAATTCGTGACGCTGGGGGACGTAACCGATGTGTCGCCATCCCTTCCCGGGCGAGGCCCCCGCAACCTTGACACTGCCCTTGGCCGGTTTCACCAAGCCGAGCATGGTGCGCAGAATGGTCGTTTTGCCGGCACCGTTGGGCCCCAGAAGCGCCAGCAGGTCGCCCCTGCTGGCCGACAGGTTGACGTCGTGGAGCACCTGGAGGCCGCCCAGGTTGACGGCCACGTCAGTGATCTTGATGGATCCGAGGTCACTCATGCGAGCTCGTTCCGTCGTCAGAGTTCTTGACCGGCGTTGGGCTGGCGCCTTCGTTGTTCCAGACTTCGTCGCGCATCTTCTTCGACTTGGAGTGCAATACCACAGCGGCGACGATAAAGCCGATAATGACGACACCAGCAAGGACCGCAACAATCGTTCCCCACGTGGTGCCATTGCCGGAATCAGCAGCGGAGTGGGTGGCAGCTGGTGACGAGGAGACCTTCTCAGGGGCCGAGGCAGCGGAAGAGCTGCTCGCCGAGGCCTCGCCGGACGCCGAGAAGTCCGGTGTGGCGGAGGCGCCCATGGCTCGGGCCTCGTCAGCCGAACCCTTGTCACCGACGACGAACCTCAGCGTGGTCGAGTAAGAGTGCTTGGTTCCTTCGGCATCCGTGCCGCGGACAGCGACTGAAATAGTCTGCGCTCCCGGATCGGAGAACACCCAGTTGGCGTGCACATGGGTGTTGGTCTCCATGTGCACCAACTGCTCTCCGGACTTCGTGGAGTCATACAGCGGTGTCGGGGCGTCGAAACCGTTCTCGATGAACATGTGTGCCTGTCCTGGTCCCTCATGCCCGGTGAAAACAAGGTCAGCTCCGCGCGGGAAATTCTTGACGATTTCTGCGGCCTGGGTGTTCCATCCGAGCCATACGACCTGCTGGTTCTGGGTCTGTGGAATGACATACGCTTTCGTGCCACGCATGTCGCCGAGGAAGGAATAGGTCTCGTCGTTCGGCACGTCAATACGGGACGCATCGACCACGCGTAACACGGCGTCATCAGTGCTGCGCCACACCGGCGGGTTGGCGGTGTCGTCGCGGGCCATGAGGGTGAACTTGCCGTCAACGATGCGAGGTCCGACATCGACGTGGCCGCGCTTGATCTCGGCAGGCCCTTTGGCCATTTTCTCGTTCTCGGTCACCGCCTGCTTGAGGGCAGGATCTGGTGGCGGGGTAGGGGAGGCCTGGGCTGGCTGCGAGAGTGCGAGGCCAGCACTGAGCGCGATAAACATGGCAGACAGGGCTGCCAACGGACGGGTAATCATGGATACCTCCACAGGGGCCTCATCCCAGGCACTTGGCCAGAGAGTCGGCGTCGAATGTCATAAGATCGATGTAATTCGTGATCCGGTCGTCAAAAGTGTCGCCATAAATCGGGCACACTTGGACACCGTTTTCAGCTGCAATAGCTGCGAGTACCGAGGAGCTGCGCACTACGTTGGGTTCCAAAAAGACGGCCGGTACATTGAGACCGGCGATGATTTGGCTGAGTTTGCGGCGCTGGGCCATAGATGGTTCGACACCAGGATTGGCGGTCACGAATCCGGCCACGTGCATGCCGTGGGCCTGGGCGAGGTAGCCGTAGGCGTCGTGGCTGGTGATGAGCTGACGCCGCCCCTTGGGAATGTTGGCGATCTTGCGATCGACGTAGTGCGAGGCATCTTCCAGCTTTGCCATGTATACCTTGGCGTTTTCACGGTAGGTCTGGGCGCCTTCGGGGTCGGCCTTGATAAGAGCGTCACGGATGACCTGTACATAAGCCTTGGTGTTCTTGATGCTCATCCACAGATGAGGGTCAATCTCACCATGAACGTGTGCGCCGAGAACTGCCTGGGGTAGCTGATGAATGGAGTCACTGGGGTGCCCCAAGAACCGAAAAGCTGGGGTCGGCGGGATCTCAGTGAGGGCCTTTGGTGGTACCCACACCACGGCCTTGTGGGGGTCCAGGCGTTTCTGGGTGCGGACGCCGCCACCCGTTGGGTCAGACAAGATAATCATCTTGCCCTGGTCAATATCGACTGAGAAGTCCGCGTGCCCCTTATCGACGACCGTCCGATCGGCGAGTTCGGGGATAGTCCTCGGATCAGCGCCGACGGCGATAGTGACCGTTGTCGAGCCAATCGAAGTATCGCCTTTAGCCGTCGAAAGGGTCCCCTCAAAGATCTCCTTGTACACCCCAGGCTTGCTAAACGCCCATGACATGTGGGTGTGCGCGTCGGTAGGAAGCTCAACGTCGTCACGCTCATCAACACCATCAGAGGTCGAATAGTAGATCTGAGGGTGGCCGAAGGTGCCGGTGATATAGGCGGTGAGATCACCGGGTCCGTCGACGGATTTGAGTCGCAGATGAACCAAGGAGGAGCGGTCGGCGCCCTGAGCAGTGCCTTTTCCAATGACGCGCAGCCCCAACCACACCGTGTCGAGGTTGGCATTCTCAACAAGCGGTATGACCTCCGCGCCGTACTTTTGGGCCTCCTCGGCCAAGGACATATTGATCGCCCCGGTGGGCAATGATGCGTCGATGGTCTTAATCACTGAATGTGGCTCAAGCATGAGGTAGTTCGACAATGCGACCTTCGAATACACCACGGTGCGAACATCGCGTAGTGACGGTTCGTAAGTGTGCGGGTCGGCCCCTGAGGGCACCATCGAGGCGACGCTGGCGCGATCCCCGGCGACGTTGCGTGTCAGGTCAGCAAGGATAGGTGTAGTCGTCACCACGGAAAGCTTGTCGTGGGAAGCTGGCGCGTGGCCGCACCCAGCCAAAAGACTGAGTGCGGCCACGGCGCATAGTAGACGTCTTCTCACCCGCGTCGTTTCCTTGCTACGAGGAGAGCGCCGGATAGGCCGAGAACCGCGAACGCCCCGGCTGCCAACCCCTGATGGGTTTGGGACGCGATACCGGGATCGCCGATCTCGCCTTGCTCGCCAGTGCCAGGCTGACCTGCTGCTGTGAGATCGCATGGTTTGCCATCGGGGGTGTGCCCCACAACGGTGTAGCCCGGATCGGCATTCTGTTTAGCCCTAGGGGAGGTCGATGCCTTACCCACAGATGCCGCGACGGACGTGGCATCAATACCGATCGCGAAATGGAGGGTGCCTATGGCGCTGACTCTCTTGCCGGCCTTGGTGGTGGCCGACTGAGTGACGGTCACCACATAGTGGCCAGCGGCAGTGAACACCCAGTTCGGATGGGCGTGGGTGTTGGCCGGGATGGTGTAGCTGGTAGGTCCTCCGACGTTGTCGAAGACGCGCTGACCAGCCCCACCACCAAAGGTGCCAGACATAAACACGGCCATTTTGCCGGGTCCGTTGACTTTGTCCAGATGCATCTGAACTGGTCCGGTGGTGCCGTTGACGATGGACTCGTGCATAGTGTTGACGCCGAGCCACGGCACACCGGGTACCTGCGTGGCACCGATGAGCCACACCTTGGTGCCGCTCTTGGCGATGAAGTCCATGCCGCTGGGGACGGTGGTGTTGGCCTTGTCACCAACAGCCATGACGATGCTCGACGGATCGACCCACTTCGCCGGAGCCGAGCGGTCATCTTTGAGGGCCGAGACAAGTTTGCCCGACTGCAACTGAACACCCCAATCGAAGTGGCCCTCGGTGGCGATGGATACCGGCCGGCGGGCAGGCTGAGCAACGGTCTGCATCACGGCGGCGGCTTTGTTTTGGATCTTTACTGGGCGGCAGAGTTCCTTCTTGACGATGGAACCGCTGGTGTTTACTGCTTTTGTCGATCCGTTCGAGCTGGCGCTGTCACCCTTCGACGTGGCCACGTCAAGGCCATCGAACGGCTTGTCGGAAACACCCTTGTTGCTGCTCTCACCGGGAGCCGTAGTCCCAGCATTCCCGGAAGCCCGGAGGACGCCGACGTGGCCGATCGAGCAGGTATTGGCGGCGGCGATGGCCTGGGAACCGACGACCCAGGTATATGTGTGGGTTCCGGTGCCGACGGTCGTGCCATTACGAACGGCAGTGGCATCAACAGTCATGGTGTATCGACCAGGACGGGTGAATACCCAGTTGGCATGCACATGGGAGGGTTGGGCGACGGTAATAGTGCCCGGCATGGTGGTCGAGCCCCCATCGAACAGGGCTTGGACGCCGCCGAAGGGGGTCTGCGAGAACAGGTGTACCTTGCCCGGGCCTTTGACGTTACGGATGTTGACCTTGACCTCGGTGAAGCCGTTGCGCCTGACGTCGAAAGTCTCCCATCCCGGCCACAGCAGGTTCTGGTTTTGCGTCAGGGGCAGCAGGTAACCGTTGGGGGCACCGGGGTAACCCTTCGGGATGGTCGTCAGTGCAGAGTCCTTGACGGCCAGCAGCATGCTTTCCGGAGCATGGAGGACGCCTTTGCCAGTGACGTCCTCCTTGACCTTGAGATCCAGGCCGTTTTTGGCGTTCGATCCGACGCGGAAGACATCAGAGTGACCGTGGTCGAGGACTAGCTTCTTGGCGCAGGGCGTCTTGTTGGTCCGGGACTTCAGAACCGGTTTACGGGTTTGTTTCCGGGGCTTAGATGGAGTCGGCGCGAGCGCAGGTTTCGGTGTGACTGAGGCCTTGGACGGGGTGGCACCCGGTATTGGCCGGGGCGAGGGGGAGGCCAGCGGAGACGGGGTGACATTTGGAATTGGGGCTGGAGTCGGCTTTCCCCACGGCGCAGGGAAGGGAGTCGTGTCACCGACCACCCAGGTGTAGGCGTGCGGCCGGGTCTGGAAGTTCTTGCCGGTCTTCGATGCTGACGCCTGCACGGTCATGGTGTAGACGCCGGTCTTGCCAAACACCCAGTTCGCGTGAACGTGGGAGGGCCGGGCAACGGTGATGGTGCCGGGCAGCTCAGTTGCGTTGCCGTCAAGCAGGGGCTTGACGTCGCCAAAAGACCCTTGTGAGAACAGGTGCACCTTGCCAGGCCCCTTGACGTTGCTCACCGTGATCTTGACCGACGTGAATCCGTTACGCCTGACGTCGAAGGTTTCCCAACCTGGCCAGAGCACATCCTCGTTCTGGGTCAGCGGCAGGATATACCCCTGAGGGGCACCGGGAAGGCTGGCCGGGATGTCGGTGAAAGCAGAATTTTTGATTTTGAGAAGGACGTTCTCGGGGGTGTGCAGCACGCCGTCACCGGTGACGTCTTCTTTGAGTTTGAGGTCGATACCGCCATCGGGGGCTGGTCCCACTCGGAAGACGTCGGCGTGACCGTGATCGAGCACGGTGCTGTCGTCGGTGTCTGGTGAGTGGGGAACCTCGGTGGCGTTGCGGCTTTTGAGGTTATTGCTATTTCCGAGTGTTTGAGTGGTAGGCCCGTCAGTCGCCTGAACCCGCTCGGCGTGGGTGGCGTCGACGTGGCTGTTGTGCAGGAGCTCCGAGTCCGGTGCTGCGGCGTTCGCCGGTGAAGGGTTGATCATCAGGAACGTCAGCAGGGTGGCAAGGAGCGATGCGAACCGTTTCACGGTGGCCTCCATTGTCTTCCTGGAATGTTCGAATAACTATATAATGAGAACGGTTATCAATTCTACTTGAAGCGGGCAGCCCGGTCCGAGTCAGTGGGGTCTGCCGCTAGGATTCGTCATGGCCGTGGCCGGTCACGCCGAAGGGCGGCGGAGGGCCGAGCGCGGTCGGAAAGGTAGACGTCGTGTTGACGCGCATGTCACAGCTGTTCGTTCGAACCCTGCGAGAGGATCCGGCTGACGCCGAGGTTCCTAGCCACCGCTGGCTCGTCCGGGCTGGATACATCCGCCGGGTCGCTCCCGGCGTTTACTCGTGGCTCCCGCTGGGGCTTCGGGTGCTGCGCAGGATCGAGGCCATTTGTCGCGAGGAGATGGCCGGTATCGGGGCTCAGGAGGTGAGCTTCCCCGCACTGCTCGCGTCTGACCCCTACAAGGAGACCGGTCGTTGGGCCGAGTACGGCGACAATCTCTTCCGGCTCAAGGACCGTAAGGGAGTAGACATGCTGCTGGGGCCGACCCATGAGGAGATGTTCACCCTCATGGTCAAGGACCTCTACTCCTCCTACAAGGACCTGCCGCTGTGCCTCTACCAGATTCAAAACAAATACCGTGACGAGGCCCGTCCGCGTGCTGGGATCCTGCGCGGTCGCGAATTCGTCATGATGGATGCATACTCCTTTGACGTCGCTCAGGAGGGTCTCGACGACGCCTACCAGGCTCAACGCGATGCCTACATTCGCATCTTCAACCGTCTCGGGTTCGACTACGCCATCGTCAAGGCCATGTCCGGCCCGATGGGCGGATCCCGGTCTGAGGAATTCCTGGCCGTCGCAGCCAACGGCGAAGACACCTTCGTTCATTCCGCCGACGGTTACGCCGCCAACGTGGAAGCCGTCCGGATTGCCGCTCCCGATCCGCTGCCCATCGACGGGTTGCCAGAGGCCGAGGTTGTCGATACCCCCGACGTCCCGACCATCGAGTCGCTCGTCAAAGTGGCCAACGAGGTGCGTCCGCGAAAAGACCGGCCATGGACTGGGGCCGATACTCTGAAGAACGTCGTCTTCATGGTGGCCCATCCTGACGGCACCCGTGAGCCGCTGGCCATCGGGCTCCCAGGAGACCGCGAGGTCGACGAAAAGCGGCTGGAAGCGGCCCTAGAGCCCGCCGTGATTGAACCCTTCACAGAAGAGGACTTCGCTGCGAATCCGCAGTTGGTGAAAGGCTACATCGGGCCGGGAGCCCTCGGCGAGGACAACTCCTCGAAGGTGCGGTACCTCGTTGATCCCCGTGTCGTGACTGGTACGTCGTGGATCACCGGCGCTGACCAGAAGGACCGGCATGTCTTCAACCTTGTCGTCGGTCGCGACTTTACCCCCGATGGCGTCATTGACGTCGCCGAGATCCGCGAAGGTGATCCAGCCCCTGACGGCAGCGGTGAACTCCACCTATCCCGCGGCATTGAAATCGGCCACATCTTCCAACTCGGTAAGAAATACGCTGATGCCCTTGGGCTCAAGGTGCTCGATCACAACGGCAAGCTTGTGACGGTGACAATGGGGTCCTACGGCCTGGGCGTCTCCCGCGCTGTGGCCGCCATCGCCGAGGGCACCTGTGACGAGAAGGGGCTCGTCTGGCCACGTGAGGTTGCTCCCTTCGACGTCCAGGTGCTTGCCACCGGCAAGGGGACGGACATCCTTGACGAGGCCACGCGTATTGCCAGCGAACTCGCCGAGGTTGGCCTCGAGGTCTTGCTAGACGACCGCAAAGCGTCCCCCGGAGTGAAATTCGCTGACAGTGAGATTCTCGGGGTGCCGACCTCAGTGGTCGTCGGCCGAGGGCTCAAGGACGGCCTGGTTGAAGTTCGCGACCGTGCCACGGGGGAGGCACGTGAGGTCAGTGTGGCCGAGGCTGTATCCGTCGTCCTCAAGGAGGTGTGCGGCTGAGAGCTGAAGTGGCATCGATCGTTTAGCCGACCGACATCTGCACGTTGCTGTATGGTCGCCAACTGTTCTCAAAATCTGGCGCGGAAGTGACCCAATAGCCGCCTGACAATGGTGTTCGTACGTCAGGCTGAAGGGCCCCTCGACCATGCGAAAGGTAAATGGATGCCAGAGAACGAAGACGAGTTGACCAGAAACAACGATAAGACTGCAAGGAACACGTTGGGACGGCGGACGTTTCTCGGTGGTATGACCCTGGTCGCTGCTGCGGCGGTGACCGGAACCACCCCGGCGTTGGCTCATGCGTCGAAGCGTCTCCACTCCACGGCCGGAACCACCCTCGAGCAGGTGGGTCTACGAGATCCGGGCAGCGGGTACCGCAGGATCCAGGCACAGCGCGGTTACCCGCTCGTCGTCCGCGAGGAACTTGCCAGAGGCAAGAGCGGGCGCGACGACCGTCGCCATGGCTTGGCGGCCTTCGTTCAGGTGACCGATTTGCACGTGACGGACGTGCAGTCGCCGATGAGGGTCGAGTTCCTGCACCCGCTAGCTGGTCCGGCCTTTCGTCCGCATGAGGCGTTGGGTCCGCTTGCCACGGCTTCCTTGGTGCGCCGCGTCAATTCGCTTCAAGGTGGTCCGGCTACCGGGCGGGCCTTCGACGCGCTCGTCAGCACTGGTGATAACACCGATAATCACGAGCACGTCGAGCTCGACTGGTACCTCACGTTGCTGGCTGGTGGCACGATCGTCCCCAATACCGGTGCCCGTGATCGCTGGGAAAGTGTGCAAACCTTCGGGGACCCGCTGTTCTACAACCCCGAATCGCATCGTAGTGACATGTACAAGCGTGCCGGTTTCCCCCAGGTTGACGGCTACTTTCGTCGCGTCATGGCCCCAGTGTCTTCTTCCGGTGTGAAAATTCCGTGGTATGCGGTGTTCGGGAATCACGACGATTCGATCCAGGGCACTCTGCCTTCTGACTGGGGACTGCTGAAGGCGATGTACACCAGTGATCGTAAGGTCACCGGGTTCGCTAGTGAAAAGGATGTCAAGGCCTACGTTCAGGCAGCCCAGGGTGGTGGGCCGGTCGCCGTGTCCAACGATGCCGTGTCACTGACTCGGCAAGTCACTGCGGACGAACGTCGCGTGCCCTTCACACCCTTCGAGTTCATCAAGGCTCATCTGCGTGACTGCGTTGATGGTGCGGGTCCGCATGGCCACGGCTTCAGTGAGAATGACCTCAATGCCGTGCGCGGTTACTACACTTTCCCGATCGCCGACGGCGTGACCGGAATCAGCCTGGATTCAACAAACCGGGCCGGGTATACCAGTGGTTCCATCGATGACCGTCAGTGGAAGTGGCTGAAATCTGTGCTGCGCGCTGGTAGCAGCGTGTACTACGACGATCTGGGGGTGCGGCAGCACCGTGATGCCAGCGACACCATGTTCGTCCTTTTCAGTCACCACGACTCGAAGACGATGAACAACCCCGTCCTCCCCGGTGATGGTACCGGTATTCGTCATCTTGGTCCGGAGCTGGTGTCCCTGCTATCGCACTACCCGAACGTGATCGCCTGGGTCAATGGACACGTGCATGCCAACAACATCACCGCTCACCATCATGCACTCGATGCTCGCCGTAGCTGGTGGGAGATCAATACGGCCTCCCACGTCGACTTTCCTCAGATGGCTCGCGTCATCGAGCTTGCCGACAATCACGACGGCACCGTGAGTATCTTCACCACGCTTATCGAGTCCAATGCCCCGTACCAGGCCGACTACGACACCACCGACCCGGATGGTCTAGCCAGCCTGTACCGAGAGTTCGGCGCGAACGACATTCATACGATGACGCGTAGGCTTGGTACGTCGGTCGATCACAATACGGAATTGCTGCTGGCGCATCCTTGGGCCTGAGGCACTTTTAGACCGAAAACACGTTGGGTCCCGCCCCTTCAGTGGTGGGGCCCTACTGTTGGTGTCATACGGAAGGTTGACACGTGACGCTTTGGGTCTTTGCCGGTCTTATCCTCGCCGCGTTTATAGCAGGGTGGGTCAACGCCGTGGTGGGTGGAGGCGGACTCATCATGCTGCCGTCCTTGTTGGTTGGTCTGCCGAGCGAAACGTCGGTGGCGACGATCGTCGGCACGAATAAAACGGCCCAAGTCGTCGGAAACCTTACTGCGGGAGTGGGGTATCTGCGTAAGCAGCGTCCGGACTGGCGAATGTTCCTGTGGGCGGCTGGCCTGGCTGGGTTAGGAGCCGTCGTCGGCGCGCGCATCGTCACCTATATGTCGCGGGCTGTCTACACGCCCATCCTCTTGGTAGTACTGGTCATCATCGGCATCTATACCTGGCGAAGGCCCTCATTGGGGGCCGACCACAATGGCGAAGGTGGCAAACATCCCGTCTTAGTTCCGATCATCGGGCTGTTCCTTGGATGTTACGACGGAGCCATTGGGCCGGGGGTCGGGACCTTCTGGGTGCTTACGTACGTTGCCGTCGGTGGGTATTCCTTCCTCAAGGCCTCGGGAATGGCGAAGATTTGCAACACGGTGACAAATCTTGTCACCATCACCACCCTGGCGATTCACGGTCATGTGTGGTGGCATGTCGCTTGGCCACTGGTGATTGCGAATGTTCTCGGGGGATTGACCGGTGCTCGAACAGCTATGAGACACGGCAACGGCTTCGTGCGGATGATGTTCCTCATCGTTACCAGTGTTCTGGCGGTGCGGATGCTCGTCCAACTCATCTGGGGAGTCTGAAAGGGCTCGTGGTTTTCCCCGCAGTTTTCAAGAAAGGCCAGCCGCAGGTCGCTTATACCCAACCTGGCCAGGTCGTCACGCCAGTACCCAAATGGGCCAGAACTTGGGCTTGACTGACCATCGCGGCGACCGCATGGGGACGTGCAGCCGACCCGCTGGCGGCCGTCACGCGACCCCAACCGGAAAGCGCGTTCGTTTCCAGCCCAGACCACAATGTCCGGGTCGCCGCATCGTTGACGGGGGCAGGAGACATCGGGTAGCCAGGCAAGTCGGGGGTCGGTGTTGCTGATGCATCCCGAATGCTTTGACGTACCTCTGCGCGCTGGGCGAGAACTATATCTCGCCGGTTCCATCCCCAGGCACGCAGCTGGTCGTGGTCTCCAAGGCGTGCAATACCCCACTCCAAGCCTGTGATAAGGGCGTTGAGATGGGTCAGTAACGCCTGCTGGGCATTGGTGAGAGGTTCTTTTCTCACCGCCACGGGGACGATTTTCGGAGTCGGCTGAGGAACTGGACCTGAAGGATTGAAGGCTGAGCAGAACACCGACAGGCTGGCCCACAACAGAACTTCAGAGGGATTCTGAGCTGTTCGACAGCTCTCCAGATACTGGGTAGCCGCAGCTTTTTCGTGGTGCTGTAGCAGGGCTAACGGCGATCCTTGGCCGGCGGCGCGCGGGGTGGGGGATACGGCGGCGGACGGTGTGGCAGTGTTACCGGAGAACGGGTTGGACTGGCTTAGCACCTCGAGATGGCGGCGGTGAGCTGCAGCAACTTCGTTGAGCACCGTTCGTTGGCCGCCAGTGGCGCCGCGAGCAGCTTTGGTAGCGAGGTCTGCTAGCAGTGCTTCCGTCGACACAGCGTCGCTTTGGTGCGGCGCTGGGGTCGTTGCTGTTGGACGAGCCGGCGTCGTCTTCTTCTCAGGAGACCTGTGATCACAACCGGTTAGCCCGATAGCGACGAGGCCAGCTCCGCTGGCAAGAATGGTTCTCCTGGCGATCATGAGTTCAGCCTATCGGCACCCAGCTGCATCATCGCTACAGCTGTCGATGAGCCGGTCGAGTCCAGCTGGTCGGTATAAGCGGCTAGACTCAAATATAGACAATTTGTAACGACAACAGGATGAGACACAGATGAATGCTGAGAGGCTCACAAGCCTGCTGGAACCGGCCGTCTCCCGGCTCGGGCTCGAACTCGATTGCGTTGACGTCGTGCCCGCCGGCCGCCGTCGCCTCGTGCGCGTGACGGTCGACGGCGACGGCCCTGACGGTCACGGGCCCAGCCTTGACGAGATTTCCGAGGCCACTGCCGAAATCTCGCGTTGCCTCGATGATTCCGATGCCATGGGAGAGTCCCCTTACACCCTCGAGGTATCCTCGCGCGGTGTCTCCACCCCGTTGACTCAACCGCGCCACTATCGGCGCAACATTGGACACCTGGTGCGGTTCACTCTCAACCCCTCCGAGGGACAGACGTCTGGGGAAGCCTTTGACGGTCGCATCACCGAGGCTGGTGAGGAGGTCGTAACCCTCGAAGTCGAGGCTGGCAATTCCAAGCCACATAAGCCCGTGTACACCACCCGGGAGGTCCAGCTTGCTGACGTGGCGAAGGCGGTCGTTCAGGTGGAGCTCAATCGTCGCGACGCGCAGGCGTCGAAGGAGGAGAACTGAGATGGACATCGATCTGTCAACTCTGCGCATGATCGAGCGGGACAAGGACATCCCGCTTGACTATTTGCTGACGACCCTAGAGGACGCCCTCCTCAACGCATACGACAAAACTGAGGCTCCGGTTAGGGGAGCCAAGGTTCAGCTGGACCGCACGACAGGGAATGTCGCTGTCATGCTCCCGGAAAAGGACGAGGAGGGCGAGGTCATCGGCTGGTACGACGGCACCCCCGAGGACTTCGGACGTGTCGCCGCATCGACTGCCCGTCAGGTCATCTTCCAGCGGTTGCGTGAAGCCGAGGATGAGCAGAAGTACGGCCATTTCGCTGCCGTTGAGGGTGACGTCGTCACTGGCGTCGTCCAGCAGTCATACCGCGATACCCGGACTGTTCGCGTCGACCTTGGCACGTTGGAGGGCATCATGCCTCCGTCAGAGCAAGTTCCTGGCGAGAAATACTTCCACGGTCGTCGTATCCGTGTGTACGTGGTCGCCGTCCGCAAGGAAGCCCGTGGCCCGCAGGTGATCGTCTCGCGCACTCACCCGAACTTGGTGCGCAAACTTTTTGCGATGGAGGTGCCTGAGATCGAGCAGGAGGTCGTCGAGATCAAGGCCCTGGCTCGTGAGGCCGGTCACCGCTCGAAGATCGCTGTTGTCTCCCATAACTCCGACGTCTCCGCCAAGGGAGCCTGCATTGGCCCGATGGGGCAGCGGGTACGTGCTGTTATGCACGAGTTAGGCGAGGAAAAAATCGACATCATTGATTGGTCGGAAGATCCGGCCGAATTCGTGGGTGCTGCCCTGTCCCCGTCCAAGGTGTCCTCGGTGACGGTCATTGACCCGAAGGCAAAGACCGCTCGGGCCATCGTTCCGGATTACCAGCTGTCGCTAGCTATCGGTCGCGAAGGACAGAACGCCCGATTGGCGGCTCGCCTGACGGGATGGCGGATCGATATTCGTCCAGACAACCAAATCTGAGACTGCCTGCATAGGTTCTCGACGACGCCCGGCCTTCCTACTCGCGAGGTCGGGCGTTGTGCGTCGATGTGGCTTAAGGTTGGGGAGTGATCACACGACCTCAGCGCACCTGTGTCGGCTGCCGGCGCCTCGCTGACCCAGCGAATATGAGGCGGTACGTGCTAGTTGCTGGAGTTGTGGTGGCTGATCCAACAGGGCACGCTCAGGGCAGGGGAGCCCACGTCCACCCGGACGACGAATGCTGGAAGCGTGCGGTATCCGGTGGATTTGCCAGATCGTTCCGCGCCCGTGTGGTGGTGCGTTCGGATTGCTAAGAACAGTTGTCAGTGCGGTGAATTGGGTTCGAAAGGCCATTTTCGGTAAAGTTAGTAACGCATGTCCGCCGGGAGGTCCGGCGGCCTCACCGAATCGTGTCCCTTCGGTGGGTCGGTCCGGCCGGCCTCAAGGGGACTGAATAGGAAGTGGGCAGATGCTCATGAACACTCGATGAGTTCGCACCAATGAGGATTCACAACAACTAGGCCCAGGTCCATCGCGGCCGGGTCCGAAGGAGAGTAGTGGCCAAGGTCCGCGTCTATGAGCTCGCGAAAGAGCTCGGACTGTCAAGCAAGCAGCTTCTGGGGAAGCTCAACGATATGGGCGAGTTCGTCCGTTCGGCTTCCTCAACTATTGAGGCACCAGTTGTACGGAGGTTGCGTGACCAGATCGGTTCCGCCGAACCGGTCGGTGACGCTAAACCCGCGAAGCCTGAGGCTCGTCAACCGCAGGCATCTTCTAAAAAAACTTCCAAGGAGACCACATCGACTAAGTCGACCCCCGGGCCGAAGCCGGGCCCTGGGCCGAAACCTGCGCCTGGTCCGCGCCCTGGCCCCAGTGGTGGCCCGAAGCCTGGTCGCAGTTCTGCCGCGCGTACCAGCGCGACGCCACGTCCGGGTCTCATGAAGTCTTCCGGTGACTCCTCCCAGCAAGAGCCTCCCGCATCGAAGCCGGAGCCCAAGCCGGCTCTCAAACCCGGCCAGAATGCTCCCAAGCCCCATGCTCCGACCCCGAAGCCGAAGCCTGGCGCACCATCGAAGTCCCCGAAGCCGGGTGCCCGCCCGGGCCCGCGACCGGGTGGATCCGGTGGATTGCCTTCCGGTGCGCGTCCCGGCCCGCGTCCGGGTGCCGGTCGCCGTACTAGCGCTCCGCGTCCCGGTAATAATCCGTTCGCATCCAGCCAGGGAATGGGGCAAGGTCGTCATCGATCTGAGGGCGGACAGCGTTCCGGTGGAGCCCCGCGTTCCGGTCAGGGTGAGCGTATGCCGCGTCCGGGCGGTAGCCAGGGATCGCGTGGCGGTTCCGGCATGCCACGCCCGAACCCGGCCATGATGCCGAAACACCAGTCCTCGCAGATCGGTCAGGCCACCACTGACCGAGGCGGACGTGGCGGCGGCCGTAATCGTGGTGGATCTCGCGGTGGCGGTTTTGGTGGCGGCTTCGGCGGTGGGCCTCGCGGTCCCATCGGCGGCGGGCGCGCTGGCCGCGGTGGTCGCGGCACCCAGGGTGCTTTCGGGCGCGGTGGTGGCCGTCGAGGTCGCAAGTCCCGCAAGCAGCGCAGGCAAGAGTTTGATGAGATGCAGGCACCGCTGGTCGGAGGTGTGCGCGTCCACAAAGGCAACGGCGAGACCATCCGGCTGCGTCGTGGTGCCTCGCTGACAGATTTGGCCGAAAAGATCAACGCCGAGCCGGCACAGCTGGTGCAGGTGCTGTTCAACCTGGGTGAGATGGTTACGGCTACCCAGTCGGTGTCCGACGATACCCTGGAGATCCTGGGCGGCGAGCTCAACTACCAGATCCAGGTCGTGTCCCCGGAAGACGAGGACCGTGAGCTGCTGGAGTCCTTCGATCTTGAGTTCGGTGAAGACGAAGGCGACGAGTCTGACCTCGTTGCACGTCCCCCGGTTGTTACCGTCATGGGTCACGTTGACCACGGCAAGACCAAGCTGTTGGATGCCTTGCGCCATACCCACGTGGTCGAAGGTGAGGCCGGTGGCATCACCCAGGCCATCGGTGCTTATCAGGTCGAGACCGAGGTTGACGACGCCGAGCGCGCCATCACCTTCATCGACACCCCTGGTCACGAGGCGTTTACGGCCATGCGTGCTCGCGGCGCCCAGTCCACTGATATCGCGGTGTTGGTCGTGGCTGCTGATGACGGTGTGATGCCGCAGACTGTCGAGGCCTTGAACCACGCAAAGGCTGCTGATGTGCCGATCGTTGTCGCCGTCAACAAGATCGATAAGCCAGACTCCGATCCAGACAAGGTCCGTGGACAGCTCACCGAGTACGGCTTGGTACCTGAGGAGTACGGCGGTGACACGATGTTCGTCAACGTCTCTGCTCGTACCCATGAAGGTCTTGACGATCTCCTCGAGGCGATCGTGCTGACTGCCGACGCAGCTCTTGATTTGCGTGCCAATCCCGATATGGCCGCTCAGGGTGTTGCCATTGAGGCCCACCTCGATAAGGGACGTGGTCCGGTGGCCACCGCGCTGATTCAGCGCGGCACCTTGCACATCGGCGACTCCATCGTCGCCGGGTCCTCCTATGGACGTGTGCGCGCCATGGTCAACGATCAGGGCGAGAGCGTTGATGAGGCTGCTCCGGCTACTCCGGTGCAGGTCCTTGGTTTGACCTCTGTGCCCGGCGCTGGCGACAGCTTCCTCGTTGTTGACGACGACCGCAAGGCGCGTCAGATCGCTGAAAAGCGTGAGGCCCGCATGCGTGCCGCCCAGCAGGCCAAGTCGTCGCGTCGCAAGACCCTCGACCAGCTGTTCGAGCAGTTGGAGAAGGGCGAGACCGAGGAGCTGCTGCTCATCCTCAAGGGTGACGGCGCTGGCTCAGTCGAGGCGCTCGAGGATGCCCTGGCCAAGATCGATGTGGGTGACGAGGTCGACCTGCGTGTCATTGACCGCGGCGTCGGTGCCATTACCGAGACCAATGTCTCGCTGGCTGCTGCATCCAACGCCGTCATTGTGGGCTTCAACGTTCGCCCGACCGCCCATGCTCAGCGCATGGCCGACGAGGAGAACGTCGACATCCGCTACTACTCGGTCATCTACGACGCCATCGACGAGATCGAGTCCGCCCTGCGAGGCATGCTCAAGCCGATCTATGAGGAGAAGGCGATGGGCACCGCGGAGATCCGCCAGATCTTCCGCTCCTCCAAGGTTGGAACGATCGCGGGCTGCATGATTACCGACGGCATCATTCGTCGTCACGCCAAGGCCCGCCTGGTGCGCGACGGCGTGGTGGTTCAGGAGACCGAGATCAACACGTTGCAGCGTGAGAAGGACGCTGTTACTGAGGTCCGTGAGGGTTACGAGTGCGGTCTAACGTTGACCAACTACTCCGACATCCACGTGGGTGACGAGATCCAGTGCTACGAGATGGTTGAGAAGCCTCGCGACTGAGCCTGATTCGTCTGTTTGGGCCCCGTGAATCGTGGATCCGCGGGGCCCTACGTCTTGCTGAAGCAGTGGCAAAATGGTGAGGCGCTGCGCTGCTGGGGAGACCACTGTGAGTGCAGCCATCCTGTGCGTGGCCAGGGGCAACCCTCCGCTCGATGAAGCCATAGTCATGTTGTAGGCCCGGGAGAAACGTCGTCGTCCCTGAAATACTAAGCCGATTCGGGGACGACAATGAAAGCGTCGTCGCTAAAGATTAGGTCCACAGGCCGCCTGGAGCGAAGACATCGGAGACGAGGTCGTCGAACCATGCCGCCTCTCGGGCGACATCGAGGACAGTGTAACGCGACCGGTAGTACATGGCTTTCGGAAAGCTCGCCTTAATATCTTGTGCGGTGAGGCCGATGTCCTCGGGACGGGACGGAGCACCTGCGAGTCGGAGCTGCTCGGCCAACTCATCTGCAGGCACTAGCTGTGCCCGAACTCGGTCTGCTATTTCCGGCCATCTCGACACAAAGCGGTCCAGCCGCCCACGGAGGCCAATCTCGGTCGACGAATTTGACCCGGGTTTCCTTCACCGCATGATCGGCTAGCGCTCCGTCGAAGGTGTGGCGGATGTCGGCCTCAACGACGTCCCACGTCGGCCACTTTGCGACCGCTGCGTCGATGTCGATTGTGGCGGGGTCACGGTCGAGGAATTTCTCGTAAAAGGTGAGCATTGCCAAGGTCCCGATCGCTACCTTGAACCCGTGAGACAAGGGCGGGTCCAGCTTGGCGCCGACGTGAGCCAGTTCCCAGATGTGTGAGAAGTAATGCTCTGCACCGGATGCGGGCCGCGTGCCGTCATACACCTGCATGGCCAAGCCAGACAAGATAAGCCCCTTGACGAGGCCCTCGTACGCTTCAGGCACGCCCGCCGCGAGATCTGCGGGTCGAGACAAGGCTTCATGGACCCCTGACTGCACCAGCGTCCAGACGTCCTCATCAATGGATTCGACGCCGGCAGCGTCAGCGATGAGCCAATCGGCGCCACCAGGTATCTTCGCGCTGAGGTCACCGAATCCGGATGCACTCATGGGGCTTGGCGCATTCGCTGCCAGGTCGAGGTCGAACACGACCACCTGCGGCGCAACGCAATTCATCGTGATCTTGACACCGTTATCGCTAATTGGTGCGCCGGCCCCCGTGTACCCGTCCATCGACGCCGCGGTTCCTACAACCGCGTACCTTCGGCCAAGGTCACGTGCTGCGAGCTTGGTTAGATCGTTGATCGTTCCTGACCCGACTGCCACAGGAATTACCGTGACGCCTCGCTGGAAGTCTCGGTCGCGCAACACCTTGGCAATGCGGTTGGCATTGTCGAGCGACGCGTACAGCGTCGGCGTCGCAGGGAACACGAGTGGCTCGACGACTGGAATTCGGGCCTCGGCAAGCGCGGCCGTCACTTTGTTACCAGCGACGTGCCAGGTACAGTCATCAGCGACGATCATGGCGGGCCTCATTTCACAATCGGTCGAGGTGTCCATCGCGTCGCGAATTGCCTTTCCTGTGCGTGCCACGGCACCGCGTCCTATTACGACGGTGTCTGTGTCGCGAGCGCTAGTCAGAGCTGCCTCAATGATCGTGTCCCTCATGATAAGGGTGTCCTTTCGTGGGAGTTGCGTTTTCCAGGAATGAGGTGAGTGCCTCTAGAGCCATCACCTCGTCAGATCCGTCGACGAGGATCTCGATTGTGTCGTTCGCGTCGATGTCGAGAGCCAGCAGGTCAGCGAGTTGCGTGAGGCTCGCTGTTCCACCAGATGACCGAACGTAGGCACTTGATCGGAACCGCGACGCGATGAGGACGACTTGAGCAGCGACACGTGCGTGAATACTGGCTTGGAGGCCGACCGATACGAGTGATCGGATCATGAGTTCTCGACGACGAAGGTGCTGCCCGCGTGAAGATTGGGCATTGACGTGCCATCGACGAGCAGATGGATGGCTCCATCCATTCGCGGGGTGTCGGCTCCATCGAACACTAGGGTGACGTGGCCTAAAGCGTCGAGGTTCTTCTGGGCTACCTCACCGATTGCGGTGATGGTCATGCTCGTGCCATCAATGACCGCTTTGCTGCCTGGGAGGATGGGCCCTGAGCTGGTTGCGGCGCCGAGGACGTAACAATAGTCACGCAGTTCCTCCGGAGCGTTGGCACCGAAAGTCACGAGCATTTTCTCTGTGAGAAAGGATGCAGCCTCAGAGCCGATTGACGTGACGGATGTGCTGTAGATGATTGCCATGATCAGGGTCTCCTGTTAGTCGAGGTCATGATGCGTACAGGCCAATGCTTGCCAGCCAAGCAATAGCGACGCGAGGAACACCGTTGAGGAAGCGTGAATACAGGACACTGGGGACGCCAACCTCGACAGTCTCTGGCTGAGCTTCCGCCAAACCAAGGCCGACAGGAATGAAATCGCATGCATTTTGGGTGTTGATGGCGAATAGAGCCGGGAGCGCGAGACTCGGGTGGATGTTACCCTTTCCGATCTCGACGCCGATCAAAGTACCGATGATCTGGCCGATGACGGCGCCGGGGCCAAGTAGCGGGGAGAGGAATGGCAGGGAGCAGATTAGTCCGAGGACGATGAGTCCGATGCCGGACCCGGCTAGGGGCACGAGCAGTTTCGTGAACCAGTTGCCGAATCCAAAAGCGTTGATGATGCCGATGAGCATGGCTACGAAAGCCATGAAAGGGATAACTGTGTTCAGCATTGCCTGAACCGCGTCGCGGGCAGCTTGGTAGAAGATCGAGATGACTCGGCCCGCACCAAGCCCAATCTTCTCCATGACGGTCTTGTTCTTTTTTGCGGCGACGGTTTCGCTGATCTTCTTGTCGGTCGACCAGTTGCCCTGAACTGTTCCTGTGGTTCCCGTCCTTGCGGTGTCGTGTGATTGCTCTGCCCCCGATGTGACTGCTTGGCTCACCGCATCTGGTGCGGGGCCGTCGACCTGGGTGACCTGATCCGCTCCCACTGCAGAGACGTAGATTGACTCGTTAATGTAGTGCGCCAATGGACCCGACTTTCCTGTAGGCACGACATTGATGGTGGGAATACCTTTGCGAGGATAAATCCCGCATCTGAGGGTTCCTCCGCAATCGATGACAACCGCCATGGTTTCCTCATCAGGAACCGAAGTGTTGAATCCATTAACTGGTTCTGCACCAGAGAGTTCGACTATCCGGTCGACGACCGGTGGCCTCATACCTCCGCCGACGATGTAGACGATCTTGTGTTTCTCGGGGGTAGGTGTAATGGTGAGTGGACCGCCGAAGCCTCCATTGCCGCGAGAAACGGTAACGCTGTGGTATTCCGTCATCGTTTAGGCCTCCTTCGCAGCGGTGCGGACGATCGTGCCGGACATCGTGTTCGGCAGGACTACGCCCTGCTGTTTGCTGACATATGACGTAGTGAGGTCCGTGATCCAGCCACCGACGAAGTTGAGCCCGAGGCCGACGAGTAGGTATCGGATTGCGAGTGGTCCGGTTGGCAAGCCGAGTTTGGTAATTCCCTGAGCGATACCTAGCCAGATGAAGAGTTCCGCGGGGTTGATATGCGGAAACAAGCCATTGCTCGTGTGACAGAATTGGGCGGCTGAGGCGTAGTAGCTGGGCTTGTAACGCTCGGGGAGGAACCGACCTAATGAGTGCACCATCGGGTTGCACAGCATGAAGGACCCCAGGAATGGAAGCGCGAGGTAGCGGCTGAAGGGATTACCTCCCGCCTTCTCAGCGAACTTGTTGATGCGGTCCTCACCGATGAGTTGGATGAGGGAGTTCATTGCGACGAGAAGCATGAGTACGAGCGGCACAATGCTTCCCATCCATCCGACGAAGGTTTTCGCACCTTCTTGGAACAGGCCGACGAACCATTCGGCGGCCAGCACGAGGTAGTGCATGGTCTTGTCCTTTCGGGGTTGTTGAACGCGGCTCTCGGGCGATGAGGGCGCGCTGGGGCGCCAGCCGAGATCGATCAGCGCGTAGTTGCTTGGTCTGAAGTATTTGGCGCGGTTTCGGCGTACGTTGTCAGGCGGCTCGTTCTTCGCGTTGCAATAGGATCTTGGAGGTGCGACGTCCGTCGTCGTGCCGTCCGATACGCATGTCCAAGCGGTCGATGAGCTTCATGAGTGGGGTAAGAGGTTCAACCGGTACTCCTCCGCTGATGATCGTGAGGTAGTTGTTTTTGGCGTTTCCCACTGCGTTTCGGAAGCTACGCGCGCCACGGATTGTCGCTGGATTGACGTTAGCGAGGGTCATCCCATTGAGGTCGGTGAATTGATGGAATGACGAGAACACCGTGATTCCGGTTATCTTGCGACCGTCCTGGATGATTCCTTCCTCGTCGATCAGCAGTATGACGATGGATCCAGAGGTGAAAGCGTTCTTCTGCTTTCCGATTGCAACCTTTCCCCGGCTGCGCAGGGTCGAGTATGAGGCCGAAAATTGCTTCATTTGTTGCGTGGCAAGCGCTGTGTTTGCCGCATAGATGACGGTGAGGGCGATAAGGACGGTCCAGAACATGGCTGGTCCCTTCGATCAGGTGGTTTGGAATTGGGGGCCGGGTGTCCGGCGAAGCTGTGAAGGAGGCTGGGGCAGGTGGTCGGTCAGAAGCCAGAACAGCTGTTCATGACTTGTTAGGTGGCTCAGATTGTCAAGGAGATCTGGGTCGGCCCTGAGGCGAATGATTTCGTCGTACACATCGATGAGGATGGTGTCATTGTATTCCGTCTTGTCTGGGACGCCCATGACAATCACGGCTCGCGGGCCGGGCTCGCCGTGGTGTCGTGGGATGACTGCCATGGCGAGCACAATGTGATCGGATCCGGGAACGGTGGTGTGCGGAAACCCGATCTTGTCGTCAAGCAGCATCGAAGCGTTTCGCTCGCGGTCGACCAATGCCTCGCGGAACGCGGGCGTGGTCAATCCGAGAACTTCTAGCCGTTCGAGAAGTGCCTCGGTCGCACTCCAGTACGAGGTGCCAGGCGGGAGAGGCACAAACCGGTGCGGGTCCAGGAGAGTGGCGATGAGGGAGGGGCCGGCACCCGCAAGGGCAATATCGACGTCATGGTGAAGCCGTAAGAGAGACAGCTTGTGAATCAGCTCAGTTTCGTCGAATCCCTGGCCGAGTTCGATAACGGGCGGCATGTCATTGCTGGTGAGATCGTGGGCGATGTCGGGAGTGGACACGACAAGATCAATGTTCTGAAATGTCCCTGGGGCGATGTCGTCTCTGGTCATGACGAGATATTCCGTGCTGTCGGGAAGCACATGGCTAAGTTGAGCCCGCAGCAGGTGACCTGAGACTCGTCCGCTGCCGCTCACGACAGCTACATGGAGTTGAGAGGACTGCTGGCGTTGGTGAGTGTTGAGGAACACTTCGAAGTAGCTGGTCATGAGCCCAACCTCAGAATCCGAGATGTCCAACCCAGTCCGTTCTTCCAAAACCTCACGGCTGATCAGCGCCATCTGGTGAGCGACGGGGTACTGACGACTAATGTCGGCTACTGCTTCTGCGTCGACTTCGACACGGAATCTCATCCTTGCCAACATGAATGACAAATGGTGGCTGAACTCGTCCATGAGATCACTGGCCGAGACGTCAATACCCATGACATCTCGGATGCGTTCAAAAATGTCGTCTACAAGTTGGGGAATGTCACGCGACGTTGGGAATAGTTCCCGGCCTTCAGGGGCATCGGGAGTGCGCATGCTCGCTGCAGCGACGGCCAGGAACAGTGACTCCTCTGGAACGTAAGTGATGTTGTAGGGGTTTGTGGTGGCTAACAGCAAGTCTTCGGCGAACGCGTGCACAGCGCTGGAGCGCAACTCGTCGAATTCAGAAGGCAGGCCGGCGATAGGGTGACCGAGTCGGAGGCGATCCAAGGTGAGCTTAAGCCAGCTGAGGATGTTGGTTCGCGAAGGCCGGTTGAGGTGCCATGACTCGCAGACCTCATCTGCGGCGGCACTGATATCCCATCTGAGTTCGTCGGGACCGCACAATTCTGCCGAAAAGTGTGTCAGGGCGGCCATTCGGAGGTTGTACTCGTTGCCCTGCAGCGTGAGTCCGCTGTTCGGACGACCCTCAATCGAGACGTCGTGCCGTGCTAGCAGCTCACGCAGCGTGGTGAGGTCCGTGTTGAGGGTCGAGCGAGACACGCTGAGGTCGCGCGCGAGATCGTCGATCCGGACAGGATGGGTGGCGCTAAGCAGCCTTGCGTAGACTTGTCCACACCTGTACAAAGGGTCATTGAGTAACTCTTCACGATGAAGTACCTGCTCGCGAATGCGCCCGTACCTGTGGACGTCAACGATGTACAACCGGTACCGGCCGTTGACAAGACGCACGGAAGCCGCGCCGCCGAATAGGGTGTTGAGCCGAGAAACCGCGTTCTCAACAGTTCGTTGGCTGACACCTAAGTGTGTGGCAAATACAGTGGGTTCCTCGGTCAAGGAGGTCTCCAAGTGCCGAAGAATAAGGGCTTCCCGACTCATGCTTACTTCCCTTGCGACGCCATCGTCTGACCGGACACCAAGAACTTAGCCTGATGTGTTGTCGGATAGACAGAGCGATTCGTGTAGTTGTTTTCGTCGTTCGCGAATGAGATTGGACGACCTAGTGGCTGCGATGCCCACCTGGAATCGATTGCTGATGGTAGACACAGCAGACTCTCTCGCTAGTGAGTCATTAAGCGGGCATCTTGGATGAGTCAGATGGTCAGCGAGATGAGTAGGCGTATCAAGACGTTACTAGCTGGAGCAACTCTACTCGTAACAGGAGTGTGGTTCGCTACACCGGTTCTTGCGGATACTATAAGGCCAATTCCAATGACGGCATGGAAAAGCCTATCGGTGTCCGGTGGATCAATGAAGGTTTCAGGGAAGACGCGTGGTTATCGAAATGCGATGATGTCATCTGATGGCGTGTGGCATTCCAAAGCTGAATATACATTCAGTGCCTCTAAATCGTAGTAGGACTGATCGGGGTGGGTATGGTAAAATCGATACATCGGCGCTTCGGTATCATTGTCAGCCTATGCCGGGAGGAAATTGTATTCCAAAGGTATCAAGAACGGCCGCTTCAGGGGCTACTGGGCGTTTGCTTCGTGGAACTGCAAATTCTTGGATTGCTGATGCCAAAATCAATATCGGTCGTGACGCTAGGGGTGGTTGGCGGCGCTCGTCCAAGTTGTGCGTAGATCGAGTACTTCAACGTGATTCGTGCAGTTCTGGGGTGAATTGGTGAATGTGAGCACAGTAGGTCTTGACGATGTGGTGGTCCAATATCGCTCTGGCTGGCAACTCGGCCCAGTATCGGTGTCTTTTCCCATCGGTGTGAGTGCCCTCATCGGCCCGAACGGCGCAGGCAAGACGACCATGCTTGGCGTACTTACAGGAATCACCACACCGAAACTCGGAACGTTGCGTCGAAATGATCAGGTGATCGCGCGGAGCGGTGAGTATTCACGATATCGGTCGCATGTGGGATATGTCCCCCAGGAATGCTCGTGGTCGCCGTCGTGGCCGGTCGAGGATTTCCTCGCATTCTGCGCGCGTATGTATCGAGTATCGTTCAAGCAGGTCGGGCACAGATGCCGAGACGTCATGTCCGATCTGAACATCGATGAATTTGCCCATCAGCCCATCGGAACCCTGTCGGGCGGCCAGAAGCGTCGGGTCTTTCTGGCGGCAGCGCTGGTGCATGACCCCGAGGTACTCATCCTTGACGAGCCCACCGTCGGCCTGGACCCAGGGGAGCGCATCGCTTTCCGGTGTCACGTCGTCGAGCAGGCGGCCTCACGAGTCGTCGTCTTGTCTACTCATCTCATGGACGACGTGGCTCTGGCCTCCGACCAGGTCCACCTCGTCGGCGCCGGTCGGATCACGTGGAGTGGTTCGCTGTCCGGGTTGATGGCGGCAGCAGGAGAGCCCGAGGCTGACGATCACCTATCGACGGCCGAACGCGCCTATCTGCGTCTGACACAGGAGCACGGGGCACAGGTACGTCAGTCGTCACTGGCAGGAAAGCCGACACACGATAGAGACCCGCGATGAGGACGGTCCTGCGTCAGTCCGCGCTGTGGGGGCTTGGAATTGCTGTGGTGTGGCTCGCCGCCACCGCAGGCCTGCTGCACACGTACCCACACGCCTGGAAATCCTTCGCCTTGTCCACCGGAAACCTGTCGGTGGCCACGGTCATTTTGTCTCCTTTGTGCTGCGCTGCCGGTATCGCCTACGGCGCTCGTCTTCGTCGTAGCGGAGTCGTCCGAACTTCCCACGGCTGGCCCCGTTGCGCTCTTGCCACGATCATTGCACTGTGGATTGCCGGTATCGGAGCCGTCGTTATCATTGCGGCGTTAGCAACGACTGGGATCTTTGCGCTGGTGGCTGCGGGGTATCCTGATTCGCGATTTGTGGTGGGTCCGCTGCTCACAGCCCTGGCCGTTTTGGCGTCCCTGACATTCGGCACCGTACTGGGGGTGACGGCCGGGTCCTACCTTCTCGCCGTGGTTGGCGGAGTGGCCGTCTATGCCCTGATAGCGAGGGTCCCCGCCGTCAGTAACGTGCTCATCGGTTGGTCCGGACCAGCAGCGATCGACGGAACTCCCGACCATCTCGGGTGGGGAGCTATTGCATTGTGGGCTGGCCTCGATTTCGCCGTCATCGTCACCTCATTGCTGCTTGTCACTATCGTGACGGCCCCAGCAGCCGGCCACTGGTGGCAGTGGGTGTGTGCCGGGGTCCTTGTGGCAGCGGTTGTTGTGGCTTCAATGGCCGTCACCAAGCTGGAGAATGTCTGGGAGTCCTCCGGGGATTGGCGGTGCCGTGAGGTCGGTAGGCACGGATCACTGGCGTGCGTCTCCGGCGACATGTCCTGGCGGCTAGAGGAGTACGCGACGGCGATGGGTCGTGTGGATAATCTGTTGCACGCTAGTGGTGCTCACCGACCACTTCTCTATAGCCCTCAGGGAGCACCGGGACAGTCCGGGCGCATGCCTGTGTTGATGGCGGTGTCCACCTCGTCGTCGCCACATGAATGGGCTACATACCTCAACCAACCTTTGCTGGCGGACAACATGTTGGGGGTCACCACGTCTCCTACTACACAGTGCGACGGGGCCGTCGGAGTCCTCGACGACGCGCTGGCGTCGGTTATGGATGGCCAACGCCTCGATCCCTCATCGTTACGCTCCATGGTGTCGTCGGCAAGGGCATGCGAATGATGGGCCGCGTCGCCGCCTTTGGGTGGTTCCTGCGCAGTCGGGGGCGTGGCCGTCGTAGTCATCTATCTCATTGTCGGAGTGGTGTGTTCGTACCAGCTTGGCGGAGATCTCGTGGCTATACCCATCTCCGAGGGTCGGTCGGTTGATGTCGGCCTTGGAACCTCATGTGTGTGCGGCCTCATGGCCGCAGTGCTGTTTTCTTCCCCAGACCCGCAGCGAGAACGCGCCTTCCCTGACGTCCCCATCCGCGTGATGCGCGTGTCATGGGCGGGGATAGTGCTGGTGTGGCCAGCACTATGGGTGGTGCTGTTTCAGCATGGTTCACCTGAGTCGCTGTGGTGGATGCTGTGGTTTGTGCGTAACCATGTGCTTGTGACGGGGCTGGCGATGGTGTGCAGCGTCGTCGTTTCAGTGGCATGGGCGTGGCTACCAGGAAGCATCTTCGTGTTGCTGTGCTGGATCATCGTCACCAAGGATGCGGAGGCGACGCCGTATTGGTGGGCATTGCTCGACCACAGCCCCTTTGACCCGTTGAGCCTGGCAGTGGCGGTCGGACTAGTCGCTGTCGGATTAGTACTGCAATGGCACACACCCGGGTCACCGCGTTGACGTCTACTGCCGCGTGCGCCGGTATGGTGTGGGAGGATAGGTACCCGGTTCAGGACACGAACGGCGAGGAGAGATCATGAAGCCACCCAATCCCCGAGTCGCCAAACTGGCCGATCAGATTCGGGTTGTCGTTGCCGAGACCCTCGAGCGCCGCGTCAAAGATCCTCGGCTGGGGTTCGTGACGATCACCGACGTGCGTCTAACTGGCGATTCGCGTGATGCCACCTTGTTCTGGACGGCTATGGGCACCGATCAGCAAATTGCATCCACCGCGGCTGCGCTGGAGTCGGCGAAGGGGTTACTACGCTCCACGGTCGGCAAGCGGCTTGGTCTGCGTTACGCCCCGACCCTGACGTTCGTGCGCGACGCCACCCCCGAGACCGCGAAGTCCATCGAGGACGCGCTGGCTCGCGCTGCTGCCTCTGACGCTGAGATCGCGCGTCGCTCCGAGGGAGCTATGCCTGCTGGTGAGACGGATCCTTACCGGCACCGCGACGATGACGAGTGACGTGGCGTCGGCTCGTCGTGAGGCTGGTCGATGAAAGCCAATCCCAATGTGCCGTCGGGGATTCTGGTCGTTAACAAGCCTGCTGGCCCGACCTCTCACCAGGTTGTGGGGCGGGTGCGTCGCCTTTTAGGAACTCGCAAGGTCGGCCACGCCGGAACCCTCGACCCGATGGCCAGTGGCGTCCTCGTCGTCGGGGTGAATCGTGCGACTCGACTGTTGGGGCACCTGGCTTTGCACGACAAGGACTACATCGCCACTATGAGGCTGGGGGTGAGCACTGTCACCGACGACGCCGAGGGCGATGTTACTGCGACTACCGACGCCTCTGCGATCGACGACGAGGCCATCCGTGCCGCGATGTCGCGTCAGGTCGGGGAGATTCAGCAGGTTCCCACCGCTGTCAGCGCGATCAAGGTCGACGGCCAGCGGGCCTACGCCAAGGTACGTGCTGGCGAGGACGTCGTCTTGCAACCGCGCGCTGTCACCGTTTCTCTATTTGAGGCTACTGATATTCGACGGCAGGGTGAGGTTGTTGACGTCGACGTCGAGGTCACGTGCTCCTCGGGAACCTACGTGCGGGCGCTGGCCCGTGACGTCGGGACAGATCTGGGAGTCGGGGGGCATCTCACTGCCCTGCGCCGTACCCGCGTCGGTCCTTTCGCTCTTACGGCTGCTTGCGCAGATATTTTCGCTGAGGACGCCGTTACTCCCACCCCCATAACAATGGCTGAGGCTGCTGCACTCAGTTTCCCTGTCGTCCATGTCACTGCGGACCAGGAAGCTGCCATTCGAGTGGGTCGGCGTTTAAATTTCACCGTGCCATCAAAAGCGACCGCAATGATTGCGGGAACTGGTGAATTGCTGGCCCTTTATTGTCCCGATGATGAGAAAGATGGTCAGAGTCGCGCACTATGCGTTCTGGCTTAATGGCCTTGTCGTGCCACTCTGGGTAGAGCGCGCCATGATGCCCTTAGCTGCATATTCTCGGTCGAAGTGATTCTCGGCACGCCAGTCGGTATTCCCCGCACATGAGCACCTGTTTATGCCATTGTTGTAAATGTTCCACAATAATTCGAGTTACATAACTATAGATATTCGCATTTGCAGGTGACGATATAGCGTGATACTATTAAATGGTCGAATTGCGCTGATATTGGCTCGCCATTTCGGTGCCCGATGTCGCCGTAACGTGAGGACGTGGTGTTTATTACGCCGCCTGAGTTATTCCCCAATCGTCCATACGAAAGGTGCCGTACGACGTGGATTTAGTTCGAGCATCCCACCTGTACAAGGTTTTCGGTAAACACGAGCGACAAGTGATCGAAAGACTCAAGGCAGGGGAGTCTCGAGAAGATCTCGCCTCTCTCGGCACTGCGGCTGTCATCGACGTGAGCTTTGAGGTCGCCAAGGGAGAGACCTTCGTCGTCATGGGCCTATCAGGGTCCGGAAAGTCCACCCTCATCAGGATGATTAACGGGCTGTGGTCCCCATCCGAGGGCACTGTTGAGGTTGCCGGCAAAGTTGTTTCTGACATGAACGACGCCCAGCTGCGGGAGCTGCGTCGCGACCACGTCTCGATGGTGTTTCAGCACTTCGCGCTGCTTCCTCACCTTACTGTGCGTGAAAATGCGGCCTACGGGCTGAAGTTGCAGGGCAAGCTCAAGCAGAAGGAACGCCTTGAGAAGGCCAACGAATGGCTGCATACCGTCGGTCTCGAAGGATGGGAGGACAAGTACCCTCATCAGCTTTCCGGTGGCATGCAGCAAAGGGTCGGCCTGGCTCGCGCACTCGCAGCCGAGACTGACATCCTGCTCATGGATGAGGCTTTTTCAGCCCTCGACCCGCTTATTCGTCGCGAGATGCAGGATCAGCTCCTCGAACTGCAAGGCACTCTCAACAAGACAATCATCTTCATTACCCACGACCTCAACGAGGCCATGTATTTGGGCGATCACATTGCCGTGATGCGCAATGGCCGTATTGCTCAGATTGGTACCTCTGACGAGATCCTTACCCAGCCTGCTGACGACTACGTTGCGGATTTCGTCCAGGACGTCGATCGCAGCCGAGTACTCACCGCATCGGCCGTCATGCGTCCCACCGAGGCTGTCGTCTCCCGGTCGGCGGATCCCCGGCGAGTCCAGCGGATCATGGATCAACACGATTGGGCCGGCGTCTTCGTCGTCGACGAGCATCGTCGTTTGCTCGGAATGGTCGGCGACCAGGAGGTCATTGAGGCTGCTCGCCGCGGAGATCACAGCATCGCTAACGTGGTGGAAACCGGTGGCATCCTGACGGTGCGTGTTGACACCCCACTCTCTGAGCTGTTCGCACCATCCAAGGATGCGCGAGTCCCCCTCGCTGTCATTGACGAGAACTTCCACCTCCTTGGGATCATCTCCCGCGTCACCCTGCTCGACTCCATGTCGAGGTCCCAAGATTCTGACGGCTCTGTCGTTTCCCTGGAGGAGACCGGAAAGCTGCCGGTCATTAAGGATGACGGAGACCCCGTCGGACTACCTCCTGCTGACCAGACGACCGCGACAGTCGCGCCAACCCCAACCACTGAAAAGGAGGCCTAATCGCCATGGGCTTCAGTTTCGCCAACCCCCGAATTCCGCTCGGTAGCTGGATCGAGACCTTCTTCGATTGGTTCCAGAACGCCTTCGACTGGCTCATCACGTTCACCAACGTTGTCATCGGTGGTATGTATCACGGTCTCAACCTGGTGCTGTCCAAGCCGTTGTACCTGGTCATGATGGTGGTCTTCGCCGCTATCGGCTGGGCCTGCGCCAGCTGGAAGGTGGGCCTGCTTGCTCTTATTGGTTTTTATCTGGTGAGAGCTATGGACCAGTGGAACAACACCATGCAAACCCTCGCCTTGGTGGTGGTCGCGGTCATCCTGGCCCTCATCGTGGCGATTCCATTGGGTATTTGGGCGGCCAAGTCGAAGCGATTCTCCGCCATCATCAAACCGATCCTCGATTTTATGCAGACGATGCCTTCGTTGGCATACCTAGTCCCGGTCATCGTGCTCTTCGGCATCGGGCAGGTGCCCGGTGCCATCGCGACCATCATCTTCGCCCTGCCGCCCGGAGTGCGGTTCACTGAGCTGGGCATCCGTGGAGTCGATGCCGAAACCGTTGAAGCCGGTGCCGCATTTGGTGCCAGCCCCCGCCACATCCTGTGGCGTATTCAGATGCCGCTAGCCATGCCGACGGTGATGGCCGGTGTCAATCAGGTCATCATGCTGGCTCTGTCCATGGTCGTCCTCTCAGGCATGGTCGGCGCCGGTGGCCTTGGCGGTGACGTCGTCGCAGCCCTGTCGCAGGTTGATATCGGTCTAGGTATGGAGGCCGGTCTGGCGGTGGTCGTCGTCGCGGTATACCTGGACCGCATCACCAGCGGACTAGCTAATCGCACCCCGCTTGCCCGGGCGCAGCGAGCGAGCTGAGTTAATGCACACGAATACGAGGAAGTACCGATGAGCAGAAGCATGGTTCAACGCAAGATCATCGCCGTCGCATCCGCCCTGGCGATCGGGGCCCTGGCTCTATCCGGATGCGGTGCCACCAACAGCGGAAACGGGGAACCCGGCGGTACCGACGCCGGTTCTGACAACGTCAACACGAAGTGGGCCAACTGCACCCCGGGCGAAGGGTCAAAGGACACCACTGCTATGAAGGCTGACGGCAAGAAGGACATCACTATTGGTGCCTTCAACGGCTGGGACGAGTCCTTCGCGACTGCCGGGATTATGAAGAACGTCCTAGAGAAGGACGGATACAAGGTGACGATCAAGGGCTTCGACGCTGGCCCAGGTTATGCTGGACTTGTCGCCGGGGATATCGACCTCCTCACCGACACGTGGCTGCCCATAACCCACGCTGACTATGTCAAGCGCTACGGGGACAAGATGAAGAGCCTCGGTTGTTGGTACGACAACGCTAAGCTCACCATCGTTGTCAACAAGGACTCCAAGGCGAAGACCATCGGCGATCTGAAGTCGATAGGTGATGAGTACGGCAACACCCTTTATGGCATCGAGGCCGGTGCCGGCCTGACCAAGGTAACCCAGCAGTCGGCGATTCCGAAATATGGTTTGAACAACCTCAGCTTCAAGATTTCGTCGACACCTGCGATGTTGTCGCAGCTGAAGAAGGCCGCTGACGCCAAACGTGATATCGCGGTGACTCTGTGGCGTCCCCACTGGGCCTACGGTGCGTTCCCGATCCGTGATCTGAAGGATCCTAAGAAGGCTATGGGCGATGCTGAGGTGATTTACAGCTTCGCCCGTTCGGGCTTCGAACAGGACTTCCCGAAGGCTGCTCAGCTGATGCGCAATATGGCTTTTGATGATAAGACGCTCTCCGACCTCGAGGACATCATGTTCTCTGCGGACAAGTACGGTGGCAAGAACCAGGAGAAGGCCGTGGCCGAATGGACCTCGCGCAACGAGGACTGGGTTGACAAGCTCAAGACCGGTAAACTCGCCGGGAAGTAAGTCAGGCATCGATACCGGCCGCCTTATATGGGCGGCGGGTTCCGTGTCCCGAGGGCGCGTCTCCGCGTCGCCGGGCAGCCCGACGACAATCACGGATTCACCTCCCCTGCTGCCCTCGACTCCTGTGTTGGGTGAGGGGCGACTACGGGAATTCGGGTTGAACCGAGTTCGCACCATAGACTGCCCGACGTGTCTGTTCCCGAGGAATCGTCGACTGTCGTTATCGGAAACTTCGATGGTGTGCATCGAGGCCACCAGGCCCTTGTTCAGGAGGCCAAGAGGGTCGATCCGGACGGCTGTGTCGTCGTCGTCACCTTCTGGCCCCACCCGCTGTCAGTCCTGGCCCCTGACCGGGCCCCGGCCTTGCTGTGCCCGCTGGAGCGACGAATCGAGTGGCTCAAGGATGCCGGTGCCAGCGAAGTGCGCGTGGTCAATTTCACTCCCGAGATCGCCAGCTGGACCCCCGCAGTATTTGTGGAGCGGGTGCTCGGGCCCTTGCAACCCAGGCATGTGCTGGTGGGTCAAAATTTCCGCTTCGGACGTCACGCAATAGGTACACCAGATGCTCTGACTGAGATGGGACACGGTCGCTTCCAGGTGCACGCCATGGACCTCGTGGCTATCTCGGGGGTGACGGTCTCGTCGACTCGGGTGCGCGAAATGGTTGCTGCAGGGAAGGTCGCCGAGGCGGCGTTACTGCTGGGGCGACCGTTCGAGGTTGGTGGAGTCGTCGTGATGGGCGACCAGCGGGGACGCGAACTCGGATTCCCGACGGCCAACCTCGTTGCGCCCCGGGACCGCGCCGTCCCCTCTGATGGGGTGTACGCCGGATGGCTTGAGCCCAGCGGCGGCCTGGACGCTGGCCGTCGCCTGCCATCGGCAATCTCGGTCGGCACCAATCCGACGTTCGAGGGGGTTGAGCAACGCGTCGAAACCTACGTCATCGGTCGTGATGACCTGGAGCTGTACGGAGTCGACGTTACGGTGACCTTCGCTGAGTGGCTGCGCGGCCAGATTAAGTTCGACGGGATTGAGCCGCTCATTTCTCAGATGAGCGACGATGTCGAGGCAGCTAAGCGAGCTCTGTCCTGAGGGTACGCCGCCTGAGCGGGCTCGGGACCCCCTTTGGCTACCGGTTGGCTCTGCTGGGCGAGGGATTTGATTGGAGCTTCGCCTCTGTCGGCTACACCTGGTCCAGCGTAAGGATTCGCACCCAATGGGGGAGACCTGATACACTCACCCAGTTGCCGTCAGATCGGCCGCGGCCTTGGAAGAGTCTCCTGCAATCAGAGCGTCGGGGACGCCGCGCAACGGACAGAAAGGGACCTACTGAGATGGATGCTGCCGAGAAAAAGAAGATCATTGAAGAGTACGCGACCCATCCTGGAGACACGGGTTCCCCCGATGTTCAGGTTGCCATCCTCACAAAGCGCATTGCCGAGCTCACTGAGCACCTCAAGGTTCACAAGGGCGACCACCATTCGCGTCGTGGCCTGATGCTCATGGTTGGTCAGCGTCGTCGTTTGCTCAATTACATCGCGAAGAATGACATTGAGCACTACCGTGAGCTAATTGCTCGCTTGGGTCTGCGTCGCTGAGCATTGTAGATCGTGTGTAACGGGGTGCCCTGACAAGGGCGTCCCGTTCACTGTGTCCGCTCGTTGCGTTCGCAGAATACTCTGTTGCCCAACTTGCGACGACAACCGCGTCTACCCCGGCAATTCGTGGGACGGACTGCCGATGCCCTAGACTCAAGGCCACACTAAAAAATCACTGTAACCGTCGACTGCCTCCCCATGACACATGGGTCCTCGGTAGTGGCTACCGGGGCGTGATCCCGGCGGCTTCGATCGAAGACCGGTGTGGTTTATCAAGGGGTGCCTTGTGGAGCGCCCGTGGGCGGCGGTCGGCCCTGCGAAAGGACATCCCTGTGGAGGGACCCGGACTCGAATTCACCGAGGCCATCATCGACAATGGCAAGTTTGGCAGGCACGTCGTTCGCTTTGAAGCGGGACTGCTGGCCCAGCAGGCGGATGGATCTGCCGCCGTCTACCTCGATGGTGACACCATGCTGCTGTCAGCGACCACGGCTGCTAAGACTCCCCGCGATTCCATCGACTTCTTCCCGCTGACGGTCGATGTCGAGGAACGCATGTACGCTGCCGGACGTATCCCCGGCTCCTTTTTCCGCCGTGAGGGACGCCCCTCCGAGGGCGCCATCCTTGCCTGCCGCCTCATTGACCGCCCGCTGCGCCCTTCCTTCGTCAAGGGGCTGCGCAACGAGGTCCAGGTCGTCGTCACGGTTATGGCTCTCAACTCGTCCGTCTACTACGACGTTGTCGCCATCAACGCCGCCTCGATGTCCACCCAGCTTGCTGGTCTGCCCTTCTCCGGGCCGATTGGCGGCGTCCGGATGGCCCTCATCGATGACCAGTGGGTGTGCTTCCCCTCCGTCGACCAGCGCAAGGAGTCGACTTTCGACATGGTTGTCGCTGGCCGTGTGCTCGCCGACGGCGACGTTGCCATCATGATGGTTGAGGCAGAGTCGACCCCGGCTACCTGGAGCCTCGTGCGTGGTGGGCGCACCGCCCCGACGGAAGAGGTCGTCGCTACCGGCCTGGAGGCCGCAAAGCCGTTCATCAAGGTGCTGTGTGACGCCCAGGTCGCCCTGGCCGCCAAACTGCCCAAGGAGACTTACGACTTCCCGGTCTTTAAAGACTACGAGGACGACGTTTACGCTGCTGTTGAGGAGAAGGCCGCTGACGAGCTCTCCCGCATCGAGCAGATCGCTGCGAAACTTGAGCGTCAAGAGGCTGAGTCCGAGCTCAAGGCTCGCATCAAGGCCGAGCTCGCTGAGACCTTCCCGGAACGGGAGGCTGAAGTTTCCGGAGCCTTCAAGGCCGTCATGAAGAAGATCGTCCGTAAGCGTGTCCTTGATGAGGGCGTGCGAATCGACGGTCGTGGACCTCGTGATATCCGCTCCCTCTCGGCTGAGGTCGGCATCATCCCGCGGGTCCACGGTTCGGCTCTCTTCCAGCGCGGCGAGACTCAGATCCTCGGCGTGTCGACCCTCAACATGCTCGACATGGAGCAGAAGCTCGACACCCTCTCCCCGGAAACCTCCCGGAGATATATGCACAACTACAACATGCCGCCGTATTCCACTGGTGAAACCGGCCGTGTTGGCTCCCCGAAGCGCCGCGAGATTGGTCACGGCAACCTCGCTGAGCGGGCCCTCATCCCGGTGTTGCCGACCCGCGAGGAGTTCCCCTACGCCATCCGCGAGGTTTCCGAGGCTATTGGCTCTAACGGTTCGACCTCAATGGGGTCGGTCTGCGCCTCCACCCTCGCCCTGCTCAATGCCGGTGTGCCGCTGCGTGCCTCGGTTGCTGGCATCGCCATGGGTCTCATGAGCGAGACTGACGAGGACGGCAAGACCAAGTACCTGGCCCTCACCGACATTCTCGGTGCTGAAGACGCCCTCGGCGATATGGACTTTAAGGTCGCCGGTACGAGTGAGTTCGTCACCGCGCTTCAGTTGGACACCAAGCTCGACGGCATCCCCGCCGACGTGCTCGCCGGTGCTCTCAAGCAGGCCAAGGAAGCGCGCACCGCGATCCTTGAGGTTATGAATGACGCCATCGACTCTCCTGACGAGATGGCCCCGACTGCTCCGCGCATCATCACCGTGCATATCCCGGTGGACAAGATCGGTGAGGTCATCGGTCCGAAGGGAAAGATGATTAACCAGATTCAGGACGATACCGGCACCAACATCTCCATTGAGGATGACGGCACCATCTTTATCGGGGCTGATAACGGCGATTCGGCCGAGTCCGCCCGTTCGATGATTAACGCGATCGCCAACCCACAGATGCCCGAGGTCGGCGAGCGGTACCTCGGCACCGTCGTCAAGACGACGAGCTTCGGCGCTTTTGTCTCTCTGCTGCCCGGCAAGGATGGTCTGCTGCACATTTCCAAGATGCGCGACCTCAACGACGGTAAGCGTGTCGAGGCTGTTGAGGATGTGCTGTCGGTCGGCCAGAAGATCCAGGTGGAGATCGCCGAGGTTGATGACCGCGGCAAGCTCTCATTGGTGTTGGCCTCCGATGAGGAAGATGACGACACCGACGAGTGAGTTGTAATTATTAAAAGAATTGACGTTTGCGGGCTGCCCCGGCTTTATGCCGGGGCAGCCCGTTCGTTGCGCGGAATGAATGCGGTCTAGCATCGTCAGCCCTGCTAGGTAGTCTGGATCAGGCGCCAGGAGAGGTGCCGCTGTCAGAAAGGAAGGTCCAGATGATTAAGGTTGCCGTGTTCGGAGCCAAGGGACGTATGGGAGCTGCGGTGTGCCAGGCTGTCGAGGAGGCCGAGGACACCGAACTTGTTGCGGCTATTGACAGCGGAGACAACCGATCCGCCGTTTTGGGAGCCGACGTCATCGTCGATTTCACCACTCCCGACGCTGTCATGGACAACCTGTCATGGGCGATCTCCCATGACATCAACACCGTCGTCGGCACAACTGGTTTTGACGACGAGCGATACCAGGCTTTGCGTGACCAGCTCGCTGCTCATCCGAATACCGGCTGCTTGGTGGCCCCGAATTTTTCTATCGGCGCTGTCCTCATGATGCATTTCGCCGAGCAGGCCGCCAGGTTCTACGAGTCCGTGGAGATCGTTGAGTTGCACCATCCCAATAAGGTTGACGCACCGTCCGGTACTGCCCGCACCACCGCGACCAAGATCGCCGCCGCACGTGAAAAAGCTGGTTTGGGAGAGGTCCCAGACGCAACGAAGAGTCAGCTCGATGGAGCTCGTGGAGCTGTCGTTGATGGGATCCACATCCATGGTTTGCGCCTGCGTGGTCTCATTGCCCACCAGGAGGTGCTGTTCGGGGCCGAGGGGGAGACTCTCACGATCCGTCACGATTCCATGGACCGAGTGTCCTTCATGTCGGGTGTGTTGACGGGGGTTCGCGGAGTCCTTGATCGTCCTGGTCTCACTATTGGTATCGATGGGTTGCTGGGACTTGAATGAGCGTCCTGAGTTCTCGATAACGCCAAGCGAGCCGACTCAGGTGCTTCCGCCGAGGCCGCCGGCCGGTTCTGGCGCTGTGGTGACGGTCGGACGTGATCGTCACCCCTATCGCTTTATCAAGTGGCTGGTCGCTCTCGTCGTCATCGCGTTACTTGCGGTCGTGGCAGCGATCGTCGATCAGACATTTAGGGCGAGAGCTGAGAAGGACATTGCGGCGACTATTGCGAAGTCCATAGGAGCCAATGCCTCGACAGTTGGGGTGACCATTCACAACCTGCCTTTTCTCGGAGTGCTGGTCACCGACGAGTTACAAGGGATCGACACGACCATCTCGAAGGCGACGGTGGACCGGGATGACACCACGGTGACCTTCCGTGACGTCGATATCCATGCCAATGGGATTCGGCATGCCCGCGAGGAATCTCAAGCAGTGGCTGAGACGATGTCGGCCACGGGCCGTATTGACTGGTCCGAGTTGTCACGTTTGGCGGGTGGAAAGGTCACCTATAACGACGACACCGGGGAAACCGGCAGGGTGGCGATCGTGACGGTATTGGGAGCCCGGGTAGACGTCAGTATCACTGCCGTGCCTGGGGTGAAGACCACCTCCCGGCGGGTGACTTTGAGTAGTCCGTCGGCGAGCCTCGATGACATTCCAATCCCCGACGTGTTGCTCAAACCGATCCTCGACGGGATTACCTCACGGTTCACCCTTCCCGATCTGGGAAATCTGCATTACGAATCCCTGAAAGCCACGTCACAAGGCCTGGATTTCTCTCTGGTTGGTACCGGGGTGAAGCTGTCCGACCTGACGGGACGGTGATCCGCTTCGCGCGAAGGGTGAGACGAGGCTAGGGCGATAAGACGTATGCTGGTGTGCGGCCGGTCGGCCGCTCGTCATATGTCGTCAGTACCGCGGAGGTCCCTTTCATGAATGTTGCCGAACAGCTCGTCCAACAGCTCCTCGATGCGGGGGTGCGACGGATCTACGGCATCGTCGGTGACTCTCTTAACCCGGTCGTTGATGCGGTTCGTAAAACGGGCGGCTCCGTCAAGGGTGGCATCGACTGGGTGCATGTTCGGCACGAGGAGGCCGCGGCATTTGCGGCGGCCGCAGAGGCGTCCTTGACCGGTGAGCTTGCAGTATGTGCGGGCTCCTGCGGGCCGGGCAACCTCCACCTTATTAATGGCCTTTTCGATGCCTACCGTTCCCAGGTACCGGTGTTGGCCATCGCCTCCCACATCCCCAGCGTCCAGATCGGCATGAGTTACTTCCAGGAGACTCATCCAGACCGTCTCTTCGTGGAGTGCTCCGACTACTGCGAGCTGGTCTGTTCCTCGGAGCAGGCTCCGCGCGTCGTCAATTCGGCCATCCGCCACGCGGTCTCTGGTAGCACCGTCTCCGTTATCACCCTTCCAGGTGATATTTCCGATAAGAAGGCTGTTGCCTCCTCCCCGGTCTTTGTCCCGAGCCGTCGGCCGTCTATTGAGCCGAACCCGGAGGACGTCCGCCAGTTGGTCAAGCTGCTTAACGACGCCAAGAAGATTGCCATCTTTGCCGGTGCCGGTGTGGAAGGCGCCCACGATGAGGTCCTCGCTCTGGCTGACAAGCTCAAGGCCCCTGTCGGCCACTCCTTGCGGGGCAAAGATTTTATCCAGTACGACAACCCCTTCGACGTCGGCATGACAGGCCTACTGGGCTACGGTGCCGCTGCCGCGGGCATGAATGATGCCGAAGTTCTCATCCTGTTGGGAACCGATTTTCCCTACAACCAGTTCCTCCCCGATACCCTCACCGTCCAGGTCGACAACTGCCCGGAAAAACTGGGGCGTCGTACTGACGTGTCCTTCCCGATCCACGCTGACGTCAAGGCGCTTTGCGACGCCGTCACCCCGCTGCTGAAGCAGCATGACGATAAGTTCCTCAAAGCCACTGTCAAGCGTCACGCCAAGATCATGAAGGCCCCGGTTGGCTCGTACACTCGCAATGTTGATCACATGAAGCCGATCCATCCCGAGTACGTCGCTCACGTCCTCAACGAGGTGGCTGACCGCGATGCCATCTTCACCGCCGATACTGGTATGTGCAACGTGTGGACGGCTCGGTACATCGATCCCCTCGGCACCCGTCGTCTCATCGGATCCTTCCTGCATGGATCAATGGCCAATGCCCTGCCACACGCCATCGGCGCCCAGGCCTCACACCCTGGTCGACAGGTCATTTCCGTGTCCGGCGACGGCGGCCTCTCGATGCTCCTTGGCGAGCTCGTGACAGCACGTATGCTCAACCTGCCAATCAAGGTAGTCGTCTTCAACAACTCCACCCTCGGCATGGTCAAGCTGGAGATGCTTGTCAACGGATTGCCCGACTTCGGCACCGACGTCCACGACGTCAACTATGCCGGTGTCGCCAAGGCGATTGGATATCACGCCGAACGGGTGGATGATCCGCGCAATATTCGCCGTGCTCTTCGTGACGCGCTGGACTTTGACGGTCCGGCTTTGGTCGAGGTGCTTACTGACCCCAACGCCTTGTCTCTGCCTCCTGAAATCAAGGGCGAGCAGATGATTGGATTCGCTACCGCCATGAGCAAGATCGTGCTCAACCGCGGTGCCGGGGAGGCTGTCTCGATGGCCACGTCGAATATGAGGAACATTCCTCGGTTCTGAGTGGTCGCTGTGGGGTCCGTCCGATAGGGACGGGCCCCACATGCTTTTTCGGACCAGAAACAAGGGGTCAAGGCTGAATGGCGTCTATGCAGGCAGTCGTAAAGACGATCGGTGGCGGTGCTGCCGTATGAGAATCCTTCTTGTGGTTGACACCCTCAGGCCAGGAAACGGGACGACGGCCTCGACACTTCGCTTTTCCGACGCACTGCGCGCTCAAGGGCACCAAGTTCGACTCCTCAGCGCCGCAGCGACGTCCATGTCTGATACTGACGGCATCCCGGTGGTCGGGGTGCCAACTCTTATCTACCGGTCGTCTCGCACTTGGCTGACGTCCAGAGCGTCGACCTCGCGCGTCCGGTCAAGGTAATAGTTGCCTCGACGGTGGCTAATGCGGATGTCGTGCATGTCGTCATGCCTTCGCCGATAGGTGTCTGCGCCAAGCATGTAGCGGGCCGTGCTGGCGTCCCAGTAACTGCGGGTTTTCATGTTCAACCTGAGAACATCACCTACAACCTGCACCTGGCCAATGCTCGACGGCTAGCTGATCGCACCTATCAGATTCTGTGGCGGGCTTTCTATCACGACGTGTCCCATATTCACGCTCCCAGTGAGTTCATCGCCGAGCAATTGCGTTTTCACGGTTATCGTCAGCACCTTCATGTCATCTCAAGCGGGGTGCCACCGCAGTTTTGTCCGGGCCCGCCACGCGAGACCTGGACCCTCGATAGCTCTGACCCGGCGACCATTATGACGGTCGGTCGGCTTTCTCCAGAGAAGCGCATTGAAGTTCTCATTGACGCGGTGGCTCGTTCCCGTCACCGTGACCGGATCCATCTCGTGGTGGCCGGTCGTGGGCCGCAGCGAAACGTACTGCGGCAGCGGGCGATCCGCGTCGGTGTTGACGCAACCTTCGTCCACCATAACCTACCCGACGATCTCATCGCTGAACTGCGAGCAGCCGACCTTTACGTCCACCCTGCCGACGTCGAGATCGAGTCGCTAGCCGCTTTGGAGGCATCCTCCGTTGGGTTGCCGTGCCTCATCGTTGACAGCCCGTTATCGGCGACCAGCCAGTTTTGCCGGGTAGCTGAGCACGGGTTGTGCCCTCCTCGTGATCCAGAGACGATGGCTACCGAGATCGATTGGTGGTTGGAGCATCCGCAGGAGCGCGAGGCAGCCGGCAAGGCTCAGGCGAGCTGCAGGCAGGAATACGCCCTGGACCACTCCGCCCGCCTACTGACTGCGATGTTCGATGCTGCAGTTTCGGAGTCGACTAGATGAAGAAGGTTCAGCGGATCGCTTACGTGGCGATTGTTGGCCCGGCAGCGGTTGTTCTTACCGGGATCGCCTTCGCCTTCCGTAGGCGCGGACATCATCATCTCGCCCCAGGGACGATTGTTGTTAGCAATCACGTCCATGATTTCGACTGCCTGGCCTTGGTACGAGTGTTTTGGCCGGCCAGCCTAAGGTTCAATTCTCAGCTTTCAAACTTGACATCCCGGTAGCAGGGCTCATTTTGCGGGCTTTTGGCACTATTCCGGTTAACACCACCGACGTGCGAGGGTTTTTCGCAGGCAATGCCGAGGCTCTGGCCGAGGGGGACTGCGTCGTTATCTACCCGGAAGGGGGTATCACTAGTTACGAGACCTCGGTTAACACCTTCCGCCCCGGAGCTTTCGCTTTATCGGTGCGCACGGGTGCTCCTGTCGTCCCTGTGGCCTTGGTGCGGACGGGACGCACCGTGGGAGTGAGATGGCGCTGTCCCCAATTGGAGGCGAGAGTGGGCTCGCCTATGTATCCTGATCCGACGCTGCCTACCCATCAGGCCCGAGAAGAGTTGCGGCAGCGAGCGGAGCGCTTCGTCTCTCAGGCTCTCGACGAGACTGCTGGAACACGGAAAGGCGAACCTGTCACAGGCCCCCGATAGGCTAAATGCCGTGGCAGAGATTGGATTGACGACACCCCCGGACCTTCAACCGGACGCTTTGCGCATCATCCCCCTCGGAGGTTTAGGGGATGTGGGGCGCAACATGTCGTGCTACGAGATCAATGGGGAGATGCTCCTCATTGACTGCGGGGTGCTGTTCCCGGAGGACGACCACCCGGGGGTCGACTTGCTGCTTCCTGGGCTGGATTACCTCGATGAGGAGACGCTATCCAAGGTGAAGGCGCTGGTGCTCACCCATGGCCACGAGGACCACATTGGCGCGGTGCCGTACCTGCTTAAGCGTCGCCCCGATATCCCGATCTACGGATCCAAGTTGACCTTGGCGCTGGTCGAGGCGAAATTGCGTGAGCACCGCATCAAGGGTTACAAGCTCAATGTTGTCCACGAGGGTGACGTCGCCGAGGTTGGCGAGCAGTTCGACCTGGAATTCATTGCCGTCAACCACTCCATCCCTGACGCCCTGGCAGTGTGTGTGCGCACCGATGCCGGAATTCTCATCAACACCGGCGACTTCAAGATGGACCAGCTGCCGCTGGATGGGCGTATTACCGACCTGCGTGCCTTCGCGCGACTCGGCGAGGAAGGGGTCGATCTTTTCATGGTCGACTCGACGAATGCTGAGGTTCCCGGGTTCGTGAAGTCCGAGACCGAGATCGAGCCGGCCATCGAGAGGGTGTTCGAGAAGGCAAATAAGAAGCTTATTGTCGCCTGCTTTGCCTCCCACGTGCATCGCGTCCAGCAAGTGCTCAATATGGCCGTCCACCATAACCGCAAGGTTTGTTACGTCGGTCGTTCCATGGTCCGCAACATGGCTGTCGCTCAGGATCTCGGCTACCTCGATGTTCCAGAGAACACCGTCATTGAGTTGCGCGACGTCGATCATTACCGGGATAACGAGGTCGTCATCATCTCCACCGGGTCCCAGGGAGAGCCGCTGTCGGCCCTAGCAAGGATCGCCAACCGGGAGCACCGGGACATCGAGGTGGGCGAGGGAGACACCGTCCTGCTGGCATCCTCTCTTATCCCAGGCAACGAGAATGCCGTCTACCGCGTGATCAACGGTCTGACGAAGCTCGGTGCCACTGTGGTGCATAAAGGCAACGCATTGGTTCACGTCTCGGGCCATGCGGCGGCTGGAGAGCTGCTGTACGCCTACAACATCGTGCGCCCGCGTGCCGTGATGCCGATTCACGGCGAGGTGCGTCACCTCGTTGCCAATGCCGACCTGGCCAGGGCTACCGGTGTCGACGAGAAGAACATTGTGCTCGTCGAAGACGGCGGGGTTATTGATCTTGTCGATGGTGTACCGCGCGTGGTTGGCAAGATCGACGCGTCGTACATCCTTGTCGACGGCTCCGGGGTGGGGGAACTCACCGAGGACACTCTCACTGATCGCCGTATCCTCGGGGAAGAGGGCTTCTTGTCAGTCGTTACCGCGGTCGATACCCGCTCAGCCACCGTGGTGTCCCGTCCGGCGATTCAGGCTCGCGGTGTCGCCGAGAACGATTCAGTCTTCGCGGAGATCACCGACCAGATCGTCACCGAGCTAGAGAACGCCATGAAGGGCGGTATGGACGACACCCACCGGTTACAGCAGGTGGTGCGTCGGACCATAGGTCGGTGGGTGTCACGGTCGTTGCGACGGCGGCCTATGATCGTGCCGGTCGTCGTCAAGATCTGACGGTCGTTCCTTCGGGTGTTGGAATCAGGGGCTGTGTTCTCCTTCGAGGACGAATTCCTTCCCGGTGTGTCGTTTGCCCCAGGGTGGTTTCGCCTATAGCGAGCCGTTGATGGCGCTAGGGGTGGGCTGTCCATTCGTTTGTCCTTGCGCACCGATCTCCAGAGCGATTCGACGATGCGATGGATGCTGGATTCTCTGGTGCGGTCAGAAAGAGGTTCTACGTCGATGACGAGAACGGTAGGCCCACCGCTTGATTCCATTCGTTCTTGTGGCCGTCTGGAGGTGCGGGGGCGAGTTCGAGGTGTTCGTGGCCCCCGGACCCGCCCCGTCGTGTTCCCTGGCATTGGCGTGGTTCGTCGGCGATCGTCGTCCGCGTGGTAATCACTCGCCGGTTAGGGTCGTGGGTGCTCGCGCGTTGTGGAGTTCGGACGGGAACGATTGCCTCAGATTGTCAGCACGGGATTTTGAACGCTCGATGGTCGCCTGTTGCGGTTGTGTCGGCTGTCATTGCCGCACCATCTTGCCACGTTGTAAGCCAATGGCGATGACGGCGAGGAATGCCGTCACGATGATCAAATGATCAAATGGGCGAGGGCGGCGTGTCCGATGCCGTTGGTGGCTGTGAGCATGAGGGTGCAGGCGATGAACAGGTAGGCCGTCGTCCGGGTCCCCCATAGTCCGATCAGTCGGTTAGCCAGGCTTCGACTGATGTAGGTACCGACGCCGAGCAGCGGCAACGGGAGGCTAGCCCCCAGCGGGGTGTATCCGTGGATGTCCAGATAGCACAGCGGGATGAGGAACAGGCCGCCGTAGAAGACGATGCTTGACAGGGTGAGGGTCAGCCAGGTGCTGGTGAAGGAGGGGTAGGTGAATGTGGCGAGGTCGATGAATGGCTTCGGGGGTGTGTGGCCCAGAACCCGTAACCAGTGATAAGCGCGGTCTCGGCGACCGGACACACTGTCGCGGTGGATACATGTCCAGGGGTTGCGGTGCTGATCAGACCTTGGACGGCGAGGACGAGTCTCGGCGCAAGGAGGATGAACCCGGTGACGTCGAGTCGCTCATGGACGTCTTCTGGAGTCGAGCGTGACTGGATGCGCATGGCCAGGGCGAGTGCAATGACACCGATGGGTACGTTGATGAGGAAGATGGACTACCATCTGACCTTGTCCAACAGGAATCCTCCCAGCAATGGGCCAAGCACCGGGACGATGACGGCGGGTAGTCCCACGACCGTCATGGCCTGGGTGGCTTGGGCCTTGCCGGCGCTACTGATGAGGATCGTCTGCATTGTCGGCATGGACAGCCCGGCAGTGAATCCTTGCATTACACAGAATGCGATGAGGGATTGGATGTTCCGAGAAGGGGCACATGCCAACGAGGTCATTGTGAAGATAATGTTCGCGGTGCGCCAGACTAGCGGTGACACCGAAGCGTCGGCTTGCGAAACTGGTGATGACGATTCCTACGACCGAAGCCAGTGCATATCCGGTGATGACCCATTGAGCCACGGTGACGGTTGTGTCAAAGATCTGTGTCAGCGGTCGTATTGCCACGTTGACGACGCTGGTGTCGGGTGGGAGAAGGATGACCCCGAATATCAGTGCAAAGACGGTTCTTCGAGTGCGAGGGGAGAGTGGGGTATCGCGTTTCATGGGGATTCTTCTTTTGAGATGCGTGTTTTCCCTGATGTGTTCTGGTGAATGCAGGTGGCTTGGTGGATGCGCTTTTGTGAGGTGATTTTGGGCGCACTTGACCACGTCCCTGGGTTGGCGGTCTTCTGGGGCTGTGCTGTGTTGCCGTGGTTACTTGGTGAAGGGTCTTGTCGTGACGAATGCCGTCAGCATCGTCGCAAAGGTTGACCCTTGGTCTTCGGGCCATTTCGTCGAGAAAGTCGTCGATGATAGATGACAGACGCTCACGCATCGTGGCGACAGCTTTCTGACTTTTTTTCGGTGAGTGACAACGCCGTCCAGCGTCGATCGCGTTCGTCTGGGCTGCGGGCGAGGGGTCCCGCCTGCTCCAAGATGCTCGCATGGCGGGAAATGACGGAGCGGTCGATGTCGATCATGGCACCGAGTTCGGCGGCAGTCGATGGTCCTCGACGCTCCAGGCCTGACAGAAGCCTAACAGAATTGGATGGATTGCCTCGTTGATGCAGTCTCCCATGCCGTCGGTGAGTTTCCCGTAGAGGCGCTGGCGAATGTCTCGCTGGAGCAGGGTAGCGACGGTGTCTGCGTGGGTGAAGTATGCGTGGCACCATGCACGCGTGTTAAGACACGCATCTGCAGCTGGTGTCTGCGTACTCGACGGTGTCACCTTTCCGGTTGGTCACGAGCACAATCGTCGGACATGGTCGGTTGGAATGACGGATGCATGCATCCCCCTGGCCAGTGTCGGCCGATATCGCCGAGTCGCCGATCGACTGGATGCAGCTATCTTGTGAAGCGTTCCTCTAGGTATCTTTTTAGTGAACCGCCAGGGAACCGGGACCATCTTGAACAGGAAGTTGGCGATACTGAAGTGGTTTACGGTCTACTGACGAAGTCTCAAACAGTGTAGAAAAACACGTATACACTTACGTATCTCAGGAAGCGGTCTTGCTATCTCTGACCTCATAGTTAATGGTTCTGCCTCTGCCCCCTCGGTGAGTTCGGCTTTGGCGGTCGAGGAGGGGAACCGGCGGAATGGGCTGTACCTGATGTTGATTTCATTCCCGAGCTAGGTGAATTACTGCTGGTAGTGCTCGTTTATTCCGCGCTGGGGCTTCTGGTTGCTGAGTGGGTCAGCGGGCTTCTTGTGTTCTGGATGTATTCGGGCGTTTTCTTCGGCTAGCGCATTGAATGCTAGTTGGTATTAGTTTTGGTCGAGCGGCCGTCATGGTCCGCCGCTATACGAAATACTTCTCAATTGACGCCTTTTTCGGAGAAGACGTCGACTGAGAAGTACTTCTAAAACGAGGGAAAATCAGTGATTAGGCAATGGTTGGATCCCCTGCAGTTCAATGGAGTGCCCCTTTAGCCGTGTGCGCCTCACCATTTACAGCATCGTGTAGAAGGGTAAGGTCGCGGTCAAGTGTTTCTGGTGCGAAGAGCGACGCGATCGTGGTGCATAGCATCGTGAATGCCATGTACACAGCTACTGGCCACCACATATCGAAGGTGAGCAGAAGGGCTGAGGAGATCATTGGTGCGATGCCGCCACCGAGCACTGAGCTCAGCTCGCGGGCGATAGTCACGCCAGTGTAGCGGTAGCGGGTTTCGAAGAGCTCCGGGAAGTAGGCCATCTGTACGCCTACGTTTCCGTATGCTGCGAACCAGTACCCCAGGAAAACTGCAAAGCCCATTAAGAGCACGGTTCCAGTGGAGAGAGCTGTGAAGTAGACGAACGGCAATACGATCCCTGCGGCGGCAATCAAGATGTACATAGGCTTACGGCCGAAACAATCCGACATGCGACCCCAGAAGTAGGTGCTTACCATGCCCACTAGCGCGCCGACCAGCTGAATATCAGTGATTGTGGACTTATCAACAAAATCAGTAGTGCCCGGAATCATGACGTGTGCAGTCACGAAGGTGACGAAGAATGTCTGAACTGTGTAGGACTGGGTGTTAGGCCCCCAGTTCATCGCAGTTACGAGGAGAATGCGTTTCCATCCACTCTTTACTGCGGTTTCCAGCGGTGCTGCCGCGGCTTTGTTAACTTCGGTGTTCTTCTGCATTTCCTGAAATACAGGAGACTCACTCATTTTTTGCCGGATGATCCACGCCGCGAGGGTGATCAGGATTGACAGCCAGAATACGAGTCTCCACCCCCAGTCGATAAACACTTGCTTAGGCATGAGCCACTGGACCACTGCGAAGAACAGTGTGCCCACTACGGTTCCTGCAGCTGCGCCAATCATCACAACAGAGGAGCGACGACCGCGCTTGCCGATGTGAGCAGATTCGGTAAGGAGAGTTGCTCCTCCAGCCTGCTCGGCACCGGCTCCAAATCCCTGTGCAAGACGAAGTGTGAACAAAAGTATAGGAGCGAAGAGGCCGATTGTTTGATGTCCTGGAAGGCAACCGATCAGGAATGTTGCACCGCCCATAAGGAAAAGAGTGGTAACAAGAATCCATTTACGGCCGTGTCGCTCACCGAAATGGGAGAAAAAGATTCCGCCAACTGGGCGAGCCAGAAAACCTACTGCATATCCGGCGAAAGCCATGAGCGCGCCTGCGAGCGGCGATGACTCAGGAAAGAAAACAGACGGAAAGACGAGTGCGGCTGCCAGTCCGTAGACCGCAAAGTTGAACTGCTCCAGCATGGTTTCCAAGCCACAAGCGATAACGGTTCGTCTTTCTGCTCGCGCATCAAGCTCTACTGTGGATGTCATCGTTGACCTTTCTATTATCGTATTGGCGTTAGCGGATGACTCTTGCGTTGCCGCCGTCGGCAAGCTTGAGAACGTCCGAAAGTGTTGCCATGGAGGTATCCCCAGGCGTAGTCATCGCGATTGCTCCATGGGCTGCGCCAAGGTTCACCGCGCGCTCCAGCGAGGCTCCGGTCAGTAGACCGTAAATGAGTCCTGATGCGAAGGAATCACCTCCACCTACTCGATCGAATATTTCGAGGGCATCACGCTGGATCGCTTGTACCAAGCCATCGGTGCGAGACCATGCGATCGCGCCCCAGTCGTTAATACTCGCGGTATGTACTGCTCGAAGCGTCGTTGCTACAATTTTGAAATTCGGATAATCAGTAGTGGCTAACTCGATCATGTTCCTGAAGGAATCGACCGGCAGAGTTGAAAGATTTTCGTCCACCCCTTGGACTTGGTATCCAAGCGCCGCAGTGAAGTCTTCTTCGTTTCCGATCATGACGTCGACGTACTTCGCAAGTTCGTGATTAACCTCGCACGCTCGGTCTAAACTGCCTCGGTCTTTCCATAGGCTCGGACGATAGTTGAGATCGTACGAGATGACCGTGCCGTAGCTGCGTGCAACTTTCAACACCTTGAGGGCGGTATCGGCTGCTTGCTCACTGAGCGCGGTATATATCCCGCCCGTATGTAACCAACGAACGCCAATCTCACCGAAAACCCGATCGAGATCCAGGTCTTCCGCTTTCATCTGTGAAACTGCGGTGTGCCCGCGGTCGGATACTCCCATTGCTCCTCGGACACCGAAACCGCGCTCAGTGAAGTTGAGTCCGTTGCGTGCCGATCGGCCCACGCCATCGGATTTCACCCAGTGAATCAGAGAGGTGTCAACGCCACCCGTCATCATGAAGTCCTCGATCAGCCGACCAACTTCATTGTCGACAAGCGCAGTTAGAGTACCTGTGTGTAGGCCGAAGACTTTGCGTAATCCGCGCACCACGTTGTACTCACCACCGTCTTCCCAAGCGTCGAAGGTGCGTGCGGTTCGAATGCGGCGGGTGCCGGGGTCGAGGCGGAGCATGACTTCGCCGAGGGACAACGCATCGTACATGCAGCTGGTGGCTGGCCGAAGCTGGAGGTTCTCGGTGCTCATGCTTGGTCACTTCCGAGATCATTAACTGTAGCCACTGCTGTGGAGATTAGGTCAACAAGTTCGGCGACCTTGCCTGCGTCAACCAGCTTGGATGGAACCATCCAGCTACCACCTACTGCAGGTACGCAACTGAGATTCAGGTATTCACGAGCGTTTTCCGCGTTGATTCCGCCAGTAGGTAGAAAATCAACTTGGCGGAATGCACTGAATAGGGCCTTGATGGCCTTAGGTCCGCCAGCCGTCGAGGCAGGGAAGAACTTTACTGCTGTTATACTGAGCTTTAGCGCCTTGATTAGCTCCGATGCTGTAGCGATGCCGGGCAAGCAGGGGATGCCGACTTCCTGGCACCGGACCACAACATCTTCATCTAAGCCGGGCGACACGATGAAGTTAGCGCCAGTGTCTACTGCCTCATCGACTTGTTTAGGTGTCAGGACTGTGCCTGCGCCAACAAGGATGTCTCCGCGGTGCGAAAGGCTTGAGATCGCAGCAGAGGCCGCGTCCGTTCTGAAAGTTACTTCTGCAACTGGGAGCCCGCCGCGAACAAGATTTCGCCTAGCGCATCGGCTTGATCGGCGTCGTTGATGACTACTACGGGAACAAGCTTATGAGCCGTGATTTCAGACAGGGTGGGAAAACCCGTCGACGGTATGTCAGCCACTTTGCCAACCTTATTTCAGTGAATGAAACATGTACGTCGTTGTATGAAACGATTATTGCGTGGCTGAGGCGTTGGCGTCAACCCGTCGTACGTAAAACAGAGCGCAACCCGCGGGTCACATCCTCGCGGCGCTGGAGCGATGACGCCCCACACGATCGACATCGCCATCTGGCCCGTCCGGCTGACGTCCAACTGTTCTTCACCAACTTCGCGCCACATACACCACAACACGGATGATTCCTCGCAACCTGCACCTAACATGCTCCCGAAGCACGTTCAACACAGCATCACCCCTAGCCAGCCGCCGAACAACACCCCACCCGATACACACATGTGTGCCTATAACCCGCAGAGCACAGCCCGGTTCCTTGCCTGGCTGTTGGAAACGTCGCGGCAGCCGGCCGATGGGGCGGCCAGCGCGCGGGGGTTTAGAGCGGCAACCTGGTGGTGCTGGAACACTGAGGTGCCGCAGCCTGCCACTACCGGTGAGGTCTTGGACGTGGTGATGTGTGATGGCACCTACCTCCAGGGCTGGTGCGTGCTGATCGCGTTCGATGGCGGGCACGTGCTGGGCTGGCAGTGGGTGCGAACGGGAAAGTCGCATGGGTTGCGTTACTGGAGCGGATCCCGGCCCCGGAGGTGGTCGGGATCGGCGCGGCCGTGTCCGAGTGCTGGCCTTCCACGCGCATCCAACGCTGCTACTTCCACATCTTCGAGAGTATCACCAGACACCTGACGATGCGGCCTCGGCTGGAGGCTGACAAGGAGCTCCGCGCGCTCACACGCGCGCTGATGCAGGTCTTGGACCTGGATCAAGCGACTGCGTGGCTGGTCGAGTACGCGGCCTGGGAGTCGCGTTGGGAGACGTTCTTAACGCATCCACGTACGCCGGCAAGCATCGCGAGCGGCCGCCGGGACTGGGCGAGACTGCCACGTAGTGATGCACCCACCGCGAACTGCGCAAGTGCCAAACCTTGCTGCGAGGGTTGATCCGGCGGCGTGAGCTGTTCGTCTGGCTCGAAAAGTCCCCGACACGCCCTCGGACGACCTCACCGTTGGAGGGCGGCCCGAAGCAAGGCCATCAAGGACCTCCTGCGGGCCCATCGAGGCATGTCCGAAGACCTCGTCCGTCGCGCAGTCAACTGACTGCTCAACCAGCTCTCCTGTAAGCCCCACGATCCCTGGAGCTTGGCCCAGCCAAGAGCCCTGGAACCCGCCCCGAAGCCACCCCACGTCGGGGTTACAGAGTCCCTCGGACCATAGCCCGACACCAACTTCTCCTGGGAAGATGGCAACGGCATCCAATGAGGCCGGGCAGGCCGACACCAACCATGACACGCTCACCCCATACACACATTTGTGCCTATAACCTCAACCTGCAAAGGGGTTGCGTTCATAGGGCTATACCGGGGCTAAGTGGGGATGACTCGCGTGTAGCCGTCTGGGAGATATTGATCCACCGTCCGGAAGGCCGTCGCGGAAACCTTTGCCATGTGCTCCGGCGTCATCCGTGCAGCAGGAGCTGTGATAGATAACGCGACGATATCTCCGTCTGGAAGAGTAATGGGGATGCCAATGCAAGCGACGTCAGGCTCGTTTTCCTCAATTTCTCGAGACCAGCCGACGTGTTTGGCTCGCTCCACTTCTCTCGTGAAATGATCAAGCGCCGATCTTCTATGCTCGACAAAATCTGGAAGGTATGCGCCAAGTGACGCTGGTTCAATAGCGCGGCCAGCCAGGATCGATCGCCCTAACGCTGTGGTGTAAGCGTACGTAGTTAGGCCAATCCGTGAACGAACGGCGATAGCACGATCGGGCTCAATCTTGTCGAGGTAGCGGACGCGATCGCCGGAGAGCGTCCCGAGGTGAATGAGTTCGTGAGCGGAACCCGAGAGCGCGGCAAGCACGGGTTGCAGATCGCGGCGCAACATCGCATCTTGCGGAAAGTGATGATGAAGAGAAAGAGCGGCTGCGCCAAGCGAGTAGTTTCCGTTGTTGCTATGTTGGACAGCGAAACCTCTTAACTTCATCGTATGGAGGACACGGTAAATAGTCGACTTGTTCGAAGCCAATGCTTGAGAGAGCTCAGTGAGTGAGATCCCGTCAGGACCGGATTCTGCAAGAGTAGTTAGGACTGAGAGAGCTCGATCAATCGCAGCAATTGGTGCTGGAGCTGTTGAACTTGCCTCGGAATTTTGCATGAATAAATAATAGCACAGACGGTGCGTTCTCTTGCACATGTCGGTGTGTGGCTATCGCTAAATCATTTTCGGTCTTAGAAATATTTTGCGTGCGCTGGTGTGGGTAGGAATTTGATCTCGGAGGTGTAATTAATACCGTTTTAGATCTGCATTTATCAGGATTTAAATTTCTATGCCACTGGCGCGTGGTATTTCGTCGTGAGTACACAACTTCGCCTGGGGCGTTTTTTCAGTATTGATCCAATGCCATAATTCAGTGCTATTGATTTAATCCTACTATCCTAATAATGCTCATCTAACTCAGGATCATGGCGCTTCAGATCAGCTCTGAAGAAACTTGTGCTTGACAACATGATGACGGTTAACGCTTGTAAGTAAGTTGCCAGAAACTGTTGCTAAGTGATGTGCTGCTGGGGCTATTAAATTGGTGGTAATTGTTCATTTTGGTCGAATTTACTGTCTGTTTTCGTGGGGACAGAAGGCCTCATCGTGAACGTGTGATTCGAGCACTGCACCTATCGGGTAATACTCGTTGGCGAGTGGGTTTTTGACGCAGGAAACGATGATTAATCAGAACCTGGTGGGTGTCGATCTTGGTAGAATAGTGGTGCATCAGGGCATGACTTTTCTCCGCTTGGGCGGGAGTAACGTTATGGTGTCCAGTTGACGAAATATTAGAGCATGAATGTGATCGGGAGGTGTAATTGTGAGTGAATGAGAGATTATAGTTTGAATTTGGGTGGGTTCGGTCTCGGTTTTTATTAAAGCTAGGTTTTTGCAGTCGGTTGATTAGCTGTGGCAGTTGGATTTTCTGCTTGATCCTCGACGTTAATGTACCGGTTGTGAGATGCCGGTTTTGTTGGATGCTGGTGTCCTGATAGGTAAACGTAATGATCTGTTACATGGTCAGTATCTCGATTTGGGGTTTTGTAGAATCTCTATGTGATGAATGCGTTGTGTGGGTCTGGTTTGACTGTTTGACGAGGGTGCTGACTTGTTTCGGATGGATATTCTTTAACATTACTTGAGTGATGTGAGGTTTCGCATGGTTCGTCTGAAATTGAAAGAACGGTTCGCCCTGTCCTGTTGGCTCATGTCAGGATCTCCGCTTGTTGAGTTTGATCGGGGAGAAGTAGACGGCTTTTTGGGCTCTTTACAATCGAGGGTGTAGCTAGGGCCTGAACCCGTCTGCCTCGAGTAGCGATCTGGCGATGTAGTGGGTGAGATTCCGGAAGCCCAGCGCGGTTTCGCGGAAGTGTTCGAGTCGGCCGTTGATCGCCTCAGTGGGGCCGTTGCTGGACTCATCGTGGTCGAAGAACGCCAAGACGTCACCGCGGCGCATGGTCAGGGCGCGGTCGAGCTTGCAGACCTCGACTAGGCTGGTGGGAGATGCTGATCCGAGTGAGTCGATCAGGCTGATCATGGTCTCCCTGCCTTGTGCTCTCGTACTGGCACGATAGGGGGTGATCATGCGCTGGTAGACCGCCCACGTGGCCTCGACCTGGACACGACGCCGACACAGATTGAGCGCGTTACCGACCAGGCGGATCGTGGGGAAAGGGTCCATCACGGCGGTGGCCTTGTGAGATCTCCTCGCTGGCGGCGGTTTTGAAGCCGGTGAACCCGTCCATCGCGACGATCTTCACCCCGTCTGGCCATGTTGGGGGCTGTGACGCGAGCCAGGTCTTGAAGGCTTGTTTTGAACGCCCCTCGACCATTGCGAGTAACCGGGCCGGTCCGGTGTCAGTACTGGCGGGGGTCAGGTCGATGACCACTGTGACGTACTTGTCGCCGCGGCGGATATGCCGCCAGTCATGCTAGTCGACCCCGACGACGGTGACATTATCGAGGCGGCCGGGCGGTCGATCAGGACTCGTCTACCCTCAGTCAGGACCACTTCGTTGGCCGTGTTCCAGGCGACCCTCAACGCCGTCGTGATGCGGGACATGAATAGGTGGTAACGCTCACCGCAATGCTCCTTGTGACAGGCACGAGCACGGCTGCGCCGCGCTCGACAAGTCCTGACGCCACACATCCCGCAGTCGGTGCATTGGTAACGACGGAGCCGGACTTGCAGGATGGTGGGTCGCCACCCGAACGGAACATGAGCTAACTTGCGGACTCCACTGTCGCGGAGTTGGCCAGGACAGCCGCAACGGTGGCACCAGTCGTTCGGCTCGGTCGGGCGACACAACAAGGCGGCTAGCTCGGGCTCGAAGTGTTGACCCGTGAGCGTCAGGCCGAGGTCGTCAAGGCGGCAAAACGTGGTCAGGTCAGGCGTGGTAAAGGTAGCGTGGTCCATGTCGAGGTCTTTGACGATGGCTGTGTAGGAACCTCCATTATTCCAAGGATCTCGGCTTGTATCCGGGCATGGGGTTCAATTACCGATCCACACCCTCATCTGTAAAGAGCCGATTTGGGCTTGGCGATAATCCCGGAAAACCTCCTCTGGACTTTTAAGATAATTCCTGATCGCATGCTCTTGTTCATTCTTCTTGTGGGGATCATCCTGATCCTCGACAATTCCTTGCGATGGGAACTGATCCGCACGGGTCTACTGCTGGTTATATTTCTAGCGGTAAAATGCGCAGGTGTCGTTCTGGCGGGTTTTCTCTGGTTCAACCTTCCTACTTCGAAATCCGCAGCTTACAAGATCCAGTGCTGCTGATATATCCCAGCCTACTGGTTTTCTCTAGTGGGGTTATTTATTCTTCAAAAAGAGGTCTCAGGAGACGCGAAGGAACTCTCGACAGCGAATGGAACCCTGTTCTCGTATTCGTAGTGTGGGGTAGGATCTATTGCAGCATCTTCGAAATTCCTTCCCGGCTGCTTGTTGATGCTGGAACACTATTAGCAATTGCTCTCATAGTAGGAGTGTTTCTCTTGGGGTCTTTGATATTGCTATTTGATTCTCCGCGGCGATGGACTCAAGTGAGCATTAAAACTCTCTTGGTGAGTCTTGTTTCTACAGCTGTCGCATCCTCTATAATTTCAGCTTCCTATAATTTTTCTCGCGATCTCGGGAGAGAAAAGATCTATATTGATGACTGGAAAGAGAGCTTGATTGTCGGCTCGATTCCGTGGGCGTCTATGCAGCGGCGGGATTTTTGTTTGAGTAACCCGTACCGTCGCGCTGGTGATAATTTTAGTAGATGAACTCAGAATGCTCCTGGCATGCGTTTTTCTTTACATTGTCTTTGATTTTCATATCCGAGAGGCTGAGAGCCTCATCGTAGCCGTCGCCAAGAAGCATGAAGATTCATAATGCATGACTCCGACGGGATCACCGCCGGGGTCATGGGTTCGTCAGCCCTGGTCAGGGTACGGACAGAGGATCAAAGCACGGTTTCGCGTCAGGAGTGCTGGGCTCGCAACCTCTTGGCCGCCTTGACTGTGTTGCGCAGGGAAGCCACGGTTTCGTCATACTTTCGGGTCTTGAGGCCGCAGTCCGGGTTGACTCACAACTAGTCTGGGTCAAGCACGTGAATGGCGGCCCCAGTAGGTCGTCGATCTCGTCAGTAGGGGGACGCGAGGGGAGTGAATGTCCCACATACCGGGCCCCAGGTCGTGCGTGAAGGCGTGCTCCTCGAGGGGTCCTCAGTAGCTCCATCTTCGAGCGGGCCGCCTCCACGGAGGTGACGGCGTCGTCGAAACGCTCGAAGACGCCGTACCCCTCGACGGTCGGCTTCGACAAGGCCAGCCAGGTGACGGGGCCGACGACTGGGTGCATGGACAGACCGTGGTCCTTCAACCGGGCCAGGCGCTCGACGAGGTGACGGTCGGCCAGCTCGATCGTCGTGTCCGGGCCGATTTTGGGGACGATGTAGTGGTAGTTGGTGCCGAAGTACTTCGTCATTTCGGCAGCCGGACGAGTGGCGTCGCCTCGTGCCATGGAAAAGTACAGCTCTAAGTCTTCCAACCCCGCGAACCGCTGCGGAGCTGCCCCGAGTAGGGCAGTGGTATCCAAGACCACTGGCTCGTATAGCGACATCGAATCGGTGTAAGGAGCCTTCACACCTCCCTCACGCTGAGCTTCGACGGTGGCAAGGGCTTTACCTGGCGTTCGACGTCGATCAGGTCGTCAGCCGACGACGTACCGACCCAAAACGGTTTAATGCCTTCTTGAGTTTACGATGTGCGCCGATTGTGGGTAACCGGCGATGGTGGATGATTGAGTGTTCGTCATGGCTTCCTCGGGTTGATCCGGGCGAGGTATACAGATAACAAGAAATATGGACGAAGGCGGGGCAGTTGCATAAGACTGTCCGCCCTGCGGGGACAACGAGGGAATTGATTGCAGGGGAGCTGTGTTGGGCCAATCAGCGACGCTGAATCACAGGCATCGTCACTGTTCGAAGAGAGGATAAATCATGAGCGGGAGCTCCGTGGAGGAGGTCTTGGTAGTTGCTCACAATGGCGACGTCATGATGCGTCAAAAAGCGGCCTTGTGGTTAGGGGCTAACGCTCCGGCGGAAGCCGGTCGAGCCATCGTCGATCTGTTGGTTTCCGAGGTTGACGACGCCGTCATCGAAACCCTGACATGGGCAGCGGTCGCGGCAAGGTCCCATTCGACTAAGACCATCGTTGAGGCTCTCGAACGAGACGACCTCGATGAGGTCACCACAACGCGGCTGCTGCACGCTTTGAGCAAGCTCGAAGCTCCCACTACCGTCGAGGTAGTGCGTCGGTTTGCCAATGATCAGCGCCCAATAGTTGCGGCAAAGGCGTGGTGGGCTTTGGCTCGTATTGGTGCGCCCGAGACCTTGGCTGATATTACTGACCATCTTGGTGTGAGTAGCCCTGACCAGCGTGAGGCACTTATCAGGGCCTTGGTGCAGTGGGGGCCGTCTGCTGTTGAGGAACTATCCGATGATGATTCAGTAGCTCGAAGCCAGGCTGCCGAGGCGTTGATACGCATCGCGGATCCGGACGCTCGTGGCGTGATGCCACGTCGCGACCACCAAGTCGAGGCAGGGGTTGAGCAGGCTCTCGAGGCCTTGCGCAACGCAGAAGCTCACGAGGTTGACGACGTGTTATTGCTGTTGGCTGACGATCCTCATGGTGGTCCGTTGGAGGTCATTGTAACAGACCTCATGGAAGCAAGGTCATAAGTTCGAAAAGTATTGACAAGCCCTCTCCGGGCATGCAGGTGAGGCCGACACGTCCGGAGTCAGGGCAGCGCCTAGAAGATAGGAAAAGGTTGACGATTTACTGGCCGGTCTTAGGTAAGGCGATGGGTTTGCGTTTGGGTCGGGCGCTGGTGTTGACATCGACCTTGCCACGATGTGGTGCGTCAGTATTTACCCTGTTACTGCCCGCGGTGCCTTTTTCAGGCTGAGGAGCAGCTGGTTGCGGACTATTCAGCTGAGGCTTGTCCTCGTTGATGGGTGCGGAGCCCACGTGGGGGATGACGCGGTCGTTGGTTTTTACAGAGATAAAAAGCTCGCCACTTTCTGGGTTCCATGTGTGTGAGGGTATAGGGGCGGGTGACGCCGGGTTCGGGCTGTACCGTGATCTTTGGCTCTTGGGTGGCGTTGCTGTGGAGGGGAGTGACATAGTTCGCACATCGCGGTCGGCTAGGTCAGACACTCGTTGGCCGGTTACGGTGATGACGCGATCCTCGGCGTCGGTTTTCACAGTGTTTCCTCGGAGGACGACGGCGATATTATCCAGGATGCATTTCTGGATTCTTTCTTTGTCGAAATCATCGGTTGGGGCTACACCGTAGAGGGTGCGGTGGTAAACACCGCGTAGGTCGAGTCGGTAAGTGTCGAGTCGGATTGTGAGCGCTTGGGGTGATTCGGTGATGGTGGCATTGGTGTGGCTTAGTTCGGAGATTTTAACGCGATCGAATGGTCCGGTTTTGGGGATGAATGTTGCGTGGGCTTGGTATTTGTCGGGCTGATTGTAGTTTGTCCAGAACCAGGTGCCTTTGGGTGTAGGAGACCCACGTGTTTTCGGATTCGGTGACTGGCGGGTAAAGCTTGTTGAGGATGCTGTTTTGGCCTTCAGTGTCGGGGCTGGTGAGCACGCTGGCTTGTGGGCTGAGGCGTTTAGTGAAGGTGTTGATGTCGGATTGTTTTACGCCGGTCGGTGGGTAGGGGATGATGCCGTAGCGTCCGGTAGCCGGCATGAAATCGGAGTGGCTCCAATCCCAGCTTTTGGGATGGTAAGAGCCACGGAATACTGCTGTGGTGGTGGCGTTGATTTCGTCGCGTGAGGGTATTTTTACGGTTCCGGTTACGAGGTCGCGGAAGGTGGGGTAGAGGGAGAATTGGGCTGGAGCTAGGCGATGGCCGCGGCATGCTTGGGTAAACCAGGATGCCTCAGTAAGGAAGGCGCATGCTCCTTGAGCCTGTCAAGTTGTTTGTGTAGGCGGGGTCATAGGTAGGGGGTGATTCGGTCGGGGTAGGCCGCGGCGAGTTGGGTGAGGGCTTGTTTCCAGTTCGTGATGATCTGGCCCTCGTCGAGCCGGCCTTGGGCTTTGCGCTGGTTCGCGGGTTTGCCGCGGTCTGCTGTTCGTTTGTCCTTGATATTGCAGATCGCCAACCATAGCAGCTTGACCGCCGCGTCGGTGGAGGGGAAACGGCCGCGGTTCTTGGTGACCTTCTGCAGCTGGTAGTTCAGTGATTCGATCGCGTTGGTTGTGTAGATGACTTTCGGCAGCATGGGTGGGAACTGGATAAACGGAACGAACCGATCTCATGAGTTCTTCCAGGCCGCCACTGCCGGGGGTACGTCGTGCCGAGTTGCGAGGTCTCGAACTCGACCACTGCCTTGCGCGTGGCCTTCTCTTTGGGTGCGGTGTAGATCGGTTTCAGCGTGGCGGCAACCTTTCTGCGGTCCTGGTAGGCCACGAACCGCGTCGCAGTCCGGGTCAGGTGGACTACGCAGGTCTGGATCATCGAGTCCGGCCAGGTCGCCTCGGGCAGGCCGGTGAGCCCGTCGCAGCACACGATCAGCACGTCCCGCACCCCGCGGTCGGCCAGGTCGGCGCAGACATGAGCCCAAACGCCGACCCCTCGGTGTCGTGGACCCAGATCTCCAGCACGCGCTTGACTCCGTCGAGGTCGACGCCGACCGCGATATGGGCAGCACGGTTGATGACCTGGTTGTTCTGGCGGATCTTGATCCGGATCGCGTCGAGGTAGAACCGGGTAGGATTCCTCCAGCACCGCGTTGGTGATGTTTGAGGTCGTCTCGTGGGATGGGTCGGTGTTGAGCGTGGAGGCCGGGTGATGTTGAACGTCCCGGATCGTCATCCCACCGGCATACAGCGGAGGATCATGTCGTTTAGGCCGCCCAGGCGCGGAGTGAACGACCCCTCCCGGTCCCTGGGGACCTCCAGCCGGATGGGTCCGACCTCGGACTCCACCGTCTTCGGTGTCGTCCCGTTGAGAATTCGGGTGTTCAGCGGTGTTGGCAGAGCCTCTTCTCGTAGCCCGGATGGCTAGTCAACATCAGCCTGCAAGTCCTGCTTCAACGCGGCCTTGACCAGCACGGGCACGAACCCGCCATCACCGGTCAGCTCCATCTGACCCCCGTCGATCTGCGCGAACAACGCGTCAAGCAGCCCTCAACTGCTCGACCAGGTCCTGACCCGAAAGCCTTCCTGGTGTCTTCTCGTCAGTCATCGTCATGAGTCCTACCGTTCGTCTCGGTACGACTTACACAGACAATCTGACACGCCCTGAGTCAACGCGTGAATTTGGGTTCTGAGGGATGAAGCGTATAGGATCATTCAGTTCCCGAAGGAACCCCCGAACCCAACGATTGCGTCGGGTGCGCCTTGCACCCGGCCCTGAACAGGAGATCTCCCAGTGGCTGCTGTGTGTGACATCTGCG